>Ga0247837_1005961_pt1 | contig 17670 bp, 19 predicted proteins | sample LaCtaG_2_FD_187115 | JGI IMG/M metagenome (GOLD analysis project Ga0247837, IMG submission 187115) | Freshwater microbial communities from meromictic Lake La Cruz, Castile-La Mancha, Spain - LaCruzMarch2015_14.5m | ecosystem: Environmental > Aquatic > Freshwater > Lake | place: Spain: Castile-La...
TTGAGCTTACACCTCAGACCTGCCTCCACACAGCCACCAGTTTTCCTTGCACTGTTACCTGTTCTGCCGGCAAGGTAATGGGCGAATAACGCTGGTTGGCGGCCTCTAGCCGCACTTGATCACCATCGAGGTGGAAATACTTGAGGGTGGTGCCAGTGCCTGCCACCAAGGCGCTAACGATGGTGCCAGCCTTCAGCCGGTTCAGCTCCCTCACGGGTTCCATCAACACCACATCACCATCGGCGATATGGGCATCTTCCATGCTGTCGCCATTCACGGTGAGGGCAAATAAACCGCGACGTTCCAGGAGGGGCTGTAGGTGGAGGTGTTCTTCCACATCATGGAAGGTTTCCACTAGGCCGCCCGCGGCAACACTGCCAAGCACTGGTATCCCCAAGCTCTGTTGGGCCTCGCCAAGCAGTTGCAGGGTGCGGGCCTGGCCTTCATTCCAGGTGATCCAACCCTTTTGCTGCAGATGCCGCAGGCGGCTTTGCACAGGGGCAGGGGAACGCAAGCCCATGGCAGCCATCATCTGCCGTATTGATGGGCTGTGGCGGTGCTCATTGATGAAGCCACTCAACCAGTCGTAGAGCTCCTGCTGGGCGGTGGTGAGCTCCTGTGGTGCCGAATTAGCCAAGCCATGAGATGTAGCTAATACAGATGTACCGTGCCGTAGGCGATTTGTCTAGCCTCCCAGCAGTGCCGCCAGTAGGGCCTGTTGGGCGTGTAAGCGATTTTCGGCTTGATCAAAAATTCGGCTGGCCTTGCATTCCATCGCTTCTGCGCTGATTTCAAGCCCCCGGTAGGCAGGTAGGCAATGGAGCACGATTGCCTCTGGATTTGCAAGTGCAAGTAATTCTTTATTCAGGCACCAACCACTAAAAGCTTGTTCCCGTTCTTCTTTTTCTTCCTCTTGACCCATCGATGCCCACACATCGGTGTATATCGCATCTGCCCCTTGCACAGTTGCATTGGGTTCGTGTAGCACCTCAATGGAACACTTGCCGGCTGCCAGTTGTTGAGCATGCTCAAGCACCCCTGGCTCCGGTTCAAATCCTTCAGGGCAGCCAATTCTTACGTTTACACCTAACAGTGCACCACAGAGCATTAATGAATGGGCCACATTATTGCCATCACCCACATAACTAAGCGTTTTGCCATCTAACGGTCCGCAGTTTTCCTGCAGGGTTTGGTAATCAGCTAGGGCTTGGCAGGGATGTTCGAGATCCGTTAGGGCATTGATCACTGGAATAGATGCCCAATGGGCATATTCCTCAAGTTCAGCTTGGCCGAAGGTGCGCACGGCAAGTGCGTCCACATAACGGCTTAAAACCCGAGCCGTATCAGCCACCGGTTCGCCCCTACCCACCTGGCTTACCGATGGATTTAGGTCGATTGTTTGCCCCCCCAGCCGTGCCATAGCAACCGTGAAGCTCACCCGGGTGCGGGTGGAGGCCTTGCTAAAAATTAAACCGAGGCTGCGGCCTTGGAGGTTGATCTTTAATTCACCAGTTTTTAATGCCGCCGCCAGCTGCAGCAATTCACTGGTTTGCTCCGCAGTGATTTGGGCTGATGAAAGAAAATCCTTACCTTGAAGCTCCCCAAGGGTGGGGTAGCGCTGGCTGATCAACATCAGCTGAGCCCAAAGAACCCTTATGCGGGATTAAGGGCCCCAACGTCAAGGGGTAGGGAGCTACTGGCCAATAGTTCTTTGAGCTCATCACCTTCAATTACTTCTTTTTCAAGAATTCGTTGGGCAATATTTTCGAGTAGATCACGGTTGGAATTAAGGATATCGAGGGCGGTGTTGTGTCCCCTATCCACCAGGGCCCGCACTTCCTTATCAATTGCTAAGGCGGTTGCATCACTCACTACGCGGCGGGGGTTATTGCCTTGGCCAAGGAAACGATTACCGCCCTGTTTGTCGTAGGCAAGGGGGCCGAGGGTGTCGCTCATGCCGTAGGTGCCCACCATTTGTTCAGCGATATCTGTGGCCCGCTGCAGGTCGTTGGCGGCGCCTGTTGTGATCTTGCCAAATACCACTTCTTCGGCGGAACGGCCCCCCAGGAGGGTGGCGATTTGGCCTTGTAAGTCCTCGCGGGAATTGAGGAAGCGATCTTCAGTTGGTAGTTGCAAGGTGTAGCCGAGGGCGCTCATACCCCTTGGCACAATTGAAATCTTGGCAACTTTGCTGCCACCTGGCATCAGGTGACCAACAATTGCATGGCCCACTTCGTGGTAAGCCACAACTCGCTTTTCGTCGTCTTGTAGAACACGGCTGCGTTTCTCAAGCCCCGCCACCACCCGTTCAATCGCTTCATTTAAATCAGCTTGTTCAACGGTGGTGCGATAGGCGCGGGCTGCAAGCAGGGCCCCTTCATTAACTAGATTTGCTAAATCAGCACCTGCAAATCCACTGGTGGCAGCAGCGATTTTTTGAAGATCAACGGATTCTGAAAGTTTTACTTTATTTGCATAGATCTGCAAAATTGTTAGCCTTCCAGATAGATCAGGGCGATCAACTAATACCTGGCGATCAAATCTACCTGGCCTTAGTAAAGCGGCATCAAGGGTTTCTGGTTGGTTTGTTGCTGCGATAACAATTACTGGTTTGTCTTTAGAGGCAAAGCCATCCATTTCGGTGAGCAGTTGATTAAGGGTTTGTTCCCGTTCGTCGTTACCACCCACAACGCCCATTGAACCGGAACGGCTTTTGCCGATTGCATCCAATTCATCAATAAAGATTATGCAGGGTGCTTTCTTCTTGGCCTGTTCAAATAAATCCCTCACCCTTGCGGCACCGGCCCCCACAAACAGTTCAACAAATTCTGAGCCGGAAATAATAAAGAAGGGCACATCTGCCTCGCCAGCAACCGCTTTTGAGAGCAATGTTTTGCCAGTTCCTGGAGGGCCCACCAGCAGCACACCTTTTGGAATCCGTGCACCAATTTCGGTGTAGCGCTCAGGTTTTTTAAGGAAATCAACTATTTCGGTTAGTTCGGCTTTTGCTTCATCCACACCAGCCACATCAGCAAAAGTTACCCGTGATTGCTCATCCGGCACATAAACCTTGGCTTTGCTTTTAGTGAAGCTGAGGGCGCCCTGGGCGCCACCGCCGCCACCCATGGCCCTGCGGGCAAAGAATTGCAACACCACAATGAAAATCAGTGGTGGCACCACCCAGCTCAAAATTGTGCTGATGATGCTTGGTTTTTTAGGTGGCGATGCTGCAAATTCCACCCCATGCTGCTCCAGCCGTTGGGGCAGCTCCATATCAAATATTGGTGTGGTGGCAAGCACCGCTGGTTCCCCTTCAACGGGGTTAGCCAATTCGTAGCGAATTTGATCTTGGGTGATGAAAGCCCGCTTCACGGCTCCATCATCAACTTGATTTATGAACAGGGAATAGGGCACGCGCGGCACCTGCTGCAGGCCCTGGTTAGGCAGGAAGCTGCTTAGTAGCAGAAGTAGGCCAAGGCCAATCAACACCAGGTTCACCACCCCAAAGCGTTTATTGGGGCTGTTGTCGTCTTGGCGAAGGGCCATAGCCATCAGTGCTGATGTGAACCAAGCTAAGGGCCCCTGCGCCGCCTTTGGGTGTTGATACCTCACCATCGCTTCTATCGGGCTTTGCTTTCAACCTGCTTGGGGCTGCTCAGCATCTTTATGTTGCCGCCGCAGCTGGCCCGCCCCCTAACCCATGGCGGATTCTTGCTGTTGGCTTTGCTGCTGCTGGTTGGTTTAGCTGCTGGGCACGAGGCAAGCAGTAATAAGGCCCCCAAACGTGCAAATTATGCTGATCTTTTGTATCCAATAATTGGTTTTGCGGTAATAATCGACCAGGCATTATTAGCCTCCGGTGGCTTTAAAAGTTTTGATGGGGCGATTACTCTGCAGGGCCTATGGGCGCTTTTTGCATCGTTAAGTGCAGCAAGGATAGTGCATTTTTTATCCCTAGAAAAACGAGTAACAAGTGCTGTTTTGCAGGGGGCAATCGCCGGTTATTTAATGCTCGGCCTTGCCGCTGGCATCGTATTTAATGTTATGGAAGATTTGATTCCAGGTAGTTTTCATGCCATTTCTTCTGGTGTTTCCTCTGGTATTTCAAGTTCAAAGATTGATTTTATATCTTTAAACTATTTTGCTTTTAGCTGTTTATCAACGGTTGGTTTTGGCGATATAGTTGCAACTAATCACCCTGGGGAAATGTTATCGGTGATTGTTGCAGTTGTTGGGCCGTTGTATTTAGCGGTTGTGATGGGTTTATTGATTGCAAGGGTAACCGCCAGCGAAACCAGCGCTGAGGTTGAGGAATCGCTTGAGGAGATGCGCTAAAATTATGTATATGAACTTTTGATTTGTGCTTGCCAAAGTAGATCTTGGCCGAGCACCTGAAGGCTTGTGGCTGAATATTTTTGCTCAAATGTGTTTGGAATACTGCTGAGTCCCAAATCCCCCAGGGGAGTGCATGCGGCGATGCCACCTAATAGTTTTGGTGCAATTACAGCCGCAATATGTTGAACGCAGCCTTGCCCTATGGCGCTCGCTGCTAACTCGGGGCCGCATTCCCACAGCACCCGATTGCAACCACGGCTAGCTAGTGCCTCCATCAGTTGTTGTGGTTCGCATTGATCCAGTGGCAGCCTTTCTATCCCCAACTGATCTAGAAGTGCGATTTTTTCTGCTCTTGCCCCAGGGCCATGGCCCACCAGGGTGGGCGCTAATTCCTGGTTCCATAGTTGGGCTTTTGGGGGGAGATTTAATTCCCTGCTAACCACCACCCGCAATGGTTCCGGTGTGCGCCGCCCCCGGCTTGTAAGCAAGGGATCATCTGCCCTAACGGTGCCGCCGCCAACGATCACCGCATCACAGCGGCTGCGCAATTGATGCACCCAGCTTCTCGCTTCTGGGCCGCTTATCCATTGGCTTGCTCCATTGGGCAAGGCGGTGCGGCCATCAAGGCTCATGGCCCACTTCAAAATGCCTTCTGGTTTGCCTGTATTGATGCGATGCAGAAAAGCACTGTTTTGTTTTTTTGCCGCCTCAGCCCCTTCGCCAAGTTCAACCTCAATGCCTGCTTCACGCAGCAGCATTAAGCCTTTTCCTGCCACTAATGGGTTTGGATCTGCAATCGCCACCACCACTCGTTTCACACCGGAGCTGAGCACCGCATCCGTGCAGGGTGGGGTGCGACCTTGATGGCAGCAGGGCTCCAGGGTTACGTAGAGGCTGCCGCCCTTTGCTTTGCTGCCGGCCTGTTGCAATGCCATTAATTCGGCATGGGCTTCCCCTGCTTTGCGGTGATAGCCCTCCCCCACCAATTCACCAGCAGCGCTGAGCACCACTGCCCCCACCAATGGATTTGGGCTTGTGAGCCCATCCGCTAAACCCGCCAGCCTCAGGGCCCTATCCATCCAGAGCCGATCAAGCCATTGGCCTTCCATTTAGAGCGGTTGGTTTGGCAATTCGCGCCATTCCTTCACCACAAAAGGCGGCACCGGCAATTCAGTAAAAACACCTGGAAGCACCAGCCGCAGAGGCCGGTTTTTTTTGATATCACTCAGCAATGGCGCAAGATCAAATTCAGCAGCGGCATCACGGCTATCAGTGCTGAGGGTTGGATTGTTCAAGGTGATATCAGTTAGCGCCCAATGGCGTTCACCGCTGAACACCTCTAAAGCGGTTGGGTGATTTAAACGCACCTTGCCGGGGTAACCCACCACCCTGAGCCTTAATGGCCCGCCGGCTTCACCTTCGCGATAGGCCACCAGCTGCCAGGCTTGGTAATCCAAATCCCGCAAACTTTCAATGCTGCGTAGCACTGGCACACCATTGCCATCGTTATGGCTTTGAAGTTGGGCCGCAGCTTGATTGCCACAGGGAAGCAGCAGTAGGGCTAGAGCAATAAAAACGCCGAGGATTCGTTCCATTTTTATCAATGCTCTGCACCTGGAATTGCTTGCCAATTGGTGTGGGTTGCCCATAGGGCCCAGATCGCCATCGCCCGCAGGTAGTGGCAGGCGCGGAAACTGTTTTTCGCTGTGATCGCCTCTGGGGTGCGGAATTGCAAGCCCCCTTGATACACCTGCTCCAGCACCGCATCACAGATGGCAAACGCCGTAGTTGGCTCGCCCATTAAACGGTAGTAGGCGGCAAGGCCAAAGTTGATTCCCGTCCACACCTCGAGGGGGTGGGTGCCATTGGGATCGAGAGCACTACCATCGCGGCGCAAACCATTTGCAACCCCAAGCCGGCCCCCTTCAAAACCTTCAAAACAGGCTTCCTTGATCGCCGTAAGCGAGCTGATGGCATTGGCATCGCTAACAACAGGCGTTAATCCCAGTAGGCGTGCATAGAAATCACCGCAGAGTTGATCTGCCATCACTACCGGCGTGCCGCTATCGGCATCGATCTTGTAATACTCACCATTCCAAAGCAATTTGTCGAAATTTTCCCTGGATTGCTCCAGCCATTGGCTGAATAAACGTTGCTCCAGCGCTGTATCAAGCCCTAATTCAAGGCTTAGCGCTTGGGCCATCGCCAAGGCTGCTTCCAGGGCAGCAATCCAAAGGGCACCGCAATAGGCGCTCACCCCCTGCAAAGCCCAATCATCAAAGGTTTGGTCTGGGGCGCCGCCGTTATCGGGCAGGCCGTCGTTATTGATGTCGAATTCCTTGAGATATTTCAGTGCCTGCACCGCCGCAGGCCAGCAGCTGGCTAGGAAATTGAGATCTTTGCCATCGGGCGCCAATTTATAAGTGCGCCACACCTGTAAAACAAAGTCGCTGGCTAGATCTTTCCAAAGATTGCAATCTTGATAGGCGGTGTAGTTTGTGGCATCAAAAGGTCGCTCGTTTGGGGCACCTAAATCATGGGGTGTGGCACCAGCTAATTTGCGTGCCGCTTCCACCCGGCCTTTGCCTTGGGTGAAATACCAGCCGATCGGCCTCAGGTTTGCATCAGCTGCTGGGATAGCCCTTGCAAAACTGCGCAGCACAGCTCGATCTAGGGCAGGCCATAGTTGCAGTAGGGCAAATGAGCCATATAAACGCACGTCTAGGCTTTCATACCAGGCGTAGTCGAGGCATTCGAGCACACCAAATCGACCCTCAGGATCATCTGCAGTGGCGGCTGTCCACAGGCTGCCGCCACTGGCAAGGTCGTAGAGCTCATTAAATAAAGCCATGCGCAGCTTTTCCGGTAGGTCGTTGCGCTGCAACACCGGCGCTTGCCAATTGTTGATTTGTTCCCGCCATTGCGGCCATTGCTTTAAAGCTTCACTGGCTATGGCTGCTGCATTTGTGCCGCTGCTGCCGTGGAAATCCGTATAACGCCTCAGGGCCTGGCAGCCGGTGGCAAAGGCCGTTACCGGTAAATCCCAGCTGATCACCACCGGCAGCTCTAATTCAGCGCCTGGTGCTAATTCAAAACTGATGCTTAAAGCAGCGCTGAGGGGATCATTGCTGGCGGCGCTGCGGCGGTCGTTATTACTGGCGGGGATAGTGCCATCAAGGCTGAATTGCTGCCAAAGTTCTGCGCCATCACCATGGGGATTCCAACGGCTGCAGCGTTTTAATTCAACGCCTGCCGGGAGGGATGGCACCGCTAGGCACCATTGACCTTCCCCTTCTTGGATTGGATTACTGCGCTCGCCATCCATAAGGATGCCGTTCATATCTGCTTGATCGATCCAGCGATTGCTTTGGCCTTTGCTTACGCCAATCGCTGGGATATAGGAATGTTCGGGGCTGCCATCATCACGGAAATGCACCTCAGCGCTGGGGTCGGTGTTTTTAAACCAGCCCAGGGTGTTGCGCCAGCTGAGCAGCAGCGAAAGCTTTAGCGGTTTTTTGCTTGGATTTTTAAAATGCCAGCGAAACACTGCAACCGGCAGGCTTGTATCTCGATAATTGCCGGGCAATATCGGGCTGAAACTTTCGCATTCCACCTCTGCTTTGAACACGTTCCTGTAGTGGAACCAGCTGAGTGGATATCGGGCGCTATAGGTGCCGGTGTTTTGGTTTGCGCTGCTAGCTGGATACCAGCTCCAAGCGGAAAGGGGTTCTCCCGCCTCTGGGTTTGATGCATCAACTGTGGGTTTAACGGCCAGGCCATGGGCCTTGCTTGTGCTGCCATCGCTTTCAAATAGTGCAAAACCACAATCCGGCAGGTTGCCAAACCAATGCTCTCCCCCATCTAGGTGCCAAAGGTTGAATTCACCTTTTGAATTGCGGCCAATGCAACCAGCACCAAAACCGCCCAGGGGTGCCCCATGCCAAGGGCCATCATCCAAGTTACTGGCATATCGCACGGTGTAAGGCTTATCCCAACCAAGCCCAAAGGGCCTGCTCCAGCTAGCGGTTTGAGGCTTTACAGCCGTTTTACGTTGCAATATCAACTTCAGGGCTGAGAGGCCAAAGGGCGCCATGGGGGATAAAAAGGTGCACCTAGCTTGTCAGATCTGAGCCGCCATCAAATGTTGCTGTTTCTGTCCCTGTGTATGGGTCAAAATGCAAATCACTAGTTGAGATCACCCTGGCCGATGTAAATCCTGCCGTGAGCTTGCATGTGATCGGCACAGATGCGGGTGGGGTGTTGAATTTGCCCCAATCCCTGCAGTTTTTGATTAAGCAGGCCGCATTGGTGGCAGCCCCCAGCCGCTTGGCCTATGCCCCCAGCAGCGGGCAGCAATTGATTTCCACTGATCACCCTGCGGCGGCCATCGAAGCAATTGCCGCTGCTTTGGCAACCTCTAAGCCAACGGTGCTTCTTGCCAGTGGTGATCCGCTTTGGTTTGGCATTGGTCGCCTGCTGTTGCAGCGGTTTGAACCCGCCCAGCTTTGTTTTCATCCAGCACCCAGTTCGATGCAACTGGCCTTTGCTGGCATCGCGCGCCCTTGGCAAGATGCCAGTTGGATAAGCCTCCATGGCCGCGAACCGGAGGCTTTGGCAGCCGAATTACAAAAGCGTCCAGCTGCCTTGATAGTTCTCACCGATCCCAACCGGGGCGGCGCCGAAAGTGTGCGTTTGATCCTGCGGGCTTCCGGCTTGGAGGCCGCCTATGGCTTTTGGTTGTGTGAACAACTAGGCCATCCGCAGCAACGGCTGCAACGCCTAGCCCCCGATGAGCCATTGCCCGATCCGCTTGATCCGCTCCATCTGGTGCTGTTGCTGGCAGAGCCGCCCGCCGAAATTAAGGCCGCCGGCCTGCCCCTGTTTGGCCTCGAGGATGGCTTATTTCTGCAGCAGGCCGATCGCCCCGGCTTGATGACCAAGCGTGAGGTGCGGATTCAACTGCTAGCTGATTTGCAATTGCCGGCCCAGGGAGTGCTTTGGGATATCGGCGCTGGTGTGGGCAGCGTTGGCCTTGAGGCCTTGCGGCTGCGGCCGGCGCTGCAGCTGTGGGCCCTGGAATGCAGGGGTGGCGGAGCTGCATTGATAGAAGCCAATGCCCGCCGTTTGGGGGTTCAACCCGCTGGGGTGTTGGAAGCTAGTGCCCCTGAGGCCCTGGCCCAGCTGCCTGATCCCGATCGGGTGTTGATCGGTGGTGGTGGCCGCCAGCGGGCTGAAATCCTGGCGGCGGTGCTCACCCGCCTGCGGCCAGCAGGTGTGGTGCTGTTGCCCCTTGCCACCCTCGAGGCCCTTGCTGAATTGAGGCCCCTGTTAGTTCAATCCGGCTGCCAAGTATCAATCACACAACATCAAGCCTGGCGTGGTGCACCGCTTGCTGATGGCACCCGGTTGGCGCCGCTCAATCCAGTTTTGGTATTGCGGGGCTTCCGGCCTTGATGCCTAAGGCAGCTGCGCGGCCAGCTTCTAATTCGATCACTTCATCAACAGGTTCAATCGGAATAATTTGAGGACAAGGTAATTTCAAGCATGGAGATTGATTTGCTTTTACTTCAACAACTTTGCCGTTTCTGATAAATACTAAATCCAATGGCGCGCATTTATACATATTAAAAGCCACCACCCGGGGCTCCGCAAAACGGAACCACATGCCCCTCCAGGGGCCGAGGGCTGGTCGATTGCTTAGGCCGAGCACATATTGCTCATATGTTTTGGGTATTTCTAAATCGATGCAACCTTGGGCCACGCACCAGCGCGCTTCCGTTGGCAGGTATTGGGCTGGAGTTGCATTAATCGGTTTTGCGCTAATGCAAGAAAGGCATAAACTTGCTGAAAATAGTGTTGCTAATTGCCTCTGTTTGTTTGTCATGATGGTTTTTTTAGGAATCGTTGCTGCGTAGGCAGTAGCCGTGGCCCCGCACCGTGTGGATGAGGCGCTTTTCACCATCGGCTTCCAATTTGCGCCGCAGGTAGCGCACATACACCTCAATGATATTTGCTTCGCTTGTTTCAGTTAGGCCCCACACCTGCTCCAAAATCGTTTTTCGGCTTACGCATACCCCTGGCTGCTCAATTAATATCAGCAGCAATGCATATTCCCTTGCCGTGAGGCCAAGGTCGCGATTACCACGCCAGGCGCGCCGTTCTTTTTGATCTAAGCGCAGGTTCCCGAGGCTTAGTTCGTGTGGATTGATTGCTGCAATTGATTTGGGAGTTTGTTGGTGCAGCTGGATCTGATGACGCAGCCGTTGCAAAAGGTCGCTGGGTGGTGCATCAGCTAACCAATAATCATCGGCGCCCCATTCAAGGCAAAGGCTGCGGGCGGCAAGATCATTGTGGCTTGCTTCTAGCAGCAGGGCTGGTGCATTTTCCTCGCCGTAGTAGTTGCGCAACTGCACGCAAGTATCGCAGGCATCTTTAGATATCAACACCGCCGCTAATTGCACACCAGCGAGCAATTTGGGCACTTCCGCCAGCTTGCAACTAATGCTGCTGTAGCCAGATGCTTCCAGGCGATCTTTTAGTTGTTGCGCTGCTGCGCCAACCAATAGAAGTACTGCCGGTTGATCCACGTTTAATCCGGCAGTGCTGGTTTTGCCACATGGGGTAAACCCCAGCCCAACTTTTCACCTAGCACCCTGAAAAATTCATGGTCTTGCAGGCGAATAAAGCGGGCTGGTTCATCACTGCGGCGAATTAAAACACGGTCTTCTGGCCACACATAACAACCGGCGCTGCCATCTACCACCATCATCAAACGCTCTGGAGTAGCAGGAAAAACCGTTACCGGTTCGCTATCACTAAAAACCAGAGCCCTTGAAGCAAGGGAATGGGGGGCAATTGGCGTGAGTTGCAGCACGGGGCAATCGGGGGTGATCACCGGCCCGCCAGCGCTTAGGGCATAGGCGGTGGAGCCGGTGGGGGTTGAAAGGATCACCCCATCAGCTGAGATATCAACGGGGGCATGGCGGCCGATGGCAATTTCGAAATGGCACATGCTTGTTAATGGTTCCCGGTGCAGGGCCATTTCATTAAGGCAAAGCACCTCCCAACGCCGCTGGTCGCCCCGCAACACACTCACTACCACCATGCTGCGCTCTTCAACACTCCAGCGGCCAGCAATTATTTGCTCAAGGGCACCATCGAGATGCTCCAGGTAGGTTTCAGCCAAAAACCCCATGTGGCCAGTGTTGATCGTGAGCATCGGCACCGCCACAGGGGCGGTTTGGCGGGCAGCCGATAACACCGTGCCATCACCACCTAAAACAATGGCCAGCGACATCTCACGGTTAAATCCAGCTGGCACACAGGCGGCATAGCCCAGCATGCGCAGGTGTTGGTCGGGGTTGGCAAAACCCACCATTCCACCGGCACTACTTACCCGCACCACATCCCAGCCGGCTTCTTTAAGCCGCGCTTCGATGCGATCGGCGGTGCAAACGGCGAGGTCTTTACCGTCGTTAACGATCAGTCCAGCGCAGGACATTTCAGAACTGCTCTAAAAAGCGCAGATCACTAGTAAACAGCCTGCGGATGTCGTCTATGCCATGGCGCACCATGCAAAAGCGCTCCACACCAAGGCCAGCAGCAAAGCCACTCCAGCGTTCTGGATCTAGGCCAAGCCCCTCCAGCACTGCCGGATCCACCATGCCGCAACCCATTACCTCCAACCATCGGCCCCGCCACTGCACATCCACCTCCGCACTTGGTTCGGTGAAAGGGAAATAACTAGCGCGAAAGCGCACGGGCAGATCACCAAAAAATGCTTTTAGGAAATGGGTAACGGTGCCGCGCAGATGGCTGAAATCCAAACCCTCATCGATGGCTAACACCTCCACTTGGTGAAAAACCGGCGAGTGGGTGGCATCCACGGCATCACGCCTATACACACGACCTGGGGCGATCACCCGCACCGGTGGTGGATTTGCCTCCAGGTGACGAATTTGTACCGGTGAGGTGTGGGTGCGCAAAAGCCGATCACCGGGGAGGTAAAAGGTGTCTTGCATATCCCTTGCCGGATGGTTTGGGGGGATATTGAGGGCGGAAAAGTTGTAGTGGTCGGTTTCGATATCAGGGCCTGAAACCAAGCGGTAACCAAGGCCGCAAAAGATATCAACGATCGCATCTGTGGTGCTCACCAGCGGATGCCTATGGCCCGATGGCACATAACTAGGGGGGAGGGTTACATCAAGGGTTTCACTTGCAATGCGGCTGGCCATCGCCTGCTGGCGCAAATTCTGCAACCGTTCCTGCAGCAAGCCCTGTAGCTGTTCCTTCAGCACATTTGCCCTTTGGCCCACCAGGGGGCGTTGCTCGCCAGGCAATCTGCCCATGGCCGCCAGCACCCCTGAAAGCCTGCCCTTTTTGCCAAGCAGATCAATCCGCAGTTGCTCTAAGGCCGCCCCATCGGCGGCAGCTTCGATGGCAGCCGCTGCTTCTGCTTCTAGAGCACATAGCTGGGCGGTTATGTCCTCTAAATTGAGGCCGGTTACCACGGTTTTAAAGCAGAGCTTATAACTGTATGCGCATCCTGATCAGTAACGACGACGGCGTTTTTGCCGAAGGCATCCAAGCATTGGCAAAGGAAGCAGCCCGCCGCGGCCATCAGGTTTCAGTGGTTTGCCCCGACCAAGAACGCTCCGCCACCGGCCATGGCCTCACTTTGCAAAGCCCCATTCGGGCTGAACGGGCGGATGGTTTATTTGGCTCTGGCATTGAGGCCTGGGCCTGCAGTGGCACCCCCTCCGATTGCGTGAAATTAGGGCTGGGCAAACTTTTAGCGGAACCACCGGATTTAGTGCTCAGTGGCATCAACCACGGCCCCAACCTTGGTTCTGATGTGATGTATTCCGGCACCGTTGCAGCTGCCATGGAAGGCACCCTGGAGGGGCTGCCGGCCATGGCGATCAGCAGTGCCTGTTTCGACTGGCGTCAATTTGATGGAGCAGCCGAGAAAGCATTGGAAATAGCTGAAGAAGCACTGGCTGCAGGCTGGCCCGAGGGGTTATTGCTCAATTTGAATGTGCCTGCTGTTCCTGCTGAACGCATCGGCGCCATGCGTTGGTGCCGGCCTGGCGTGCGCCGCTACATCGATCAATTCGACCAACGTCTGGATCCAAGGGGTCGCACCTACTACTGGTTAGCCGGTGAAGTGCTTAATGATGTGGATGCAGCCGGGGCAGGGCCAAGGGAATGGCCAACGGATGTGGCCCAGGTGCAGGCCGGCGGCATGGCCCTAACGCCATTGCAACCGGAATTTTTCTGGCGCGGTGACTTACCACCTATCGCCTTTGGATGCGTTGCAGTAGCCAAAGGCTGATCCAAAGGCCAATTAAATGGCCAGTGAGGGCTTGGGTATTTGCCATCACCGAAAACATTTCTAGGGAGGTGATGGCGTTATTGCCAAGCCCGCCACTGCCGGCAAAACCCGGTTGTTGGATTGAGGCTTGAAATGTGAGGCTGCCAGCTAGGGCTTGATAACCAATTGCCGCCAGGGTTACACCCGCCAGGCTTGCCAACAGATGGCGTTTTACCTGGGCGGTGGTTTCAGCTTTGGATGGCCTTGCGGTGGTGCCACCAGCTAAGGCGCGGCTGAGCCGGATTAAACCCCAGTCTTGCCAGATGCTGTAGGCCATTACCAACAGGGCGAGCGTTGTTAGCGATAGGCCAGGCCCTAAGCCAATGGCCCGATCGCGATTGCGAATTAGGTCGCTGCCGATGCTGTTGAAGGCAAGAACGCCAGCACACACAACGGCCATTGCTAGCTGGCTCCAGAAGGCAACCCAGCCCATGGCCCGAAAGGCGGCTGCCATGCGCTGGAGATCGAGGCGGTCGGCCATGGGGTTTTCCCCAAGTTGCCATGGGAGGATAGATCTGGCACGGCCTGTGGCCTTGATTTTTTTACGCTCCCCCCAGGACGTCGATACCCCAACGGCCCTTGCCCTAGGCAGTTTTGATGGCGTCCATGCCGGCCACCGCCGTGTGATGGCAGCCGTTGTGGAAGCGGCGCGGCAACGGCCCCAGCTGCTGCCAACGGTGCTTACTTTTTGGCCCCATCCCCGGGAGGTGCTTGCCGGTGAACGCAGGCTGCGGCTTGATCTGCCAGAGGAAAAGCTGAGCTGCCTAGAGGAATTAGGAATTAAACAATTGGTTTTAGTGCCATTTAATCGCGCCCTAGCTGCTTTAACCCCCGAGCAATTTGTGCAACAGGTGTTGCTGGATCAATTAAAGGCAGGGGCAATTGCCATCGGTGAAAATTTCCGTTTTGGCGTTAAACGCAGCGGTGGCCCTGAGGATTTGGTGCGCCTCGCCGCTGCCGCTGGTGTAACCGTGGAGGTGCTGCCGATGCTGGCCGACCATGGCCTGCGCGTTAGCAGTAGCCGCATTCGCCAGGCATTAGCTGAGGCTGATCTAAAGGAAGCGGTGCGTTTATTGCAGCGGCCCTATCGCTTTCAGGGTTTGGTGGTGCGCGGTAGGGGCCTTGGCCGCGGCTTGGGTTGGCCCACTGCAAATCTGCAGGTAGACGGCCGCAAGTGCTTACCAAAAGAGGGTGTTTATGCCGCTTTGGTGCAACGAAGTGATGGTAAAAAGCTTGCTGCAGTAATGAATCTGGGGCGTCAACCCACCATCGACCCCCAGGCGCCTTCCGCCGTTGAGGTGCACCTTTTGGGGGTTGATCTGCAATTGGAGGGCGAAACGCTCACAGTGGAACCAAGGCAGTGGCTGCGGGGCCAATGCACATTTGCTTCATTGGCGGAATTAAGCGCCCAGATCGCAAAGGATGCAGCAGCAGCTGCTGAGTTTTTAGCTTCCGATTGCTGATCTAGGCGCTTGGGTAGGCATGGGTGAGTCCCCAGGCGATGAAGGCAGCGATGCCGCCCAGTAGCACCGCACCCCAGATCAACACCGTGGTGGGGTTATCGGAACTGCTGTATTGGGGGAGAGTTTTAGGTTCTTCTGCCACCACAAAGGTGCGGGGGATATTTCAGGCTAAACAGGGAACAGCGCGTTGGCTCGAATTGTTGTGACATCCCCTTGCGTTGATCCAGCGGTGTTGCGCCTACTGGATGCAAATCTCGACCGCGCCCGGGAGGGTTTGCGGGTGGCGGAAGATTGGGCCCGCTTTGGCTTAAACCGCCGCGACCTGGTGGCAGCCCTTAAGGATTTACGCCAGCAACTGGGTAGTTGCCATTTGCCCAGCTACCGCCAAGCGCGCCACACAGCTAGCGACAGCGCAGCTGGTTTAGGCCATCCAGCCCAGGCGCAACGTTTGGATTCCCAAGCGGTGGTGGCCGCTAATTGCGCAAGGGCCCAGGAGGCCCTAAGGGTGCTGGAGGAATTTGGCAGGGCCAGCAACCCTGGCCTGGCTGCTGTGGCAGAGGCCTGCCGCTACCGTTTATACGATTTAGAAACCCAGCTTCTAGCTGATCAAAGCCGTGTGGAACGGCTGGCGGCGGCCAGGTTGTATTTGATTACTGCAGAGGTGCCCCATTTGCTTGAGGTGGTTGAGCAAGCGCTTAAGGCTGGGGTGAAACTGGTGCAACATCGCAGTAAAAGCACAAACGACCTGCAGCGCTACCAGGAGGCCCTTGCCCTGCGGCAGCTATGCAACCGCTATGGAGCTCTTTTTATTGTTAACGACCGGCTAGACATTGCCCTTGCGGTGGATGCCGATGGCGTGCACCTCGGCCAAACAGATCTGCCGCCAGCGATGGCGCGGCGTTTGCTGGGCCCCGATCGCTTGATTGGCCAAAGCAGCCATTGCCTTGAGGATTTGCAAAGGGCCCAAGCTGCTGGTTGCAACTACGTGGGTGTGGGACCCATCTATGCCACCCCCACTAAGCCTGGAAGGCAGCCAGTGGGTTTTGATTACTTGCGAATCGCTGCTGCAAATGCCCAAGTGCCGTTTTTTTGCATCGGTGGCCTTGATGCAAGTAATTTGCAGCCGGTGTTAGCTGAGGCTGGCGCTGCTGCTGGTTTTGCCGTGGTGCGCGCGGTGATGGAAGCGGCCGATCCAGCTGCAGCAACTAAAGAATTACTGGAGCTCATAGCTAATGACTGAATGCCAAATTTGGCTTAATGGTGAGCAAAGCAGTTGCCCCGTTGGTTTAAAACTGCCTGAATTGCTGCAATGGCTTGGCTATAAACCGCAACTGGTGGTGGTGGAATACAACGAGGAATTATTAATAAGGTCTTGCTGGGCTGATCAGCTAATCAAAGCTGGCGATCGTTTGGAGGTGGTAACGATCGTTGGGGGTGGGTAGATTCCGTAACAACGAACCCGCTCAGCTTTCCTAGTATTTGGCTAGTTATGGCGCCCTAGGTGTTGCTCACTTTTTTAACCAACCGCTTTTCAAACCGCCGGATCATGCGTTTCTTTTCGCTTTCATTAATGCCAGTTATTGCTGCTGGTTTGCTTTTTTTAGGTAACCCCCAGCCTGCTGATGCTGCCAGTGGTGGCCGCATCGGTGGCGGCAGCTTCCGTTCCTCTAGCCCTTCATTTCGCAGTGGCGGCGGCTATGGCGGTGGTGGTGGCTACCGGGGTGGTTATGGCGGTGGCTACGGAGGTGGTTTTGGTGGCGGTGGCATTGGTTTTCCATTCATCGTGCCGTTTTTAGGTTTTGGCGGCGGCGGCCTATTTGGCTTTTTGATCCTGATGGCAATTGTTGGGGTGGTTGTTAATGGCTTGAGGGGTGCCATTGGCGGCGGCGTCAACCCTGGGTTACCAGCTGAACGGGAAATTGTGGATGGCCCCGTAGCGGTGGCCCAGCTGCAACTTGGCCTGCTCGCCAGTGCCCGCTCATTGCAACAGGATTTGCGTCGCTATGCGCGCACCGCAGATACCAGCAATAGCGCTGGCCTGCAACAGGTATTGCAGGATGCAACCCTTGCTTTATTGCGCCATCCCGACCAATGGGTATATGCAAATGTTGAATTGGGTCAAGTGCCTTTTAATACGGCAGAGGCCACATTTAATCGCCTTTCAATGCAGGAACGCAGCAAATTAAGTAGTGAAGTAACAAGTAACTTTGCTGGTCGCCGCCGCGATGAAAATGAAGCAAGCATCGTTAAAGCTGGTGATGCTGATGCTTCCAATGATTACATCGCCATAACAATATTGGTGGCTAGCCGCCGACGTATGACGATTAAATCTGTAGATACAGCCGAGCAGTTACGCGATGCCTTGGGGGTGCTAGGAGCAGTGCCAGCCAGTGATCTATTGGCCCTAGAAGTGATCTGGCAGCCGGATGCGGAAGGCGATGTATTAAGCGCTGATGAGTTGATTACCGCCTATCCACAACTGAAGCACCTTTGATAATT
>Ga0247837_1005965_pt1 | contig 17659 bp, 13 predicted proteins | sample LaCtaG_2_FD_187115 | JGI IMG/M metagenome (GOLD analysis project Ga0247837, IMG submission 187115) | Freshwater microbial communities from meromictic Lake La Cruz, Castile-La Mancha, Spain - LaCruzMarch2015_14.5m | ecosystem: Environmental > Aquatic > Freshwater > Lake | place: Spain: Castile-La...
CCCCCTTGCGGTGGCGCTCCAGGAACGGCTCCAGCGCGAGTTGCCCCGTGCCCTCGTGGCCCCCTGGCTGCGGGCGTCCCACGCCGGCAGCGCCTGCGACGTCCATCGACAGGTGGGGGTTCCCTGTCTGGGCGGCGTGCCCCTGGCCCTCCATCCGACCGAACGGCTGCTGGCGGGCACCGCCGACGACGCCGTGGACACCGCCGAACTGGCCCGGATGGCCGCCCGCGTGACTGACGTTGTGGAGCGCCTGGTGCCGGCCGCCTCGACACCGCCGACGTCACCGTGACATCACAGACCCATGACGAGCCCCGTGCGCCCCGACCCCACCCGCCTGCCGGGGATGGACCTGCGGTCCCTCGACGACCCCTTCGCCCGCTTCGGCCTGTGGTGGCAGGACGCCAAAGACGACGCGCGCATCGGTGAACCCGCCGCCATGAGTCTGGCCACCGCCGACGCCGACGGCCGTCCGTCGGTGCGAATCGTGTTGTTGCGGGGCGTCGATCCCCGCGGCTTTGTCTTCTTCACGAACTTCGAGAGCCGCAAGGGGCGCGAGTTGCAGGCCAGGCCCCAGGCTGCCCTGTGCTTTCACTGGGAGCAGCAACACCGGCAGGTCCGCGTCGACGGCGAGGTCGTCTCCGTCGACGACGCTGACGCCGACGCCTACTTCGCCTCCCGTCCCAGGGACAGCCGGCTGTCGGCGTGGGCCAGCGATCAGAGCCGCCCCCTCGACGACGAGGCCACCCTGGCAGCGCGGCTGGCGGAACTCGAGACGCTCTACGGCGACGACAAACCGATTCCGCGCCCACCGTTTTGGGGCGGCTTTCGCGTGGTGCCGCGGGTCATCGAGTTCTGGCAGGAGGGCCCGTTTCGACGTCATCGGCGCGACCGCTACGAGCGCACACCGTCGGGCTGGCGCATCGGCCAACTGTTTCCCTGAGCGTGCCCGGTCAGCGACGTCGCTGGCTGCGGCGGACCGAGATGTCGCCGTCGACGGTGACATCGACGGCGACGGCGCCATCCCAGCCGGTGCCAAAGATGGCGCGGTCGACGATGCGCGACGTGAAGCGCTTGGCGCCCTTGCCCACGAGGACCTCCACCGGCGGGCGCGCGAGCTGGACACCATCGTGCAGCAGGCCGACGACGACGGCGCGGGGGTGGCCGTAGGCCCAGGCGGTCCAGCTGTGTTGGCGGACCGGGTCGCCCATGGCGATGAGGGCCAGGGCTGGCGACGTCGCCTCCACCAATTCCCGGGTGGTGCCGTTGGCGCTGCCGTGGTGGCCGGCCTGGTAGATGTCGACGTCGAGCCAGCGGGTGCCTTCGTAGCGGGTGATGAGGCCGCGAATGGCGACGTCTTCGAGGTCCCCCGTGATGAGGACCGAGGCTGCGCCGAAGTCCACCCGCAACACCACGCTGTGGTTGTTCTGGTTGGCGAAGCGGGCCTTGCCGTAGTTGTCCGTGCCCCAACCGGGATCCTCGTCGAGGCCGCCCCACAACACCCGCAAGGTGGGGTCGACGTCCTGGCAGGCGATGGGATCGATGACCTCGTCGGTGAGGCCGTTGCGTTTGACAATCTCGGTGGACCGCACCGAGCGGTGCCCCACCTGGTGGGTGTCGATGTAGCCCCGCAGGGCCGCCAGTTCGGCGCGCACCAGTTCGTCGTCGCCGCGGTCGCCGTTGTCGACGACGTTCTTCACCGTGACGTCTTGCAGCATCGAGGGGACGCCGCGGAGGTGGTCGATGTGGGGATGGGTGATGATCAGGCCGTCGAGGGTGCGCTTCAGGTCCGTCCGGCGGGTGAAGAACGCGTCGAGCTGCTCCTTGAGGGCCGAGCGGGAGTCGAAGCTCTCGTTGAGCTCACCGCCGGTGTCGACGAGGACCGCGCCGCAGGGAAACTCCAGCAGGGTGGCCGCCCCCTGGCCGACGTCGAGGAGGTGGATGCTCATGGTGCGTTGGGGGTCGAGGGTCGCTGGCCGGGCGGGGATGCCGCCGCGTTTGTCGTCGGCGGCCTCGCCTGCTGACGCCGTCGTGCGCTCGCTGCGCCGGCCCTCGCGCTCGCGCCCCTCGCGGCGATCTCCGCGGGCGGTGTCGTCGGTGGCGCAGCTGCCTGCGCCCAGCACGGCGGTGGCGATGACGACGACGATGGCCGTCAGGGAAAACGAAAGATGGTCACCGGGTCGCGTCATCATGGGGCCGGGGCAAAGAGGGAGCGGGCGTTGTCGCCGAGGATGAGGGCCAACTCCTGGTCGGGGAGCACGCGGGCCAATGCTTTGACTTCGCGGTCCCAGGCGTAGGGCAGGTTGGGCGCGTCGCTGCCGTAGAGCATGCGATCGGGGCGGGCCCGCACAAACGGCAGCCATGGGGAACCACTGGCGCCGTCGTCGTCGGTCTGCCCCTCGTAGAGGTCGGGAAAATAGTCAGCCACCATCATCGTCGTATCGAGCCACAGGGTGTCGTGCTTGAACAACAGCCGACGATAGCCGTCGAATTCGTTGGCGCCGAGGTGGGGGACCACCAGCTTCAACCCCGGGAAACGCTCCAGCACCCGGGCGGTGCGGTCCACGCTGCAGAGCTCGTAGGGGTCTTTGGGCAAGGCGTCGCTCCACGGTTCCCGGCCGGCATGGATGACGATGGGCATGCCCTTGTCGCGACTCAATTCGTAGACACCGTCGAGGCGGCGGTCGTCGATGGAGAAGGCCTGCACATGGCAGTGGAGCTTCAACCCCCGCAGCCCGAGGGCGAAGGCCTCCTCGACAATGTCGGTGGCGCCGTCTTCGCCCGGGCACACTGTCCCTGTGCCGATGGCGAAGCCGTCGCTGCCGGCGGCGAGGGCGGCCACGAAGCGGTTCAGGTCGCGGGCCATGCCGGGCTTGTGGGCGTAGTGAAGCAGGAGACAGCCCGCGTGCCCTCGTCGACGTTGGGCGGCGATGACCTCGTCGGCCTGCAACTTCTCGCGGATGGGCCAGCCGTGCTCGTCAAACCAGCGCCAGATGGCGGCAAACAAGCGAGGGGGAAACACATGGGTGTGGGCATCAAAGACCGGCGGCAGATCGTCGGCGAGCCGCGCCGACGCCACGTCGTCAAGGGCGGGCAGGGGAGCCCCCGTGCGGCGAGGACCCGCCGGCAGGCAACACGGCATGCGCTCGGCCTCGCCGTCGCCGTCACGGTCATCGTCAGCGTCGACAGCGAGCCAGGGGCCTTGTCCAGGTGATCCCGTCACGCGTGCACCGGCAGCCCCAACGCGGTCAGGGCACCGACGAGGGCGCCGTAGGAGACGGGCTTGGTGAGGTAGGCGGCGGCACCGCGGGAATGGCCCCGGGTGATGTCGGCCTCGGCCCCGAGGGTCGTCACCAGGACTATCGGGGTCGCGCCCAGGACAGCGTCGTCGCGGGCGGCGTCGAGGACCTGCAGGCCGCTCAACAAGGGCATGTTCACGTCGCAGAAGGCCACATCGAAGGGCGTGCCGGCCTGGGCCGCGTCGCGGATGCGGGACAGCACCGCGGCGCCGTCGTTGGCCTCGACGACGACATGCCCCATGCGCTCCAGCCAGGTGCGGATGAGCATGCGGACCACACGGGCGTCGTCGGCGACCAGGATGCGGGCCATGACTGCACCGTAGAAGAAAGCGTCGTCAGCGTCACGACGGGCAGGGGCATCGCCACAAAAGCAGACAGGGCGACCCATGTCGCCCTGTCCGCACACTCAAACCGAACCGTCGCCGTTTCAGGCGCCGATCTGGTCCTTCAGCGCCTTGCTGGCGGTGAACCCGACGTTCTTCGTCTCTGGGATCTGGATCTTCTCCGAGGGGTTGCGCGGGTTCACGCCCGTGCGGGCGCGACGGGTGCGGATCTCGAAGGTGCCGAAACCTGGGAAGGTAAACTTCTCGTCGGTCTTGATGGCATCCGTGATCTTGTCGAAGACGGCGTCAAGGAGCTCGGTGGCCGCCTTCTTGGTGAGGCCCTCCTGCTTGCTGCAGATGAGGTCCACCAGGTCCTGCTTCGTCGTCGGCATCGTCAAACTCCTTGTCGCTCAGCTGTGGACGACGGCGCCGTCCACCTGGTTCTTCTGATGACGTTCTCAGCGTGCTACCGCCAGGTTCGTCGATTCATTCTCAACACGTCGCGCTCCGGATTGGGGCGCACATGGAGCGGGGTCTTGTCCTGAACGCTGCACGCCGTCAAGCAGAACTGCCCGAGAAACGCCGCGCCGCACCCCGTGCGATAGGCGAAGGGGCCGCCAAAGCGGCAGGTCGCCACGGGGTCGTGGTGTCCCACCTTGGCGTCGCTGTCGACGTCGAATTGGATGATGGGACACCTGTCCGCCTCCGCGTGGGCCGCAAGAGCGGCATCGTGGTGGGCGATGATGTGGAAGTCGTTGGCGAGCATGCTCGCCAGCTGGAAAGGCGTACCGCGCTCTTGCGCCGGGCCTTTGGTGGAGGCGTCCATGTGGTCGCCGCCAATCTCGATGTCCTCGGGATCGTCGCCGCTGTGGACCCGCCGGCCCGGGCGGGCCTCATCGATCGCGCGGCAGTGGCTGCGCGCTCGGCGGGCGTCACGCCATTTTTGATCATCAACAAGGTCGACCTCGACGGTGCCGAGGAGATCATCGCTGCCGCGAAGGCCCGCGTCGCCGGCGAGCTCGAGTGCTTCGCCGTCAGCGCCCACGACGGCACGGGGATTGCGCTCATCGCCGACTACATTCGCGAGCACGGCCGGGGTGCGCTGGTGGGGTCGTCGGGGGTCGGTAAGTCCTCGATTTTGAACCGATTGATGCCCGGAATCGACCTGCGGGTCCGGGCCCTGTCCGAGGCCAACGGTGTCGGGCGTCACACAACGACCGTGTCGACCCTCCATCGTCTGCCCGGAGGCGGCGAGCTGGTCGACACGCCCGGGGTGCGCGAGTTCGGCCTGGTCGACGTCGACAAGCTTGAGCTGGCCCGCTTCTTCCCCGGCTTCTCCGTCGTCGAGGCCCCCTGCCGCTTTCGCGACTGCCTGCATGCCGAAGAACCCGACTGCGCCATCCAGGCCGCTGTGGACGACGGCCGCGTCGACCCCGTCCGCTACGTGGCCTACCGGACGTTGCTGGCCGAGGTCATGGGCGGGTAGCCGTCGTCGTCGTCCTCAGAGGGCGACGGCGGCGTGGGCGGCCGTGATGGCGGCGTCGAGGGCCGCGTCGTCGATGTCCCGATGCAGGCAGGCCCGCAACCGTTGCCGACCTGGCGACACCGTCCTCGCCACCGAACCCATGCGGACCCCGCGGGCGGCGATGGCCGCCAGGAAGACTTCGGGCCGGGGCACGCTGAAGAACACCAGGTTGCTCTCGACAGGTTCGACGTCGACGCCAGCCATGGCGCCCAGGGCCTCGGCCAGGCGGCGGGCCCGGCGGTGGTCGGCACCGACGTCGTCGAGGTGGTGGTCGAGGGCATACGACAGGCCGGCGGTGATGACGCCGCTTTGTCGCAAGGCACCACCGAGAGCTTGCTTCAGGCGACGGGCCCGGGGCCACAGGGCCGCCGGCATCGCCAGCACCGCGCCGAAGGGGCAGCCAAGGGCCTTGGAGAAACAGACCTGCACCGTGGTGGCGCCAGCGACGAGGCGCGCCGCCGGCACCCCAAGGGCGACCTGGGCGTTCCACAGGCGGGCGCCGTCGACGTGGACCGCCAGGCCGCGCCGGGCGCAGAGGTCGTAGACGCCATCGAGCAGGTCCAGGGGCCACACGGTGCCACCGCCGGCATTGCTGGTGTTTTCGACAACCACGCAGCGGGAACGGGGATGGTGGGGGTCGTCGGCGCGGATGGCAGCTTCGACGTCGTCGGCGCTGAACAGGCCCCGTGGGGTGTCGAGCAGATAGGCCTGGGCCCGGGCAATCAGGCTGGTGCCGCCGCCTTCGTAGTGCACCACGTGGGCCGTGCGGTGGGCGATGACTTCGCCGCCGCTCTCGACGTGGACGGCGAGGGCAATCTGGTTGGCCATCGTCGCCGACGGCACAAACAACGCCCGTTCCTTGCCAAGCAACGTGGCCACCCGTTCCTCGAGGGCCAGGGTGGTCGGGTCTTCGCCCTTCTGCTCGTCGCCGACCTCGGCGCGGCTCATGGCCAGCAGCATGGCGGCGCTGGGGCGGGTGGCGGTGTCGCTGCCGAGGTCGATGAGGGCCATGGCTGCGACGGTGCCACCGATGGCGGTTGCCGGGCAAGGCCCCAACGCCGAAGCGGCGAAGCGGTGACGACGTTGCCCAACCTGCGACGTCGCCACCGCTCGATGTTCACCGCCGTGCCCGGCGGCACGGCTACATGTTCACCCGTTGGGAGCTGTCGATGCTGCCGTCGGGGCGCAGGTAGATCTCGCGGTCGCCCTTGGTGTTGAGGGCCGCTCCCACCATGCCTTCGCGCTCCATGCGGTCGACGATGCGGGCCGCCCGCTGGTAGCCGATGTTCAGCATGCGCTGGACAAACGACGTCGAGCACTTCTTGGTGCGGGCCACCAGGGCAATGGCTTCGTCGTAGCGGGCATCGCGGGGCTCGTTGGCGAATTCCTCGGCGGAGCCGCCGCCCTCCTCGTCACCCTCGTCCTGGTAGGTGAGGATGTCCATGTTGTAGTCGGGCTTGCCCTGCTGCTTGAGGAACTCGACGACGCGGTGGAGCTCCTTCTCGGAGATGAACGCGCCGTGGACGCGGATGACGTTGGACGTGCCCGGGGGCATGAACAGCATGTCGCCGCGGCCGAGGAGCTTCTCGGCGCCGGGTTGGTTGATGATGGTCTTGCTGTCGTGGTTTGAGGCCAGACGAAAGCCCATGCGGACGGGGAAGTTGGCCTTGATGACGCCGGTGATGACGTCGACGGACGGCCGCTGGGTGGCGAGCATCACGTGCATGCCGGCGGCGCGGGCCTTCTGGGCGATGCGCATCACGTAGCCTTCGACGTCTTTGCCGGCGACCGCGATGAGGTCGGCGTATTCGTCGATGATGACGACGATGAACGGCATCTTGCCGAGGCGCTTGCCATCCTTGTCGTACAGGCCGGTCTTCACGCCGCCCGTGGGGTCCTGGGCGTCGGCCTCGAGGACCCGGTCATTGAAGCCCTTGAGGTCGCGCACGCCCATGTCGCTGAGGAGCTGATAGCGGCGTTCCATCTCGGCCACGCACCACTTGAGGGCCACGGCGGCCTTCTTGCTGTCGATGATGGGCGGCAGCAGCAGGTGGGGGATGCCGTCGTAGATCGACAGTTCGAGCATCTTTGGGTCGATCATCATGAAGCGCACGTCTTCCGGCGTGGACCGGTAGAGGATCGAGCAAATCATGGCGTTGACGGACACGGACTTGCCCGAGCCCGTGGTGCCCGAGATGAGCACGTGGGGCATGTCGGCGAGGTTGGCGTAGTAGCTCTTGCCCTCGATGTCCTTGCCCAGGGCCATCATCAGCTTCTCGTCCCGCTTCTTGAACTGCGGGTCAGCGATGATCTCCTTCATGTACACGGTTTCCCGCTTCTCATTGGGGATCTCGATGCCGACGGCGCCCTTGCCGGGGATGGGGGCCACGATGCGGACATGGACGGCTTCCATCGCCATGGCGATGTCGTCGGACAGGGCCGAGATCTTGCTGACCTTGATGCCGGGGGCGGGCACAAATTCGTAGGTGGTGACGACGGGGCCGGGGCGAATTTCGCGCACGCGACCCTCGATGCCGAAGTCCATGAACTTGGCCACCAACTTGTCAGCCTGGGAGCGCAGCTTGCTCTCGTCGAGGGGCTCAAGGACGGGCGCGTCGTAGTCGAGGAGGTTGAGGGGCGGCAGCATGTACTCGCGCTTGGCGACCACCTGCAGCTGCTGGTGCTCGACGGCGTCCATCCGTTCGGCCTCGGCCACCAGGGTGGCGGCGTCGTCTTCGCGCTCGATGATCTTCAGCTCCTCGTCGACGATCATCGACGGCAGCGGCTGCGCCACCATGGCCTCGGGCTGCTGCAGTGCCTTGGTGCGGCGGGCCTTCTCCATGGCCTCGGCCAGCGACACCACCGTGCCGTCGTCGATCTCCCGGGCCCAGGGCGGGTCGCTCTGCACGACGGTCGCGTTTTCAAAGTCCGGCTCGGCGACCACGGCGGCGACCACAGCGGCGGGGACAGCCGGGACGCCCCCGTCACCGACGGCGACGGCAGCGACGACAGCATCCTTCGTCGACCTTTGGGCTTCGCGGGGCATGACCGCCTGGGGCTGACGGCCAGCCACCAGGGGCAGCACCGTGGCGACGTCGGCCTTGCCCTTGCTGGTGCCGTCGACGACGTCGACCGCCTGCTGCGCCTGGGCGCGCTCGGCCCGTTCGGCCCGCTCGGCGCGCTCCTCGGACTCGTCCTCGAGGCGTTGGCTGGCCCGGGCGCGGGCTTTGTCGACAATGCGCTTCTGGCGCGCGTCGGCCTTTTCAAGGCGCAGCTGCTGGCGTGCTTGTTCGGCGACGTCGACCGCCGGGGTCTCGGGCAGGCTCTCGTCCTGCTCCAGGCGCTCGTGTTCCTCGGCGAGCAGGCGACGCTCCTCGCGCCAGACGTGGAGCTGTTCGGTGGCCGCGTGCCAGGCATCCACCAGGCGATCGAGGATCGACCGGGTGGTGCCGCCCAGGGGCCGGTCAAGGGCGACGACGGTGCCGATGAAGGCGCCGGCGACGGCGACAATGCCTGTGCCCAGGGGCGCCAGCACCTTGCTGCCAGCATCGGCCAGCAGGGCGCCCACCAGGCCGCCAGCGGGAAACGGCAGCACCTGGGTGCCGCGAAACACGAGGTGCAGCAGGGACATCAACGACAGCGATGCACAGACCCCGGACAGGGTGCGCAGGGCGGCATGACGGGGCTTCTCGATGGGGCGGAAGCATGCCGCCACCAGGGCCATCAGGAACACGGGCAACGCAAACGCCATCGCACCAAAGGTGATGGTCAACAGGTCGGCGACGACGGCGCCGCCGGGCCCGATCCAGTTCTCCACCGGGCGACCGGGCTGGCCGTCGCCGGGCTCAAACGACAGCAACGACAGCAGCAACAGCACGTTGATGGCGAAGACGACGACGCCCGAGATCTCCAGGGGCAGGCTGTCGCGCAGGCCCGAAGCGCGCTTCTTGCCGGTGGCTTTCCCCTTGGCCGCCGTCTTTGGTGCAGCCTTCTTCGCCCGTGGCGCCGCCTTCTTCAGGGGACGCTCGGGGGACGTGATGCCGTTGCGCTCGTCGGCGTCGGCGTCGTTGTCGTCGGCGCTGGCGAAGCGGGGCGGTGTCGAGATGTGCTCGGGGCGAGGGCGTCGCCGGGCCCGCCGGGGGGCCAGGCTGCCGTCCTCGCTATCGTCGTCATCGTCGTCGTCGTCGACGAAGCGGGGGGCCTCCGACAACGACAGGGGGCGGTGGCGTCCCGTGGGGGCGTCGGTGTCGTCGAACTTGGCCGGTCGGGTGTCTTTTGTCGCCACGTGGAGTCTCCTGTCGCCAGACAGCTCCACATGGTGCTGGCCACCGATCCCCGAATCAAGAAATCGACCGCCGTGGGCTGCCCGTGTCTGTGAGACCTCATCGGAGGAGCATGAATCCGAATCCGGAAGGCTGGGATGGGGGCCTGGGCGGGCGAAGGCCCGTCCACCAGCTGCGTGGATGACGACCGCGGTGGCATCCCAGCGGCGGCGGACCCTGTGTATGCTGCCGCCCACATGGATGCCCCCCTGAAGCTCACTCTTTCCCGCCAGCTCGCCTACGCCTGCGGCCAGGCCGGCAACGTCCTCAGCGAGTCCCTCATCGTCACGTACCTGCTGCTGCTGTATTTGCCGCCCGCGACGAAGGCTGGCGAAACGACGACAGCGCTGGTGCCCACGCTGTTTCTGGGCCTCGTGCCAGCCATCTTCCTGGCCAACGTCATCCCCCGTGGCATCGACACCTTCCTGGACCCCCTGGTGGCCAATCTGAGCGACCGCTCGGGCCACCGCTTCGGGCGTCGCCGCATCTTCATGGCCATCGGCATCGTGCCTTTGTGTTTGTCGACGGCGGCCGTCTTCTTTCCGCCCTGGGGACCCGAGTCCAACGCCAACGTGCTGTTCATGACGGCGATGTTGACCGTCTACTTTGCGAGCTTCTCCCTCTACGTGGCCCCCTACCTCGCCCTGCTGCCCGAGCTTGCGCCAGACCAGAAGCTGAACGTGCGGGTGTCGACGATGCTGGCGGCCTTTGCCCTCGTGGGCGGCTTGATGGCCCTCAACGGCGGGCAAATCCTCTGGAGTGTCTTGGCTCCTGAATCGGCGTCGTTCGCCGACCGCCAGGCCGCCCTGCAGACCACCATGGTCATTCTGACCGTCGTCGCCTTTGTCCTGCTGTTGGTGCCCATCCTCGGGGTCCCCGAGCCGCGTCTGGTGGCTCCCCGGACGGGTGAACCATCCCATGCCCCCCTCATCGCCTCGTTGAAGAAGACGTTTTCCGACCAGGCGTTCATCCCCTACGTCATCGGCACGACGCTGTTTGCCTTTGGCTTCAACATCGTGCGGACGGCGACGCTGTTCTTCATCACGGTCTTGATGGCCCAGCCCAAGGACTCACCCGCCACCATTGCCGTCTTTGGCGTCGCCGCCGTCGCCTTCCCCGTCGTCGCCACCCTGGCCACCCGCCTTGGCAAGCGGCGGGTGATGATTGCCGGCACCCTGGTGCTCGCCTTTGCCTTGTGTGGATTCTGGTTTGTCGACGACCTCATGACCGGGCTCGTGTTCCTGAGCTTGTCGGGCATCGGCGTGTCGACGTTCTTGGCCCTGCCCAACGCCATGTTGTCGGACATCTGCAATGCCGCCACCAAACGGACCGGCGAGCAGCGGGAGGCCATGTTCTTCGGGGCCCAGGGCTTTCTCCAGAAGATCAACCTCGGCATCTCGACGGGGATCTTCGGGCTGCTGTTGTCGTTCGGCAATTCCGTCGACGACCCCCTGGGCATTCGCCTGGCAGGCCCCGTCGCCGCCGTGGCCCTGGTGGGCGCCGCCATCGCCTACTGGCGCTACCCCGAGCAGCGCATCCAGGACGAACTCGCGGCGCCACCACCGACGACGCCCGCCGCGTCGGCAGCCTTGGCAGCCTGAACGCTGCAAGCCGAACATGAACGCACGAAAAAGACCTGGCGGATGCCAGGTCTTTTTCTGTGGGTCGTCGTCCTCAGGGACCTCAGCCGCGCAGCAACACGAGCCCGATGATGGTGCCCACCAGCAGGGCGACGCCGCCCGCCAGCCAGCGGGTGGTGACCGTCGGCAACATCGTCACCCAGGCCTGCTGGGCGATGCTTTCGAGCATCGTCACCGGCGCACCGGCGGGGGCCAGGCTCATGCCCGACATCCCCGTCATCCCCGACACTCCGGTCATCCCGGACATGCCCGTCATGCCTGCTGGCCCATGCATCCCGGGCTCCGAGCTCTCTCGACGCACCTCGTTGCGAGCGGCGCGGCCGGGCAGGGTCTCGTTGCCGGCGGGGCCAACGACGGTGTCCCGTTCGACGGCGGGGGACGTGATGCCGAGCTCGGCCTCGACGCGGGCGAGGGCGGCGTCGAAGTCGTCGGCGCTGAAGTAGCGCTCGTCGGCGTTGCGGGCGAGGGCCTTGATGATGACGGCGTCGATGGACGCCGGCACGCCGAAGCCGCGCTCGGTGGGCAACTGGAAGCGGCCCAGGGGCAGGTCGCCCGTGAGCAGCTCGTAAAAGATGACGCCGGCGGCGTAGATGTCGGCGCGCTGGTCGACGCGCTTGGCATCCGTGCGTTGCTCGGGGGCCATGTAGTTCACGGTGCCCATGGTCATCCGGCTCTTGGTGAGGTTCGGATGGGGATCGTTTTCCTCCTCGAGGATGCCCGCGAGGCCGAAGTCGACCAGCACCGGTCGCTCGTCGCCGACGGCGCCGTGCATGAGGATGTTCTCGGGCTTCAAGTCCCGGTGGATGACGCCGGGCCGGTGGGCGGCCGCCAACGCTTGCAGGATCCGGCGCGTGAAGCGCAGGGCCTGGGCGACGGGCAGGGGGCCCTTCTCGAGGTACTTCCGCAGGGGATGGCCCGCGATGTAGGCCATGGCGATGTAGTAGACGTCGTTGCCGGCGCAGCCCTGGTCCCACACCTGCACAACGCCCGTGTGATCGATGGCGCGCATGGCGGCACCTTCACGCTCGAAGCGCTGCACAAAGTCGGGTCGAACCGCCAGCTCGGGGGCCAGGGTCTTGATGGCGGCAGCCCGGCCCGATGCCGTGTGACGCGCGCGGTACACGCGACCCATGGCGCCCTTGCCGATGAGCTCAATGACCTCGTAGCCCGGGATGCGCGGCAGGGGGTCGACGGCGGGGGCCGCCATGACGGCGGGCGCCGCCTTGACGGCGGGCGCGGGGGCGGCCGGGGCTGGCCGGGCCGGTGCCCCTTCGAGGGAGCGGCGGGCGGCGGGGCGACCAGGGTTTGTGCCCGTCTCTTCCGCGGGGCCCTCGAGGGAGGGGACGCCGCCAGCGAGGACGCGGGTATCGCCGGCCTTGGGCTTGGGCGCTGCCGGCAACGCGGGCACTTCCGCCTGGCCGTCGTGGACGACGCGGGCGTAGCGCTTGGCGAGGGCGGGGTGGATGCCGAGCTGCTGCTCTTCATGCTCCTGGTGGGCGACGGCGGCGGCGGCGGCGCGGGCCCGCGCCTTGGGGAAGCGGGTGCCGCAGCGATCGCACCGGAGGGAGCCTCCGGGTTGGACGCCAGCTTCGACGACGTCGGCGCTGCAGGCGGGACAACGTTCGGTCATGGACACCTCCGCTTCACTCTTGGGAGCCAGGTGTCGCCAGATGGCGGCAACCGGAGCCTGGTGGAGACGCATGGGTACCACCCCAACAGATCGCCCCACAAACTTTTGACCTGTTCTTCTCGCGACCTCCTCCCGACGACGGATCGCACTTCGCCGCACATGTAGGCCTCGACTCACCCCTCAAGAGACTCGCATCGGCGACAAACCCCAAGCGTGGGGCGCTTTGGCGTGGCCAAGGGGGCTGACGACGACGATGTTGGCTGGAACCCCGCTGGAACGCGGCCGGGTAGCGAGGGCCCACATGTCGCAGAAAGGAGCACTTGGAGTCCGTGCTTGAGCCAATGTCAGTTTGTGTCCTACTGTGGCCCACCCAAGTCGTTCATACCGGTTCGTGCCAGGAGGTTTCGCATGGCGTCCGCCGACAAGCGCAAGCAGTCGCTCTACTTCCCCGAAGAAATGCTGAAGGAAATCCAGGACGAGGCGAACCGGCAGGACCGCAGCCTGTCGTGGATCGTCCAACAGGCGTGGCGCATCTCGCGCGGCGAAATCAAGAAGTTCCCCTCGGTGAACGACGTCATCGACGGCGACCGCGATGATGAGCGTGGTCGTCACGACGACTGAGCCGCGGCCTGGCCCGGACACCTCGCTTTTCGCAAGGAGACGCCACCCCATCGGGTGGCGTTTGTCGTTGGACGCTCCCGGGCGCCGCGTCCGGCGCGGGGCGCGGGGCGCGCGGGCGGCTTGACGAACCGGGGACCCGTGGCATTGTGCGATTGCACAATGAGATTGTCGCAGATGCAGCATCGCAGCTGCGTCAGCGCGCCCACCGGAGCCCGCCATGACCGTCGCCCTCGTCGCCGCCGCCGTCTCACTCCCCGCAGGTCGCGAGCGCGGCGAAGACATCGCCAGCGCCTCGGGGCTGCCCGTGTCCGTGGTGCGCGAGAAGATGGGCATCATCGAGAAGCGCCGGGCCCCGGCAGACCTGCACCCGAGCATGATGGCCGTGGCCGCCGCCCGCCTGTGCCTCGACGGTCGGGATCCCGAGAGCATCGACGTCATCATCTGGACGGGCAGCGAGTACAAAGACCACATCGTGTGGACCGCCGCCATCCATGTGCAGCGGGAGCTCGGCTGCCGTCTGGCGGTGGCCTTCGACCTGTCGGCCCGCTGCTCGACGGGCATCCTCGGCCTGAAGCTCGCCAAAGACCTCCTGATGACCAATCCGGGCTGGAAGCGGGTCCTCCTGTGCGGGGGGCATCGAACGGGGGACCTGGTGGACTACAGCGATCCCAACACGCGCTTCCTCTACAACCTCTCCGACGGCGGCTCGGCCATGTTGATCGAACGGCTCGACGACGGCGTCCCCGCCAACAGCGTCGTTGGCAGCGCCATCATCACCGACGGCGACTTCTCGATGGATGTCATCATCCCCGCGGGCGGCACCGTCGGCACCACGCGCTCCCACCCCGAGGCCGGCCAGACCTTCCTGCGGGTCCCCGACCCCGAGGGCATGAAGCGGCGCCTCGACGCCGTCAGCCTCAAGAATTTCCTGCAGGTCATCCGCGACGCCGCCGGCGACAAGCCCATCGCCTATCTGGCCCTGCTGCACATGAAGCGCTCGGCCCACGACGCCATCGTCGCCGAGCTGGGGCTGACCCCCGCCCAGAGCATCTACCTCGACCACTACGGGCACTTCGGCTCCCCCGACCAGGTTCTGAGCCTTGGTCTGGCGGAACAGCGCGGGCTCTTGAAGCCCGGTGACACCGTGGTGTTTGCGTCGGCCGGGCTTGGCTACATGTGGGCGGCGTCGGCGTTCACCTGGCAGCGCCCCACGTTTTCGACGTCGGCCCTCGCCGCCCTCGCCTGACGAGACAGCACTCAACCCGACTCCGTCGGCAAGATCATCCGACCGCGGATCAGTACATGAAGCCGACGCCGACGGAGAAGCCGGCGGCGACGTTGAGGGAGCGACCCCCCTTGAGGGTGACGAGGTCGGTTTCGTTGCCGCCGACGGTGACGCGGTCGCCTTCGCCTTCGAAGTTGATGGTGGCGCCCGTGGACTTGCCCGCGAGCTCGACGAAGAAGCCGCCGTAGAGGTCGAAGCGGGTCAGCAGTTCGGCGTGGTAGCCAAAGGCGAGGGAGTTCTTGCCGGGATTGTCGGGGGTCTCGGCGTAGCGGGTGACCGGCATGGTGTCGAGCTTGAGCTCCACCTCGAAGCGCCGGTCGAGCATGAACAACGGGATGTAGAGCTCGGGCCCCACGGTCAACGCGTGCATCGAGAAGCCCGGCACGACGGTGAGGATGCGGTTGCTGCTGGTGATGCGCTGGGTCTCCACCGTGCCCTGCCAGAAGCGGTAGCCAATGCGGCCGCCAATGCCGATCACCCGCACGACGCCGTCGTCACTGAGGCGCAACAGATAACGCCCCCGCCCCGACACGCCGGCGTTGGCGTGAATGGACACGAAGCGGTTGGGGGCCACCGTCAGGTTGGCGTTGGAGTTGATCTGGAACTGCACCGTCGACAGCGCCGCGCTGGCATCGATGCCGAAGAAATCCACGGGCCAAAGGTCCGCCCGGATGGAGCCACCGGGATGAAAGCCGGCGCCGACGGCTCCGGGCTGCACGTTGTCGTTGCCCTCGAAATTGTAGTGCCAGGCGGCGCCGTCAAATGTGCCGCTGACGGCGAGGAGATGGCCCGCCTTGATGGGACCACCGGCACTGGAGCCCTTGTCTTCGATCTCGCTCAGGCTGCGCCGTGGGCCGCCGTCGAGGGGGTCCCCTTCGGTGTCGTCGACGGCGCTGCGGCGTTTGGTGACGGCGTCATCGCCATCGCCATCGGCGTCATCGTCGAGGGACGCCGTGCGCTTTTTGGGCTTCTTGGTGGGGCGGGGTTCGTCGTCGGGGTCGCGGTTGCGGCTCGGTACGCTGTCGTCGTCGTCGTCGCCATCGCCGAGGACCACGTCGCCCACGTCGACGCCGTCACCGGCCCGGGGCGGCAGCTTCTGGGGCTTGAGGGTGGTCCACTTGCCGAGGGCGGGCTTCACCACGGCGAGGGCCGTCGCCGCCATCTGGTCGGGGCCGGCCCCGCGGGGAAGTTCCTTGAGCAGGCGGGGTTTGCCATCGGCGCCGTAGACGACGATGAGGGGGCGCTCGAAGCCCGGGGGGGCCGTCACCAGCACCTCGATGCTGCGGCGGGCCATGGCGGCCTTGATGGTGGCGGGGTCGAAGCTGTCGCGGGCGGCGTCGAGGTCGGCGTTGATGGCAACGCTGTCCTGGACCCGGATGTTGTCCACCAGCTCCAGCTCAAGCTCGAGGGCTTCCCGGGCGGCGTTGGCATCGCCGCCGCGCAGCACCGAAAACGGCAGCACCACGACGTCGAGGGGCTCGCTGGCCTTTGGGGGGGACTTCCGCCGACGCCGGGCCTCGGCGGGGCCCGCCCACACCATCGCGAGCATGATCGCGCAACAAAGCGCGGCACCGTGACTGTGACGAAGAAGCGAGGCCATCGTCGGGCACGATAACCGTCGCCTCAAGCGGCGTCGAGGACCCGGCGGCGCCGACGCCAACCGCGTCCAAGCGCCACCAGGGCTGCCAGGGCCAGCACCGGTGCCTGCGATGGGTTGCTGACGGTGGCCGAGCCAAAGCAGCCCGGGTCTTCGGCGGGAGGCTCGTCGGGGGGCGCGTCGGGCACGTTTGACGAGTCGGCGTCGAGGAAGTCCGGTCGGCCGTCGCCGTCGCTGTCGCCCAGGCCGTCGTCGGGGCCGTCGTCGACGCCGTCGCCGTCGCTGTCGGTGTCGCGCCACGCGGGGCGGCCATCGCCATCGGGGTCGGCGGAGCCAGCGGCCGTGGACGCGCTGCGTTCATCGACAGTGAGCAGTCCGTCGTCGTCGTCGTCGGTGTCGAGGGCGTCGATGGTGCCGTCCCCGTCGGTGTCGCGCGGGGTGGCCCGGTCTGGTCCAACCTCTTCGAGATCGGGGATTGAATCGCCGTCGCTGTCTGCGTTGTCGGGGTCGGTGCCGATGGCCGCTTCTTCGTCGTTGCTCAGGCCGTCGCCGTCGAGGTCGGTGTTGATGACGGGCCGGTCATCGGTGTCGTCGAGGAAGTTGGGGATCTCGTCGCCATCGTCGTCGCCGTCGCCCTCCAGGCGGTCGGTCAGGCCGTCCCCGTCACTGTCGAGGTCGAGGAAGTTCGGCGTGCCGTCCCCGTCCAGGTCGTCCGCGCCTTCCTGGATGTCGGTGAGGCCGTCGCCGTCGCTGTCGTCGTCGAGAAAGTTCGGGAGGTCATCGTTGTCCGGGTCGCCCGCGCCTTCGTCGATGGTGGGGATGCCGTCGTTGTCGTCGTCTCCGTCAAGGGCATCAATGAGGGCATCGCCATCGCTGTTGAGGGGAGTGGCCGCGTTGGCGCCGACCTCGGTGCCATCGTCGATGCCGTCGCCGTCGCTGTCGTCGTTGACCGGGTTTGTGCCGAGCAGGGCTTCCACGGTGTCGGCCAGGCCGTCGTTGTCGGCGTCGGCGATGCCGGGGTCGGTGCCGGCGTCGACTTCGGCGCCGTCATTGACACCGTCGCCGTCGGTGTCTGGCAGCAGGGGGTCTGTGCCCAGGGCCACTTCGGCGCCGTCGCTCAGGCCATCCTCGTCGCTGTCCGCCAGGCGGGGGTTGGTGCCACGGGCAACCTCGGCGGCGTCACCGAGGCCATCGCTGTCGGTGTCCCCCAGTTGGGGATTGGTGCGCAGGGTCCGCTCCTGGAGGTCCGTGAGGCCATCGCCGTCGGTGTCAGCCCGGTCGGGACGCGTGCCGGCGGCGACCTCGTCGCCGTCGTTGATGCCGTCCGCGTCGGTGTCGGCGACGATGGGATTGCTGCGGACGGTGCCGCGCAGTTCCACGGTGTCGCTGCGGCCATCGCTGTCGGTGTCGGTGAGGCGGG
>Ga0247837_1005967_pt1 | contig 17652 bp, 11 predicted proteins | sample LaCtaG_2_FD_187115 | JGI IMG/M metagenome (GOLD analysis project Ga0247837, IMG submission 187115) | Freshwater microbial communities from meromictic Lake La Cruz, Castile-La Mancha, Spain - LaCruzMarch2015_14.5m | ecosystem: Environmental > Aquatic > Freshwater > Lake | place: Spain: Castile-La...
ACTTTCAAAGCTGAGTTTGGACTTCAGTGGGGACTCTGAGGGGGGCGGGTGCTTTACACCTAGACGGAACTCGGGAGAGCCTTCGTTTTTTATGTTGCCGAAGTACTTGCGAGCAGTGCGGAACTCGTTGGGGGACTGGGTGAGGAAGTACCTTGTCCAGTTGGGGGAAGTCTACTCGCAACTCCCCTCGCCTATACACCTGTCTTCCAATCATTTCAATTATTACCTGCTTTAACATCTTATCTCAGCGTGTTCCTTCTCCAGCCTATTCCCAGCATTCCCACTCCCTTCACAGTCTCTATCTCACATACTTACCTAGTCTGCCTAATAGTGAGTATATGCGTCCAACGGATATTGGACTGGCCAACCCCAGGGCGAAGACGCCGGGGCCATACAGAGTGCTGACTACTCATTTTGGGGACTACTTGGGTCCTGTGCATAGGTCGTTTTTACGGTCCGGTAGCTTTACTCGTAGCAGACGATTCGATCAGTACCGAGACTTGGAGCGAAGGACAGGTCCAGTCGGTCCCGGGTCCTACTCCACCAGCTACACTCCCAAGCAGGCTGGAGGCCACATCCGTATTTCTCCTCTGCGGCTCCAGCGACCCGGCGCCTACGTCACAGGCCACCTAATCGTCTGCGACCCTGACTTGGAAAGGTGGAACCAGAGACTAAGTCCCACAAGGAGTAAATCAAAGAAGAAAGGCCTCCGAAAGGAAGGAGGAATAGAGAGTTTAACCCCGGAGCAGACCAAACTCCACTTTCCGGACTTGGACAGACCTGAGACCAGGACTCACCTCAGGAGGTACAGGACTAACAGTGGTCTCACTGCCTCTACGAAGCTGTCTCCAGAGAGACTCCAGTCCTAAGTAATATGTAAGGAAGTTAGGCCTGGGCAGATACTTCTTTACAGGCATGTCGGAACCTATCAAGAAGGTCAAGGTGAGCTCGGGGGAAGGACTGCCCCGGCTTTCCAACGGCCAGCCTATCCCTGCCACTTTGCCGCCAATTCGTCCGCATCCAGAGGAAGAGAGAAAGACTGAAGGAGCGAAGGCAGATGTCACTCGCAGGAGAGCGGGAGGAAAGATGTGGACTGATACTTCCTTAGCAGAGTGGCCGGAGGCCGACTACCGAGCCTTCGTGGGAGACTTGGGGCCCGAAGTGAGTGACGAAGTGCTTTCCGCAGCCTTCCACAAGTACTCCTCCTTCCTCATGGCCAAAGTGGTTCGAGACAAAAAGACAGGGAAGAGCAAGGGCTTCGGCTTCCTCAGTTTCGGCAGTGCAGAGGACTACACCCGTGCAATGCGGGAAATGAATGGGAAGTACATAGGCAGTCGCCCTGTTACTCTCTCCAAAAGCAAGTGGCAACAGCGCTCCCTGCAGTCCTAACGCAGGCCTTAGGCTAGACTAGCTTGGACGCTGGAGGCGGGTGGAAGGAAGAGGCCACGCTTGCACGGGTGCTGGGCACTGCTTCAGGACTAGGTCCGTTGAAGCCTAGCAGGGAAGCTGGAAGAACTGAGGTGTAGCTGATAGAGCGAACGTTGGGCCTATCAGTCGGCAAGCAGTGACTGTTGGGGTCGGGAGAGGCCCAGGCAAGGAGGTGGGGAGCGGAGCCCACGATGCTCAAACTGCGGTCTTTGTAGAAAGGAGAAGACGAGGGAAGTAGGCCGGAGTTCATCAGAAAGACGGGCTGTGTGTCCAGTGCAAAGCTGCCAGCAGACTCGCTATGCGAGTCCAAACTCACATCTGCAAAGCCATCGAGTTCCCGGGGTCTAGCAGGCGTGGGGTCTGCCAGGGCGAGCGCCAATGAAGAGTCTGGAGGGTCGAACTTGAAGGAACTGCAGCAACCCATTGCTTCTTTTACAGATTAGAAAGAGGACAGATTTGGCACTTTGACAGGGATTGATTGGATGGAAAGCAGAAGTCTCTCCCTCCCTCGCCTTAACTACACCTAGCCTGCAGCCCAGCCTGGGAAACTGAATTTTAACTGTCTATTTGCGGTGCTTGCGGGAGTATTGAGCGCGCAGCTCTTTATCTCTTCTTTGGGTGGTTTCAACGCCCATTTTGGCCCTAAGTGGGAATTACGCCTCTGCTCCTTGCCTGTCGCCCTTTGTCAATAGGTGCAGATCTGGCCGAAAGCGGCAATCTGATGGTAGTGGCGCGGAGGGACGCCGGGCTAAATAGACTGGGGATTTTTCAAGCTCCCAATACGTGACTCCATCAAAGTCCAACTTTTCCAAGTAATTGCCGCTGACAGTGCCCACCACTTGCCCGTACTCGAGTATTTCCCCCGCCAGGAAGTCGCTGGCTTGACTGGCGCGGGAGAAAAGGCCTCCTTTGCCAGAAAACCGGATAGTGCATTCTAGGCCGTTTTTCTTGTCTGTGAATGGAATTTCGTGGATGAATTCTAAGACACGCTCTCCCCACAGCAACCCCGATATCTTCCCATACGGCCTCACAAACACGATCTCCTCTCCCCCCGGGAACTCGACTATATTGGGGCCCGCCTGCTCTCCCACGACCGAGTTGCCGCCCAGTCTGCCCTTCAGTTCATAAAAGCCTCGATACACGTACTGTCTGTGTGCGCCTATCATGTGGTAGTGGGCTATTGGAGGGTGGTGAGAAGTGTGTTCGATGAAGATTTGCGTGCCGTCTACGAATTCTCCTTGGTAGGTTTCGCCGAGGACAGGGTTGAACGGCTTGAGTTGGCGAGTGCCGTAGTACAGACCTGAAACAGCGAAGGTAATCACCTGCTTGAAGCGCTCCAAAGGGTTGGGCTACATGGAACTCACCGCTAGGCTGGCATTCATCAGATACACAGGAGCCGTGCACCACCAATCCACCATTCTCTCGAGAGTGGACCGTGGCTCGAAAATCCGCACCGGTAGACTGATCCCCACTATGTTTTCCCCCTTCATCAACTGCTTCCCCGCCTTCGCAATCAACTCCAGCACTATCCCCTTTTGTGAGTCCAGCTCCTGCTGATTCACACATCTTATGCCGCCTGACTTGTGTCGAATGTACCCAGGAAGTCTGGTTTCCAAAGGGACACAGACTTCTCCTCCGTATAAAATAAGCTCGCAATTACGCTCAGAACCGCTTTCTTCAGGGGCTAATTCCCGGTTTTCCTCCTGCATGTCTGTGATTTGCTCCTCCTCTTCTGCTTCTTTTTCGCAGATTTGCTGCAGGATGAACTCGCGGATGCCGGAGAGACTCTCGGTGCGTAGCTTGGTGGTGTAGAGGTGGAGAAGAGCGGGGTAGTGGCCTGTGAAGCGGACTAGGAAGGTGACCTTGCAGCGGCCAGGCTCGATAGGCTGAATAATGACTCCCTCCTGGTACTCAGCCCTGACTTTCCCCTTCTCCTCCTCCCTATGCGCCACCGACTTCTGCACAATCGTATACACATCCGTCTCACTCCTTTCCCAGTACCTCTTCACCACTGCATACCTCTCCAACAGTCCATACCGCAGCACTGCAAGTCTGCCCAGACCCAGACTCACACTGTATACATCCACGTGACTGCTGATGGTCTCGATTGGACGGAGGTGTGAGACCATGTAGTCCCATCTGGAGCGCTGGGAAAGGTCCATTAGGACGTTAAAAATGTCCTTGGAAGACGCATCCACGACTGTGTAAGCCCTCATATAGTCCACAGAACCCGGCGAAAACGCACTCCCAAGCAGCAGCAAAGACAGTCCCAACAGCACAGTCTGCAGGTAAAAAGGGAGAGATAAGTAGTAGTCAAGTATGAACACGCAAAGCCAAATAGCCACTATTTTCCACACTGCCTTGGAATTGAGGCCTGGCGGCTCTAATTTGGATGCGTCGATCCTTAGGCCTTGCTTAATCGTAAGCAACTGCCAAGACTTGGGCGGAGACTTGCACTCTGCTTCTAGATGGGAGTGGAAAGGGGCTAGGTCGCTAGGTAGTTCCCCAATACTGCCGCGGCGCTCTGTGGGCTGCGGCTCTGGTACGATTTCTTCCGCTCTCTCCACCGCATTTTCCAGCTTCGTCCTCGCCGCAGTCTGCACAAAGAGTCTCCACCTCTCCGCCTCCTCCCTTTCCAAGTGGCTAAAGTGGAACTTCTTCCCACTCCCTAGCTGGATCGTAAAGCTCCACGGATGGTCCTTGAGCATGTACAGTTCAGTGACTGTGCAGCCTGTGAGAGGAAGGATGCCTCGAGGGTTGCGGTCTGAGGAGTCGGAGTAGTAGTAGAGAGTGCTCAGTTCGATGGTGATGAAGCGGGGGTTCCAGTTGAAGTTGATAGGTCCGTCTCCGAGTTTGAGCAGGTGGCCTGACTTGGAAAACGGGGAATCAAAGACACGAGCCATATGAATATGGGAGATAGCGCTTAAGTCCGCTATCCTAACTCGGTACTTCGGCCTCTTCCAGTGCACCCACTTCCTCCTTCCCCTCTTCCAGCAGTTCCCGTCTCTGCGCCTCGAAGGCCGCTTTCTTCCGCTCATACTCCGCCTTCTTCTGGGAAAAGTGGTAGAGTAAGACTTCGTCGAATATCAACGCTTTGATGTCGCCCACTGTCAAAATTTCGTTTTCGAAGAGAAAGTCGTAGGCGGAAATCGGGACTCCGCAGGACTCGTCAGGCTCGTAGTGGTAGGTAGCCAGGTAGGGGTGACTCAGGGCTTCCTCCACCGTTAGACGCTTGGCAGGGTTGAAGTGGAGAAGCTTCGCTAGCAGGTCCAGAGCCAGTGGATTCGCCCCACGGAAGAGTTCTACGAAATTCCGAGGAGCCTTTTTAGCCAAACGGTCGACCATTCTCCTTGACCTGGAATTCGGTATCGCCTGAATGTCCTCTTCCGACGGAGTTCCGATCAAATTGAATATCATTTCCAACTGGTTCTCTGGGTCTTTCCCCGGCATTATGGGCTTCCTGAGCAGCAGTTCTCCCAATATGCACCCCACTGACCATATGTCCATAGCCTTCGTGTACTTCTTATAAAGCAGCAAAAGCTCGGGGGGTCTGTACCACCTGGTAGCCACGTAGTCCGTCATCATCGCTGCTTTCACTTTGGAGCCTGGCAGATCCACACGTGCAAGGCCGAAGTCGCAGATCTTCAGGTCGCAGTTGGAGTTCACTAGTAGGTTGCGAGGCTTGAGGTCGCGGTGCAGGACTCCGCAGCCGTGAAGGAACTTGAGTCCACGAAGGATTTGGTAGAGGAAGAATTGGCAGTGCTGGTCACTAAGTCCCTGTTTGGACTTGATAATGGACGTCAGGTCAGTTTCCATCAACTCGCTAACCACATAGATCCCATCAAAGTCTCTGTTATTCGCAGGCAGTTGGATGGTAATGATGCAAATCACGTTTTCATGTTTGATGAGACGGAGGATTTTCAGCTCTCGGAGAGTGCGTTTGGAAAGGATTGGATGGTCCAGTCCTTTCTCGATTTTCTTGATAGCCACAGGCTTGCCAGTTGTCGTATCCGTGGCTGCAACCACTACTCCATATGCTCCACTCCCCACAGGCTCGACTATTTCATACCTTCGATCCAGCAAAAACGTAGTGCCAAGTACCTGCACAGGAATAGACGCCAAAGCCATCGGCCCGCCTGTCTCCGACTTCAGCTCTTCAGGCCGCTTCGTCTCTTCGGCCATATTAGCGAGTCCTAGGCGGAAATGACGTATATAAGCCGTAACAGTGGGTTTAGACTTTCACTGCCTGCTTGGTGCTCTCCAGAGTCTACGCTTTTAGTGGGGAAAAGCTGGAATTCAGCCCCGTCGGACCCGAGGCAGGCCTCGTAGGCGCCAATGTGGTTGCCGTGGAAGAGCCTGACGAGACCTTTTTCCTGGGCTATTTGGACCTTTAGAGTCACTACTTCCTCACGTCCCACTACCACTCCTGCCTGGAAGTACACATCTGAGCACAGTTCCGGCTCCTCCCCCAGTTCAAATTGCTGCAAAGGCACACTTTCCCCACTCGGTCCCGTCGCCCTATCACAGCGATACAGATACACACTGCCAATACAAGCCTTTGCACTGCCTTTCAATCTACTCCCCACCCCAAAGCCCCAGAGAAGCACAGGCTGGAGAGGGCGGAAAGTCAGACATTCCACTTGATTGGAGAGGGAGTTCGCCTTCCAGGGCTGGTTGAAGGGGGCGCAGGGGTCGTTGGGCTCGATGTTGAGTGCGGAGCGAGAGGGGAGTAGGTCTACGAACCTCTCTGCACTGCGATAGTTTCCTTTTGAGGGGAAAACTGGCATTAAACGTCCTTTTCCGGCCAATAAGTGACCTGAAAAGACAGTGTTTCGGCTCAGAATAGGCTGCAAATCTTGCACTTGGCTTGCGAACTCCGCCCTGTCGAAAGGACATCGAACCGTCAATTGGCTCCTGAGTAAGCAGTCCTCACAAGCTGCATGCGTCACATTAGTGCAGGGCAGCCTTCTCAGCCGTAAATCGCACTTAGACGCCTGTTTCCCGCAAGCCAGACAGTAGAGCAGGTCGGGGTAAGGACATACAGCGTTGCCTTGGAGGGGGAGGAGGATGGAAGCCTCTGCAAAGAGCTGGCGTAGGGTGGGGTACTGGAGGGCCAGGTCCGAGGCAGGGGTGGTGAGGAGTTTCCGCTGGCTGATTGGGAAATCATGGAAGTGAATCCATCGGAAGGCCTTTTTGATATGGGAAATAACTGCTTCTTTGAAGGCGGGGCCTACCTCGAAGTCCTTCAGCCCCGTATCTGTGACTTCAGGCTGGGCCATGCAGTACCGACAGCAGACTTCCAGGCCCACTTTCGTCCACTGTCCGTTGTCTGCTCGGAGGCAGTTGACTTCATTCATCTCCAGGCCACTTCCCTCGGCCCCGCAGGTACACAGAGGCAGCTCCTCCCGACTCCAAAGCACAGCCAGCAGCAATGCGTCTAGAGGAGCTTTCGAAGGGTTCTTCTTAGCACTGGAGCAGATGTCATTGGGGCAAGGTCCGTAAGGCCTTTGATTAAGAAGCGGGATTAGATACAGGCGGATTGCTTCACTTTGGCTGGGCAGCTGGAGCAAGTCACAGTCAGAGCCGCCCCCAGGACACTGCCCGCATAGCGCTTCTAGGTGCACTTTGCAGAAGAAAAGCGCTCGAGCACTATGAACCCTGCAGTGCATTTCCTTGAGACTTAGCTGCTTCAATAGAGCGTGGTCAGTATCCAACTTGCGAGCGTCTTCAACTGTATTGAGTGTGTAGACGTCCTTATCGTAGGGACATTCAATTCTTCCTACACTACTAGCCTTTTCCACACAGCTCAAGCAGATAGTGTGTCTGCACCCAGGCAGGAGCTTCGGGAGGTGCTGGCTGTCGTTGTAGCCTTCAGAACAGAGAGAACACTCGTCCTCAGAGGCCATATTGTAGACAGCCTCAGCACCAGATGCTATTTCTAGCTAGTGCATGACCTTGTGGTCGTAGTAGTCTCGGTACTTCCGGTAGTGCGCTTCGAACTCCGCCTTCTGCGCCTTTAGTTCCTCTGTAGGCTCGTCGTAAACGTCCTCAAACATGCCCTCCCAGGCAGGGGGTGGAGTGCCTTTCGCCACTTCCCTGGCCTGCAGCACTCTCTCCGCCGCCTCTTTCCTCAAGTCCTCCAACGAACTGGGAGCGAAGCCGTTGCTTGACAGGAACTTCCAGAAGCGCAGGATGGGGTTGTCGACGGACTCGAAGTGCTTGATTTCTGAGTCTGAGCGGTAGCGAGTGGAGTCGTCTGAGGTCGAGTGGTGACCTCTGCGGTACGTCATTGCTTCGAGAAGGACTGGTCCGGGACCGGACAAAATGCGGTCTCTTGCGGCTTTGGTGGCTAAATAGACTGCCAAAGCGTCGTTTCCATCTACTCTGATAGCAGGCATGCCGTACCCCACTCCCCGCTCTGCAATGCCCTCACCCCCGTACTGGTCTTTCGTAGGCGTGCTTATCGCATATCCATTGTTCCTGCAGAAGAACAACACTTGGGACTTGCGAGTGGCAGCGAAGTTGAGAGCTGTGTGCACATCTCCCTCCGAGGCAGAGCCGTCCCCAAAGAAAGTCGCACAGATAGTCTTACTGCCCTGCAGTCTGAGAGCATACCCCAGACCTGCGGCCTGCGGCACCTGCGTCGATAGAGGTGAGGAAATAGTCTGCGCCTTGATGCGTAGATTGCCATAGTGGCAGGGCATTTGGCGTCCTTTGCCGGTGTCTTCCTGAGTAGCGTACAACTGGTGTGCTAATTCGGTCTGAGTGAAGCCTCGGTAAAGCAGCACCCCGAGTTCTCGGTATTGCAGGTACAGCCAGTCGTCTGGGTGCAGGGCGGCTCCGCAGCCTGCTTGCAGTCCTTCTTCGCCGTGGTTCTGCATGTAGAAGCTGATGTTGTTGAGTCGCTGCAACTTGTAGTACAGCAGGTCCACCTGCTCCGTTTCTATCATCACACGTAGCATTTTATGCAGCATTTCCTTACTCACGTCCTTAATCAGCCCTTCCGTCCCCGGCAACAGCTTCCCCTCCATATCCATGGTGCGAAACGTAGGCACAGACAAAGCATTTCCAGGCGTGAGCTCCAGTCGCTGCGTATAGGCGAGTCCGCGCACTATACCCCGCAGCATATTATAGCCACCACATATAATGTCAGGCGGACTGGATGAGGAGGCCAAGTCCTTCTTTGAGCAGGGTGTCAGTGAGGCTGAGGGCATGGGGAGAGTCAATTTGCCGCTGCCGAAGGACTACCAGGAGAAGCTGAACTCGAATATTAGGGAGCATTTTGGCAATAAGACGATTTTTACTCGGGAGTACTGCGAAGACTCGCCTGTCGAGGGCTCCTACTCCGACCAGACCTTCCCCCCCTCCGAGTCCAGCCTCATCAAGCACTGGAGCATGGCCGACATCGTCTCCCAAGTCGAGTGGAAAGACTACACCTGGAGACGTCTCAGCGAGTCCTTTCCCCTGGAGCGGCTGAAGGTGTTTGATCACATTGAACCAGGGGATATTCACCAGGGCAAGTTGGGGGATTGCTACTTCCTGTCGACTTTAAGTGCTCTAGCGGAGTTTCCACATAGAATTGAGAGGTTGTTTCCGAGTGCGGAGATACCTGCCAATTGCCAATATCGTGTGCGCTTGCTTGACTTAGGGAAGTGGAAGAATTACTCACTGGACGACTACTTCCCTATACAAGACCCTGAGAAGGTTCCAATTGAGTCAAAACGGCCTGTGAACCAAGCCGCTCCCACTACTAAAGACTTCTTCGTGTTCTCTGGCCCCAAGAAAACCTCCGAAGTAGTGGAACTGTGGGTTTGTCTGCTGGAAAAAGCCTGGGCGAAGAAATACGGCAGTTACTACGATATCCAATCCGGCTTCACTGACGAAGCTCTCACAGACCTCACAGGCGCGCCCTGCCAGACCATCAGCAAGAAGAGTCCGAGACTATGGGAAAAGATCAAGGAGGCGGATGAAAAGCAGTACATCATTACTGGAGGCTGTGTAGGGACGGGACTGGCGATGGAGGACCAGGAGAAATATGGGAAATTGGGGCTGGTGGTGGACCATGCGTATGCAGTTATTGAGGCGAAGGAGGTGGAATTGGATGGAAGTACTATACGTCTATTGAAGATCCGCAACCCCTGGGGCGCATTCGAGTGGATGGGCGACTGGGGCGACTCCTCTGAGAAGTGGACCGAAGCAGCCAAGGCAGCTCTAGGCTTCACAGGTCCTTCCGACGACGGCACTTTCTGGATGAGTCACGAGGACTTCCTCAGGTATTTCGAAAGCGTCACAATCTGCAGGTTCGAGGAAGGCTTCGACAACGACCACATCGCAATGGACCAAACCAAGGACGAGTCCTTTTCAGTAGTCCAAATGACCATTTCCGAGGCCACTCGTCTCTATTTTATGGCTTGTCAACTGGACGAACGCAGATTTGGCGGCTTTGAAAGCGGATATCAATATGCTCCAGTGAGGATTATCGCTGCAAAGATGCAGGAAAACGGAGAATTGGCATATATTGACGGAAAAGTGTCGCTTTATTCGAGAGATGCGTGGATTTACCTGGAACTCCAGCCTGGAGACTACCTGATATACATAGAACTGAACTGGAAATCGAACATTACGGACTTATTTGGCATTTCTGTATATAGAGACCATCCAGTGGGCCTGCAGGATGTCACGAGTGCTAATTTGGATTTCCTGAATCGCTGTTTTACGTTGGATTTGGTAAAAAGCAGCCCTGATAAGACGGTTATATTTGAGACGGAGTGGCTGGATTGCTACTGCTTGCGTCTGTTTGGGGCCAAAGCATCGGGAGAACTGCGGGAAGGGCTTTATATCGACGCCTACATCAACAAGTCCAGCGACCAACAGATCATTCTGTCCGTAAGGCACGACCCCTGGGTGAACTGCACCCTGCTACCGCCCCACGACCAAGGCCCGAAAGGCACTTACCAAGTGGAACTCGCCCCTGGAGTAGGCACAGTAGTGCTCAAGAAGCACACGAACCTGCTGGAAAAGCACAACTTCAAGATGCTGATGAAGCGCAACTTCATGTCGCTTAGGGCTTAGGTCTACATCACTGGTGTTGGTCGAGTGCTGTGTACATTTATTTACTGTGACTTAGGCGGCTTGTCAGCGGCCAATACCGCTCGATGAGTTCCCGCGGCTGTAGCACCTTTTCCGCCCTCGCCCTTGCGCCTGCGATAGCCAGCAAAGCCCCCATTTGGTCTATCAACTCCTTCAAGTGCGTAGCATTCTGCAGCACCTCATATGTCTGGTCCAGCACTTCACTCAGCACTGTAGGCGCAGTAAGCACCTTGTCATGGTTCCGCTGCACCAGGGGTTGAGAGCTTCGCGGCAGTGCACCGATAGAAACCGCTTCCGCCATGATCTCCGGCAGGTCTGGATGGAGACTTACTGAGTAAGTCGTTGGCAGCGGCTGTGAGGATAGGTGTAAGGCTTTCTAGTTTGGGTCGGAGGTGTGCAGACAGGTAGATTAGATGGTTCCATTCCTTTGGAATGGGTTTGTGTTCGGTCTCCAGGCGAGTTGTGTCCACTAGCAAAAAGGGAACATCGGAGAGCAGGACAACTCCCATAGCAGTTAGCTTCCCTGCGCCTGAGACAGAGTAGCAGAAGAGCATGGCTTGCATGGCGTCCAGAAAGGTGGACAAAGGCAGGTGAGGGTACAGCCCCACACTCGCTTTGAAGGCGAATAGACTATTGCCAAGAAGAAGCCGAGCTTTCTGAACCTTATGCAAAGGACGCACCAATTCTCGGAAAATCGAGTCGTACCGAGGCAGTCCTGTGAATTGAAGGGTGAGGTCGGTCGGTCCTTTGGGCTGTGCTAACTTGCAAGTACCGCACCCCATACTTACTTTAGCCAGCAATTAAGGGCTTCTACTAGGTGGGAAACCGGACTGCCGCGAAAATCTTTAGGTGCTGTTTTGTTGATTTGCAGGTGAGGAACATGCGACATTGTGAAAAAGAATGTGATTGGGAAATATAAAGCCAGGAAATCATCTAATGCAGAAATCTGATGACGAATTTATGGCATTTCCTTGCTATTTGTTCCTTTCAGGCAAAAGTGGAAATGTCACCCGCCTCCGGATAAATTAAGGAAGGGTATTAAAATGAGGCTTACCTACCTAGTTTCTTGAGCAAAGTCTCTGCATGTTTCCCCGCGCTCTGAATCATGTCAGCAAACTTCGACCCTGGGTCCGCTGCTAACTCTCTAGGCGATCCGTGCTCCGCTAGCATCCCATCCGCCATCACAAACACCTCGTCATAGTCCACTATTGTATCCAGTCTATGCGCAATTGTCAGCACTGTGCATTTCTCGAAGTATTGCTTCACTGTGTCTTGAATGAAGCTGTCAGTGTCTCTGTCTACATTGGCAGTCGCTTCATCCATCAGCAGAATGTGGTTGTTGCGGATAAGAGCGCGGGCGAGACAGACCAGCTGCTTTTCCCCTACAGACAGGGAAGTGGGATGCAGCAGTTCCTCCAACTGCAGAGGAAACCCTTCAACCTTCTTCCGCAATCTCGCGAATTCCAGCACTTTCCACAGGTCTTCATCCGTGTGCTTGCCGAAGGGGTCCAGGTTGTACTTCACAGAGGCGGAAAAAATGAACGGAGTCTGCGGAATTACAGATATTTTCCTGCGCAGACTATGCAGACCAACTAGGTGAATGTCCTGTCCGTCAATGAGTATTTTCCCTTCCTCAATTTCCACAAGGCGGAAAAGCGCTTGCATTATCGAGGTTTTCCCTGCGCCAGTTCTACCCACAATTCCGATTTTCCTCATAGGCAGAATTGTGAAGGACAGGTCCTTTAAGGCTGTGGTGGTTTTGTGATACACTAATTTGACGTGGCGGAATTCGACTTTGCCAGCTGTGACTTTGAGCAGTTTCTTCGTGCGCAGAGGTGCTTCGGGGGGCAGTTGGGCGTACTCTTGGATTCGGTACACACTGGCCATGAAGTTGTCCACGGTGATGACTTGCTGCATTGCCCAAATCAGCGTCAGAGCGATGCCCAGTACCATTGAAAGTCCGATAGCCAGCAAAGTGCCATCTAGTGAGGCATACAAGGAAAGGATGATAATCACATTTATTGCTGTGTATACGATTCCCACCATATCCAGTCGAAACTGCATCCAGCGCGTAGCTGAAGCGTGGCGTATCAACGCCCGCTGACTATCACTCGTACTTGCATCAAATCTCCGAGAGAACTCCTTCTCCAGTCCGAAGGCTCGAATTGTGATAAGTCCTGTCAGGGTGGTGTTGACTTGACCAAATATAGGCGCTTTGGACATTAGGTGTTGCACGTGGCAGACTTGGGTGGGCTGGGCGGACATTTTGTATATCTTGTAAAGGATGAAGAACAGAGGCACGAAGGCGATGGCGACCCAGGGGTTGCCCACCATCATTGCCAGTGAGAAGCCGAATAGGTTGAAGCAGACTTGGAGCATGTCTGTGAACATCCAGGCCAGTAGGTCGTCTATCATGCCTATGTCTTTGCTGCATCTGCCCATAATCATCCCTGTGGAGTTATCATCGAAGAAGTCAGTGGGAGCACGACACAAAGCCAGTACCGCCTTCCTATGGTAGTAGTTCGAGGAAGTCAGGAGACTCTGCAGGAACAGGTTATTGCGAACAAGGCCCAAAAGCAGTAAAATCAGCACTATGACCGCTAGAACTGCTATATAATAAGGCTTTTTTGCCTCTGTGGGGCCCTGGAGAGACCAGTAGCTGAGCCAGTAGGGAACTGCCAAGTAGGCAAGCATGGTCGCAGGGTACAGAATCGCGAAAATGGGAAGCAGGTACCAACCTCCATTCTTCACAAACTCAAAATACGTCCTAAAGGTGACTTCCACCTTCGAATCCTTTTCCTTCTCCCTGCCAATTCCTTCCCCTTCCGCCAGGTTCTCCGTCGGGCCACTCTCTCCCTTGACCTCCGCTACATGTCTATCGAAGTCAAACTGCTCAGTGACTTCCCCGCTGTTTACCTGAAACACTCTATCAGCTTCTCCTTGGAACTGGACCTGGTGAGTCACTAGGACGATTGTGCGGCCTTTTAGGTGCTGGCGTAGACAGATGGAGAAGAGGTGGCGAGACACGCGGACGTCCACGGCACTCAAAGGGTCGTCCATTAGGTAGATGTCTGCGTCGGAGTAGACTGCGCGGGCGAGGGAAATCCGGGCTTTCTGTCCTCCGCTGATGTTCACCCCGCGGTCCCCTAGCATGGTTTCCTCCCGCTTTGGGAAAATCTTCATATCATCTTCCAGTGCACAGACTCTGATAACTTCGTCGAACTTGTCCTTTTCGAAGGACTTGCCCATAGTAATATTGTCCTTAATGGTAGCGGAGAGGATCCAAGGCTCCTGTTCCACATAAGCCACTCTGCCCGACCGCTCAATGTCCCCACTTTCCACAGTCAACTCCCCTAGAATAGCCAGCAGTAGGGAGGACTTCCCCGCACCAACAGACCCTTTCACCACTATCAACTCCCCAGGATGTATGTGCAAATTTACCTCCTTTAGTACAAACCCTGCGAGACTGGCCTGTTCCTCGGCCTTCGCCTTTCCCCAATGCGCGGTCAAGTCCTTCACCACGATTTCCCCATTATGCGCCGCTGGACTGGGGGTAAAAGTCCTCTCAGGGAGATTCATCAGTTTGCTGATTCGCTGAGAGCCTGCTTGGTAGGTGCTGAACATTTCCAAGGCGTAGGGGAAAATGATGGTGAGGTAGAATTGAGCACTCATTAGCAGAGATAAGGCGGAGAAGACTACCTTGGAGTCGGGGGAGTGACCCATGAGGGAGTAGGAGCCGAAGGTCACGAGGCAGGCTAAGCCCTGTGCAACCAAGAAAGTGCTCATATTGCTCGCCCTGATCAGTCCAAATATGCGTCTTTTCCCGATTTCCTTGCTTCTCATTTCGAAAATCCTGCTAGTGTACGCCACCTCCCACCCATACAGTTTAAGTGCTCGAATGCCATCGACCAGTTCAGTGGTTCTCTTGAGCCGCTGGTCAGTAATGGCCCCAGTAGTGGCTCTCAACTTGACCTGGGAGCGATTCGCCGAACTTTGAATCGGCACTAAGAAGCAAATCACCGCTACGCCCAAAAGACCTGAAAACCCCACTACAAAGTACAGCACAATCGAGACGAGCAGGGCGAAGATAGGAGAGGCCCAGAGGTAGTTGAGGAGGAAGACGTACTCGTATAGGTCCACGTCCATTGTCATGACGTTCATTACCATACCGGCTGCAGTGCCTCCCTGCAGGGTTTCGTTGCCTAGACGGAGCAGTTTTTCGTTCACTAGTTTGAGGATGGCTTGCTTCATAGCGGCTGAATAAAACTGAGCTGACAAGTAGCCGTAATGTCTTGCACATGCAGAGATGAAAGGGCACACAAACACCACCACTCCATACAACCAGCCCATCCAATAAGCCTCTCCAGACCCTCGAAGGAAGTAAATGAGTCGGCCCATGCACACACCCACCGCCAACTGCGAAAGCATGTCAATGATCATTTGCGACTGTTTCCAGACCAGTGTCGCTCCAAACGCCTTCATTACTGCAGAGAAGAAGCTGGGTTCCTCGTTCAGGAGTTCCTGTTCCCAGGCTGTTTTGAGCTCTGCGTAGTGCTCATCTGGCTGCTGGTCCTTAGGCATGGCGTACTCTGCCTTGGGGTCGTCGATGAATATGCGCGCCCATGAGTAGGTGAGGCTGGACAGGAGCGACGCTCTGTCCATAGGATGCCTCTCCATTGCTACTGAAAAGGGAAATGATGGGGGATGAATGCCTCTCCACGTGGCGAACTTCGACTATTCCTCTTTGCCCGGTGTAGACTCTCCAATTAGCCTAGTCCAGTACACAAACCGTCTGTGCACTCAGCGATATAGCAGGGTCAGAGAACTCTATGAGTAACAAGTCTTTGTCTTCTACCATTTCCTCCTTTTCAACCATTCAGAGAAGGCCAGCATAACTTCACACTTCCCAAGGACAGAACTGATTTTCCCACATTCCCTATCGCTTTATCTTTGGCCGAATCAATACTTAGTCTGCAAAATCAATACAGTACTGATGCATTGTGAATCAGGACGGCTCAATTGAAACCTCTCCTTCCTCATTTTGGCATCTGAATAGGCTGCTTCTATTACCTGCAGATTGTTTGTTCCAACTTCAATACGAGCGATTTGCCTATTTTTCCTTTGAGCCTAGCAAAGCACTCTCCATATGTTATCAATCAGATGGGTCAAATCACCGGAAATGCGAACTAATAGATGACGCAAAATGTAGGAATCATGCAGACTGGCACTCTAAACTAATAGTTTCTAGCCTATAGGCGCTTGAGATTGGTGTAGACATATCTCAAGAAACAATTGGCTGCGAAATGCCCCATCGAGCCAAACAGCAGAAATAGGCCGATACACCCTAGTCCGACATAGCCGAAGTAGATACTCCAGGGGAGCCAACCGCTCATCATGGATTTACTCGAGTAGAAGTCAGCGACATATAACAGCAAATAGAAGGCAGGACTACCAGCACTCAGGAAACTAACCCAGGGCCAGCGGTGGTCCTCTAATGTGATGAGGTAGTAGGTCACTAGGATTCCAGAGCAAGCGCAAGTGCATAGTATCAGTAGGAAAACGGCCAGGCCGAAGCCGTAAATACAAAAATGCCTGTACTGCACGACATTATACAGTAAAGCGTCTATGAACCATTGCTGAACTTTTATATGCGGGTAACCACTCAGAAGGATGATGACAAGGTGGTGCTGGAACCAGCGCTTGTGGAAACGAGAGGGCGGCTGCATCGTGCTAACCTTGCAGGGATAGTTTGGGTTGGATAGATACTTCCGGCCTATAAAATTCCCTCCGATATGTAATGGCACTCCCAAGAACAAGAATATTTTCCCCTCCACTTCACTAAGCAGAGGTGGAATAGGTGAGTAGGTCTGGAGAGTCAGTACCACCGCTCCAACTAGTAAAGGAACTGTTAGTAGTGATATAAGCATATTCACTACCCAGTAGCGTCCGCGCTGCTGCTGGTAAAAACTTCCACTGCGCAGTCCACCCAGGAGTGAGAATAGGGAGTATAGCGTAACCAACATTGACACTCTGTGAGTCCGCTCCAAATACACAGGTTGAAATAGGAACAGGAGAAGCATGGCTAGAGCTACCGCCAACAACTGGACACCCGCACTAGTACAGGCTGTAAATAACAACAGGCAGGCAGGCGCTCTAAACACATCCGCTGTTAGTTGCTTAAACGCTGCGATATCACTTCTCAGCGATCCTGAAGTATTTGCCACTGGTAGGGTAGCTTCAATAAACTCATTGTGTATAGTTAGCCTTCCCAAAATTAGCCTAAGTCCCAAAAGCGGCAATATCAAAAAGCAAAAGCTGCCGAAGAACATAAAGGAATAAAGCAAGGTTGGAAACGGAAGGTCTTGAGATAAAATCAGGCGGGTTTCGAATTGAGTGGAAGTTGGGACCCAGGCAATGGAGTACGAGAAACCTAGAAATTGCTCAGTTCTTGCAAGCTTGATGAGACCTTCAGGTTTATACAGTACTTGAATGATGTTGTGGCTGTTGTGGTGAATCTGTAGTTTGAAGTGAGTGTGTACAAAGGTCTCGTACTTCCCATCACCTATGGCTACTTTCTTACCCAGAGGTCCCCACACTGGCAAGTCATCCACTAACAGCTGCAGCTCAAACTCACTAAGCACTGCCTGTCTTAGTCGTTCCAAGTCCTCGGTTGAAAGTGGCGATAAGCACAGATGTCTCTCCTGAACTTCTTCCAAAAAGCGCACGTCCATCCCACTATCCCACATCTCGAACCCTTCAATAGTTTCGCTCAGAGTGAGTGCGTGAGTGGCATTGGAAGAGGTCTCGCCACAGCAAAGAGGAAGCCAGCTGTAGGAGTGAATTTTTCGAGGTATGGACGCTGCACCCACATTGTCGAACCACACCGTCACTGCTTCTCCCGCTTCATATGCATGAGAGAACTCGTCAGCTAGTGATAGGCATGCAAGTATCAGGACTCTCCTCATTATAATGGGAAACAGGCAAATCATTCCGCAAGGTCAATTCCCGCTCGTAGGCGCTCAGCCCCAGCCGCAAGGTCAAGTCCCGCTCGTAGGCGCTCAGCCCCAGCCGCAAGGTCAAGTCCCGCTCGTAGGCGCTCAGCCCCAACCGCAAGGTCAAGTCCCGCTCGTAGGC
>Ga0247837_1005970_pt1 | contig 17639 bp, 15 predicted proteins | sample LaCtaG_2_FD_187115 | JGI IMG/M metagenome (GOLD analysis project Ga0247837, IMG submission 187115) | Freshwater microbial communities from meromictic Lake La Cruz, Castile-La Mancha, Spain - LaCruzMarch2015_14.5m | ecosystem: Environmental > Aquatic > Freshwater > Lake | place: Spain: Castile-La...
TTGTCTTATTATATTGAGAAATCTAGGAGAAAGTTTAGATTTCCAATAGTTTATTTTTGAAGTTGCACAAGAGGAAAAGACGAGAAATCAGATACCGCAAAAGGCCTTCTTTCCTGCCAAAGTCGTCACAACTTGGACTAATTTGGTTGTCTTCGTATATCGAAATGGAATAAAGAAGGATAAAACTACGTAATTGTAGACTTAAGACCCTATAACAGCCCCGCTTGCCCACAGAGTAATTATCTGCTTAATGAGCCAAATCGGCTGCAGCCCTTATTATCTCGAGAAAATGCTCTGCAAATAGTTGTTGGGAAGGAAACTAGCAAGAAGTCTGCATTGTCCATTATAGTTGGGCAGATAAACAGAATTATTGGCCGCTAGCCTATAGTGAAAGTAATCTACCTGAACTAAAGATCCCTGGGCAACCAAGCTAGAGCCACTACAGAGTTGTTATCCCTGCCTTAGCTTCATTATTGGCTGTAATAAAGACCTGTTGATGTCTAATTAACCTTTATTGGTCTTAACTACTATATCGACTTTCCCATAAATTAGCAGCTGCAGGAACACATTCACTCCCAATACGAGACTATGTCTATATCATTGATCAAAACTCGTGACTAGCGGTCCAAACATCGTTCTCGCCTGCTGCAAAGCAAGTCTCGGTGCAACTGCAGGTGGGTGCGTAATGCAGTCATTCCACCTTTCCCGTCCTGCAGACTTCCTTGTAGGTCTGAAAGCGGACTTGACTCTCACAGGCTGAGATGGCGTTTGCAACTGATGTAAGAGTTCGTCAATGTCTTGCTGTCCTCGGGAATTATGTGGGGAGAGGTTTAGCACTGCACGTTCTGCTTCCGCGAGCAGACGCTGGATCGAGCTCAGCCCCCGCTGCTGAGACACTCGCGATGCATAGCGTGTGAAAATGGGTCGAGAGGAGCGAGTTTGTGTCTGCACTGGACTGTAGAGGGGCTGTTTCGGAGGCGACTGCACTGGTAGGGTTTGTCGGGACACAGTTTCGAGTCTGGAGCGGACTAGACGGTCTTGACTGCGGCAGTGATGCAAGTTGGCAAGACGTAAAGCTTCATCAACAGCTTGCGTTTTCCGCTCCTGCTGCAAGTGCTGGCGTTCTTCTCCTCGTCTGCGAGCGTCACTCTGAAGGCGGGCCAGCAGAGCTGCAGTCTTATCCTGAGATAGGCTGGGCTGCTGTGCAGTGGACTCACTAGTGCGCGGAGGGGACTGGTAGCTGCGAGTACTGTGGAGACGTTGGAACACTGCCACTACTGAAGTAGCCTTTTTCTTGCGTGGCAAAGGCTCGCTCTGCTGAGCTTTCAACTCCTCAAGGTGTTGATGTGCTTCAGTTCGGCGATTGACATCCAAGAGAAGACGCTTGAAAACAGCAGTGCTCTGAGTCCTCAGCGAGGACGATTCCAGGCAAAAGGCACTCTGGGGAGTGGGCCGGGGCGGCTTCCAGGTTTGCTGCAGCTCCGCATCATCACTCGTTTGCATGAAACTAGGACATGTTTGTGTCTCTGGTAGTTCTAAGACAACTAGTGGCTATCTGGACTGACGCAGGTGCCCTGCACAGATAGCCACGGCCCCGGCAGGAATTCACGATAAGCGTGAATAGCCAGATGCTGTATCTTTGGGCAAACTAAGCTATGGCTGTTTGCACTTCACTAGCCAGTCTCGCAGGCGGACGGCTGATCTAGCTCGTTCGTTTTTCAAACTTCCACTTCTCTCGATGGATACAGAACGCTCCTCAGGCTTTGCCACTGTTCTTTTCCTTCTCAGCACTCTAGTGAACTTGGGTCTGGTGGGAAAGAGCAAGTGAGGAGGCACATAAGCCGAGTAGTGCACTTGCGCAAAGAAAGTGCTGCGGTCTGCTTGAGGCGTGCGTGGAGCTACGCAGGAAGCCTTCCGTCTGGGCGATCTGCTGAAGCTCTGCCTTACAGGGAGGCCATGCCTCTCTTCAAAAGCCAAGCGTCCTCCGAGTTTGGCTGCGTTGAGCTTCTGCTGACAGTCTTCTAGTGTCCTCCGCATCTCTTCCTTGTGCGACTGGTGGCCTATCTCCTTCCTGAAGTCCTGCAAGGAAATGCGGTGGGAAGCAGATGGAGGTATTGGCCTCGGTTCCGAATTACCAATGAAGCAGACCTTGTCCAGCAGCAAGGTCTTGGCTGCCTGCGTTTCCAGCAGCAAGTCTGGGTGGGCTGGGTTTCGCGTTATGTCGTCTAGGGGGAAGGTGCCGTTGGACTTGGGAGAAGTGCACACCTGGCCGTAGGGCAGGTCCGAGATCAAGGCTGTGCGGTCCTTCGCGTTGGCAGCGAGGAAGAGGAACTCGTGTGGAGAGATCAGGTCTTTGTAGCGAAAGTAGGGGGAACAGCAAGTGACCCATAGACGTAGGAGTGGTTCGGGAAGGAAGCGGCTTACCTCTTTAAGGAGCTGTTTAAGTACATGCAAGGAGGCAGGAATGCCGTCAGTGAGCTGACTGCGGTGGTAGGCCGCTACTGCTTTCACACAAGCTGACAAGTCTGGTAGACCCAGACTTCCTCTTATGAACAGATACAGACTGCTCTGCACCAGCCGCACACTCTCCAGTCTGCCGAACAGCGTCTCCACCTCTGCCACTTGCGTCTGGAACTGCACACTCCTTAGCACTGCGAACACCTCCTGCAGGCCGATGCTCAAAGAGGCGTCAAGACACTGCTCGAGTGCAAACTCGTAGGCTCGGAGCTAGCTGCCTGGTACATGTACAGCTCTGAGGACTGGAGCTATGGCAACGCGAGTCACCTGGCTTGTCATCTGAGTTTCCGCAACGATACCGTACAGAACTGTATTGCGCTCCATTGCACTATTTGCCTGTGAAAGAGACCATAGTTCTAGCTTGTTTCCATATCATGGAAACCTACTCGGCGGAGTACTACACTTTGTGCGAGACTGAGCGCAGACTCCACCTTGGTCTGGACCGCAGCAAGTTGCAGCCTCGGCGCTATTTCCTAGGCAAGCACTGCAAAGACCTCGAAGTGGCTTTCCAGCGACGTGGCTGGGTGCCTGGCAGTGCAGCAGATGCGGACTTCCTGTGGGTGCGGTCCAGAGAGCGGCCAGCCAGTCTGAAGCCGGGGGTGTTCGTAAACCATGTGGGAGGGGTGCAGAGCCTCACTGCCAAGAGTCTCCTGGTCTCTTGTCTGCGACACTCGCCCAAAGCTGCACTTTTCTTTCCTCGATCCTTCGCACTTCCTGATGGATTCACGGCCTTCACTCGCAATTTCGGTCTGACGCAGACTTACTGCCGGGCTGTAGCTCTCCTGGAGCAGCAGGGAGTGGCAGGAGCCGAAGACCTGAAAACTCTAAATGAAGGCAGAGTCTTGTTAGGCTTGTCGACCTGGTCTGCAGTGGATGCTACAACTGCAAACTTGGTGAGCCTCAGGGACAACCTTCTCAACGAAGTGCAAAGTGCTATAGAGGGTAGCGGATGTGTGTGGATTCTCAAGCCAGGCCGCAAGTCTCGCGGCCGAGGCATCACTCTGCACAGGTCTCTGAGGTCCATCCAAGCAGCTGTGCGCACAGGCCACTCCTACGTTCTTCAGAAGTACATAGAGCGTCCGCTGCTCATTGACGGACGCAAGTTCGACCTTCGAGTGTGGACCGTGGTTGTGGGCGAGGAAGCACAAATCTGGGTATATGATCATTGCTATGCACGGTTTTCCGTGCAGTCCTATACTCAGACTGACTTAGAGAACTGCTACGTGCACTTGACAAACAACAGTGTGTCCAAGTGGGCCAAAGACTTCGAAAGCAGCTCGATCCCTGGGTGCATGTGGTCACTACGGCAGTTACGAACTCACTTGCGGTCTCGCTTCTACTCAGGAGTGTGGACTGTTCATCTGTGGCCACAGATAATTGAAATCGTGCAACATACTATACGCACAGCTACGCTTCAGCCTCGAGAGACAGCCTTTGAGCTGCTGGGTTTCGACCTGCTGGTGACTCAGGACTTGGAAGTGTGGCTGTTGGAAGTGAACTCCAGTCCCTCACTGCAGCACAGCACAGCTGTCACTGCTCACTTAGTGCCCCGCATGCTGGACGACCTGCTCACTCTCGTACTGGGCCAGGCTCCCAAGCACTTCCATCTCCTCTAGTTTTGCTATTAAAACTTAGCGAATTACGCCAGTTTCGTGGAAAGCAAGTATGGACTCTACAATGATTCTGCTCTAGGGCTGTTACTACTTCCCACGGCCCCGCCCACGTCCTCTGCCTCTGATTGACCCCGAGCGACCCAAGCTGCCTTCGAAGTCCTTGGAGCTCACCAAATCAGTAACTTCGCTCTCCTTGAAAGCGTCTACTTTCTGAGGAGAGTCGCGAGGCATGCTAACAGGCACGAAGACGGGTTCGAGGAGTTCGGACTTCTCTATACTATCAGTTTTCACTTTCTTGCCCGGAGAGTCGTGGGTGACAGATGCGTCTAGTGCACTTTGGTGCAGTGTCTCAGGCATTCTCTCGGGCGGCTGGAGTCTTTGGTGCAGACTTTCCTTTAAGAGTTGGTCAATCGCCACACTCATTGCACAGAGAAGGACGCACAGAGTGAAGGAAAACAGGAAGGCCTGCCAGTCACGCACAGGGCCGTCGCCCCCACAGCCAGTGGCTGGCTCCATACACGCTTCCTTGATTTCGCCGTTGCACAGCACCACTGCAGCAGTCCGCAGGCCGAAGAGTACATTAAAGACCACAGCGAAGACACCCACTGAGAGGCAGGCGCATGCTACCAGCAAGGAGTGGCGCAGTAGGCCGCCTGCAGTCCCTATCAGTCCACTAATGAACGTGAGCGCGAAGGTGAATATACGGAACCACACCCCGTACTCCCCAGACTCAAAGTACTCCCGGTACAGCCCCACGAAATACGGAACTGTGAGCAGAGACGCTGCCTACCTACTTCTCACCACCACGAAACCGCACGTTACTGCAGTCCTCGGCACTTCCATTTTCTAATGAACCCGCTGCCTGACCTCAACCTGGGCATGCGCAAGGAGTGGCAGCGCAACTGGACTCGCCACAAGGCCAGTCTCACCTCTTCGACCAGTCGACTGGACGACAAAAGGCCGGTGTCCTTCACTCCTGCCTTCCACACGCTGCGCAGTCAAGCTTTCCGCAAGCAGCGTAGCCTATAGTCAGAGACAGAACGCTTGGTCCAGCGAGAAAACGAAGCATTGGCTGAGAGACTCACACGGGCGGAAGCAAAGTTGCCTGGAGAAGGCGTCCTCCGCAGACGTCCCTGCCTCACTCAGCAGCAACGAGAGGACGAAATCCGGCAAGAAAACGAACGCCTCCTTCGCCGCCTAATCAGCATTCAGCCCGCTGTGTCTGCTAGTCAGCTGCGTCAGGACTTCAATCTCACTCGCCTCTTCCAGCAGCTCCGACAAAGGCCTAGTCTGCGCGCAGGCAAGCAGCCCAAAAGGCCGCAGGTACTCGTGCACTCCAAGCATATTGACGTAGTGCTGGGCAAGGATAGGAGGGAGGGGTAGTGTAGGAAATGAAAGCCTCGCCCTCGCTTAATCTGAACTCCAGAGGCTCCACAGCGCTGAAGAGCATGGCAGGGGGCTCTAGCAGTCGTCCCAACATCGGCGAAACCGACATCTCTGCAGAGAAGCAAGAACGCTACGACCGCCTTCGCAGGGAATTCGACGAAATCGACGTGAACAAAGACAAAGTTGTGTCCTATGTGGAAGTAAAGCACTTCCTAGGGAAGAAAGCGGGTGGGGATTTCGATGAAGCACTGTGTCAAGAGCTGTTTGCCTCGATGGACCGGGACCAAGACGCTGCAGTGTCTTTGGACGAGTTCATATGGTCCTATGTGCAGGCGGAAGAGGCCTTTCAGACGAGGATCGGCCAGTTGGAGCGGCAGGTGGCGGACAACACAAAGCACTTGGAGGAAGCCAAGCGCAAGTGCGTGGAGGCCGCTCGCTCCGAGACTCAGAACCCATCCGGCATCATGGTGGGCAGTGTGCTCACCGTGCACGTGCGCGAGGCCAAGAACCTGAAGCCAATGGACACAGGCGGCACTTCAGACCCTTACGTGATCCTGACCTGCGAACGACAGCGCATTGAAACAAAGTACATCCCCAACGACCTCAACCCTGTATGGGACGAAATCTTCACTTTCAACATCGAGCGGGGAGACGGAGACCTGAAAGTCGTGGTGATGGACCGCGACACTATAGGCAATGACGACTTCGAAGGCCAGGTCTCCATTCCGCTCAAAACTTTGCAGGATCAACTTAAGCACGACAACTACTTCGAACTGCATGCTAAGGATGCTAAGGAGCCGTGGACGGGCAAAATCAGACTGGGACTGCAGTGGGTGTGGTCCAAGGTGGAGTACTTCAAAACCATCATCGGCCAGTGGGAGGAGAACTTGGAACTGGACAAGCAAGAACTCGATCACTTGAGAACCCAACTTGCCAAATTGGACGCACCCTTTGGACATTTGGTGGAAGCGAAGAGCTACTTGACTGCTAAGACCACTCAGAAAGTCAGTGCTCAGCTGCAGGAGTTGGAGCTGCAGTTCAACGACAAGCTGGACCGGGTGGTGGTGCGCGCGATGGGCAAGCAGGTGGACTGGAGCGCTTTGTCGTTCGTTAGCGAGGCGGCCTTCATTGCGGTGGGGTGTGTCAGCATGTTCGCCCGCTCTGACTTCGTCAATGTAACTTCCAGCCAGGTACTGCTCAGTGCACTTATTTTCTACTACTTGAACAGCGGCCGAGCCACTGTTGCCTCACTGAAAACACTGGCAGTGGCAATAGTACTTTCGGAGCTTTATGACCTAGCGTGGTTTGGAAGTGAGGGCAGTGGCTGGCTGCACAGCAAGGACCAGGAAAGTGCACTGCAGGGCTTTTGCTACTTTGTGAGTGTGGTCAACTTCCTGCTGAAGGTGCCTGTGGCCCTGGTCGTCTGGAAGGTGTCTCTAGACTTAGGAGCACAGACTTAGCTAGCACTTGCACAGCGCTAGCCTCCATTTCTCCCTCTCACTGAGTAGTAACGTCGCACATCTCATTGCTCATTCGACTAAGAAAAACTTAAAATAAGACATTCTCCGTAAGTCAGCGGTGTGCATCTAGCTAGAGTGAATAGCTGTATTTACCTGAATGCAGGGAGTTTGAGTGGCCAAGCAAGTTAGATTTCCCACTCTCGATGTCTCCGGAAGCCGAGAGCCCTGGTCCGCGAAGGTATGCCTTGATCTTAGTCTAGTGGGGGTCAAATAGGCTTCTCTGTTTCCCACCATTAGTGACAAATGTCGACTGTCGAGGTAGGCGTGGAGCCCGACTCTATGGGCCCGCAGCACGAGGACGAGGAAGTGAAGGGCGAGCGCAAGTTCGTAGGCCTGGCTAACCAGGGAGCTACCTGCTACATGAACAGTCTCCTGCAGACCCTCTTCATGACTCCTGAATTCCGCCGACACATCTACATGTGGCGCTACAACACTGACGTGCACGGCAGCAAGGACGACAGCATTCCCTTCCAACTGCAGCTGCTCTTCTGCAAGCTGCAGCTTTCGCAGAGTTGGTATGCGGAAACCACAGGCCTAACGAAGAGCTTCCAGTGGGACACTCGTGAGTCCTTCCAGCAGCACGACGTGCAGGAGTTCTGTCGAGTGCTGTTTGACGCCATTGAAGTGAGTGTCAAGGACACGCAGCAAGAACAGATGATCAACCAGCTCTTCGAGGGCATCATGGTGGACTACGTCAAGTGTGAAAAGTGCGGCTACGAGAGTCAGCGCGAGGACAAGTACTTGGACGTTTCCTTGGCTGTGAGGAACGAGTTCGACCACATCTACAACGACTCTGTGGAGAAGGCGCTCGACAACTTCGTGAGTGTGGAGCACTTGACAGGCGAGAACCAGTACTTCTGCGAGCAATGCCAGGCCAAGCAGGACGCCCGCAAGGGACTGAAGTTCAAGAACTTTCCACCGATTTTCATGCTGCAGCTCAAAAGATTCGACCTGGACTACAACACTTTCCAGCGGATAAAAATCAATGACAAGGTCACGTTCCCACAAGTGCTCAATATCAACCCTTATGTGAACCTGGCGAAGCCGGAGTATGTGCAGCAGCCTGTTGAAGGCGATACGAAGGACAAGGAAAAGCGAGAACTCGAGGAAATAGATGCCGAGGTGAGAGCGTTCAACCAAGTGCTAGACCTAGACAAGCGGGACTTCAAGTACCAGGCGAACAACAAGACCGAGCACGTGGACGCGGACTACGCTAGTTCCGCCACGCCAATGGACCACGTGGCCAAGAAGGCGCACATGGACCAGAAAGCCGCAGAAAACCGCCTCAAGCGGCACAAAGACATCGCCCGCTTTCGACAAGAAGGTGAAAACGTCTATGAGCTGTTTTCCATCCTCATCCACTCCGGTTCCGCCCTCGGAGGCCACTACTACTCCTACATCAAGTCCTTCGCGCACGACCGCTGGTTCATCTTCAACGACTCCTCAGTGTACGAAATCGAGGAAACCGAAGTGGAAAAGGCCTTCGGAGGGGAGGAAACCAAGCTGTGGGGCAACTACACCACCTCTGCCTGCGCCTATTTGCTTGTGTACCGCAAGGTCAGTCCGCAGAACGTCAACGTCATTGACGACAGCGAGGTGCCTGACTACATCATGGACTCCATCCTGCATGAAAAGGAAAAGGAGGAGCAGGAGAAAAAGGAAAAGGAGGAGCAGAAGCGGATTTACTCCATACGAGTGTACTTCCAAGGCAAGGACAAGCTACTGTCGATTAACAAGGAAGAGACTCTTGCAGAGTTGAAGGTGAAGGCGATTGCAGAGTTCCAAATCACTGATTTCGCTCCTGATTGCCTGCGGCTCAGAGGCTATAGTCCTTACCAGGACACCTACCAGGAGACGTATGCGGGTCGAGACCAGCTGTCTATTGAGGCTCTCAATATATACAACTACAAGAACATGATTTTGGAAACCAAAAAGCCCGACGAGGAGTTCGAGGAGTACCTAGTCACAGGGATGAGTCTCAAAGTGAGTGTGTGGGACGAAGCCATTCCCACTATGGAGAACATGACTCTAGCCCAGAAGACCGTCAACGCCAAGCGCCTGCAAATGCCCAGAGACGCCACTCTCAAACAGCTCCTGGAGAAGATCGAGAAAATAACAGGTCTGCCGCCTTCCCAGTTCAGCGTGATGAAGCGCAATTACAGTTCCGGCCCTTCCAACATAGAGGTGATTTCACACACTCTAGATGTGCACAAGTCCCTGACTCTGCTGAAAGTGTACGACGGCATGACTCTGTTCGTAGAGCCGCTCGAGGACGGCAGGGCTATCAAGTGGGAGGAGGAACTGGAAAGGGAGCTGTACAGGTACGTCATCAAGTTCAACCACCCTGATGATGCACCCAGCTACTGGTCCCAAAACGACTACAAGCACAGTGCTATCATTGACTCCCGCGAAACTGTCATCAGTCTCAAAGTCCTCATCGGCAAACTCATCAAGATGGACAGTGACAAGTTCATTCTGAAGCGAGGAGGCAAGCAGGGTGCGGAGATCAAGGAACTGGAGTTGAAGATCAGCCAGAGCAGTCTGTACAACGGAGGACTTATCTATGTGGAGCGGGGAGTGCCTTCGCGTCCTGACGAGTTCCGCATATGTGTGTCGTATGCGGCTCAGCCCAAGGCCCGCGCCCTAGACTCCATTCTATATGAATTCACTGAAGTCGTGGAAATGCCGCTCAGTGGCAACTTGACTGTGCAGGAAGCCAAGGACCAAATCTGCACCAAAGTGACTTCCATGTACCCCTCCATGACTATGCAGTCCACCAACATCCGCCTGAGAGAGCGCAACACTGACCGTCTCAGCCGAGTTCTCCGCGAAACTGACTTACTGAAGAACTACACTCTATATGAGAAAAAGCAACTCTGCATCCAGGAGTTCCCTGAGCCTGTTTCTGAACTCGACAACTCTGATATCGCCATAGTCGTTCGCAGGTGGAGTCCTTCCACTTGGGAACTCACTGCTCCTGTGGAGATTTCCCTCACCCGCTATGCCACTTTCCATCAGATGGGGGAAGCCATCTGTGCTAAGCTGGGAGTCGGCTTGGAGAACCTACGCGCAGCCCGCATCGCCAACACTTGGAACTTCTCCAGAGTGGACCTACCCACTGAGCAGTGGTTCCCGCTGCATGCGTCCTCTTTTCGTATTTCCAGTCAGCCCTGGTACTTGACCTTCGATGGGAACTTGATTGTGGTGAAGGACTCAGAGGAGCCTATGAAGGAACTGACAGAGGAGGATAGGGCCAAGTTTACCAGCAGAGTCACCTACTCCTCCACTAACTGTAAGTGCTATTCAGACGTGTCCACGTCCACGTGGAAATACGAAAAGCACAAGGAAGAAGCCGTCAAAATCACTGTGAAAAAGCGCACCGAAGAGGTGAAGACCGAAGAAGCCAAGGCCGACTCCAGCCCTGACAAGAAGAACGACGACCATCCCGTAGTTTCCTAAGGCAGTTAAGGAATCTGGACTCGTGGCCAGCGTCGCAGGTCCAGCAGCACCTTGAGCAGCGGGTTGGCAGCCAGACTGCAGGGGCAGCTCGTAGGCGTGAGTAGAGAGCTAAAGACACTACGGACAAATTGCTACTTGGCTCTTACCACGAAGCAGTCCAAGTCCGCCTCTTCAGTGACGTTTAGGTAAGGACAAGACGGATCCAGCACTGTTAAGGCTGGAGACGTCAGGGGTATTTGCGCATTTGTGAGGCAAACTGCCTGCAAGTAGTCGCACTCACAGGCGTAGTATTGCAGGAAGCGATATACAAGGTAGGCCGCAGAGCCTGTTTCTCTGCAGTTCACTGCAGCTGTGAGTACGAAGAGGCCGTAGGCTCCGGGGCCGCCTGCAGTCGTTTCCAGCAGTCCGCACTGACTCCAGAGGTGCTTCAGAGTTAGGTACACTGGGCGGAGTGCAGGGCTTGCTTTCAGTGTATTACGCAGGAAAGACGTCCTTTCGAAGCCTTTGTGGGCGGGGGAAAGGACGGACACGTGCAAATTCACAGTCTGGAGATAGACTTTTAGCAGAGGTGGACTCCTATTGGGTACCAATTCAGCTGGGATTCCTTCCAACTGGCATTGCTTTCGTATGAGTTCCAGCGTCTCACTCTCCCCGAATCCACTCTGACTGACCACCACATCCACTCCACTGCTAGGCAGGTGCAGCTTAACAGCCACAGAGCCCCACACTTTCACCAGCGCTCCAGGCACTGCCCTGCTCGCTGTGAGCCGCCAGCGGTCCACCGTCCGCAGCCACGCAGGACTGGCCTGAACCTGCCACTGCTCCACCTCCTCCACCAAGTGGTGCAAACTCCCCTGCAGAGACCGCAGGAAGGAAGACTCGTGGAAAAGAAGTGGCTGGAGAAGTAAAGGCAGTGAGCAGAGTTGAGCTGTGTGGTGCTGCCAATAGCTCAGTTCCTGTCTTAGCAGCTGGAGTCGGTTGTGCAGACACTCGTTCTTCACTCGCTCCTCTCGCAGTTCTCGGTGCCACTGCGTTTCCACGGCTACGCTGTGCACTCCTCTCAGTCCTGCGGAGTGACTGCTCGTGCCAGACCTGGTTTCCACCTCTTCGCCTTCTTCTCCCGCTTTCTCCTGCACGCCGGTGAATCTGCCTTGCTGGCCAATTAAAGCGGAGTGGGACAGGGCCTGTCTGCACGCACTTAGCAAGCTTTCTTGCTGAGTCGCACAGAAGTCCTCAGAATTGCTGAGCTGCACCTTGCCAAGTCCATCGTCTAGGCTGTCTGCGTGAGTGGGGGGGAACTTGTCGTTACTTGGTTGAGTCATATTGCTATGGATGCTACTTGAGGGGTGCGCAGATCTAATAGCCTAGTGCAATTCGTAGTAGAGATCATACAAGCACATAGACAAAGCATGGAACTGCAATGGAGGGTTGAAAGGGCAGTGACGATCCACAGAGAAGCGGCTGATCGAGAGTGGGAGCGGTTGGAAAGAGGAGAAGGACCAGGGGAGGCGATGCAAGCCCTTGCGGATGTGGCTGACTGGCTAGCAGGGACAGATCTAGGCATCGGCAGGACCTACTTCGAGCCCGGGGTTATTACTCGCATTTCCCTCTTCGAAAAGGCACAAGTGAGAGGAGAACTGCTCTGTCTGGGAACGAACGCTGATATGGAAGTCACAGTCCTGCCCTGGCGTTTCGGTGTGTCTCGTGTGATATCCGGCTTAGTGATGTACACGGCGCTGGGCAATATGAGCAGGAGGGAAGACGGACTCATGCAGGCGGACATCGTAGCTTCCGAGGAAGTCCTGCACTGTCACAGCAGTCCGTCCTCTGGCTTGCGAGGACTTGCAGCCAGTCAAGACTCTGTGGTGCTGGATGTGTTCTATGCGCGGCCAGTCCAAGTCGCACACCACTATCGTATCCAGGAAAGTCGCAATGGCACAGCCATTCTCGCCCTCTCCACTATGCCTACTATCAGAGACAAGGGCTACCGCGGTCCATTTCTCCGCTTTCCTTAGTACCTTTGCAGCATGCTTAAGTCTGTCTAGGGCCGTAGCAGTGAAGCTTTCGTGTGTTGCAGCCTACCACTAGAGTAATAATGGGTTCCGCGTTTGCCAGACTGCTGACTTCCCTCTTCACCAAGCGCCCCGTGTCTCTTCTTATGGTGGGTCTGGACGGGGCAGGGAAGACCACGATTCTATACAAGATGAAGCTAGGCGAAACGCCCTGCACGATGCCGACTATCGGGTTCAATGGTGAGTCCTAGACAGTGGAGGTGATCACAAGAGGGAAGCTCACGATGACAGTGTGGGACATGGGCGGGCAGGACAAGATTCGAAAGCTGTGGAGCCACTACTTCCACAACGTAGACGCAGTCATTTTTGTAGTGGATTCCATCGACCGAGAAAGGATTGAAGTCTGCAAGGAAGAGCTGGATAAGCTCGTCAGAGACCCATTGCTCGCCAGTGCCCCTATTGTAGTGCTCGCTAACAAGCAAGACCTGGATGAAGCCATGAGTCCTTGCGAAGTGGCGGAGAAGCTGGACCTGTACAGCCTGCGCCGGCGCTGGTACATCCAGCCCTCCTGCGCAATGAGCGGCGAAGGACTCGAAAGCATGCTGCGCTGGCTCTCCCGCACACTCAGCTAACTGCTCTAATGGCTCCCCTCGCTTGGTAGGATAATATGTCGGAGTTGCTGAAGAGCTACGAGACTGACTTCTCGCGCTTTCTCGCAAACGCTAATAAGAAGATTTCGGCACTGTCCGGACCTGGCAACCCTGACTCGATCTTTAAGGACGTCAAGTCAGACCTGATGGAGGCGGACAAAAGCTTGAAGCAGTTCGAGAACGAGTTGCGGGCCTCTCCGCCCAATATCGCTACGCAGTACCAGCAGCGACTGAAGCGGCACCAAGAAAACCTCTCCCAGTTGAAAAGAACCCTAGCGGGCGAGGAGCAGCGCAGACAGCGCAGAGACTTAGTGGGCGGCGTGGACGACGACCCCCGAGAGCGACTCCTCGCCGCCAACGAAATCCTACAAGACACCGGCGAGTCCTTGGACCGCACTCTGAAAGTAGGTCTGGAGAGCGAGCAAATGGCGAACGACACTTTGAACGAGTTGAAGCGACAGCGTGGGCAGATCATTGGCATCAATGAAAAGGTGAATGACGTAGGCACCAATGTGAACTCGGCGAACCGGGTGATTGGCCGCATGGACCGCAGACGCATTTGGATGAAGCTGATGATGCTGATCACTATCGTGCTGCTGCTCATTGCCAACGCAGTCGTGCTTTACATTAAGCTTCGCTAGTACACGGATACAGATAGGCTCTGTAGCTCCGTCAGCTCCCTAAAAGCGCAGTTCCTCGAGAGTCTCGACCAGGGCTATCTCTCCCTGCAGCAAGACCTGCAGTCCTGGAAGCAACTCCTCGAGTCCCGCGTCCAGCAAAAGTTCTCCCACGTCGAAGACCTCCTGCAAGGCCCTTACAACCGAGAACTGACCTGGGACTGGGTGGAGGACGGCAGGGAGTACGAGGACATCCCCAGTCTGGTGGAGGGACGGAGAGTGCGGCTGCGGGAAGACCCGAGTCTGGAGATGACGGGTAGAGACTACTTCGAGAAGTATGCGAAGGGAGGACTGGGCTTGCTCAAAATGCTGGACGCTGCAGGGTTCTACACCCCGCCTTCCAGCAAGTTCTTCCTGCCCTTCTGCAAGTGTCTGCTGGACGGGTCGAAAACGCTGCTGCGCAAGGATGAGGTGCTGCCGGTCTATGTACCCGCGGAGCAGGTGGACCTGGCTTTCTCCAAGGCGCAGGAACTGATCGCCACTGACACCAGTCTGCAGAAGTACTGTCCCGCAGGCATGCCAATTGTAAGGGCAGACAAGGAGTTCTACCTACACGTGGTCAACACCATATACCGCTCTATCCCTTACAAGGTAGTCCTGCCGCTCACTGAAAGCGAACAGAGGAGTGTGGGGCAAATCAGACAAATCGCAGCGGATGTGAACAGGGCGTTGATTCAGGCGGAGCCCTTGGCGGCGGATGTGCGCAGTCTGGGCAAGCTGCTGGAGAGTGCGGAAGGCGAGCTGATAACCACTGACCTGCTGGACTTGCTCACCAATGAACAAGCGCGTTTGGTAAATTTGGACCAGACTGAAGAGATGGAAGCCGCTTAGACTAGCTGTTAGGTATGGAAGGAATTGAAGTGGCTGGGAGCTCGGGGGATGTAGGGAGGCTTGTGCTGGCTGAGAGGCTGGTCAGAGAGGAAGAACGACTGCAGTTTGGCCAAAGTCCGGCTCAGCGGCTTAGTCCCTGACTCCATGCTTTCAGTCTGGTAGCCCAAAGTGTCAAGTCGCTGCTGCACCCTTCGCTCCACAGACTCAGCCCTTAGCACCTTCACATCCAGGAAGTACCACAGGCCGTCCGCCCCTTCCAACAGGTCGAACTTCAGATGTGTGACTTCCTGGCTCTCCAGAGACTTCAGTGTCTGCACTGCACTCACTACTTCCAGAGCGAAAGGCTCCAAGCCTGGCTTTAGACAAAGGTCCTCCACTGTGTCTCCGGGCAGGGAAAAGCACACTGTGTAGGGGTCTCCGACTGGGGAAAGGGCGGCTACTAAGTTCGCAAAGCTGCTTGACATAGACTTCGTGGGGGCAGGTGCGCTGGACACAGGGTGGAGTACCGGAAACCGCAGTTGCTGAGTGGTGGAAGATTTCAATGTGACAGTATCCGCTTCAATATAAAAACTGCCGCTGCGAATACGAGATTTGGGCTTAGTTTTGATGCCAGAGACGTTGAAGGGGTAGGAAGTCTTGCGGCGCAAACGACTGTAAGTCAGTCTTTGCTGGGCTTCCCAAGTCACCCGCACCTTGCCTGCTCTGCCCTGGGACGAAGCTACATATCTTTGTATGATGAACTCCCTTTCTTTCTCTATTATTGCGTTCAGTTCTTTCAGCGAGAAGACCAGTACGACATCCCCATCCACAAAGCCTATGAACAGAGGCACTTTGTAAGGAGACGGCTTCATATAGTGATCCATCGCTTGGACGCTCCTACACTGCGCTCTAAAAGCAGCCTCTGCATTACTCTCCACAGTCGTAACCAGTCCGGCCTTCCCAGTGTACACAAACACCGCCTTCTGTCCACGAGTCCTAGCCAGGGTTTCCGGAATTCTGAGGAGAGCGCGGGAGTGGCGGAGCAGACTAAAGACCAGTTGCGACTTCGAGAACTGGTAAGGACCGTCGCAGTCCAGGTCTTCGCTCTGATCTGCGCACTGGAAGGCAATCAGCGACAGTGACTTTCTTTTCCTTTGCATATTTGTATGAGGAAAGAGGATGGAAGCTCGCTCTTGGACATAGGAGGGGGTACTTCGGTTAAGCTTGGCATTTCGAATAAGTACTAAACTAGTTGCTCTTACAGCGATTTATAGTCTTTAACTGTATTGCTGGAGTGTGCAGCCAGCACAAATCTGAAATTTCCCACAACGAGAGCTGGAAAGCCTGTAATTCGCCCTAGAGACCTGCCCTCCCTAAGCGCTCATCCAGTCCTTATGTGCGTTATCTCTCAAGCGCATAGAGTGTAACCGTGGCTGCATTGGAGCAAGAAAAAGCGTTGTAAATAAGGCTGCAACGACTTTGCTGGATTGCTTTACCTAGACTATTAGGCGCAGCAAAGGGAATTCTCGTCGTAGAGGCAGCACACAGCTGGCAGGCAGTAGGACGTCGTTGCAAGTCAGCACCAAACAGACTATTTGCACACTCTTAGTCCTGCTTAAAGGTTTTAGGCCGCCTGATCATCCTTAAAACTAGGTCCTTTACCTCTTACTATCAGACTTTCAGGGTCTATTTGGAGTGTATATAGTTTGTTGCAGGCTGAACTTCCCTAGACGTTAGCGTCCTCCTCCCTCTTATACATGTAAGTATAATGGGCTGCTCGGAAGACAGAGACCGGCAAAGCTTCGAAGAAATGGAACTGCGCAGCAACATCACTGCCCTGGGCTTCCACCGACACAACAGCGAAGCACTGGACCTCTGCTTTCGCAAGTACTCGCAGGGAGAGTTCATTTCCCCGGGCCAGCTCGCCTTCATCCTAAGGCAGTTGCGCCTGCCTGGGGCTCAGAGCGGTCATTCTGCTGTTGCGCAGTTCTATGAAAGTCTGCAAACAGATCAGGGGTACAAGCGCAGACATCTAATCGTGGCGAGTGTGCTGCTGGGAAACGCAGACCTCAACATCAAGGCGAACCTGCTCTTCGAGGCCTTCGACGATGACGCGTCCAGACAACTGGAACTGTCGGAGTTCGAAACGATGTGGGAAGTGCTGGAAACGCTTGCTTTAAAGCACCTCCCGGCCATGTTGCAAGTCCCTAGCAAGGCAGTTCAGGCCTATCTCGACCGCCTGCCCAATGGCACACAGACTGCCCGGGCAGAAATCAAAGCGGAGCTGTTCAGAGGGGCAGAAAGCATTGATATGGTGGGGTTTAGGTCTATGGTAGGACTTGTCAAACTCAGACCTTTAGTGGATCTCTCGGAATTTAGGGTGCTTTTGGAGAGGTTTTATGTGGAAATCAAGGAAAAAAGACCGATTCATCTCGGGAAAGCGCGGAAAGCGAACCGAGCAATATAAATTGATGACAGTTAATTTAGATAAATCAGTACAGACTAGTAGTATTTCGGTTAAAATAATAAACGGGCAAGTAAATTGCCCAAGTAAATGACTGCTTTTTCATATATCAAGTCTCTAGCCACAGACAAACATCCTCCCTGCTAGTGCCCCTCTCATGGAGCACCAGGCGCGTTGACCTCATACTAAATGGAGGAAAGGATCTCATGAAGTAGCTGAGGAGCCGTACCCAGCTCCTTGTTTCCGCCTTAAAGCTAAGCTGAGGACCATACAGACACTCAGGGAAAAGGTCGGAACTCGGGATGGGACCATTCTGGAACTGCAGCATGCGTGTATAGACCTACAGCAGAGCTATGACCGGCTGCAAATGGACTTCAATGAGGTTGTGGCTGCGTTGGCGGAGAAGAATCAAGGCAAGTCTCCCTAACTACATAGACAGTGAATAGGCCTTGGGTAGGTATCCCACTATTTTGCTATTCGATTCATTGAGGTCTGTTGAAATAGCATGACGGAAGTGCTGTTTTATCTCCA
>Ga0247837_1005975_pt1 | contig 17628 bp, 14 predicted proteins | sample LaCtaG_2_FD_187115 | JGI IMG/M metagenome (GOLD analysis project Ga0247837, IMG submission 187115) | Freshwater microbial communities from meromictic Lake La Cruz, Castile-La Mancha, Spain - LaCruzMarch2015_14.5m | ecosystem: Environmental > Aquatic > Freshwater > Lake | place: Spain: Castile-La...
ACCCTATTCGCTTGGTTTCTATCCCAGATAGCAAGTTGGGGCACATGGCATGGAACTAGATAATGGTGGTGCTGCTTTGCTCTCTACTTGTCTTGGCCAGGGCTGCTCAGTGGGCTGTGCTGGTAGCGGGTTCGAACGGCTACTGGAACTACAGACATCAAGCCGACCTCTGTCACTCGTACCAAGTCTTAGTCAGCCACGGAGTACCCGCTAGCAACATCATCGTTTTCTCCTACAACGACGTAGCGAACTCCTCGAGCAACCACTTCCCCGGCCAACTGTTCAACTCCCCTGGAGCCAATGCCACTGATGTGTATGCAGGATGCAAGATCGACTACTCCGGCAGCACCAACAACTCTACGAACTTCCTGGCTGTGCTCACAGGCAACGAGGAGGCGGTCAAAGGAGTGGGGTCTGGACGTGTGCTCAAATCCTACTTCTGGGACACTGTCTTCATCAACTTCGTGGATCACGGAGCTCCTGGAGTCTTGGCCTTCCCTAACGAAAACGACTTGCTGTATGCGGATACGCTGATTTCAACACTGAAGTACATGAGTTCCCACTGGATGTTCAGCAAGCTGGTCTTTTTCTTAGAGGCTTGCGACAGTGGGTCTATGTTTGACGGGTTGTTGCCAGACAATATTGACGTATATGCTGTTACGGCTGCTAGCGATAGTCAGTTTTCCTGGGCGGTGTACTGTCCACCCGAGGAGGATTTCGTGCAGGAGTGGTCGATGGGGACCTGTTTGGGAGATCTGTTCACAGTGAGTTGGATGCACGTTTTCTCTTCCAACAACCCGTCCAAACTGACACTAGCGAGTCTATTTGAACAAGTCAGTGTGCTGACAAATGCGAGCACTCCTATGCAGTTCGGGGACTTGAGCTTCACACATCTGCCAGCGGGGCACTTCCTCGGCAGACACAGCCCAGAGCAGGTGCCTCCTTTGCAAAGCCTTGTGGAAGGCTGGACTCCTAGAAACGCCAAATTGCAGTACTTCACTCTTTCCTACCCAGAGTTGTTAGAAGAGGAACTCAAACAACAGCTCCGGGTTTCAGCCGTTTTCGAGACTTTGATGGAAGCACTCAATCCTGACCACCCTGAAAGTCTACTAGAAGCATCGCACCCTGTTAGAAACTTCGTGTGTCTGCGAGAAGCAATATCGGGCTATCAGCAGGCCTGCGGAGCGCTCTCAGAAGCAGCCTTCTCATACGTAGTGGTGCTGAAGAACGCCTGTGAAGAAGGTGTGTCAGGGAGAAGCCTAGCAATGCACTTGGCGCAGATCTGCAGCAGAAGTAGTAATGTCGGATAGGCGCCAGAAAGGCAGTCGCACGCCTCAGAACTCTTCAGTCAGTTTGAACTCCTCACGACTGCGGGACCTGAGCGCAGCCCGGCTAGAACGGAAACAGACACTCAGCCAATCTAGTTCCTCTGAGGCGCTGGAGACCGCTTCAAAAGTGCGCAATGTGGCTTCCGCCTGGTCCTTGATGAAGCAGAAGTACAGGGAAAGAGGCAGTTCCTCCGCTCAGAACTCACTCACAGAGACAGAACTCGGCTCTCGCTTGGTCCGCGTGATCAAGTCCACGTCCAAGCCGGCCCAGGCTGCGGTCCGCGGCAGCAAGCTGCTGTTCAAGAAGAAGGCTGGCAGTCCTGGACGCTCTGTCGCTCCGCGACAACCCGACCTACTTTCCAAACTGCAACACTGTACTGACTCTCTGGCGAAGAAGGCCCGGCCTGTGCTGGAAGTGGCGCTGTTCCCTGTGCCTCAGCCCCAGCCTAAGCGCAAACCTAAGCTGATAGAAGTGAGCATGACATAATCTGCTTCGCTAGAAGAGACGGCAGCAGCAGGAGGAGTAGGGCTGCTTGCCTACCTGCATAGCCATCGTGCGGAACTCATTGATCTCAGCTTCCTTGGACGACAGCTTGGTGGGCATGGCCATACTCTCCACCGGGGCTTCCGGCTTCTCCTCCTGATTGGCGCCGCGGGCTTTGGCGAGTAGGAAACTGCCAGGGAAGAAGAAAGCGCTGCTCCCACGGTTTTCCTCCGTAGCCTCGGGAATTACGGACAAACTGGACTCAGGCTCGGGCGGCTGGAACGACATTAATGACTACTCCCCCAAGAACTCGCGCTGGTCTCGCTCCTCCGGGTCCTCCTCCTTCACCACACTCACCTTCACTTGCTTACTGATCATGCTCTTCGCCATAGGCGGCCGCCCCACTTGCTTCGTCACACGCTGGTTACGCTTCTGGATCTTTTCATTTTTCCGCTGTCGCTCCTCTGAAGCCTTTTTGTTGAGTTCCTGCACCAACAAAGTGCGGCGTTCCTTCTGCTGGCGCGCCTCCCGCTGCTTGAGCACGTCCTTCTGCTCCGCATCCATCAAGTTCCGCTTGAGAATGAAGCGCTCCAAGCACTCCTCCACAGTCCGCAGCATGTCTACGATGCTCGGCACTCCCGAAGTCTGCGGTGCACACAAGTCATATATTCGGCGCACTCTTTCCACCACTGCATGGTTCGTGTCAGTGCTAGTCAGCTGCTCAGTGGTTTTGCGCAGCCGAGCATGGGCAGAGTCGAGTTTCTGCTCCAGTTGAGTCTGTGTCTTGCTCAGTGTGCGCAGTTTGTCACTCACAGCCTCCACTTCTTTGTCCACTTGCATGCGTTCCTGCAGGATTTGGTGCTTGTTGACTTCGAGCTGTTCCTCCACCTCACGCTCATGTTCGATGAGGAAGACGTCCTTTTCCTCCAGCGACTCAATGGCTTCCAACAACTGCCCAGGGGTTTTGAAGGGCACCAGTAGCGGTATTCTTTGAGTGAGGAAAGTGCCTTCCTTGTCCGGAGGCTTCTGCAGCTCCGCTGGACTCAGCTCCTCCACGAAGCGACGATAGGAGTCCAGCAGCTTGAGCTCCTCACTGCGCTTTTCAAAGAGAGACTTGACTCGGTCAGTTTCGTCCTTCAAGTGGTTGCTTTCGCCCTGCTTGGCTGCACGCTTGGCAGCCTTTTCCTCCGCTTCCTTGGCTGCGTGCTCCACAGACTGCTTGAGGTCGTCTTCATACTTCGCCAGGATCGCGAGGTTTTCCTCGAGTTTCTTTTCGTTTTGCTTGAGCTTCGCTTCTTCCCCCTGCAAATGGCGCTCCAGACTGTCAGTCTTCTCTCGCTTGTGCTCGATGTTCATTTTCACCAGCAGGATTTCCCGCTTGCGCTGAATGAACTCCCGGATGGTTTCTTTCTTCTGGGGAAAGTGCAGCTGGGCCTCCTCGATGGCCCGAGGCTCCTCATCCACTTCACCCACAGCATTGATAGAGCGGATTTTGTCAGGGTTGGTGAGGATGCGGTACCGCTCTGAAACTGCCAACTCGCGCAGTTCGCGCCGCTTGTCTTCTTCCATGGCTCGCTCGAACTCGCGCTTGTGGTAAAGGTCAGGGTCCTGGTCCGGCAGTTTAAATGGGTTTTCCCCGTCTTCCATTTAGCTAGAGAAGCCTTGCTTCGTGTGAAAGACATCGCCACTTATGGCTGAAACTTGGTGAAGTTGCTTCAATTGACATAAGTCAGAGGATGACATGCACCTACCTACCATTCCCTGTCTCAGCTGCTTTCACAGGACTAGAGAGGAAGTGTTACCTACTTGAAGTAAGCGTTCTTATCGAAGTTCGCGAAGGGTGACTGCTGGATCTTGTCCTGATCGAAGATGGTCTGGTCGCTGAGGAGTTTGATGATGGGCTCGACCTCAGCCTTGACGCGCGCCTGCCAGGCTGGATAGGCCTGCAAGTCACTCATGAGCTTGGCGTACTTGGCGTTTATTTCATTTTCGAAAGTCGGGAATCCCAAAGAAGACTCTGCATGGACGAGTGAGTGATTCTGCGGAAGTAGAGGGTGCGCTTGATTTCCCCCACAAGGTTCTTGACTTCCTTGCAGAAAGACTTGAGGTTGTGCCAGTCCTGCAGCTTCTTCACTGCCAAGTTGTAGTCCTCCAACTCGAACTTGGACAGACGAGAGGTGTCAAACTTCCAGTGCTTCACAATGTAGTTCAAGAACAAGGCTTCCTCATAGAACAGAGCGTAGGGAGTGCCGTGGTCTCCGCGAGCCACAGGGTAGTAAAGCACAGCCCTGCGGTTGAACTTCTAGTTGGCCAGGGAAGACAGGCAGTCCTTGGTGCCTCGTGCCAAGCAGGCCAGGGCCATTTTTACAACTAGTGGTCCACTCAGCCCTGCACTCTCAGTATAGCTGGGTAATTGCGTCGACCACTAGTGGAAATCACGCCAACTGTTTTAAGTCAGTATCCGGGGGCCATGTCTAGTCATTTACGTGGAGCTACTTGGCTCGGAGTCGGGTGAATCACTGCGAATTTGCTTTCAGCCACAGTATGCCCTGGATGCCACCAATAGGCTGAGAAGAAAAAGACAGTCACAGCCACCAAAGCCAATCCCGCATAACCTGTTTTCGTATCCGGGTCCACTGTCAGTATGATGAGAGCGCTCAACTCAATAAGGCCGAGGGCAATGAGCGTACCCACTGAAAGTGGAAAACTGAGTAGCTTTTTGGCTTGGTTTTGGCTGTGACGACTAGCACTATCTTCCCTTTCTTTGACTGCCAGCTCTGCACTCTCGAGTATAAGTTCAGGTGGAAGTCTTTGGTCCGAATCAACTGGTGCATTTGCGTAGTGGTGCCGCCATTTATTTTATAGTGTTTGAGGTACATAGCAGCTCGCCTAAATAAAAAATTGGCAGAGGAAACAGCTGAGTTGTCGCGTAAAAGGTTTGAGTGCCTGCTTCGCAGACTTCTACCTATTACAAGTCTTTTCTTTCACATTCGCATCCAATTTTAGATATTCTTAGTTCGAAGCATTAATTTTCCATACCTCTCTCCATGCTATGCAATGTTTTTAAAAAGATAATATAGAATCTAAATTGAGCAAGCTTGCAATGGTCAGATTAGGAGAATGGTAATTAGTAAATTAATCATAATTTGGTTGAAGGTGATTTGTTGAGGAAAGCAGCCAAGTGCTATAGCCAGTGACACTGCCAAATCTGTATATATTCGAAAAGAGCTAAGCGAGAAAGCACAAAGACATGACTGCAAGTAACGCTTTTGACATCTTGTACGGCCAATCAGCGAAGATAATGATGAGCGTTCAGCACGACACTCTGTGCACTTTCCAATGGTGCAGCCACATTTATTAATAAGCAGCAGAGATGGCCATTAAATTTGCAATAATTAATGTGTTTCTCTGCTAAATCTGCTCAGCAACGCAAGCGACCAAGTTGGATGCTACTCTTCTGGGCCCGCCTCAACACCCCTTTCCTCAAACGAATCCCTCTCTCTGTTGCCAGGGAAATCTGCTGTTTCTTTGATAACAGAATTGTGGATGTGCAGAACAGCACTCTGTTTTTATTATACAGAAACTAATACTTGGAGCAAATACCCACTAGCAATAGAGATAAAAGCAGATCTCCGCTTTTGGTTTGGAGCGATACAGTTTACCTGTTTGGCTGTGGAGGCAAGAGTAAGCACTAGGCAGGAAATAGGACCTACAGAGTCAACTTCTATGGGCAGGAAGTGCGTCTTTCAGACTCTATTGTGAGAAGTTGAGTGGTTCCGCTGCTCTTTGAAATACAGCCGCAGTGACTTCTTTGCACTAAAATACCAGCGCAAGGCCTATTTGGCAGGCAGCAATGGCATAGACTCTCTGGAAGTATTTGACTTGGAGACTGGCGAAACCGACACAAACTACTTCGAATATCCAGCAAGTCGGGTCCAGACAGGCTCTGCACTGTGGGAGAGCACTCTGATTTCCTATTGCCCTGACGAATTCTTATCTGTAAATCGGGAACAACAGAAACGCTTTTACTATCTTAGACGGTCTCTCTTGACGAAGCAACGACCTTCGAAGTCTTGGAGAGAGGCAGCAAAGAGAGGCGTGATAGTGGGCGATTGTCTCTATTTGCTGGTGCCAATGAAATGTGAAATAACAATATTGACTCCTTTCCTTGCGAACTGCAACTAATTAGTTTGAAATATCGGGTAAAATAGAGAGCCGACAATAGCCTTAGTGGACTAGCTATGAGCTAGTCCTCAAATCGAGCTCGAGTCATGCTTCTTTAGGACCTTCCCAGTCTGAAGGTTCTTCCTGTCCTCTGTGAGTTTCTTTTCCGGCTCTTCACCTTCGCTTTCAGTATCTTCCTCTTTCCGCTTCCTGGCTCTTAGGCGGGGCCTTCGCTACTGCCTGAGGTGGGGGAATCTGAGCTTCTTGGTCCATTCGCTCCAGAGGATCCCTCCGATTCACTTGGATAGTCGCCGCCGGTAATACATAGGTTGGTCCAGCTCAAGTGCTCTCCATCCGCTCCAGTATCCTCGCCTCCGTCCTCTGCGTACTCATAGTCAACTGTTCGATGACCTCACTGTCTCTCAGCCAAACTCACTTCTTCAAGCCTCTTCTCCATGTCCCTCGCTCGCTAATAGCCTTAGGGAAGTAGTTTAGGGTCTAAAGGTAGCTTGACTGCCGCTTCTTTTCGGGCTGCTCACAGGAGAAACCCCCAGACGACCAAAGGAGCCCCGCGGCTTCAGAGTGACGGGCGAATGTTCAGGAGTGGAGTTAGCAGACTTGGCTGCTTTGGCGAGGGAAAAGGAGCCGGAGCGTCTGTGGGTCGGCCCCACTCTAGACACCACAACCTTGAGCTGGGTCTTGGGCTGGGGAGGAGCGCTGGACGCTGCGACCTGGCTATAGTACAGGGCCAGTTTGACAGGATCTCGACACCACACAGCAACAGCACAAGTCTTGAGGAAAAGAAGGCGAAGTCGTGAAGCCAGGTTGAAGCGATTCAGCCGTTCTATGTACGTGAGCGGGATATCAGTCTGTTGCCGACTGATCCAGGGATGGCGCAACGCTTCCTCTGCAGAGTAGCGGTTGATGGCCTTGGGACAGGCCATGCGCAGGAACAGGTCTCGGGCTAAACTCGGAAAGAGCTCAGGGAACTCCCACTGCGGGTTCTTCAGTTTCAGTAGGTAGCTCTGAGCATCGTCCTCAGGCTCCAACAAGGGATGTCTGCCTGCGACCAGCATATAGAGAATTATCGCGCAGCTCCACACGTCCACAGGTCTGGCGTAGGGCTGACTAGCGGCCTGCTCAGGGGCCATAAAGGCTAGTGTACCGCAGCTGCCGCGCATGCTCTGTCCCCACACTTTGTCCTCGAACTTCTCACTAAGTCCGAAGTCAGTGATTTTTGCGTGTTGATAAGACCCTGGAGCTTTGAAGAGGATGTTGTCCGGCTTGAGGTCGCGATGCACTATATCTCTCCCGTGCAAGTACACCACAGCCTCCAGTACTTGCCGTAGCACCAAGGCACAGTCCTCGTCACAGAGACGCTTCAATGCAATGACTTCCTTCAGGGAGCCTCCTGCCATCAGCTCCATCTCAATCAGCAGACTGTCGGACAGTTCCACAGCCCTGCGGAACTCCACGATGTGCGGGTGACTGATCCCTGCAAGGATGCGAGCTTCCTTCGACACGGCTTCCAAGTCTACACTGTACTCCCGCTTGCTGATGACCTTAACTGCGCAGAGACTACCGGTTACGGTATCTGTGCACTCGAAGACACGGCCGAAGGCGCCCTGTCCCAGCAGCTGCCGCGGCTCGTAGGAGTGACCATTTAGAGGGAAGTCCATATACTAGGTAGAGTCTTCAAGGAGCTGGAGCTGGCGAGAGGTCTGCGGGAAGAACTCGCAGGTATTGCGGTGCAGACAGTCCTTGACGTACTTCTCCAGCCCAGTGCAGTTGGTTTCCCTCAGCGCAGACACGTAGATGACGAAAGCGAGGTAGGAGAAGATGGAGTGCTCGTTCAGGAAGTGGTGACTCCAGCCCTGTCCCCTGCTCTCTGTCAGCTGCCGTCTGCACCCGCAGATGAAGCACTTCTGGTTCAGCTCTGCATCGAGTTGCTGCTTCTGCACGCGCATATCCCCGAAAGCATCCACAATAACTCCTCCAATGATGTTGCGGATCACCAGCACTACAATAGCGAAGTAGATCAAGTCCAGCAGAATGCGAGGAAAGTAGAGCGTCTGGCTCACCTGTGCATTTTTCAGTGCGATCCCCAGTCCTCCCCCATCCACCCTAACACCTATAATGCAGGACGCTACGAAGCAGTCCCACAGCGAATCGCAAGACACTTGCGGATCAGAACCTTCGATATACTCCGTGAAGAACATTAGTAGGATCACAGCGAACATAAAGGTCACCAGCACTGTGAGCAGCACTGTGATGACTAGTTGTCGCCAGACATTGGTGACGGAGTGCACGAGCACGACTAAGTCTCGACTGCGCTTGAAGATGTCGAGCAGTAGTAAGGAGTAGAGAAAAGGCACGAAAATCGCTCCCAGCGACACAACCAGCAGAATTAGATGGTAGCCTAACTCTGGGTCGAGGACCAGGATTAGCAGCCGAGGCCACTGTCTGGTGTTGACTGCTGTTTCCTGTGTAGCACTTAGTAACACAGACTCATTGTGCCACATCTCTGGGTAGTCCATGAACTCCATGTCTGCTGTTTCTCGCCTGGCGTCTCGGGCTAGAATGTTGGGGTAGTACTCGGAAGCGAAGCCGAGTAAACTGAGAGTGGACACTACCAACTGCACTGAGCCCAGTATTGCCGTTGCACGACTAAAGGGACGCTCTCGCTCCTCCGTGTCCACATACGTGACAGTGTCGAAAGTGCCAGCCACCAATAGCAACAAGTTGATAACTATGATGAGGCAGAAGGAAGCCAAGCCCAGCACTTGCCAGGACTGCGACAGCAGTTTGAAGAAAGGACGAGCGTAGAGTCGTTGTTGGTGCAGCATTTCCACGTGGTACAGTTCTGAGAGTTGCAGCAGACTGAAAAGTTTCTGTAGCTGTGAGGTCGACATGGCCTTGCTGATGAGTTGCTCTTTAGACCGCTGTGTGAGGAACTTGCACTGAGCGGGGATGCGGAAGTAGTTCGCCTCTATCTTCCCATTGCGACTCACTTCCACATACCCAATCAGCGACCCGTAGAAGCCGAAGCAGTTCTTCGGCATGTGACGGAAAACTGGCAAGTCAAAGTGGGAAAACACCAGTCCCTCACTCCAGCTCTCTTCATCGTACTCTATCAGGTCTGCGTGGCGCGGCAGTACTCCTCGCAGCTTCATCACGAGCATTGCGATGCTGAAGCCTATAGCCACGTTGGCCTCTTGAGTCTTCGTCAATTCGCCCAGCAGCACTGCTCTCTCCCGGCCTTGGACGTGCTCACTGTAAATTGACTCCATGGCTGCTGTGAGAAGTGGGATATTCAGATATTGACCCATAATATTGACCTGGTCAGGCGGTGGAGAACCCTCTAGTAGCGCATGCAGAAAAGCGAGAATGCCCTGCAGAAGTTCATACCAGTCCCGCTCATTTCGGTGTGCAGTGGCTAACTTCATCAGTCTCACTAGCGCACTCAGCAACTGCACATCTGCACCTAGACGCACTTGGTTTTCCTCACAGGGCCCAGTCACCAACTCCACCAGAGCGTCGCAGCACGCTCCTAGCATTTCTCGTGCTTGGCCGTCATTTAGTAGACTTGGGGCATCTTCACCCAGGTTCACCACGTAGTGGGCCAGCAGTCCAACTACGTCAACAGACCCACACTCAGCAGGGGCGGCCCTGTTCTGCTGAGCCATAAACAGCTGAAAGTCTGTATGACAGCCATCACAACAGTTCATAACCAGCTGCACTAGCGCAAGTGTCAACTCACTGTTGAGGTCCACAAGTGAAGCCACGCTGAGTCCAGAGGTAAAGAAACTAGGCAGTAACGAACGCTCGGAAGGCACAAGGGTAGAAGCTGTGCCGCTGTGAGTTTTGCGGTGAGTGATTCGGTCTAAGGAGCAAGTTAGTTCCGCCGCCAGCAGCTGGAAAATACCCATATAGGCCTCCGAAGTCTGCAAATGAGCCAGCAGCCAGTTCTGGAAGTCCACTCCAAGCACATTTAGCAGTTTACTGAGAAGACGCAGTGCAGCTCTCATAGCCCCCAAGTCTTTCCGAGCCGTCACTGTGTTCACAGCCGCAGCTGCCACTCCAGAGGCAGTGAACACGTCCTTGACCATCAACTTGTCTCTGCACTCATCCAGTAGCGTAGCCAAAGTCTCGAAAAGGGCTGGCCGGTACTCCGCCTCCAACTTGCGCATTGTCATTTTCATAGCAATTGTAGCCTGGGCGCGGGCGCGGAAAGGCACAGTGGGCTTCCTCAGGTCTGCGAAGACTGGGATGGTGAAGAGGATGTTCTTGATGGAGTAGGAAGCAGCTGGGGACTGCTCAGCGCACACACGCACGACTTCCAGTGCAAAGGCGTGCAGGACTTCACTGGAATGCTCGAGTTCTGTGTGCTCCGGTAACAGCGGCGATTTCGGTTTCTCTGATTCTTCAGCCAATAAGCGATCCAGTGCCTCCGGAGTCTTCAGAACAGCAGTAGTGAAGGGCTCTTTTAAGACTGTCCCACGCTTTCCACCAGCCCACAGCAGCAGTACTTCGTAGCAGGCTCCGACAGCCCGCTGCAAGTAGAACAAATCCACAGTTTCCTGGTTCTTCACACTCACTTGCTCGACACTCTCCAACAGTTTCCTCAACTTGCTTGCTGTTTCCTTGATGGCGGCAGGGTCTTCATTCACTGAAGGCAGGAGGTGAGGGAGACTGTGGCAGAGGCCGAACTCCCCCTTCCAGAAGTCGCCAGTACTGAGCATTTCCCAGATAGCAGTGCTTTCATTGGTACTCGCCTTGTCTCCGTGCACATCCACCAACTCCGGGTTACGTAGCGGAAAAGCCTGTGAGTACCAACCACTGTAGGCCACTGACCGTAAGCCTGGTACTGCTGCTACAGCCTTGTCTAGCCATTGCCCTACTAGACTCAGCACTTCCACCCCTTGACTTCGACTCATCGAGAAGTGGGACTCGGCCAGGAATCGGACCCAGGCAGCAAATAGTCTTGCATTTTCACATAAACGAAGCACTTGCAGTAAGTCTTCAATAGAGATCAAAGCCTGGTTTTGGGCCTGAATGAGTGGATTGTCCTCAGCAGACTCTGAGAGTAGTAGGATTACTTGAGCAAATAATGTGGGGTGTTCAGGGTGCAACAGTGAAGCTGAGCGCAGGTATTCTCGTATAGCCAGCGCAGCCAAGACCTGTAAATCGCTTTTACAGCTGTGAGAGTCTCGCCTACGAATAGAAGCTCGAATCCAGCATAAGCCGTTCAGCAGCGCTGGGTCATCTGCGCACTTCCGAAGTATTGCTTCGTAGCAAAGAGTCGCAGAGGACTGAGGCACGTGCTCGAAATCCGACAATTCCTGCACCAAATAGGCAGAGTTGCGAGTGCGCACGTCGAAGAAAGAACTGCGAGACATCGCTAGCACTTCCAAACGGTTGCGGTCACTGCCCAGCACGAAGTAGTACAGACAGTCCACGGAAAGACGGAGAAGGGCCAGTAGTTCTGACCGGGGCTCGCGCTGTAGGCGAGCGTCCACAGCAGTCCACAGCCTCACCAGAAGTCTATGCAAGTCGAAGTGTCTGGCCATGTCCTGTGTACTCTGCAGCAAATCCTGTCTGCCCACTCTAGGACTGAGCAGCGCTAGCAGCTTCGTAAGAGCATCAGTGATAGTCTGCAGTCCTGGACCTTCCACCCCTAGCAACTGCACTAGTTTGGAGTCCGACTTGGCCACTGCAAGCAGTGGAGCCAGAATTGAGAAGCGGGCACGCACTTGCAGCAAACTAGTGTCTTGCACTAATTGAGTGTTGCGAATTCCTTCCGCCAGTTGCTTTGGTCGGGCCAGCAGAATCACCAGTAGCGCCATAAGAGCGTTTCTAGTGTCGGAGTCCAGGTCCAGTTGACTGAAAGCCACAGCTCCTAGGAACTCTTTCATCCTTACACGGTCTTCAGCCAAGTGTGCGAGAACTAGGCCTCGGAGTGGCTCTGTTGCTGCTTGTGTGAAATGTTGGAGCAGTCGATGCACCTTCCTGGTGTTGATAAATGCATAAATCCGCTTGAGCTGTGCAACTATATCCTCAATAACCTGCTTGAGGAGGTGGTTACTACTCAGTAGGAAGGTTTTGTTGTCCTCCTTCACTCTTTCCATCAGTATCTGAGTCCAGTGATTGGGTGGTAAAAAGCGGCTTCCAGGACTAACAAGGCCCATTAACAGGGTTTCTAGTGCAGGACATACTGCACTGACGAATTCCGCACCTCCGTATCCTCGAGTCAATATGCTGTCTGTAAGCCGCAGCACTGACTTCAGGAAGTCGAGGTTTTCCTTCGCTGAGCCTTCGAGTATGTAGTCTCCTGTCCAAAGGCCTCGGCACCAGGTCACCAGCTTATCAATTGCCTCAGTCGGAAACTCGACCTCCACACCCAGTTCACTGGCCACCACCAAAGTAACCACCTGCACTCTCCTTTTCGTATCTGTAGACTCATGCGCCAGGATGATGTTAATGCTCAGCACAAGGAAGCCACTCCGCAAGGGCAGACTCACCCGCATGTCAGTGCACAGAGAAAGGACCAACTGAGGCGTGAGGCCCACTGTCCGCTGTACTTCCCAAAGCGCATGTTCGTTTTCATGGCAGGCGGTATTAAGCAAAAGCAGCACTTCGGCGATATAGGCTGCATACTTCAGTAAAGATTTGGAGGCTCCGAATTCACTTAAAGCGAAGAAATCGCCCTGGTGTCGGATACTCTGCAGGTCTGGATTGCCGAGGAGGAAATCCCCCTTGGCGCCAGGCTTGAGGTGGAACTTCACCCACACTTCCCCCTGCATTTCCCTGAGTTCTATCAGTTGAAACCGCTTCTCTGTGTCTTCAAACAGCCGCAGCAACTGAACCTGTGCCAACACATCCACCTCCTCTGCACTCTCCGACACATGTCTCAGCAACTTCACAAAGGCTGTCTGTTCCTCCACGTTCTCTCGCACCAATGGTAGCAGTCGGTCAAACCACTGGTCGTAAAAGGCAAGGTAGTCCTCTATTGGCGGGTCGATTTGACTGTATATTTCTGTCAGCAGAGAGGCCGTCAGCTTCTTGCTGTAGGGGAAGAGTTGGCAGATTTCGCGGTCCAGGCGAGAAAGATGCGCACTGCAGTCCAAGTTCATGTAGGCCATGTGGTTCAGCAGGGATAAGCAGGCTGGAATAACTGCCAGTGCAGCACTAGCCAGCGCCTGTTCCAATGCATGCCCCGACTTCATCGCTGTTTTCCTCACTACCTTCCTTGCTAAGGAACTACCGGCTGCAGTGTCTAATTTGAACATTAACAGTCGGGAAATGTCTAGAAGCAGCAGGGGAAGGTTGCAGCCCAGTAGCAAGCGCTGGAAAGTAGTCATTTGCTCTTTAGAAGGCGCTCCCAGCACTGTTTTTCCCATGAAATCGATCCCGCGAATTGCCGTTTGCCAGTAATCCGCCATTTCCGCCTCTTTCCCGGGACCGAATTCACTCAAAAAACCATAAAAATTCCGAAGTCCTGGTAAAATTTCCGCAACTTTCGCGACAAAATCCGTACTTTTGTCGACTTTCCTGACTTCAAAGGTGAATAAACTGTCCTCTGTAAAGTCCCTGCTCAGTACTAAGTCCACTACTTTGTCCTGCTCCTTGCTTCTGCTGGCCGGCACCATTTTGAACACATCCTGTCCCTGCAAGTCATCAGTCCTGATTTTCACTCGCTGCTGCAGGCTGTTTTCAAACTGCACATCAGAGCCCTCGACTAGGGCGTCTCCCTTTCGGCTGGAAATGAGGGAGAAAGGAGCGGCTTCGGAGGGGTGCGAAGTAGACCCGAAATCAGCCTGTAAGTAGCTGCCAGTTACTACGTTTCTGAGGAAATAGCCAGCGCCGGAAAGGACTTCCCCGCCTAAGCGGCTTTGAATGCACTCAATGCGCCAATAGCTCAGAGCTTCATGTGGACTTTTGACTACGATTGGACGAGCTTTGGAGGGCGTGAGGGCGGAGCAGGCTAGGTAGTAGCCCAGTTCCTTGTGTTGGAACTGCACCATTTCCCCGAGTTGAATTCGGGCTGAGTCCGGGGTCTGAGTTCGGAAGCGCTGCAGTTGGAAGTAGGTTTCCAGTGTGCTGCCACAGAGTTCGAACAGTGGCTGTGCAGAGTCTGGCGCTATACGGCCTAAGACAGACAGAAAGCAGTCCACAGAGCTACACCTGCCATTCACTAGCAAAGGGTCTCCATAGAGGACTGGTCTTCCAGCAGTGACAGTCTGCGGACCTCTCTGTAGGCGCAGCCAGGACCCACGATGGGTTCTGAGTTCCAATGTGATTCGGAAGCCTTGGGTTCCTGGTAGTTCTGAGAAGGCCAGGTACCGGCCACTGAGGACGTGTTTGAGTTGGAATTCCTCAGTGCTGAGAATTGAGCGGCTGGCGGTTTTGCTGCTGTATTCCTTCTCTGCCTTCTTATTGGTCTGAGCAGGGAACCAGCAGCTTTTTACCTCGAAAAGGCATTGATGAGTCTGCGGACTGAAGGACTCAAAAGGGAAATTGAGCAGTTTGACAGCAGTATCCGCAGTGCCTTCAGCCCACAGAGTCAACCAGGCGCTTTCCGTCATCTGAGAGTGCACTCTTCTGCTTGTCCTTACCTGCGGAGCACCTTGCTCACTAGTGAATGCAACCGGAGCTGTGAGGAACACCAAGTCGCCCACCAGCACCTGCGGCCTCAGTTCCGAGGACACTACCGCAGTCCCTTGCAGCCGCAGAGCTGTAAAGTCGCCTATCCGCCCCTGTTTTTCCAATTCCTGCGAGTGCATATTGCCTAGTCTAAGTCCCTACTAGCTGCATGTACGTCTCTCTGGGAATCACCTGTCCACAGACCTGACACTTTCTCCCCTGGTACTCACTTCCATAGCAGTCTGTGAAACACTGGTAGGAGCAGATGTAGCAATTTGGACTGCAGCCCAGTTTTTCCGTGGCGTCCGGACAGTCCGAAGAGCCGCGCATAGGGCAGTAGTGGGAAACCTGCGCTTCCAGTGCGTAATTTCTGAACTGACATAGTTGACTTAGGAGTTTGACGTGGATAAAGAGGGCTCTCCAGTCGCTGTCTGCCTTGTTTTCCTGCATGAGGAGGGAATTCACCTGGGTAAGACAGAATTCCAGTTCCACTTCGTAATCGTGTGCATCCGCCATATCTATATTTCCCATAGCTCTAGCCAGACTACTGCATCAGTCCTTGGAGTATAGGCAGTTTAGCAGGGATTTGCTATTTTTCGGCAAGTATTGCGCTTTGGCATAAGAAAAAGACATAATGCTTGGTCTGCTTCGCGTATTAGGCCGCGACTTCGCTGGCCGCCCCAAGTTTCTTCTGCTGGGCTCGGGGAAAGACCGTCTCGGTATTGTCAAGGACGTCACAGGAGTGATTTACAGTCTAAACGGCAACGTACTGGACTCCCGCATGACTAAACTCGCAGGAGAGTTCGGTCTCATGATGCTAGTTTCCATTCCCACCGAGGACGTAGAGACCACCAAGCGAGCGCTAGAAGCAAAGTCCAGCAGTACGGCTTCCAGCTAAGCACCAAAGAAGTGACAGACCAGCTGTCTGCTTTCAACGTGGAGGACCACTACACTTGCAGCATAGTGCTGCAGGGTGCAGACCACCCAGGAATCCTGCACCATCTCACCCACTTCCTCACATATGTGGGAGTCAACATCGCCACTATGCACACTACGCATGAAATTGCGCCGATGGGCGGTTCAGTTCTTTTCCGCCTGGAAGCCGAAGTCAACGTCCAGTCGCTTGTGAGCTTTGACAGCCTGGCGAACAAGTTGGCGGACATCGAGCAGAAGGAAGGAGTCTCCGTCACTCTTAAGCGCGCAGAGTAGAAATGGCTTCCTTCGGACTGCACTGTGTGGTGGAGGAGCAGGAGGGACGACCGGCCTGCAACGTACTGAGAGTGCAGCAGTTGGGACATCTGTCGGTGGAAGAAATCAGGGCGTTGGACTATGCGGCGGTGAGAGACAGTTGCCAGGGTGCAAGGGACTTTCTGCGAGAGATTCAGCCTATAACCGGTACTGCCCCTTACCGTGTTCGTAAGACTTAGACCGAGCCTAGTAGTACTACTATCAGATCAGCGTCACTCAGGAAATCTGCCCCAGGACTGTTCGTGAGCACTGCTAGTGCCTCTTGACTCAGTTGTTCGCCCAGACTGTGCTCCAACTTGCAGATTCTCGCCTGCCAGTCCTGACTCAGAGACTCAGGCGCTACTCTCTTAGGAGCAGGACGACTAGGTCTGACAGGTCTATTGAGCTGCACTTGGGGTTTTTCGTATAAGGGTGTTAGGGGCATGACAGCATCAAATTTCTCAGTGACTCGCTCAATAGCCTGAATACAGTACATTTCTTGGGCTCTTATATGCTGTACTAAGGCTTCGATTTTAGTGACGCAGGAGTCAAAGGCGAGAACAGACGACTGGAATTTGGATTGAAAGTGGACATTTAGCTCTTCGATTTGTCTGCTTTTCAGCTGTTCCCAGACAGTTAGAACCGCCTTTAGTCCTTCATTCACTTGAGATTGCACTACTCGCAGTACAGACTTGTGCACTGTTTCCACTCTGCCCTGCCAGCACAGCCGTTTCCACCCTTCACTAGCAGTCACCACTGCTAAAATCCCCTGACTTTCTACAGTAAATACCTTCATTGCGGAGTTTCGGCCTGTCTGCTGCACTGACCTCCAAGTCTCTGCGTCTATAACAACCACCGAGAGATCTTCTCCTTGCAGTAGGTCTTGCAGGGCGCTAGACGCGTTTTGGCTCCAGCGGGAGTCTTCAGTCGGAGAGCATTTCGTAAGGGACGTGAAATTGTGGGCTTCGGATATACATTGCGGCACTGCCACTAGACGAGTCACAGGCTGCAGTTCTCTGAGCTGAGCAGCCAGCAGGTCCACAGTGCACCTAGACACAGGACAGGCCACTAGCACTGCTGTCATTTCTATAATTTACTGAGGCAATTGCTAGTTATTCGCTTAAATCAGTATCTCTCGGAAGTAGTTGGAGTTCGGAAGGGGTATTTGATGAAGTTGCCTGACTACTTCTCCACTAATCCTGGTAGTTTTCACTATTCAGTAGCAATGACAGTGATTGGTTTTCATGGGTATCGAACCATACCGTGACACGTCCTATCAACTATTATGCAGAACCGAATAGAGTATGCGGCATAGACCAGCGATAGACTTGACTGCCCTTCTCTTTGCTTTCCCACCGAAACCCACTAGTAGATCTACTCAATCTCTGTGAGTAAGGTATGCCAACACAGTGGCTGAAACTGTCTTGGCCAGGTAGTAAATGACCTAGCTCACAGTGCCATATCCAGTCGTCTTTGCTGAGTACGGTGTTCTCTGAGCGATTACAGTATGAAAGCGAGTGGGGAAGCTTGAAAAGGCAGCTGGTCTTGGACCCCGTTTCGCGAGGTCGAAGGCTGCACGCAGACGGCACCTCTTGCACCGACCACGGTGGTGTCGTAGGTGTGGCCGCACACAGAGTAGGTCTGCATAGGCGTAGTCCAGGCTTCACTTCGATATGAGGCCAAGCGTCGGGTCTACATATCTTTCAAGTCCCCATTACTTCTCCTAGTCAAGTTTCAGTAATCTTGCCCATGATTACACGAAAACTAATGAATCCTGACTGC
>Ga0247837_1005976_pt1 | contig 17627 bp, 40 predicted proteins | sample LaCtaG_2_FD_187115 | JGI IMG/M metagenome (GOLD analysis project Ga0247837, IMG submission 187115) | Freshwater microbial communities from meromictic Lake La Cruz, Castile-La Mancha, Spain - LaCruzMarch2015_14.5m | ecosystem: Environmental > Aquatic > Freshwater > Lake | place: Spain: Castile-La...
AGTTTGATAAAGTCAAACCATCCTTTAGTTTTGATTGCGTAGAAACCCCAGAGCAATCCATATAATTACAATCTATAATTGACTTTTACATACCACTACATATAGTGGCTAAATGAAAAAGAAACACAAGACAGTATCAACGACATCTGTTCGTTTATCTGCACATGAGAAGTTATGTGCTGAACGAATGAGTACGCTTATCAAAACCATAGATGAGCTGCGTGGTGATGTTAAACAACTGCACTCAGATATGAATAAAGGAAAAGGTGTTATTGCTTTCATAATAATAGTCGGTGGTATCATCGGCGCAATAGTTGGCTTGCTAAAATATTTTAGATAATGAAGACAGGCAACAAAGGTGTCTTGAGCGAAGTTATAGCTCAGGCGCACTTTGCTAAAGATCCGGATCTTTTAGTATTCACTCCACTCTGCGGTGTGGGTCCAGTTGATATCGTAACCTATAACATTAAAACAAAACAATATACTAACTACGATGTTAAGACAGAGTCTTTTAGATTATCAAACACAAAGTATGGCAACAGAAATAAAGATCGTATAAACAGATCACCAAACGTAAGACAAAAAGAATTAAATGTTAAGATACTCTATGTTAATAAAAATGGTAAGATAACAATAAAATGAAACTATCAGAAAATTTTACATTAGAAGAATTAACTTATTCCAAAACAGCTGAAGATAAAAAGATATCTAACATTCCTAAAGTTGAACATATCAAAAATCTTCAGTTGTTATGCGATCATATTCTGCAGCCAATCAGGAATGCATTCCAAACTTCTGTTAAAATAAGTTCTGGTTATAGATCTCCTGAGCTGTGTTTGGTTGTTGGTTCAACAATCAAGTCTCAACATACCGAAGGTAAAGCAGCAGACTTTGAAATAAATGGTATTCCAAATCTACAATTAGCTAATTGGATCTATAAGAACCTAGACTTTGATCAATTAATATTAGAGTTCTGGGACCCAAAAGAAGACAATTCAGGGTGGGTTCATTGCTCATACAATGGAGATCAAAATAGAAAACAATATTTGAAAGCAATACGAATAGATGGTAAAACTGTATACTCAACAATGGAGATAGAATAATGTTACCTGTATTAAATGCTATAGCGCCGCTTGCTAAAATATTGTTTAACACTGTAGATAAAGCAGTTGCAGATAAAGACTTGGCTGCAAAATTAAAAGCAGATTTACAAACTCAAATGTTACAATCACATACTCAGGAGCTGCAAGCTGCATCAAGAATAATTGAGGCAGAGGCAAAAGCTGGCTGGTTTACATCATCATGGAGACCCCTGCTTATGTATGTATTAATTACAATTTTAGTTTGGAATTATATATTTAGTCCAATCATAACTGTATTGTTTGGAGTTAAAGCTAGTGTTGATATGCCATCAGAGGTAACTAATTTATTAACTGTTGGTGTTGGCGGTTATACTATAGGAAGATCAGCAGAGAGTGTTGCAAAGTCTTTAGCTGCTAGACCAGTACAAAGCAAAGATCAAGAAAATGGATAGTGTTAAATTAAGTGATCAAACACAAGTATCTTTACCCATTAAAAACATTGTAGCTATTATATCTGCTATCGTTGTAGCTGTCTGGACTTACTTTGGAATAGTTGAAAGACTTAATAGATTAGAAACCAATGAGAAATTAATGGCACAGGATCTATTAAAGAAAGCAGAACAAACTCCTAAGAACCAGGAGATGTATATGTTAATTGAATACCAAGCTAAATCAATAGACAAGCATTCAAAACAATTAGAAGAAAACGTACATACTAAAGTATTAATATCTCAATTAGAAAAAAAAGTTGATAAGTTAGAAAAAGAATTAGATTTATTAAGAGGTAAGTAATGGGTGAGATTGTATTTGCTTTGCTTATGTTTCTTAATGGTAAGTTAGAAAACTATTCACCTAAAGCTAATCTTGCTGATTGCTTAGAACAAAAACGTAAAGTAGAACGTAATGGTACAACAGATAGTGTAAGAATGGAATGCAAAGAAGTTGAAGCAGTTGTTGAAACTGATAAGCATGGTATTAAAAGAATTAAAGAAATTAAAGGAATTAAATAATGTCAGATCAAATCACTACAATGTTTGGACAATCTTATTCTAAGAAGAAACCTACATTGCTTGCACAGCAAGGAGTCAAAGCAAAAGTAAAAATTAAAAATGGCAAAAAGAAACTTAGAAAATAAACATATAAGAAAGCCACCTAAGAAGAGAAAAGGTAGGCATACCAAAAAAGTTAATAAGAATAAGACTTATAAACCTTATGTGGGACAAGGTAAAATATAATGGATTGTATATTTAAAACTATGTATGGTTGTTTATTATTAGGTAAATGTAAGTGTTATGAGAAAAGAACATAAGAACCCAAAGGGTGGATTAACAGCTGCAGGTAGAGCTTACTTCAAAAGAACTGAAGGATCTAACTTAAAACCTCCTGTAAAGGGTGGTTTAAACCCACGTAGAGTCTCTTTTGCCGCTAGGTTTGGGGGTATGGCAGGTGCCATGAAGGATAGTAAGAATAGACCCACTAGATTAGCATTGGCATTAAAAAGATGGGGGTTCAGGAACAAAGAGTCTGCCAGAGCTTTCGCTGCTAGACATAAAAAGTCGTGAAAAGAAATAAGAAATTAAGTGTATTTCGTTGTGGGTTCTGCTTTATTTGCAATAAAGAATTGTTGTCAAACATGGGTGAGTGGGTTATTAATGCTGAACATAAGCGGTTTTGTCATGCAGGTGATGGTGATTGCTTTGATAGATATCACCAGGATAACCTAAAACGCAGAGCTGCACAGGAAAGAAAAGAAACAAGTTATAAAAATAACTACTAACAAAGGAAAGTAAAATGGAGCGCAAAGGTTTATATTATAATATTAATAAACGTAAAGAAGCAGGAACTTCTAGATCTAAAAAAAAATCTACGATATCTCCTGAAGCATATAAAAATATGCAAGCTGGTTTTCCAAAGAAAAAAAAGAAAACTATTTTATAGTTCTTTATTTATTTGTTCGTAGATATTCCAGATTTCATTCTGCGGTTTCCAAAAACCGATCTTTAAATTCTTTTGGTTATGGTGATACATAATCGTTGTATGATTTCTTTTACCAAGAATAAAACCAACAATCGTATAATTCATTCTAGCTCTTTCTAACATACAATTAATTGCAAGGGTTCTTGCATAAACAAACTTCTGCAATCTACTTGCTGATTTTATTTCATCAATAGATACATCAAGTCTTTTTGATACCTTTTCTAAAATATGATTAATCTCAGGAATGATATTAACAACATTAGTTTTTTTTGGTGCCTGGTTTATTAAATATAATTTCTTCTTAGAAATTACATTATAATATTTGGCTTTATATCTTGAAAGCTCATTATTCATATAATCCCAAACTAACCTGGACCCAGTAATAAAACCTTCTCTATATTCTTTATTCTGAATTGTTTTAGTTCTTCCCTTAATAGAAGTTTTTAATCTTATGATTGCTGCTTTAGTAAATTCACTCATTAGTATCTCCTTCATCAAATTGAAATATAAGATTAAAGAAGTCATAGATTAATGAAGTGGCTGCAATAAGTATTAGCAACTGCATTAATGTAACGATGTATGTAAGCATATTATCTCCTGTTGTTAAAGTTTATCTAAAAAAATTCCACATTATGTAAGCAGTAAAGATTACAAGTAATGTGTACCAAAAACCAAGTTCTGTAATCATATCAATCATTGATACCTACCCATTCATTATCACATTTGACACATCTGAATAACGCAGGTTCTAGATCTTCTATGATATCCTTAGTTGTAAGATTAGGAGTATACCACTCTTGAGTTAATTCACTTTGTAAATATACTAAGTTTTTTTTAACTGCGATGTAGTTAATCCTAGCGCTGTTACAGTCTGGACATCTAATTATTCTCATTGTGTTACCTCCTCTAGTTTAAGTTGATTATCATCAGCTTTAAATAACATCTCAACATATTGAGTGTAGTAAAAGTCTGATAATGTTGGATCTTTTTCATCTAATGATTTTTGTAAGAATGATTGAGCAAGTACATATTTATCTTTAATAATTTTATTCATAGTGATGCTACCTCCATTTCATATTGATCTTCATTAACCTTTAGCTCTAGTAAATTTCTTCTATCTAGTTCTTGTTTAATGGCTTTAAGATTAAGAAGAGCTGTTAAAGTTCTAACAGGCATGCTGTTATAATAATCATACTTGTTTAATAATATTTCATCAGAAGATCTTCTTATTAAATCTAATTGAGTTTTACTAATGATCATACCACCTCCGAATAATGAAAATCTTTTGAAGGGAAAACTGGTTCTGCTTTTGGGAACACAGCTAAAAGATTTTTTAATGCTTCTTCTTTGGTTGCTCCGGTTCTGCTTACTTGCACCTTCACAGAGTAACCTGCTTCTATAGCTCCAGTGCATTTAAACTTTTCTGTGTTGTTCATGCTGCCTCCTTGTTTAAGTTAATTGTTATTCCTAAATCTTTTATTGGAATATATTTTTTGTTATTCACGAAAACAGCAAAATTGTTTTGCACTCCATATTCGCAAATATCAATAGCTTCTCTCACAGTATTTACTTTAAAAGGTTTGACTGGTTTTAAAAGTTTAACAGCATCATTAAAGACATTTTTAATTTTAAATTTTATTGTCATTGCTGGTTCTACCTTGTATGTTTCTAACCAAGATTTCTTATTTATTTTTTGCATTTAAGCTGCCTCCTTTTGTTTGTTTAAAACTTTCCATCCAATGTCTCTGCAAAGATAGATGGTTCCATCAACATCAACTATATCGCCAACACTCATTGAAGTGTGATCACATTCAACTTCACCTTTTTTCATTGCTTCTTGAAAGTCAGCGCCTGTTCCAAATTTATCTTTACCTAAAAAACAAACTTTATTTGTTGTGTTGGTGTAAGATAATGGGTTTGTGTTGTCGCTATTGAATACACTAAATAAAGTATCTGCATCTTGATCATCACCGATGACACCTTCAAATACTTTAATGTGAGTTTTTGCAAAGTTAATTGTGTACTTTGCGTAAGGGTTAAAGTCTTTTTGATAATATACAATTACGTTTTTCATGTTGTTTCCTTTCATTGGTTGATTTAATTTAGTCAAAGAAGTTCCCTTTTACCCAAGTGAAGGTATCGTTTTTATCTATGATATCACTATTGTTATCACCGAACCAAGCTCCTTGAGGTAAATCAAAATAATTGTTGGCTTGTTCCATTGCACATAATCCGCCTTCAATATCTTGAGCTTTGAAAACATTTCCATCAAAGATGAAGGTGTATGTTTTTGTCATCTGGTTTCCTTTCTTTGTTTGATTTGGCATAACATATATATGGCATCGTCTAGCCAATATGTCTATATATCTACACAAAGAAATAATGTAGATAAATCAATAACTTATTCTGAATCTTTTAATTTAATTAAAGTTCTCACAACTTTTGTGTTGTCAACTTTATAAATTGATTTGTCTCCAGGAGATGCAATCTTAGCATCTTCTAAAGTTTCAAATTCTTCTTCAATGCGAAACATGCATTCGCCATAAATAATTTTTTTATACTTACTCATTGTTCTGCATGAGCGCATGAAGTTTTTGTTTTAACTTCCTGTATCTTTCAATCGCAATCTCTAAATAATTAATTAGATCTATTGCTTCTTCCTGAGCTTCCAATAACCATTGATCAACATCTTTTGGGTTGTCATGCATGGTAACTCCAAACTTTGACATGCCGCTAATTGATCTATGAACTATTTTATTAATTACTTTTTGAGTAATCGGATCTCTAGTGATGTCTGATAAACTTACTTTATCAGTGTCATGCTCTTGCATTTGCCTATCTTGATTGTAATCCATCCTCTATCCTTTAGTTGGTGAACATAATTATATACAGAATTTTTAGATTTAAGGTTCACCCCTCGCATGATTTTTTCATACGAGGGAGCTTCCTTATTTTTCTGAATATAGCTTTTTACAAAATCAAAAATTTTCTTTTGTTTTTTTGTTAAGCTATATCTCATTCTTATCTCCTGTAGGGTTGCTTTTGGAAAGTACCTGCAGGTTTAACTGCGGCAGCTCCATCCTTAGCTGGTTTAACAGAATAGATAGACAAGAACTCTGTGCCTTCTGGCATAGACTTTCCTGCTCCAACTACTTTTTTATAACCACCTATGTATAACTTTGATGATGCACTTGCATCAGCAACTAGCTTGTAGCCAGATAATATTGCTGTACCTGTGAAATCAAAGTCTGTTTCTTTTTCTTTAGTTGAAGGATCTGTAAAGAATATCCCTCCACTGTTTTTAGCATCAGCCATTAAAACCTCCTATTTTGGTTTGGTTGATTATGTTTGTTCTTGCAGAGCTTTGTGAAAACTTTGAAATTGGTTCTGGTTTTAGATTGTGAAGTTCACTCTCTTCATCATCACCTATTTCAAGCATAAAAGTTTTTAGCAAAGCATATTTAGTTGCATAACTAATTGCTTTACCTATTCCTTTATCTGATGGATCAACTCCATATCCAACAAATCCCTGCGCTGTGTAACAATCTTCCGGATTATCAATATTCATAAACTTCATGTCTATTGATACCATTGTAAAGTTACCTTCTCTTGAATGATTAGAGACAGAAGGAATTGCAATAATTCCCTGCTTAATCATTTCAGTCTTGATTGTGTTATTTACTTCATTGTGAGTTACAATTTTGTAAGGAACACCACCACGAGCTGTTTCTTTTGTTACAGACTTAGCATTCTTCATTACATTATACATGCGTATAGCTAATGAAGGCAGTTCTACGTCTTTAAACATTTCTTTATTTGTCATTATATCACCTTTATTGTTATTGCCTGGAGAATGGCTTGCACACTCTCCAGGTTATTTAAAATCAGACATAAAAGGGAGAACAAAATAAAACCAACTATAGTGTTTTTTATTTTATTAACGAATTGTCTGCTTTTAAATTTTTTAATTTCACACGTTGGATTAACTGTAATCATTTCAATAGTTCTTTTCATTTTGCTAAACCCCATAATTGCATAGCTTTATTTTTATATTGAGATCCAATGTTCCAAGCATAAGGATGATCAAAGTCTGGGTCCAGATCAGCAAAGTAACTATGCTCACCATTATGCCTAGCCATTAATCTTTCTCTGCGATAAGTAACTATCTGCGCTTGATTAACATATAAGTTTAAATTTTCTGGAAGTAATTGTTCACAGTTATCAGGTGTAAATAATTTATATTGATCTTTAGTTACGTATAATAAATGAGGTTTTTTCTTTGTCGCAAGCCAGTAAATTGCAACTTGTAACAAATGATTAGGATCAATTTTATCATTGATTGTAACATTATAAAAAGAAGTTGTTCCATCTTTTTTAGGTTTAGGAGCTTTCCTTCCCCATTTAGTTTTTAACTCCAGGAATGATGTTTCGTCTTCAAAATCTATTCTACCAATAACTGGTAGCACACAATTTTTTAATTTAACTGCAATAGTTCTTTCACAATGAATTGGTTTATTAAACTTAACTTCACTGAATGCTTTAAAAAATGTTTTAATTGTTTCTGTTAAATTTTCTCTGTTGTTTTGAAATTGTTGGCGATCTAAATCATCTACAGGTTTATATTCCATGTAATATGTCTCAGCTTGTTCGTATACTTTTTGAAATATAGTATCGTTAATTTCTGGATAAGGTTTATGAATAACATGTTTATCTCCTACCCATTCTACATCTCCATGTAATAATATTCCTGCTTTACCTACAGCATTACCTGCCTGCATTTTAGAATTAATATCAAACTCTCTGCGATCTCTCTCATCACAATATAAATATTTAAAACTCCATACTCCATCTTTTTGATTTAACTGCGATGGTGAGAAATGATCTATATTATATTTTTGAGACCAGATCGGAAGCAGCTCTCTTTTTTTCTTAGCTGCAAAATATTCTGCTAGAACTTTATCTGGTAAATAACTTGTTAATGTTTCCATGTTGTTCAAAACAGCTTATGAATTAATATAGAACAAATAACAATAGAATAGTTATAAACATTGTTCATAAGATCTTTGGTTGTATTAATAGTTTTTTTGGCTATATAACAAACACTATGAAATTAATAGATTTTAAGAATAAGAATAAGCTCAGTTATAGTGGATTAGCAAAGATGCTGGAGATCAGGGGTAACAATCCAACAGCTACAGTTCGTAAATGGTGTTTAGGTGAAAGGATCCCACGCAGCTCTAACATTATTAACATTCAAAACAAAACAAATAATAAAGTTAAAGCGCAGGATTTTTATGGTTAATAGAAAAGAGAAATCTAAAAAATATAAAAACAAAGAAATAGATTTTACGCATTACATTGTAACCTGGAGAGACATTGTATCAGACAGCTCCTGGCAGACTATTGATGATGCAACAAATCAGAAGACAGCAATCGTTAAAAGTTTATGTCATATTTTAAAAAAAACAAAAACAGACACAATAACTTTTGCCGATTATAGTATTGATAATAACGATGAGAATAATATTGAAATTGCTAACACAAACATTATTCCAAACTCAGTTATTGTCAGTGTTGAAAAGACTAAATGAAATTAGTTTTAACAATTATCATGATGAATAGCGCAACGCATAACTTTGAATATAAGATTGATAAGTACAATGCTTATTTGTGTGATGCTGCATTTAAAGATTTAACTTATTCAAGAAGTGTAAGAAATCACAAAGGCAAGAAACAAATGGCAACTTTTTATAAAAGTAAAGAAGTATTTGCTTATAGTTGTGAGGTTAAATTATGAAACGTGGACCCAATGATCTGGATGAAATTATAGAAAGACAAAAGGGTTGTATTGAAAGACAAGAGCTTTTGATTTTAGAGCTAAAAAAAAAGGTAGATATTTTAACAGAAGAGCTGCAAGTAAATCAATTAGAAATTACTAAATTATTAAATAAATGACTGGACATACAGCGGAAACACACAAAAAGATTAGAAAAAATCAGTCTTTAAACATGGATGATTATCATCACCCACTTGAAAAAATTGAGCAATTAAAAAGATTTAATTTTAATGATTTAAAAATACTTGAGGTTTTTGCTGGCAAAGGAAATCTATCTAAATATTATAATACAATATCAAAGGATGTTTTGTCTTTAGATAAAGAAACCACTGGTAATAGTTTTGATTATATTTTTAAGTTAAGATTTGAAAACAGAAAATTTGATTTAATTGATATTGATAGTTATGGATATCCAGATAAGTTTTTTCCAACTGTTTTTGAATGTTTAACTGATAAAGGATATTTAATTTTTACTTTCCCTGTAGTTGGTGTGAATTGTTTAAATGGTATAACAGAACAGCATTACATTAATTTTTGGAGATCAAACAGACCCACAATAGGAGATATTGTTGGGTGTATAACAGATTTTTCACTTAGAAATTGGCAGCTAGCTAAACTAGTTGATGTAACAAAGATTAAAAGAATTTGGAGATTTATATTTTTAATTGAAAAACAAAAAGCAACAATACTTTGCAATGTAAGGAATAAATAATGGCAAGAGATAATTACTATAATGAAGGTGATAAATACTCACAATGGCATCGTTATGCTGATGATAATTTGGGGATGATAGATTTAGATCAAGTTGAAATATGCAGAAAATGCTACGAACCTTTATTTCTTGCCGAGACTTGCTACGATAAAAACCAAGCATACAAAACATCTACAACAACACGAAGACTTGCTGAGAGAGCTAAGTTGGATGCTTACCTGGTATTTTATCAATACGATGAAATTAAGGGTGCTGTGATCGGTTTTAGGGTACAAAAAATAGCACCATTCAAATCGCAGATGTTCCAATTAAGTGTACAGGATTGGATCGGTGAAATGAGAAAATATCACGAAGATCATAAGAAGTTTTGTATTAAGGAAACAGGTTAGTCTATAAATGAGCTTGTATCACAAATTAGATCCGGTGATTATGAGACATGATAAGTTATCCCCACAATCTAAATTAGTTTATTATGCACTAGTTACATTTTGGAATGAAAAGACGAAAAAATGCTTCCCCAAGATGAAAACTATCAGTTCGCTAACAGGTTTATCATATTCAACTGTAAGACGTTCCATTGCGGAGCTTGCTAGACTAAAGGTTATAATCGTGCATAGACTTAGATCCACGCAATCGTATACTTTACCACTTCAAAACAAGATATGCCTCACAGAACACTCAGATGTGCCTCACAGGCATAATAATAAACTAGATATATATAACTATAATAGTAGATATAAAAATTTTAGTAAAAACCCTGTTCAGTTAAACCTCAGATCCCCCATCCCTCTGGATGATAAATACTTAGTTAAATTTAAACCTATTGGAATTGAAGGGGAATTTGTGTGCGTTGAGGAAAAGAATACCGGCAAAAGATTTAAAATACACAGGTTCAAGAAACAAGATCCAATACCTGATTAGTGTTTATAACTTATGTGTTGCAATAGGTTGTATGTTCGCTTAGATAATCCACAAGATATGGTTGGAAAACCTTTACACAAGATACAGTGCGATAGCATGACAAGGGGAAGTAAATACACTGTAAGATGCAAGGCAAAAGGTTATCTAATGAAATCTGGTTTTTATAGATGTAAAAATCATGGAGGAATGAGTGATTGGAATGCTAAGACGATTGAAGGTAAACTCAGAGCATTACGTAACTTAAAGTTTTTAAAACATTTAACTGAAGATGAACTCAGAGCAAAATACATTAAGCAGCGAGATCCAGGAGAAGACAGCTCAACAGTTAATAACACTTGATAAAATCTCTACTGAGTTAGAGAAGGGAATACCACTCACTAAAATTTGTAAAGACAAAACGATGCCGAGCTTATCTACTGTTTACAAGTGGATGCGTGAAGATGATAAAGTTTATAATCAGGTAATGAAAGCACGCAGGATCGGTGCGTTTACATTGCTTGATGAGATTAACGAAGAGCTAGCGAACCCTAAGAGTAATCAGGAGATGATGTATTGGCGAGAGAAGTTAACGCACGTACGTTGGATGGTAAGTAAATTGATATCGGATATCTTTGGTGAAAAATCTAAGCAAGAGATCAAACAAGATAATACAATCACAATACGCTGGGGTGGACAGGTAAAGAAAACAATAGATATTGATGCTAAAGATGTTGAATAGTTGGTTAATGCATACGTTGGCACACAGTCTTGCGCGCGCGTTATGGAGTTCATTTCCGATAACGTTTAATTATCGGAAATATACTGTAGGTTGTTTTATTAGGATTTTGGCGAACAAACCAAGAACATTTTGGGGGGTATACCCAAGCCGACTGGCGCCAAAATTATTTATATCTATATTGGGAATTTCACACACACAGCCACACACTCACCATGTCTAAAGAAGATGACGCATTAGTTACAGCATTATTATTTGTAAATGAAGACACTGGTTCTTTAGTGATACACTTTAATGGTTTTGAAGATAGCGAACACATGGATAAATTTGCAGCAAAGATATTAAAAAAGATTGGAATTGATTATCATAAAATAGATGATATTTCTGACATGCCGAAGATACACTAATGATAGTTGATATACCTTACGATCCTAGACCCCATCAAGAAGAGCTGCATGAAAAGCTAAGGCAGTATAGATTTTCTGTTCTTGCTTGTCATAGAAGATTTGGCAAATCAGTAATGTTAATTAATCACCTACTTATTGAGGCAATGCTAAACACAAAAAAGAATCCTAGATATGCCTATATCGCTCCAACCTACCGCCAGGCGAAAAACATTGCTTGGGATTATTTAAAACAATATGCAGGAGTAATACCTGGAGTTAGATTTCACGAAACAGAATTACGTTGTGATCTACCCAATGGTTCTAGAATAACCCTGCTATCTTCTGAAACACCTGATAGCATTAGGGGTATATTTTTAGATGGAGCTTGTTGCGATGAGATGGCGCAAATAGATCCTACACTTTGGAATGAAGTTCTTAGACCCTGCTTATCCGATAGAAAAGGATGGTGTGTATTTATTGGAACCCCTGCCGGAATGTCAAATCAGTTTTATGAATTATATCAGTATGCATTAACCCATGATGATTGGTTTGCTTACACAGCTCCTGCATCTAAAACTAATATAGTTGATCAAGAAGAATTAAAAGCTGCAAGAGAGCAGATGGGTGAAGAAAAATATCAACAAGAATTTGAATGCTCCTGGATAGCAAATATATCCGGATCTATTTTTGGATCTATTGTAAAAGATTTAGAAGATAAAAAACAATTAACTAGAGTTCCTTATAACCCTGCGTTCCCAGTAAACACAGCATGGGACATTGGTATTGGAGACTCTACTGCAATAATATTTTACCAACAAGTTGGCGCTGCAATTCATATAATAGATTATTACGAAAACAACAAAGAAGGTTTACCGCATTATTGTGAGATCGTTAGCAAGAAAGATTACTATTATAAAACACACTTTGCACCGCATGACATAGAAGTTACTGAATTTTCCACTGGCAAGACTAGAAGAGATGTTGCTTATCAGTTAGGTATTAATTTTAAAATTTTGCCGAAACTTCCGCTAGAAGATGGGATCCATTCCGCTAAAATGATCTTACCTAGATGCTGGATTGACATGGATAATTGTAAACATTTAGTTGATGCATTAAGACACTATCATAGGAAATATAATGAAAAGATGAAGATATTTCATAGTAAACCTGTACATGCCTGGTCTTCGCATGCAGCCGATGCTTTTAGATATTTAGCATTATCAGTGAATGATGTACTAACTAAGAATACATCTATGCCTAGAGCTACCGACTCTGAGTATAAGATCTTTTCTAAATAAGGTATTTACGAACAGTAAATAATATAATATGGGTTTAACATGTTACAAAACTTAACAAAATTTTTAGGAGAATAATAATGGGATTTTTAATGCCTAAAGCTCCGGCGCCGCCGCCACCTCCGCCACCACCAGCGCCGCCACCTGCTTATGATGATGAAGAAAGAAAAGCAAAAGTTGCTGCTGAACAAGCTGAAATTAAACGTAAACGTAAAGGTAGATCGTCTACAATCTTAACTGGTCCAGAAGGATTAACAGAAGAAGAAACTTTACAGAAGAAAACTTTGCTAGGAGAATAATATGGGTGGAGCTAAAGGAGCATTTACTAAAGCAAATTGGATAGGAATGGCAAAAGATCAAGGTATAATAAAAGAAGTTAAAAAAGAAGAACCAAAACAAGAAGAAACAAAACAAGCGGAAGAAAAAGAAGCAAGCGAAACAAAAAGATTGTTAAGAGTAAAAAGAAAAGGAAGATCATCAACTGTACTTAGTTCATCTTCTGGAGTTACTGACGAAGCATCAGTATCTAAAAAAACATTATTAGGAAGTTAATATGGGAGGATCAAATCCAGTAAAAATAATAGCACCACTTTTTGGAGGAGGATCTAAACCTGCTACACCTGCACCACAAGTTGAAGCTCCGAAACCACAACCTTTATCATCACCTACTCAGGCAGAAGTTGAGCAAGGAGAAACATCAAGATTACTTAAAGCAAAAAGAAGAGGTAGATCTATGACTATACTTACATCTCCATCTGGTGTAAGCGATCAGACTACTCTTTCAACTAAAACTTTATTAGGCGCATAATATGGCAATGAATCCAAAAGCAAAATTGGTATTGGATAGATACCAAAGTTTGAATACTCAACGTCAAACTTGGGAAGAGCATTGGCAAGAAGTTGCAGATTACATGATGCCAAGAAAAGCAGACATTACAAAAAAAAGATCTAAGGGAGACAAAAGACACGAATTAATTTTTGATGGCACTGCTATTCATTCTTTAGAATTATTGTCAGCATCATTACATGGAATGCTAACTAATATTGCATCACCATTTTTTTATTTAAGATATCGTAATACAGATCTTGATAGAGATGATGAAGCAAAAGAATGGTTAGAATCTTGTACAGATGTTATGTATAAAGTTTTTTCATCATCAAATTTTCAACAAGAAATTTTTGAGTTATATCACGATTTAATTTCTTTTGGTACAGCAGCAATGTTGATTGAAGAAGATATTAATGATGATTTAAGATTTAGAACTATTTATATTGCAGAAATTTTTATCACCGAAGATGAAAGAGGCATGGTAGATAGTTTGCTTAGAAAATTTTATCTACCAGCCAGAACAGTATTATTAAAATTTGGAGAACAAAATGTACCTAAAAATTTAAAAGATAAAGCAAAATCATATCCATACGAAGAAGTTCCAATATTACATTTAGTAATGCCAAATGATGAATTTAAAATTGCAAAAGGAAATAAAGGTAAACCTTATTATTCAGTTTACGTAGATCCAGATAGTGGAGCTATTTTAAAAGAAGGTGGTTATGAAGAGTTCCCTTATGTTGTACCTAGATATTTAAAAGCATCTAATGAAATTTATGGAAGATCACCTGCGATGAATGCTTTAGCAGATGTTAAGATGTTAAATACAATGTCTAAAACTACGATTAGAGCTGCACAAAAACAAATAGATCCTCCGCTGCTTGTACCTGATGATGGTTTTCTTTTACCAATAAGAACCATACCTGGAGGATTAAATTATTACAGAGCTGGAACTAGAGATAAAATTGAACCAATGAATATTGGAGCTAATAATCCATTAGGTTTAAATATGGAAGAGCAAAGACGTAAAGCAATTAGAGAAAATTTTTTCGTTGATCAACTTATGACATCTTCTGGTCCACAAATGACTGCAACAGAAGTATTGCAAAGAACAGAAGAAAAAATGAGATTATTGGGTCCTGTGCTTGGCAGACTACAATCTGAATTATTACAACCATTAATTACAAGAGCTTTTAATATTCTATTAAGAAATAAAAAATTTCCACAACCACCTGAGTTTTTAGGAAATCAAGATATTGAAATAGAATACGTATCACCATTAGCTAAAGCTCAGAAGACTTCAGAGTTATCCTCAATCATGCGAGGTGTTGAAATATTTGGTTCTTTACAAAATATAGCTCCTGTGTTTGATCACATAGACGTAAATGGTTTAGTAAAATATATACAGGATATTTTAGGAATACCTGCTAAAGTTATGAAATCAGATAACGAAGTACAACAAATTCGCTTGCAAAGAGAACAAATGCAACAACAACAAATGCAGATGCAACAAGAATTACAAACTGCTGCGGCAGCCGGTAAAGCAGCTCCTGCATTAAAAGCGATAAGTGAATAAAGATATAAAAAATTTAGTAACAGATTATAAGATTTGTTTTGGATCTGAGAATGGAGAAAAAGTTCTTGATGATCTAAAGCGAAGATGTAATGCTAACGTAACTACTTTTGTTAAAGGAGATAGTTATGAGAGCGCATATTTAGAGGGACAAAGATCTGTCTATCTATTTATTAAATCAATGATCAACAAAAAAAATGGAGGAAATAATGAGTGATCAACAGGGAGTGGTGGAACAAGCAGTTCAACCATCTGGAAGTCCAGCGACTTCTCCAGTAAATAATAATGTTACAAGTGTAGTTGAACAAGCTGCTGCAGATTGGAGAGCTAGTTTAGCAGAAGATATCAGAGCAGATAAATCTTTAGCACCTATTAAAGATATTAATAGTTTAGCTAAAAGTTATATTCATGCGCAAAAATTAGTTGGTGTAGAAAAAATACCACTACCTAATAAACATGCAACTGAGGAAGATTGGAATGTAGTTTTTGATAAACTAGGCAGACCCAAATCAGCCGAAGAATATAAATATAATATTGGCGAAGATACAACCATTGATGAAAATGCGCTAAAAACTTTTTCACAACAAGCTCATAAACTTGGTTTATTACCACAACAAGCAGAAGGTGTTGTTAAATTTTATAATGACATTATGCAAGAAAACTTACAAAGTTTAGATGCAGCTGCTGAAACAGCACGTGTTGAAAGTGAGCAAATACTTCGTAAAGAATATGGCAGAGCTTTTGAACAAAAAATAACTAAAGCATCTCAACTTGCTAGACAATATGTTGGTGAAGATGTTTTAAATATGAACTTAGAAAATGGCACTAAATTAGGTGATCATCCTCAAGTTGTTAAAGCATTTGCTCAATTAGCTGATATGGTAGGTGAAGATAGTTTTGTGGGACAAGCTGGTCCAAACTATTTAACTCCAAATGAAATAGAGAATGAAATAGCTAAATTACAAGCGCCAGGATCTGCATATTGGAATAAATCACATCCAAATCACGATAAAGCTGTACAAGAAGTTTTTGCTTTACGTCAGCAATTAACTGATGTATAGAGCAAATCATTAGGATAATCTTTTAGACCCTATTGGCATTTGGAAAAGACAAACATCTACGAAGATGTAAAATTCTAGAATAGATCCACGTTGTGGAAAATCCATTCGTTTATTTTAATTAAACTTAACCAATGGAGATGACAATATGTCAAATCAAATAACAACTGCTTTTGTACAGCAGTACAGTTCAAACGTACAAATGTTATCTCAGCAAATGGGTTCATTGTTGAGAAGTGCTGCGGATGTTGAAACGATTGTTGGGAAGAATGCTTTCTTTGATCAAGTAGGAAAAACTACTGCTCAATTAAGAACTTCTAGACACGCTGATACACCCCAAATAGAAACTCCTCACAGTCGTAGACGAGTAAGTCTTGCAGACTATGAGTGGGCTGATCTAATAGACAACCAAGACAAAGTTAGAATGCTAATTGATCCAACTTCTGCTTATGCAAAAGCTGCGGCTGCTGCTATGGGAAGAGCGATGGATGATGTTATTATTAGTGCTTTAGGTGGAGCTAGTTTTACTGGCGAAACTGGAGGTACTTCTGTATCACTTCCTTCTGGACAAAAACCTTACAGTGCATCACAAGGTAATGATACGGCTGGTGGTTTGAGCATTACTAAACTCGTGGATGCTAAAAAAATCCTAGACTTAGCAGATGTTGATCCATCTATACAAAGATTCTTTGTATGTGGTCCAAGACAAATTGCTAATTTGTTAGGAACAACTCAAGTTACATCTAGTGATTTCAATACAGTTAAAGCTCTAGCTCAGGGTCAAATAGACTCTTTCTTAGGTTTTAAATTTATTGTTAGCAATAGATTACCATTTGATGCAACTAACACTGACGACAGACTATGTTATGCCTTTACAGCTGACGCTATTAAATTAGCTATCGGTAAAGATGTTATGGCAAGAATAGATGAGAGAGCTGATAAATCTTACAGCACTCAAGTTTATTACTGCATGAGCATTGGCGCAACTAGAATGGAAGAAGAAAAAGTTGTAGAAATAGCTTGCGACGAATAATCTAACAATAGGAGAATAAAAATATGGCAAACGTAAATACAGATCTAGTAGCTAACTTTGTTGCTGTTCCTCAAGTGTTAAATCCTGCAAACCAATTACATGGTGTGAAAAGGATTGCTCAAGGATCAATAGCTTTAGCTGCTGGTGATTTAAGTGCTAATGACACAGTTATGTTAGCTCCAATACCTAGCAATGCTAGTATTTCCTCAA
>Ga0247837_1005977_pt1 | contig 17626 bp, 15 predicted proteins | sample LaCtaG_2_FD_187115 | JGI IMG/M metagenome (GOLD analysis project Ga0247837, IMG submission 187115) | Freshwater microbial communities from meromictic Lake La Cruz, Castile-La Mancha, Spain - LaCruzMarch2015_14.5m | ecosystem: Environmental > Aquatic > Freshwater > Lake | place: Spain: Castile-La...
AGGGGCGCAGTTGCATGATGATATCCGCGTAATCATACAAAACTTGCTCTGTGCTGAGGTAGTTCCAGGTGAAAGGCTTCGGTAGCGACTGTCCGTAGTACCTGTGTTCGAGGAAGTACACAGTGCAGTTCCAATACTGGGAAAGGACTGTAGTTGCGAAGCCGGATATGTTGAAAAAGAAGTCAATGGTGGTTTCTCCTCCTGTGTACACTATAAGCGGGCCTGAGGGCAGGCTATAGGGGGAGTTGAGGCGTAGAGCGCGGATGTTGATAGAGCCTGGGTCCCGATTGATGTGGTCCAGGTCCTCTTGGAACCACAACTCCGTGTATGTGGGTAGCTGAGAAGAAGTAGAAGTCGGGAATTCGCTCCTAAAGCGAGGAACATATCGAGAAGCTGCAAGTGAAAGCAGCAGTGTCAACCACATCAGCGAAGCCATTTTCTGCATGCAACACCAGTGGGGAAGAAATTAAAGTCCCTAAGTACTTTACTAGGCATAAGTAGGAGTGGGACTTTGGGCTTTGGAGTTTACCCAGGTCTGAATCAGGCTTATTTCCTGGGTGCGGGTATCCCTTATGTCTTGCGTGTCTCCGGAAGTAGGATAGAGAAAGTCAGTGGCGTGGGCTCCTCCCTGCATTATCTTGACCACGATATTAGGGTTGGAAGAGGACTTGACGCAGCCATAGAGCCAGGGGTCCAACTGTCCATCTGTAAACATTATGTTACTCGCATATTTGAGAGTTTGGGCATTCAGAGGGCTCATACCGTAGTTAATAGACACCCAGTCTGTGCGGGGATAGACTCCGTAAGCAGCTGAACAGGCCGCTGCCATTGCTGCAGGGTCCCAGGGATAGGGCGGAAACACATCCGTCACATTCGTAGTTCCTTGAGGACACCACATTTCCGTGCAAATTTGGTAGTTCCACACTTCAGTGTAGTCAAGTGTATCTCCTGTTATAGGGAAACAATCTGCAGTGCCTGAGGCATTGTAGGCGACCTGCATAGAGGCAGCTAAAGTCTGTACCCAGCCCCAGGCTGACTGGGATGTTGTATGGCTGTAGACATTGAAGTACTGGCAGGTGGCATTGGCAGGCCAGGAGGGCGGGTAGTTGAATTGGACTACATTAGCGAAGCCTCCAAGTAGCCATTGATTGAGAAATTCGATGTCAGATGTAGACTTAAACACACTGCAGCTGTGAAAGAGACTGGAGAGCTGCGGCCAATACTCCGTCTGATTGCTCAGTATCGACAAGTAGTAAAAGGCCTGCTGGACATAAGAACTACACCCATAGTAGTTCAACACCCCTGTCACATTTGCAAAATACCCAGACCCATTATCCAGTCCCATGAACACAGGCGCAGAACTCGCAATCGCCCCATCCACTACATGCGGGTACTTCATGCGCATCCAGGCCGCCAGCATTCCTGCATAGCTGGCTCCAGTCACCACTACCGGAGTGTCGTTGGAGGGGCGCAGTTGCATGATGATATCCGCGTAATCATACAAAACTTGCTCTGTGCTGAGGTAGTTCCAGGTGAAAGGCTTCGGTAGCGACTCTCCGTAGTACCTGTGTTCGAGGAAGTACACAGTGCAGTTCCAATACTGGGACAGATTCGTCGTCAAAAAGCCGAGTCCATTGAAAGCCCATTCAATGGGCGTTTCCCCGCCTAAGTAGACAATAAGCGGGCCTGAGGGCAGGCTATAGGGGGAGTTGAGGCGTAGAGCGCGGATGTCGATAGAGCCTGGGTCCCGATTGATGTGGTCCAGGTCCTCTTGGAACCACAACTCCGTATAGGTAGGGACTTGCTCGAGAGACGGCTGGGGCGGGTACTTGTGGTGGAAAGGGTGAAAGAGGCGAGCGCTTGAGAAGGGAAGGAAAAGGAGAAGGAACAAAGAGACCATTTCCTTATATTTCGACACCTGGGGAAGAAAAGGAGCACCGAATCGCTTCCAAACGAAAGCGTTGTCTATGAACTTCTAAGATTCAAAGGCTGAATTTCACTTTTAAAGAACCCCTTCGTACACCTTCTAGCTATATGCACTATCAACCCCTCTCTGTGGCTTTCAGTGCAAAGACTGAGTCTGCCATTAACTATTTGCCTATATTAGAAGTCCTTTGTGTACTGTGAATATCTCAACTTGTCCAGCCTTCTCTCTGCAGTTTTCCGATAATTGTTTAGCTATGAACTGGACTGAACGTCTACAAAACCACAAGTCTTTATTCTTCGAGAAGAATCCCTCCTTTTACCGATATTACGAGGAAAATCCCTACGGCGAAGGCGTCACAATCAAGCAAATCAAAGTCCAATCCTCGGACGAAGAAGAGAATGCAGCCCGAGAAGGACCAGTAGCCTTGAACAACCCGCACCCTAATATTTGCGAGTGCTATGGCTGGGAGCGAGAAGATGTAGCTGGGAGCAGCCACTGCTTTTTCTACGTCTTCTATGAACATCTGCCCAGAAATGTCTATGACGAACTTACGGAGCGGGCGAAAAGCCTGAGTTTCTACTCTGAAGCAGAGCTGTGGGCGATATTCACTCAGACTCTGTCCGCACTCAGCTTTCTGGAAAAGCGAGGAATTGCTCACCGTGACATCAAGACTCAGAACCTTTTCCTCGACCCTCAAGGCAATATCAAAGTCGGCAACTTCAGCTTTGCGAAGAAGGTCGAGAACAATGCTCCTGCAGTGAACACACTGCTGGGGTCCATGCCCTACTGCTCCCCTATTTTGAGGGAAAACCACCTCAAGAATGACAAAGAGGTGGCGAGACTGCAGCATGACGTGTTCAAGTCTGACGTCTACTCGCTCGGCATGGTCATGCTGCATCTCAGTTTGTTGGAAATTCCAGTGGATCTTTCACTGCTTGTGGGCTTGCAAGTGCGAATTGACAACCGGATTGACTCGCTCGATAGATACTCGGCCGAGTGGCGAAACCTGCTCAAGTGGCTCTTGCGGGTGAATGAAGAGTACCGGCCCCGCTTCAGTCAGGTCCAAGCCAGTTTCGAAGAGCGTCCTCCCTTCTCCGACGACGACCCACTGGCTCCACAGGAGAGCGGTGCAGATATCCCTGAGCCACTGACTCTTAGTGTAGTCTGCGGAATGCCTTTCGTGCGAGTATCCGTCCAAATGATAGACGAGGAAGTGCCCTGCATGGTCACCGTCAAAGTCGCTCCCGAGGTCAATTTCCACCTAGGCGGCATCGACCTCGTCTGTGTAATCGACCAAAGCGGCAGTATGCTGGACGAGTGCACTTTGTTGCTAGTGCAAACTGCACTGTCAGACCTCGTAGACCTACTTGGAGAGCATGACCGTATGAGCATAGTGGGGTTCAGTGACACAGCTGAGCGGATGTGTCCACTGACCATTTGCACCGCTGCAGGGAAATCGCACTTGAAGGCAGTAATATTGGAGCTGAGAGCACGGGACCTTACCAATATTCCCGCAGGGTTCCTAATGGGCTTGGACATCCTCAAGCAGCGCAGATACCCCAACCAGTCCTGCAGTCTTCTGCTCTTCACAGACGGGCAAAGCAATGTGGGCGAGTCGCCTGCTGTCTGCGTGGATAGTCTGCAGCAGTGCGGTCTCGAGCGCTTTTCAGTCTGCTGCTTCGGCTACGGCAAGCAAATCGACACTGAAACCCTCCAAGTTCTATCTGAAAGAAGTAATGGAGTTTTCCAACGGATCTCTAGTCCTGAGGAAATCCAGTGTGCATTTGTCTCAGCTTGCAGAAGCATTACTCGGGTCGTAGCCCGGGACTTGCGCATTAGTATGAATGTGCTAGCGGGCTCAGTGCCGTGCGACATCGTCAAGGTATATTCCGAAGATGGGGTCGGCTTCTTTCAGCCGAAACTGGGCGCCGGCCAGCAAGTCTCTTTTATTTTCGTGTTGAAGCCCAGATACACGCTACTGACCAGTCCTGTGCGTTTCCCCACTGTGCAAGTGACCCTCACCTACAAGGACAGTGAGGGCGCGGAGTCCAGCAAGTTCACTACTCTCGACGTGAAGTTCATAAAGTGGGGGCCTCAAGCTGTGCATGTCGCAGAGGTGGATGCCCACTGGTATCAAGCCAGAGGAGTCGCTTGTCTTCGTACTGTGAAGAGTCTGGCTTCTTCCGGAGAAGTGAAAAAGGCGATGCAGCACTTGGACAAGGAAATCAAGGAACTGAATGGAAGTAGGTATGCGAGACATCAGGCGGTGCAGCCTGTACTGAGTCAGCTGAAAGACTGGCAGGACAAGATAGAGGCAGAAGGAGAAGAGCACTTGCGCAGCTTCGGTCAGTACCAGTTGCAAGAGTTCCTGGTAAGTGAAGTCCCAGGGAATGAAACAACCGAGTCAACCGCCGGTACAGGTTGATAGCTAACAACGGCTTAGACTAATTCCCTGTGACTTCCCGCACACTCAACTTGTCGAGATCTAGTTGAATCACTTCACTATCTCCAGCAGTCCAGTACACGCTTTGTGCGGATACCACGACTACGCATTTGCTCACTGCGAGCAGGCCGCTTTCCATGTGCACTGTGTCTGCGCTCCAAGTCTCACATCCGATTTTCCAGCGAATTAACCGCTTTTCACTGCTTAGAATGTGAACTGTGTCGCCTATCAGGAAGGAGAGGGAGCCGGAGGTGTAGGCTTGGAAGCAGATGTTGATCTGGGAAAAGGTCATTGAAAGAGTGTCGAATACTTCGAGGTTACAGGCTGGACAGCAGAGGTAGACCTGGGCTAGATAGCTGCAGGGCTGAAATCTAGCCTTAGCTGTCAGCATATTGGGAAGTAGCTGCCAGGTAACAGCCTTGTAGTCAAACCTTTCACAGGAAGAGGAACTCGGCACATCCATTTCAGTGCTGCCTCCGAACACATACACCCATCTGCCCACTTTCACTAGTCCAGGGGACAGTCTCCCGAGGGACATAGGAGGCAGTCTAGCCAGCTCTAGGGGGGAGAAACGCAGTGAGTAGACATTATCCTTGCGAGAGCCGAAGCCTACACAAAGGACGCGGATTTCAGATATGTGGCAGAAACTCCAGTTCGATAGAGAGCGGGGGATAGAGGCTCGGCGACTGGTGCTGAGCTGAAGGTCGAAAAGGTGCATGTAAGAAGGGGAAAACAGAGGCATTAGTAGCTTCGCAGCACCGATGTAGGTAGATATTTCACGAAGCAAAGCGCGAGGAAGACGCAGGGAATAGACCGCTAGTAGCCATACCTTTGCTTCAGTGGCAATGAGCCCTTCCTCCTCCATATCTCCGACCCCTGGATGGCTTATCTGGGCTTGGGAATACAAAGTGGAAGTGCTACCGCTAGACTAGACGAAGTAGCGGCTGAGCGTGAGAGTTGCATCTCTCCAGAGAGAGGACAGTGCTTGCGACTTTTCGTCGCAGAGCCGGGCCAGCTTGGTGAAGTGCTTGGCTTCAAGCTGTCTGCCCGACACCAGCAGTCTATCCAACTCTTCCCTCACTCTGAAGTTCAGAAAGGCAAGCAAGTGTCTTTCCGCCTCCACTTCCCTGCTTTCAGAGGGCAGCATGATATCGAAGGCTGAGGACTTGTCTGCGGCGATAGGGGAAATCGACCCTTCTTCCAACTCCCACTGGTCCCATAGCTTCTGCTTCCTGGTCAAAAGGGCCTTTTCGTCCTTGTAGAAGCGCTTTAGGACCTCGTCTCTCTCTTTGACCAGGCACTTCACAGCCCCGAGTTCGCCCACTCTATAGGCAAAGTGGCCTTTCAGCCTTTCCCTCACTTCCCCACTCATCTCCTCCTGGTACCTGCTCCACCCCTTCACCACTCTCTCCACCTCTTCATAAATCCCACGGTGGGCCGCACTCTCCGGCAAACTCTGCACCGCCACAAGCGCTGCAAGCTCATTAGCGTAGGCAAGCAGGCGATTGCTTGCTGCCTGCAGACTGCTCAGCACTGATAACGACTGGGAGTGAACGTAGGCTAAAGCGGATTCACAGGCGGAAAGGTAGGCTAAAGTGCGGGATGTGAAGTCTGGGGAAAAGTCGGGGAGGCAGCGAAGTAGGCCGGAAGGACTTTGCATCTTTTCCACTCTGTCAGGCTTTATTAGTTGTCTGGCTTCACTCTGTGTAACTGCGAATTCTCGGTGGGCTGCTTCGCTTAGGAAGGCTTGGAAGAACTCTGACCGGCTGAACACTTCGTGCTGGGCGAGGTAGTTGAGCAGCTTGCAGTAGATGTAACGGACTTCGTCCACGTCTGCGGCTTTGCTAGGGAGGAGCGGGAGACAATAGCCCGGGAACTGGGTTTCCAGCGTAGTGCGCAGCCAAAGGAAGTCCGGAGACTTGCGTTGCACACGCCAGCCAGGGCCCTTGGTAAAGAGATGAAAGAGAGTGACTTTCCTGGCGAACATGCTGCCCTCCACAGCTTCGCACCTCTCTACGATTATTTTGATCTGCAGAGAAGCCAGCATGGTCGCAGGCAGTGGCAGTACTTTCAGTTCATAGGCTTCAGAGTAGAACTGCGGGTCTTGGGAAGGCAAAGGCTTGCTCAGTATTTCCTCGTGAAAGTGCTTATTGACCGCTTCCCACTGCAGCTTCGCGAGGTCTTCCGTGCACTCGCTTTCAGCGACCAGCTCTCCAGGCGTATTCAACTGCAAAAAGCGTTCCAGCCCACAAGTAGTTCGGGGAGCCGGTATTTCCGTCCTGAGGAAGTCTGGCGGAAGGCGTGTGAGCAGCGTTTCGTCCTCAGATGTGCGTCTGTACTGCTTCCTTTCCTCCGCCTTCTGCAGTAGTATCGACTCTGAGTCTCCTGCGAAGCTCATAGGAGCGGTGCGGCTGCCGCCCAGGGCGTTGAGTCCCTCCGGTGTCTGCATTATTACCCGACCTCTTGGTTAATTAGAGACTGAGACAGGTTAGTGCCTTGTTCTAGAGGTCTTGGACTCGGGCGGATGCGGTGCGCTGTCGGCGGTTGTGCAGGGAGCGGAGTCGAATGCGGGCGAAGGTCTCCTTGGCTGGGACGAGGTAGCAGTGGGAGTGACTGCGGTGCTGCTGGGGCGGCGTTATGGTCAGTTCTTCCTTGCTATCGTCTTCTCTTTGTGAACGCACACAGGTGCACGGCCTCCTGTGTCTTTCCCGCTGCAGCCGCAGACGCGGATTCGTCTCCGTTAGCAGTTTATTGAAGGTCCGATACGCGCTTTCAAAGGCAGACTGCTGGTTCTCCGCACTCTCCACAGTGCACCTCCTCCTCCTCGGCTTGCTCAGCAACGGACTCACAAAGGCCACAGGGCCAGATCTGAGGGAGTTGAGGAAAGTGCACTCCGAGACGTTGGTGCAGTTGCGAAGGATTGCGGGGTCTTTCGTGCCTCTGCCCTGCAGCACTCCCCCTGTGTTGCTGCGTAAATCCGGGGCCACTTTGCAGTTGTATAGCTTCATTTTATTTAACGGTCTAGTGGGATGTTAGACTCTGCTCGTCTGGCTAGATCTGGCTGCAGCAGCCATTCCGGCCTGTCTACTCCCTGTATGCAGAGGCGGGCTGCTGCTTTCTTCCCTTCACAGTCCTGTTCGCAGTCCACATACTCCTCTAAGCAGGGTCCACACCTACTGTTCACCCTCTCCATGAATGCCAAGGACTCCACTTGGCAGTATGCCAGGTCTGACTGCGCTCGGAAACAAGCAGATTTCAGGGTGACAAAGGACTGCTCACACATATTCCTTGCAGACAGAGACACGCAGTAGGCCGTAGGGTCGAAGTAGAAGTGATAGGGAGATGTGTCTAGGCCGGGAAACACGCCTAGCAGCGCCAATGCACTCACCCACACTCCTACGTACCACACACATCTACAGTCCTCAGAGCTCCAGCGCTCTGCCTGGCTTTCGATTTCGAGACTTATCATTGCAAGGACATACTATGCGGCTTATCATTAGGCCGGAAGAGCCACAAGCTGCGTTCGCTGTGGAGATGGAGGAAGAGGGCACTGTGGCGGAACTGGTGGAGAGAGTGAAGACTGGGGTGCACGCTGTGCAGCGGCTTACCTGCTTTCTTCGAGGAATCAAGGTCATCCTCAGCCCCAGCTTCCCACTGCTTTTTTATACTCTCCAAGACGGAGACAGTGTCTTTTCCCGCAGCACAGCCAGCCTTTCCAACGCCCCTCAGGAAAGGCTGAAAGACCTGGACAGACTTTACCTCTGCAGACTACTCAGAGAGGTCCAGCAAGGCACTCTGCCCGCTTTCCAGCGACTTCTGGCTGATTATTACCTCTCCGCCACTTGCTCGATTGATGAAGATGAGCAACTAGTGGACCAGTTCGGGAGTGGCTGCTGGGGCTGTGTTCACTACGCCTCCTACTTCTCCCACCCCGAGTTCCTCTCCTACCTAATCGAAGTCGGCGCAAATGTAAACAAGGAAAGTCTGGACGGCTGGATCCCGCTCCAACTCGCAACCTGGAAGGGTCATTTCGAGTGTAACTCCCATTCAGGTGTCAAGGTCCTCCTCAGCTGTCCCAATATCGAAGTCGACAAAATGACTTCTTTCCGTGGCTCCGCGCTTCATTTGGCAAGCTATAAAGGCTTTAATGCAATAGCGGAAGCGCTGTTGGATGCACATGCGTCGATGACTTTGCAGGATTATAAGGGAAGGATACCTCTGCAGTTGGCAGCTTCGCAGGAAATTATTGAGATGATTCCGAAGTACATGGGGGCGCAGATACTGCGGAAGTGTGGGAAAGCGGATGCTGCGGTGCCTAGTTTGTGGGACGATGTATTGGAGCCGCCGGAGCTCTACAGCGGGTCTTTACTCCTGGTGGAGGCTGTGAGGGAGCGAGATCTGGAGGTGTATGTGGAGCTGGATGTAATGCAGGGGGAAGTACGGGTGTTTCAGGGCAGAGACAGCAGAAGTGAGCCAGAAACTGTGGTAAAGCTAGTGGAAGTGCAGTCCCTTCAGTTGAATGAAACTGCAGTCCAGCCCTACCTACTGCTCACGCACACCACTGGTCGACTCAAATTCCACAGCTCTAACTCTCTGCAGCCCTGGCACACCCGTCTCACCCACAGCCACCGTCTCCACCTCTCCAAAGCCTCCCCCTTCTCCCTCTTCCGCATATCCATTACAGAGCCCGCGCCTCCTCCTCTCCCTCCCAAGCCGCTCCACTCTGAACCGGTCGGAGACTCCATCCACTTAGATTGGTTCGACATTACGGAGGAATTGGGAAAGGGCAGTTTCGGGTGTGTGTACTTAGCAAGGAAAAAGAAGACTAGAGAGGTGTATGCACTAAAAGCGCTGGATAAGCGGGCATTAGCTCGAGATCACCAGTTGAAATACGCACTTGGGGAGTGCAGGATCTTGCGACAGCTGGATAGTCCCTTCATAGTGCGGCTTTACGACTCTTTCCAAACCCCGAATCGCCTATATATGTTGCTGGAGTACTGCTCGGGTAAGGATTTAGGCGTCCTGCTCGAGTCCAGAGGAACGGTAAAGCAAGACGAAGCGCGGTTTTACACTGCGGAAATCATCCTTGCATTGGAGTATTTGCACGATAGAGACATTATGTATAGAGACTTGAAGCCGGATAACGTCCTTCTCGACTCTACAGGTCACATTAAACTCGCGGATTTCGGCCTGGCGAAGGAAAACGTGACCGCCAGTCGCATAGCGAAGTCATTCTGCGGGTCCCCGGCCTACCTCTCCCCAGAAACGCTGGGCAAGGAGGGGGCAGGGAAGGCTGCGGATGTGTATGGACTCGGGGCTACGCTCTATGAGCTGCTCACAGGGCAGCCGCCCTTTTATAGTGAGGACTTGAAGGAGTTGTATCAGAATATAAGGGTGGGCAAGTTAGAGCTTGGGAAGTCTATGAACAGTGTCCTCAAGGATCTACTTAAATCCCTGCTTGGCCACGATCCCCACCAGCGTCCCACCCTCTCCCAAGTCAAACAGCACCCTTTCTTTCGTAAAATCAACTGGACTGCACTCTCCCAGCGCCAAGTGACGCCGCCCTTCAAGCCTCCCCCTCCAAACCACAGTCCTGCCAAGCATGAAAGCCCTGCTAAACTGCTGGACAAGGACTACTCCGTAGAACCGACGCTGGAAGAGTGCGTGCTAGACTTTGATCATTAAGGTAGGATGGAGTTTGACAATTTTGGCTTATTGAATATGCAAAATTCCAATACTCTGCTAGAGTTCTAGAGAGAAATAGCTTCTTACCACACATCCCAAGGAGAGTTGAAAACGCACTTAGCGATGTGTAGAGTTTCTTCATGTTTTTGTAGACATGCAAAAAAATGATTGGAAATCATAAAAATGGGCTCTGTATCTTCAAGAAGTGAATTTCCGGACTTACCACCTCCCTTACCTCTACAAGAAAATCAGTACGAAGGCGAAAACGACCGCGTAATCCGGCTGGTCCAGGAAACCCTCCCAGAGGCAGCCAACCTGAGCGAAGGCGAATTGCTGAAATACTCTGAAGGTTCATACGGCAGAGGGCTTTACTTTACAAAGCCAGACACTTCACTCGTCAGCAACAAACCACTCAAAGGACTGACAATAGATGCCTTCGTTGCTGTAGGTCGATCCCTGATCCGCACCAAAGAGTGCAAAGGCATGGATTATTGCGCCTTAGTGGAGAGTCACAAATGCGCTTCGGTGAAAGGGATGCACAGTGGGGCGAAAACTGAGTATGTGGTGTACCACAAGGACCAAGTCTATATACGGGAGGTTAGGCTTGCAGGGACAGTTTTCTGGAACTCAGGTAAAACTTAGGCAGGTGTGGAGGAAAAAGCTCTTTCTGCTGCCAAAATATTGATCGAGAAGCGCCCAAAAGGCTTTCCAATAGCTACACGTAAATAGAAATATCTGCGGAGACACTTTAATTTGTAGACATCGAAGTTAAACGGTGATAAATGATAAGCAGCAGTATCAAGTGCAGTACCAGCTGTCGAGAGGCAATTGCTTACTTCGAAAAGTTCCCTTCGGACCAGTTCGAGGTGGTTGAGTTATGCTATTACAAGCTCGACCTTCGTGCTATTATTGGGTATCGTCTAAGACGCATACTAACACTGAAGACCCCAAAGCCCCAGCATTGGTATGCAGTGCTCCGCAACAAGGATCAAAGCTTCGACTTCATTCTGGAATTCAGCACTGAGGGAGTCAGTGTACGGAGTCGTTCTAGACGGGATACTACGCTGCATAAAGTAGGCCCTCGCGGATTGGCCAAGAATGGACATGCCATTACGAAGTGGCTTCGAAGCCTACGCCCGGATTACAATTTTCTAAAGAACAATTGCCAAGACTTCGTTAAGGCCCTTTGCTACTTCATGTAGTAGAAGTTAGATAGGCCGAATTATTAGGACTGAGTATACCTATGGAGACTGGTCATGTAAATCCGTATATCTCAATAACTTCTTAAGATTCTCGTTATCCGCACTTATTGCATTTCTCCCTGACAAAGCCCACTTAAACCACTTCCCCGCCCAACTCTTGCAGTAGTCTCTCTAACGTCTGTACAACTCTGCTTGAATCACTTCTTGACCTCTGCACTCCCTTTCCATTGGGACTCAGTCAAGGCACTGAATGTCTGTTCGAAGAAGTATTTATTTTGCAGAAATTGAAGCTAGTGCCAAAGGATGATATATTTTTACGGAATGGTGCTGGATGCATTCCAATTCTCAAAGATCTGTGTCATGGGGTGAGTTATAGTTTCTTGGCAGATGCATATCACTGCAATTTAGGGAAAGATGTGGACATTGTAGAGTAAATGTGCATAACTGGGCTCAGATGGGCATCAGAAAGGTTGGATTTGGCGGATTTTACTTAGTATGGGTGAGATTCAAATAGATTCAGGATCGAATGACGTTGAGGTGCTAAGAGGTATATTGAACAGGGTCCAAAGGTCTCATTTTACTATAAACGAATAGTGCAAAGCTACTATACAGACGTAGGAGCTTGAACAGCGCTTATTTACTCGATTTCATAAAATGTAGATATTTTAGAAATTAAATAGGCTTGATGACTATTGTAAAAATATGAGCGGCAGCAGCATCAGCAATATAATCACCAGCATAAGCAGCATCAACACTACAAACACAGCCGACACGATTAAAGCGTTTGAAGAGCTTTCGGTAAAGGACTTCCAGATAACGGAGTTGCGATATTACTATATCTCAATGGGCCACACTGGGGACATTTACATGGGTGCTAAGGAAATTCAGACCTCTGACGTATGTCCTACGCTATTGAAGCCACTCTTCATGCCTCATTTACTGATTGCAGGTACTGTGCACCTGGTGTCAACAGTAATATCCGTCGTTTGCTTCCAAGCCAAGCCTCAACACTGGTACGCTGTACTCCACAACATTGAAGATCATCAAGAGTATGTTCTTGAATTTGGCAGGGATGGGGTCAGCCTTAGGAGCTGTGGGTCTTCACAGGCGGGCTACTTGCTACAGGATGTAAGACCTAGTTATTGTGTTCGAAGTGGGAGGGCCATAGCAGATTGGCTTGATGGTCTGAGTTCCGGTTACAACGTGTGGGCGAACAATTGCCAAGACTTCGTGAAGTCTCTCTGCAGATTTATGTAGAGTCCTAGCTAAGCCTCATATATGGATAAACTGAGTCTATATCTTTCCACATTTCTGCACACCGAGTTTCTTTGAGACAGGTCACAGCCTCAGTATAAACAAACATCCAGTATTGGCGTCAAATTGCTCAAGTGAGTACTTCAAAGATGCGAAAAAGTAAGTGTTTTCTATAGAAAATGCACGAATAGTGGCTTTCAGCACATTACTACCCTCATTCTTCTGTAGAACTGAAGACTTTAAATGGCCATGTTTTTAGATTTACTGCAAAGCAGGCGATTTCAAAAACATATAGGCTAAACAGCTATATATCTATGCCCCGCTGGCGTAGGGACTTTCCGAGACTCGCCTTTTTCTCATACAGCGCTTCCAAGCCCTGTCAAGGTAGTGGACAAGGAACCGACGTTGTAAGAGTACGAATTAGACTTTTATTTTTAAGGTAGGAGGGGGTTTTAACCGGCTTTGACCTATTTAATATGCCAAATGTCTCAGCGCTAAGCTAGAATTCTAATTGAAAAGCAGCCCATCCTTACCATTCATCTTATGGGAGGAGAAAACTCCTTTGGGAATGTGGAGAGTCCTTCATATTTTTGTAGACATTTCAGACTTCATGCCGAGGAGAATTCGACCTGAACTCTAAAAATGGGCTGCAACTCCTCTATAAAGGGTAGCATTCCGGACTTACCGCCTCCCTTTCCTACCCAGGAAAAGCAGTATGAAGGCAGTAACGGCCGTGTAATCCGGCTAGTCCAGCAAACCTTCCCAGACGCTTTAAATCTAAGCGAAGGCGAGTTTCTGAGGTTCTCCGAAGGTCCATACGGCAAAGGACTATACTTTTCCAAGGCAGATACTTGCCCCGACAACAACACACCCTTCAAAAAACTCACAATAGACGCTTTCGTGGTCCTAGGCAGGTCCCTGGTCCGCTCAAAAGAATGCAGAGGGATGGATTACGACGCCTTAGTGAATGGTCATAAGTGTGTTTCAGTGAAAGGAGAGCGCAGGGAGTGCAAAACTGAGTACGTGGTGTATCACAAGGACCAGGTGTATATCCGAGAAGTCAGGTTTGCAGGAGAGGTTCTGTGGACTTCAGGTGAGACTTAGACAGGAGTGCAGGCGAATGCGGTCGCCATAGCCCAGATAATGCTCAAAAAGCGTCCCAAAGGCTTCCCCCCAGCTCAGATGTAGAGACCTTCAAAACATAGACATGGTAATAAATGAGCTGGAACAGCTTCAAGTGCAGCTCCTGCAGTCAAAGGGCAGTTCCCTACTTCGAGCATTACCCTTCGGATCAGTTCGAAGTGGTCGATGTCCGCTGTTACTACCTCAGTCTTGCCCCTATGGTGGGAGTAGGGGCGGGAGTACTGTTCGGCTTGGGCGCATTTGCAGGGTTTATATCACTTGGACTAGCAGTCCTAGCCCCAGGCTTTCGACTTGCGCAGCAGTTGGAACACTGGTACGCAGTGCTTCACAACCTAGACGAAGACTTCGATTTTATCCTCGAATTCAGTGATGCAGGAGTCAGCACAAGAAGCCTATCCAGTCGGGACCATACGCTATATGCTGTGCGGCCGCGCCACTTGATACAGAATGGACAGGCAATTAAAAGGTGGCTGCAAAGCCTGAACTGCCATTACTGTCCTGTGAGGAACAACTGCCAGCACTTTGTGAGGGCCCTTTGCGAGTTCATGTAGACTAAGCCAGAATTATAGAAATTAGACCAGCGATATGGGATAAGCCTTTGGGCGAATGATTCAGGCAGGAAATGCGGTTTCTGCATGGAATTATAGAAGTTTGGCAAGGCAATATGTCCCTATAGAGCTTATTTCCTCCCTTAAGACACATGTTTTCCGCGTTTCCTTCAGGGCTATGGGAGAATTCGGATATCTCCACTATCAGTTAGAGGCGATTCCAAGGACAAATAGGCTAAATGGCTATATCTTGATGCCCCGCTGGCGTAGGGAGTGTCTGAGTCCCGCCCTTTCTTCATACAGCCTTCGTTTTTCCTCCAAAAGAGCCATCAATTGGTCTTCTTTCTTCCTTTTCAGCTCCGCTCTATTCTTCTCCATCTCTTCCTCCAGCTGTTCCACCCACTTTTGTGTGACTACACCCATTCTACTGCTCACTTCCGTAGCCACGATTTCAGCGCGCTTGGTTTGCAGCTGAACCTTGGCTTCTGCCACTTGTTTCTAGCTGGGCAGTACGGCTAGGGCCAGGTTGGAGGCCTCGGCAGCTTGCAGGTGCTGCAGGACGAGGGAGGGAGCCGTGTCCCAGGCTTGGAGGGTGTGCAGGGCAGTGCAAATCTCCTCCGCTGTGTCTCCATACACAACTGGCGCTTCCGGCACCACCTCCGGCCCAGGCCACGAGCTCTCCAGGAACTTCCTCACATCCACCTCCTTCTCCAGCTCATTTTCCAGCCTTTTCAGTTCCTTCTTAGCCTGTTTCCGCTTCTTGCTCAGCTCGGCTAGTGCGGGCACTGAGGCGAGTTGCGTTTTGAGTTGGAGGATTTGGGCGGATTGGGTGGAAGTGGACTCGGTGCAGCGGGAGAGTTGGCCGCGGACATGGGCGATTGCTTGGCGGGTGGATTGGACTGTGGGGTGGGTCTCTAGGTGTCTTTCCCTCTGTCTCAACTGCTCACAGTCCCTACACAGCGGCTCCCCGGCAGTGCCCAGCGGCTTCCCATCCCCTTGCACCAGTCTCCAAGCCGTCTTCGCCTTCCTAATCCTCATCTGCAGCACTCCGATTTCCTCCCTCGTCTTCACCTTCTCAGACCGAAACTTCGGGTCTGAAGCCGCCTTGATCCGCTGTTTCGCCTTAGACGCTGCCACTTGCAACAACCCAATAGCGTCCTTTTCCCTTTGAATGTTCGACTTCTGCTCGAGGATTTTGAGTCTTATAGTCTCTGTAGGGTGCGGGGAGGGCTTTGCAGACTTCGGCCGACTCAAAGGGTACAGCTTCAGTTCATACTCCGGCTGAGTGGGCTTGAGTCTGCTCAAATACTGGCGTATCTCTGGGGAGCCGGGCAAAAGCGCAGACTGCGGCCTGGGCTGTTTCCCCATCTTAGGTTCCTATAGGTCTAGCCGGGCTCCAGCAGCGGTCAGTACGTGTTTCACTGCAAGCTGCAAGTGCTCCATTACGGTGCTTTCCTGCTTCCACAGCGGGGGCCGGAGGATAAACCCGTCCTTGGTCAGATTGCTGGACCGCAGTTGAGGCGAATTCAGGATAAAGAAGGGAGACATTAGCGGGAAAAAGGCATTAAAAGTCGCTCTCACCTTAATACCCTCCCTTTTCCCTTGTTTCCGACTAATTGCGTCTAAATCCGCCATCAATTCCTGACTAAGTCCCCACTCTGGGTCTGGAACGACTGTGACATACCATTGAAACACGTTAATGTCAGCGTCCAGTTCCACTTGCACCCACTTTCCGCCATTAATTCGGATTTCCATCAGTTCCCACACCAGTCGGGAAAAGTTCCTGCGGTGCTGCTCGTCGATTTGCATATAAAAGGCCTGTTGTGTGAGTGGAAGAGCATCTGGATTCACTATCCGGGTGAGATTTCCAGATTCTCGTGCTTGTTCGAAATTCGGTGCAAGGCTGGGTTGAGCAGATTGAAAAGGTCTGAAAACAGGCGGATTTGCAGGTAAAGACGGAGCCCCAGGGTTGAATGGTACGCTTTCAAACGGTCTAGACACAGGGGGGTTTGCAGGGAAAGGAGGGTCTCTGTTTACCCAGGGCTGCTGGTAACTGAAATTGGAACTGGTTACTGCCGCTGTGGGCTGTCGGACGAATTCAGGCAGTGGCACAATTGCGAAGTAGCGAATTAGGAAGTGACGAGAGTTGGGGATTACAAATATAGTGCTTTTGGCATATTCCGGCTTGTTAATGAACTCAACTACCGCCACAACTGCCCTAGCTTTGTGCACAGAGTTCAGCCAGCCAGTGCCAGTTCTCTCAGGAAAGCACAACGCCTGTGCCACTGAAAGTCTGACAGAAGCCCATCGCCCACAGGACACTTCCATTCCTTCCACGAGCATCCGCTTGTAAGTGCCTTCTCTCAGCACTTCGAACCAACTGCCACTCGACACAAAAAAACCTATTTTCGACCCATAAATCACCTTTTCAGCCTCAAACGCGCTTATAAACTCTGAGGAATTGCTTTCCACTGATAGCAGATTTTGCACGCCTTTGTCATGCAGCTGACTCACTATATTCGAATCGGCCGATAGCACTTTTTCTGCATGTAAATCCACTTGTTTCACTAGTAGTGGGGAAGTCTGCAGAATTTTCCTTATAATCTCGTAGGCTGCGAGTCCGAGTTCGAGGATGAGCATTCTTTCTTCGGCGATTTGCTGCAGCTTACTGAGGGCGGGCAGGCTGGAAAGGATTAGAGGGAGAGAGTCGCTGGTCATGAATTTGAAAAGAGCGGGGTGGCCTTCTTGAGAAACCATAGAAAGGAAGGATAGTTCAAGTTCCACCCAGGCCTCATTCCCCTTCACCACTCCCAACAACTCAAACTCCGTCTGCATCAGCGCCCGCAAACAGCCTTTCTTCCAACAGTACCTCAGCACCTGGGACTGCGTGGGATGGCGCAGGTAGCAGTTCCTGCAGTACTTCGTGTGCGCAGACAGGAAGGCAGTGAGGGAAAGGCAGAGGCAGGTGAAGGGGTTGAGCACGTCTTCGCGGATCCACTCGTAGAGAGTGCTCCACTTGGACAGCTTCTCTATGGCTCTTTCTTGGTTGCCGTGGGCTTTTTTGAGGGCTTTGGTGGCGTCGGAGAGGGAAAAACCCATTTTTACCAATTGGTCGGCTGCGTCGTATAGCACAATTCCCGGCGGCAGCTCTTCCGCCTTCTTTTTGAGCCTATCAAACACGAGTTTCACCAGTCCAGGGAAGTACAGGGCCGCGCCCATGTTGAGCACTTCCATCTCTGTGGTGCAGCAAAGCCCCACTTCGTCGAACAGAGGGGAAGTCCAGAACTCCTGCATTGTAGAGCGAAGGAGGTCTTTGGAGTAGGTCAGACTAAGCAGCACTCTTTCATCACTCATCAGTCCCAACTCCTCACAACTCCCCGCCGTCACCCCCATCGCCCCCAAATCCAGCCTCAGCTTCACAGTC
>Ga0247837_1005982_pt1 | contig 17609 bp, 14 predicted proteins | sample LaCtaG_2_FD_187115 | JGI IMG/M metagenome (GOLD analysis project Ga0247837, IMG submission 187115) | Freshwater microbial communities from meromictic Lake La Cruz, Castile-La Mancha, Spain - LaCruzMarch2015_14.5m | ecosystem: Environmental > Aquatic > Freshwater > Lake | place: Spain: Castile-La...
TACATCTTAATAATGCGCGCCATTCTACCCAGATCAATCATCCCTTTGTCTTCATCCTCCTCAGTCCCTCGATAGCTTTTGAACTGCTCGAAGAGGCTTTTGATCTGAGACCGCTTGATAGTAGATAGTCGAGTTTGAGATGGAATCACTCTCGTTAGAACTGCAGAGAAGGCGCGCTCTCGCACAGTCACCTTTTCACTCGAGCGAATGGGAAACTTTGCTAAAATTGCTCTCAGGTCCTCAGTCTGCAGCACGGGGAAAACTCTGAGTGTGGATAAGAACTTGATTACAGGGTGTAAGACCTCAATAGGGAGACACTCAATTTTAGGAGGGTCTGCTTCATACATAAGTCGAGTGTAGGCTATAAGAGAGCTCAGACCCAGCCAAATCAGGTAGCCCGGACCCAGCGTCAACCAGAGGATGAGTTTCAGCAATTTGAATCTGCGCGCTAAATTTGCTGCTGCGTAGAAATATGCGAAAATCGAATAGCTGATTGTATATATAACAAAGAGAAGTAACCCGAGCATAAAAAAGGGCTGATAAGTCAAAATCACGAATGCGGTGTTAATCCGCTTGGCTGAGCGGGGACAAAAGAAATACAGGGGAGTCAGAGGGAGGGTGAGAAAGGTCAAAGGCGCAGGGGCCATAACCAGCGCTCCGTAGGGTTCTTCGTAGTGAGTGAGACTGTATTGTCTATACACAGCTGATACATAGTCAGCTGTGCATTGGGGAGCCAGTTCCTCGTACCGCACAGACAGTACCGCAATAAGCAGGTTGAGCAGAATTATAGCGGATACAAACATCCACACTACTCCGACCACCGAGCCCCAATCAGTCCTAACGGAGAACACCGAGAAGTCAACTCCGCTCAAAGACCACTGATACAGAGTCCGGAGCGACAGGAAAACATCACTGAATTCTGGCTCTATGTAGAACAGACAGTGGGCTAGAACGCCGAATGACACCAGTGCAACTAGAAAGATGCACAAAAACACTCCCACATCTTTCATCACTATAAACACCATTCTGATCATCGGTCCGAAAGATCGAGTGATGAGTAAGGTCAGCAGCATACGGAAGCCGGTTACAAGGAATACGAGGCCAAATGAAGGTTCCGCTATTGCTCTCAACTCTTTAGGAGTTAAATCAAGTTGGAAAGTTCTATTGTTGAGAATTGCATTCAGCAGCGCCAATGCAAATAGCAAGCAATCCATCACGTCCTTCATTTGAACAATAATTGAGCCGCCTGTTATATAAACATAGTTCCATATTTGAAGAATGTACAACAGCATTAGCCATAGGAAAGTATTGTAGGTAATCGAAAATCTCGCAATAGCGTCCACTTCATTAGCCAAAGAAATTCTATCAGGGAGCAGGAGGTCGGGGTCTCGCAATTGCTGCGCCACTGAGGTGTAACAAACCAGATTTACCATCATAGTCAAGAACGTCAGAATCAAACCAATTGCCTCCACAATGAACTTAAGAGTGTTATTGCGTTTCCACTCGCTCAGACGAAATATTGACAAAGTGAATTTTTTCTCTGCACGATGCACTTGAAAAGGCTCCTGTCCTTCTGTTCCCAATAGCAGAGTTGCGGGACACATTCGCTCGAAGTTGCTTTCAAACTGAGACCCGCCGTCCCACAAGTGCTGAGCAACTGCCACTACTGTGTGGCTACACAGGAGAGAACGGTACTGTTCTGTGCTTCTGGTGAGCACATCGAACAGACACTCGTTTCCATAAATTCGCTCAGTGTATAAGATTTCGACCACTCGATAATCTGTGAATTGACTTTGAATTTTCTCTGCCAGTTGACGAAAGCGCAGGGTTAACACCTGGAATTTGGTTTGAAACTCCAAGCAAAATTTGCTCATGTGCTGGCAGGCCTCCGACAGAGCGACCGCCAGAAACAACGGGTTATTATGATTCGCGAAAGGACTTGACTCCAGGTCAAACCCTTCCAACATTTCCACTGCCTTCAGGTACATATTTTCGATGTCGACCAAACTCCAGTCGTCTTTTTGGACGTAGTGAAGTAATTTGAGGGCTGACAACGCCTCAGAAACTTTGCTCATCATTGCTATTAATCGCTCCTTTACCTCGAATGAGTCCAGTAACGCAGGAGTTCTGTTGATTAAGCGAGATCTTTGTCGCTATGTGGAACTTACATCAACAAGGCGAAGCAGTAGCGGTAGCTGTCCAGCCACTAATATGAACTTCGTGAATTTGGCGCTTAGTCTGAGTTTTCCCGCTGCTACTAAGTCTTCAAACAGTCCTACCAAACCCTCAGACATTAGTACTTGCACTAGTACTTCATCCGGCACACTTAGCCCCCAGTCCAATACCTCTCTCACCTGCGTTTCCCCTCCGCTAACATAGGCCCAGCGCAATACATCCTCAGGCAATAAGTACGCATTTTTGCATTTGAAGCGAATGTTTATTCGAGGCTTGTGAAGATGGCGCAGGAAACGATGCGCCACTGAGGCTATAACGCGACTGGGGCATATCTCAACTTTGAAATCACTGATGGCTTTGAGGAGTCGGAGTTGTCCTTTTTCCCCTGCTCGATGTATAAGGTAGAGGGGCAGTTTCGGGCTTGTTTCCACGAGGTGACAGGCCACGTTTTCTAAGTCATAGTCCACACACACCCGCACTGCCTCCTCCCTTACCTTGTCCCTGTCCAAAGTCTGTCTCCAGTCTGAGACATAGTCCCTCAACACCTCCGCCTTCTCTACTTCCCGCAGCAACATCTCATCTCCCAAGTCCAAAGCCACAGCCGCTAGCACCAACATCTTAGCTCTCTCAGGCAAAGGCTCACTCCCTTTCACCCACACCTCGGCCAAGGGATGGGTGCTTTGCACAGCCTCTTGGAGAGTCTGCCAAGTTGTGGACTGGTGGACGGCCTGCGGAGAGTGGAGCGTTTTGAACTCAACGTCCTTGAAGAAACTGGACTCGACCTTGCTCGACGAGGTCGTATCGAGATTAGTGCTTTTCATTTATATTATCTGCAAGGAGGGATAGAGACTTCTTCATATAAAAGCGTAATTACTTGATTATTGAGTGCTCAGGTAAATGATGCTTGATATTCCCATTGTCGTTGATACATGTAATTTCATCCTAGCGTTTCCGGTCCTTTTTCCACTATCAACTAACTTAAAATCCCCACTACTTGATTTGGGTATGTATATAGCACTTCTAGACTCAGTGGGTTTCTGTCCATATTGAAGTGGACAATTGAACTATGGAAGCAGAAGCACTGGTCAAAGCCGCGGGCAATGACCCATCCGACGAAGGGGACATCATCTTCCACCTCTGTGAGAAGATAAGGGAGCAGTCCCAAGTAGTGGCGGACCTGCAGAAGCGAATCGCGCAGTCCGAAGCCGAGGGAACCGGTCCCAAAGACCATCAAATCGCTCAGAAATGCAAAGAGTTAGAGCGGAAACTCGCTGATTTGACTCGTCCCATTCCCCTATCCGACACACTAAGCTTCCCGCCTCCTAGTGTGTCCTTGTCCCTGAGTCAACTCATGGAGCTGTACAGTCTCCTGTATGTACGGATGAACGAAGTCTTGAAGGAAAAGGAAGAACTGCAGGCCAACCTGCATGAAGAAATCCTCTTCTCTGAGGAGCAGTCTGTCATACTGGAGACTATGCGGGAGGAAATGACCACTGCACCTAGGGGTCATCTCCGCAGTGAAAGTGCTCAAACGATAGAGGAAAGTGGAAGTCGGGAGGACGAAATCAAGGCCAAAAGCGAAGCTCTGGCCGAGGCCTATGCGGAAATCGCGAAGTTGGAGGAAGAGAAAAACGCCTTGTTGGAGTACGTAGAGCAGCAAGCACTGCGAGAGGACCAAACTGCAGGGCAGCTGCGCAAACTGAGCGAAGAAGTGAAGTCGCTCCGAGAGGAAAACGACCACTTGCGACTTCCTCAAAGTCCGGTACTAGCAGGCAGTGACACACAGCAAGCACAGGAAGACCTGGCTTCGCTCAGATCCGCCTATGAGAAAACTATGCTGGAAATGGAGGAGCTTGAGGAGCACAACCAAGGCCTGCAGCAAGACTTAGCCCAGGCCGCTAGTTCAGCTTCAGAGAAGCAGGCTGAAGTAACAGCGGCTGCGGAAGCGCTTGATAAAGCCCGGAAAGAGATGAATGCGTTGAGACTCAAACAGGAAGAAACGGTGCGATTTCTCGAAGAACTTCAAGACTTTCGGAGGTCTGAGGAAGAGGCGAATTTGGCAGTGCTGCAGGAAGAGCACGTAGCGAAACTGGAAGAAGACAACAAGTCTTTGAGGCGACTACTGAGTCAACTGCAAAGCGAAATCGAGACTCTGCACGTCTCCAATCCCGCCCCCGGCTCAACCTGCGAGGACAAAGCCACTGCCACTGACCAGGACTCCGCCTTGGAAAGCGCACTCCTCTGCCAGCGCCAAGTGGACTCCCTAAGGCTCAATATGAGCCAACTCGTATCTCAGCTGAACCTCACTTTTCCTAGTTAGCCATGTAGTTGTCTCATATGTGCAGACTGAAAGTCGACAACTGGTCCATAAGTCCAGAGTTAGTCTGCGGAGCTTCCGTCGACACCGAACTCCCGCTGAACTGTCGCTCTCCTGGCTCCAGGGAGGCAGAAAGCAGACTCCGAGGCGTGTCTGCAGCTCTTGTAGTGGCTTGAACGATGCAGTCCACCACAGAGTTGAGATTCACAGTGGCCGTGCAGGTCCGGTTGTGAGTCCACATGTCTTTGAATTGGAAGTGCAGGTCTCGGATTGTCACATCTGCACAGCGTTGGTGGGAGGCTAGCCAGTGCTCGTAGGAGGGTTTGAAGGTGGGGCAGTGCTTGGCGAGTTCTCTGTCGATTCCGGATAGATCTCTGCACAGCAGTGACTTTGCAAGATAGGCTGAGAACTGCAAAAGTGGGGTTTGCGTGTCAAGAGGCTCTCCATATAAAGCCCGCTTAAGCACATACGCCCAAGCCACCAGTTCCAATTCATTGAGCCGCAGCATCCCTGCAAGCTGCAATAGATAAGCCTGCAGTCCTCGCGACACAGGCATAAGCTGGCCCACTTCACTCTCAACGACTTGAATGAAGAACTCAGTCATGTGGGTGACTTTAGGGGAAGGCAAAGGGTCGGGAGGCGCTCTGCAGGCCTCAGAGCCTTGTATATGCTGGGGAATCGGCACTTCGATAGTTGGCTCACTGTTCATTTCTGGTTTCTTATTGTATCGGAAGGCGAATTGACTAGATTAGCGGAAATGGCAGGAGGCAGAGTCGACCACTACACCCTGAGCGAAAGCATCGGCAGCCGCGACTCTATCCCAGTCTTCGCAGGACTCAATACTCTCACAGGCCGCACCTGCACCTTGAAGTTATTAGTCCGATCTAACCAGTCCAATGCGTGGTTCCAGCTGCAACTCGCGAAACTCGGAGCGGAGTTCCAGCGGCAATCCCAACTGTCTGCAGAGTATGTCTGGCCTGCCCGCGACTTCTCGACGAGTTCTACCTACGTGAACTCTATCGGGGAAGCCAGTGATGCGGCTTATGTAGAATTCGACCCCTGCAAGCAGGGCTCTTTCTTCAACATGCAGGCCGCGGTGAATAAGCCGATGAGTGAAACGCTCGCACGCACCTACTTCCACCAGCTCATATCGGCTCTTGTGTACTGCAACTCCTATCATGTCGTGCATTGGAACGTCATGTCTGAAAGTCTGATGGTGCATGACCGAGACATGACCATCCGTCTGGCGGATTTCCGAACATCCGAGACAGTGGACAGACGAAAACAAATGAGTACTCCAGAGCTTGTGGCAGGGGCAGATAGCAGCGGGGCTGCCGTGGATGTATTCGCGTGTGGATTCGCTCTGTTTTCCTGGCTATATTTGGAGGCTCCGTTCGAAAAGGCGGAGTCTACTAACCTTCGATATACGCAGTTCCTGGAGGGAAACGCGAAGTTCTGGCAAAGAAATCGCATAAAGAAAGTTACGATATCGGAGAATTTGAAGGAACTGCTGAGCAGCATGATGGCACTCGACCCGGCCCAAAGGCCCTCCTTATCAGAAATAAAGGCGCATTCCTGGTACTCAGGCCCTGTGCATTCCCCGGAAACACTAACATCCAAAATGCATGAAAAGCTGCGGAAAAGCTTGGAAAGAAGGACTCTAACATTCTCCGCGCCCAGAAATCGATTCACATTGAAGGACAAATCTGCCGTTTATCGAGGCTTATCAGAAGGACAGTTGAGCGACACATCCCTGTCTTCCTCCGGAGGCTGGCAAGCGCCAGTGCCTGCGTACGTCTCTTCACACTTGTCCTTTTCGCAGCTTTTCCTATACATGAGTGCTGAACTCGCTTGGGACTACGCACTCCGGACTCTGAGTCAAGACTTGTACATCAAGTCGATCCAAGAGTCGGAAGTGTACAAAGTCCAAGTGCGGACCACTACAGAAACAGCAGAATTGACCTTCAAAATGCAGCTACTAGACTGCGGGGAAGGACGGCTCTGTCTAGACTTCGCCCTGGCCTCAGGCAGTGCATTCGACTTTCTATACCTCTTCCAGTACTTCACTCTGGCAGCTGAGAAGTGGCTGGATTAGATAGTAATGTCTGAGCGGTGTTTTATGTGTGCGGAAATCGGTGAAGCCGCTTGCAGCTGCACCGGCTCTCCAGTGGTCTACTGCCACCGCTGTGCTCAGCTGCACTTACAGGGTCCGGGAGTGCACGACTGCCAGGCCTTGCACCTTCTGACCTGTTTAGGCTGTCAACAGAACCCGGCAGAAGAGGTGTGTCTGTGCCAATACCCTCTAATCCCGCTGTGCAGTGGATGCTCGCAGAGACATGTACATGACAGGCAGGGAGGGGATCATTACCGAGAAAGCCTGTTAGTGGGATTCATCATAAGGAATGAGGAGGACAGGAGACGGTATTTAGGCAGATCCGCAGGTTTAAACCGAATTGAGAAGGTGCTGAAAGACAATTTGCAGGCTGTAGAGACTTGCAAGCAAGGGGTTGAAAAGACCACTCAGGGACTTATTATGGAATTGAGCAATTGGCGGCAGAGGAAAACGCGGGAATTGGACAAAATTGAAGCAGATTTGCACGTCCAACTGGCTCATTTATTAGACACAATCAAGGTTTCTCGCTTAGCGAAGCTCAATGCAGTGTCGCTTTTTGATCCATTTCTGCAAGCTCCTGTGGATGTAGCAGAGAAATTAACCGTGTTTCGACATTCAACCATTAGAGTACCGGAAATTCGCCTGGAAGACGCAGTTATGTGGACCTACGACCCTAGCAAACTCGTTTCTATTCTGAAACAGCCTGACTCTCGCATCACCGGCCTGCCACTAGTGTTCTACAGACATTTGCGGCTTTTCGCCCTTTCTGACTTTATTGAACATCAGGTTAAACTGCAGTCGAAAGTGCATATTAACGACGGATCCTCACTTTGTCATTTGCCGAATGGACTGGTTTTTGCATGTGGCGGGGAGTACCCTGTGCATGCCTTGGTGTATGTGATAAATTCAGGAGATGGGGCAGTGACTCAACAGAGAGAAATGCTAGTCGCCCGCAGATTCCCCGGAGTAGTCTCAGGAGAAGGAATTGTGTGGATCTTTGGGGGAAACGACGGAAAGCGAGGTCTAGCCGCCTCTGAAGTATACACCCTCCACGCCAATAGATCCGCCTCTATCCCAGACATGCTAAGTCCAAGAGAAAAGTTCAGTCCTTGTCTCTGGCAAGACAAAGTAGTCCTAGCAGGCGGCCTGGGAACGACCACAATAGAGATATACGATATTAATCGGAAAATCTATGAAGGACTGCCACTGCGACTCCCCGCTTCTGACTGCACAATTTCACTGCTAAGAGGAGACGATTTGGTCATTTTGCAGGCTAATCAGCTCCTTGTGTGCAGCTTGACGAGTCCGAAACTTGACGTGCAGAGTCACATTCCGACGGGAAGTTGGTGGAGCAATATTCAGCCGGTGAGACACAGGGGGTATTACTACTTCTTTAGACTGGATTATAGCCTGCTGTTTGATCGGGGGCTGGTGGATGTGTTGGTTTCGAGTTTCAAGAAGGTCGTTAATATACACCGTGCATCTCTATATTCCCTGGAGATCGAAAACCTTCGCCTCACCGAGTTACGAGACATTCATTACTAACATCTACTTCCTTCCTAGTCTCTTCACAGGAGCAGTAGCGGAATCTGCCAGTCCTTTGGGCCTTTCCACAGGGTCTGTGCGAGACCGTTGTCTGGCAATTGGTACTTTTCCGCCTATAGAGTCTCTAGGAGAGACTTTCCCTGGCGGCTCTGATGTCGTTTTCTTATAGTCAATAGGCGATAAGCTGAGCATTTCCTGCTTTTGACTAGTCGTGCCCTTGCGCTTCGTACTTCTGACCACATCATTCACCAATCCAATGAATATCCTAGCCTTTGTGCCTTTCTTGGCATTAAGTTCCAAAGTCTGTTTCCGCTTCCTATAGTTCTGCCAAGACTTCCAGATAGTAGGCGCCTTCGAGACCATGGCTTGATAGCGAACTCGCTGGTAGTGAAAATGCATCGAATTGACCTGCCGCATTAACTGCAGCTTTTTACACTTTTCTCTGGCCAAGTGTCCTCGCATCCACCTTTGAATAGTCACAGCTGCTCGCTGACGCTTGTTCTGCTCCTGTCTCGGCGCCACGCTTTCTCTCTGGTTATGCCTTACCCAGTGTCTTTTCCACTGCTTTTGGATGAGGAAAGCCGCCATATGTATTCTGGTCTGATCACGCTGTCGCCTATTATAAATTCGCACCCTGTGTAGCCACTTTATCATCGTCCTCGCTGCCCCCTTCGCCAGTTTCCATGCACGCACATGCGCAGCTTTAAGTGCAAGTTCCTCTTCACTCAAACGGTACAAATCCCACGAAGCCAGTTTCACCCCCATATGTCTGCGCAGCAAGCGACACAGAGTCTTCTTTCTCTGCTTCGTTTTAATATCGACCGCTGTTTCGTCACGTTTTAACTGAAATCGTCTTAACGACTCGGAAATGCTTTTGGCTCTTCTGGAGTATGCACCGAAGTCTCCGGATAGAGGGGAGACTTGCCGGAAAAGGCTGCGATTTCTGCCTCTCTGCAGGCTGATTTGGCAGCAAATGCGCTCTTTGGGCGTAGTTTTGGCAGGGCAAGACCAGGGCTGTGGAGACTTGGAAGGGGAAAAGAAGTTGGGAGTCCGCAGTCTCGGCAGCATGTTACTATTACGCTAGACTGCTTGTACAGCAAGGCGAAAGCTGCGTATAATGGCCGCCACAGGAGAGCGCAGTCTGTCAACTCAGCCTTCTTTGCCCACTCTGCTGCCGGACCAAGACCCGCCTGCTTCCCAGCACATGCGCCGCACCTCTAAAAAGGAAGAAATCGAAGCTGGCCAATTCGAGATCCGAGAATCTCCCCTACTACCCGCAGTACCCCCCGACAACAGGTCGCAAGGCAGGGAAATCAGGAGAAGTATACTGGAGATTCCCAAGGAGCAGAACAGAAGCAAGGAAGACGGCCGCACAATGTGCGCAGCCTGCTGCCTGCAGTAGCCTGTCTTCCTATTCCCACTCTTTTAATTGCTTCTGAGTCTAACTAGGGAAAGGCCTTTTTGGTCATGATGACGTAGAAGTCTTCGCGAGTGATTTCCTGTCCGTTGCTCGCAGCCCTTTCCAGCATTTCCTGCAGCTCCTCAGAACTCATGGTTTCCCCGAGCTCCTTCGCCACTCTTCTCAGGTTCGCTACGGAGATTGCGCCTTTATGCTCGTCGTCGAATAGGTCGAAGATCTTGTTGATGCCTTCACGACTTTCCTTGTCTCCGAGCTTCGCAGTGATTGCCTCCAGGAACTGGTCGAAGTCAATAGCCGCTCCATACGCATCCAAGTCCGCTATCATGGAGTAAATCGTGGGATTCTTGGTCTCGAAGCCGAGCGACTGCATAGCAGCCCGCAGTTCCTTAGGGTCAATGGTGCCCGAGCCATCCGTGTCAAAGAGGTTGAAAGCCTCTCTGATTTCCTCCACTTCGTCCTCAGTCAGCCCAGGCCGTTCCACACGGCGAGAGGCTGTGCCGGGCTTGGCTCCTGGCTTGCGGGCGCTCTGGTCAGGTCCGCCTTTCCGCATCTTTCCAATATCAGCCATCCACGCTCCTATCTCTCTTGCAGCACTATACAATGGCGACGCTCACGCTCCCGCAGACCTTGCAGAATAAACTCACTGCCTGGAAACTCACAACTGGCCTGATCATTGGCTTTCAGAACGAGCTGAAATACTACTGCTCGTCCCTGGCGCCAACCCCGCACACTGACATCCCTGCCGCTGCTTCGCTTGAAGGTCTGCTGCAGAGTCCTTTGCAGACTGCGGAGACTCACTATTCAGATTGGGTACTGGAGCATGCCAGACAAGCACAGCGGATGCTCCCTGGCGGACTTGCAGTGCTCGGCTTCTTCGCATGCAGTGAAGATGAACAGCTAGCGGATTTCAAGCAAAAGCCTGCAATTCTACGACAACTCACACAAATAGCAGAGGACATGAACAAAGACATCCTGCAAAGAGACTCCATCCTGCTGCTTCACTGCTGGTCGGATAGGCAGAAACTGACCTGCAGAATGATCGAATCCAAGGAAGCGCGGGTCAACGTCGTAGAAACGAAGGTAGCAGCTGTCCCCAGGCTCGAGGAAGTAAGGGGAGTTTACAGGTTCGACGCACATTTTAGTGCTGAGAACTTCACTGTGAAGGAAAGTGTGGAAAAGATTTTGACGAACTTCGCTGCAAAGTTGAATTTGGACAGAGTGCTGGTTGCAGGGAAAAGTGAAGGCGCACTGCCTGCACTACGAACCGAAAGCGACTCACACCCCGTAACCATCTTGTCCTCTGCAGTAAGCTCCTACCTGTCCCACACTCAGCCCCCTCAGGCCCAGGTCTCAGTGGCTGGAGCCATGGAAACCAGGTGCCTCGTCTCGCCCAAATCCACTGTCGCCCAAGCCGCCGATTTAGTGCGTAGCGACTTGGTCCAAAGTCTGCGCTACCGCTTGAGTCTGCACAGGGAAAGTCTCGATGAAGACGGAGGATTCTTTGCGGAACAGCCTTCGGATGGGTCAGCAGGAACTTACGCATTACCGAATAGAGTCTTTTACCAGACAGAAGCGGGAGTAACTGTATGCGACTACATGTTTCCAGAGGAAAAGCCGGACCAGTCCCACCAGCGAGTGCTGGACTTGACGGGTTTCACTGGGATTAACGTCTGCGAAGCAAGTGAACAACCCATAAAGACGGTCAAGCAGGCTATTCCAAGGGCTCTACAGACCTCCAGTCTCCCTGTTCAAGCTGTTTCTGAGGCCCAGGGAACCGGAGTGCGCTATTTGCTGTATGCTGTGGCAGTGGCCGTAGTCGCTTTTCTGCTGGTGCGAATTCTATAGCTAGGTAAGTCTGAGGCTGGGAATGCACCAATTTTCTAGGAGAAGCGTTAGTCTAGCTTCTTGCGGAAAGAGCAGCCGACTGTGACTTTGCACTTCCCCCCAGTAGGAGTGCACAGCACAGTGTTGCACCCCTCACACGCGATGACGGACTGAGCGTGGCTGAAGGCGGTAGTAATTGAGTAACACCCTGGACACTTGATGTCCATGAAGTAGCTGTTTGGACTTGGAATCAACCGCTTCAGCTTGTGACAGCGCTTTTCGTCCTCGACCTGGGGATGCAGAAGGTCGGCCTCCATCGGTCTTTTATTATGGTGTAGGGAGGCCGGTGCAAAGGGGCGCAGCGGCCAATGCGCCCTGGGATAGGGCTGCTGCACCAACGCGCTATAATGCAAGCATTGAAGGTGACAGTCTGCGAGCTGAAAGACTCTCTAGCCCTAGGCAACTGCCAACTCACTCAAGCCGTAACTCCCACACAGGACTCCAGCCTCACAGTGGTCTTTGCAAGTGAAGTCGCAGTGCTGCAGTCTCTCTTCGCACAGCACTTTGGAGACACACTGCAGGTCCCGGGGACTGCGTACAGCTTCCAGTCGGTGGAGCAGCCTGAGGAAGTCGCGAAGTCGAGGTCGAGGTCTCGATCGCCAGCTGGGCCGACCAATGTGTCAGTGTCCACTGAAGAAGCGAAGCCGGTTGAAGAGCAGAAAGCCACTATTGAGCCTACACAAGAGCCAGTTTCTCCTGAAGAGACCAAATCTCTGCCTACTGTCGACGTGCAAACGCCTCCCACTATCCCTAAGCCAGAACTCAAACAAGGAGCTGTTTACCAAGAGACGGACGGGTCGAAGTGGATTCTTATCCGGAAGAAGGCGGATGACGACAGGACCCAACTGCAGTGCCAGGCTTGCAAGAAACACATTCTGAAGCGGTCGCTCCCTCCTCACCTGGAGTCCAAGACTCACAAGACCAACTGCAGTAAAGCCGCTAAGTAACCCCAGTCTAACAGTATGGCTGAGACACAGTTTCACTGAAGTCCAATATGAGCTTTGACAGGAAATTACTTGCACAAATGAAGAAAGTATGTCAATGACCTCCCAGTACCAGCCCAAGGTCAGTAAGCCCTGCATCCACGATAATTTAGCTCTCTACGTCCTCCATCATTTCTGACTGATTTCTGACCTGTCGGGTGGGAAAGCCGCATATCACAACTAATAACATAGATGGAGGTCTACGAACATCGTGCTGAACTTTGCTCAGAAACCGAACGTTTCACAGACATGATCCAGGCAGTGCGGCCTATCATCGAGCACTCCACTACTGCATTGCTCCCGGCTCACCGAGAATTGATCCATGCTGCTTATAAGGGGAGAGTGCTGGCTTCGTTGAGACAGTACCATAGGCTGGAGAAGCTGGAGGCGAGGGAGTGGAGGGAGAAGTACCTGCTGGCGGACTACTTGGCGCATATTAGGGAAGAGGTGAGACAGACGAGTAGGGAAATTCTGGACTTCATCGACTACAAGTTTCTAGTATTTGAAGGCAGTGTCGAGGGCGTGATTTTCTACCAAAAGATCCGAGGCGACTACTACCGATACATGGCCGAAGCAGGCGACTGCGACGCCCCAGCCCTAAGCAGCCAAAGCTACCTGAAAGCCATGGACCGCGTTTCTCAGTTACCCTCGTTTCACCCTACCCGTTTGAGTCTCGTACTGAACTACTCAGTGTTTCACCACGACATTAAGAAGGATTTACGCGAGGCTACGATAATCGCCAAGGAAGGATTCGATATGGCTATCAAGGAAGTGCATGTAGTGGAGCCCAGACAATACAAAGAAGTGATGGAGTACTTGGATCTTATCAGAGACAACATCAAGCTGTGGAAGGAGGAACGCAAGGTCAAGGACAGGGCAGAGGCCAAGGCCAAACACGACCTGGCGCAGTCTGCAGCCATGTCCTAGTTAGCTTATATATGGAAGCAATACGACGGCTGCTGAAAGGTCTGCTGGACATGATGCAGTGCTGCTTTGCATCGACTGTGTCTGTGGAGGAGGAAGCGGACTTGCCGCCGTCTCGGCCCGCTCCCAGGCCCAGAACGACGGGCTCAGTCCATTACAGTCACGAGAAGTCCAATAAGACTTCCTTCGTCGAGGGGTCGACTTTACCCCCCGTCCCTGAAGTGGAGGGAAGACCGTCCATGGACTAAGAAGAAAAAGGCAAAGGGTTAGAAGCTATGCGCCATTGCAGGATGGACAGGTCCGGTCCACCTAGTGTCACTAAGCCTCGGTCTTGCTCTGTCCACAGGATGGTGGTGACTTCCAAGGAGTGGGCACGGTAGACTCTTCCTTGCGATCCAGGGCCGTTTGGGTACCTGTAGAGCTCCAGTAGTCCCCAGGAGTTCCCCACTGCGACGTACTTCAGGTCATGGGATCTAGTCACATTCGTGATGAACTCGGGGATTTCCGTCACTTGATTGATGCCTGCAACTGGCCAGCCAGTCGCAGAAGTCCAAGTCACCCATTTCTCATCTAGGACTTTGGAGTCCGTTGGACTAAGCTTAGACTCAGACTGCAGTTCCCAGTATAGCAGTTCGCCCTCGTAGGAACAAGTTTTGAGCAGGTCTTCATGCAAGCCCCAGTCCAGCGACACCACCGGACCTGTATGCCCTGTCAGGCTGAAGAACAGAGTGTATCCACTGCTAACGTCGTATACATACACCCCACAGTCGACACTACCGATAGCAAGGAATGTGGCAGTAGGCGAGTAGCGCATAATCAACACGCAGTCCTTAGCATTAGTAAGGACTGCAAGTATGTTATTGAGCTGCAGTCGGCTTTGTCTAATGGTTACATGGCCGTCATTATGCCCCACTGCAACATGTCCATTCGGACTGATGCACAATGCTCTGGACTGCTGGCTGCGAAGAGGCAGGGAGTTGCTTGGGCTCAGTGTAGGGAAAAGTGCAGTTTCAAGGATTCCAGTCATGATGCAGCGTCTTTGAGACAAATCCCAACACCTGATTTTATTATCGTCTCCAGTGGTTATCAGCATTTTCCTGTCCTTTGGATCCAGCGCTGCGCCCCACACTTCCCCCTCTGAGTGCGACTCCATTAGGATGCTTCTGGAGTGCTCTTTGAGCTCTTGAATAGTGCCGTCTACGGTTCCGCACAGCACAGTCTTCTGTGAGTAGTCCAGACTTCTGGGACTGCTTAGTACTGCCACTTCGCTGATTTCCTTGAAAGCAGCGTCCAACACCCTTACAATATTATCACTTCCGCCTGTTACAATGAAGTCTCTCACCACTATGAGAGCTTCGATGTTAGCGTCAGTCGCTAACACCTGAGCTGTTTTTATGACTTTGTGCTCTGACCAGAGATACAGTTTGCCACCTTGTCCACCAGTAATGCAGTTCCCTGTGGACAACCAAGCCACTACTCGCATATGCACGCCTACCCAGTCACCACCTCCAGCTACACAATGGAAAGAGTGGCTTCCCGTCTTGCTCCAGAAATACACAGGCGATACAGTGCAGAAACACAAGGCTTTGAGACTCCAGGCGCAGGAAATCACATAGCCTGTGGATACGCTTTCTGAGCAGAGCAGTTCAGTTTCGCTCTTCCAGTCATACACTCGAATGGTCTGCTGCCTGGCGATGTCCACGGCTAGTAGCAGCTTTGCGTCGTTGGAGAAAGCGAGAAGTCCCACGCCTCTTGATTCCGCTCCTTGTTCGAAGCTTTTAACTGGGTGCATCCAACCCCCCATCTTCCACACACAAATCAAAGGGTTGCTGCCCACTTCCCCAGTCGCTATGTAGTCTCTGTCCTGGCTTAACGCGAGCGCCAGGATGTCGTCACTGTGGCCGTTCACTTCCTTCAGGTCTCCTGCGCCTAGAAACCGCTGCGAGTTGCTGGCTTTGTCCAGCAGTACTACCATCGCCCCACTAGGGTAGACCACGACTTCAGGGTTTGCGGTGTAGAACAGGTTCTGCGCCCCAACGAAGCACTTATAGCCGTAGACATACTCAAGCTGCAAACCCACAGAAGGCAACTTCGTACGATAGGGCAATTCCTCATCGACTTCAGAGGAAAGTGCATCACTGACGTTTTGATAGTCTCTTTGCATTTCTCTGTTCCTTATAGGTCGAATCGGGTCTCTGTCGAAGTAGTCCAGAGTGTCGCCATTACGAGATGTACGCAGGTAGCAGGGCTTCGGGACTGGAGGGTTTTCGGTGGATTTGGTTAGGGCAGTTGAGGAAGTGAGCGTAGAGGGACTGGATTCTTCTTTCGTAGTGGAGCGGATCGATTCAGTGCTGACTTTCTGACAGCCGCACCCCATTATTAGGTTGCGGGCTGCTCACTCACATGCAAAGTATCTACAATGGCTTCAACTGCTCCCGCCACCTCAGACAGTCCAGAGGAAGAGAAGGGTCTGACCTTCACTCCTCCTCTCTGGACACAGCGTCTCGACCTGGTGCGCACTACGATTTTCGACCTGGACATCACAGAAGTGTGCGACCTGGGCTGCGGCAGCGGCAAGCTCTTGACTCAGCTCAAAGAAGCGCGTTGTGCACAGTTGATGGTGGGGGTGGATTTGGACAGGCCGGAGTTGGAGCGGGCTTGGGAACTGCTGGAAGCTGATTTCCAGGATTTCCACTTTAGGCGGAAAACTGCCTCTACACTCCGGCTGTACTATGGGAATATCCTGGTGCCGTCCCCTTCCCTTCCCTACCAAATCCAATGTGTGACTCTGTGCGAAGTCATCGAACACGTGTTCGAGCGCGATGTGCCTGCACTGACTCGGCTCATCTTCAGCCACATCAACCCCAAGTACTGCATCGTCACCACTCCCAATGCTGACTTCAACGTCAACTTCGGCAGGCCTGGATTCCGCCACCCCGACCACAAGTTCGAGTGGACGAGAAGTCAATTCCAGACCTGGATTGAAGAGGTGAAGTCGGAGTATGGGTACGAAGTGGACAGAGTGACTGGAGTGGGAGACATTGGGAACGGCACTGGACACTGTTCGCAGGTCGTAGTGATGAGGCGGACTGCAAGAGGGAGAAGGCTGGAGCGGGCGGAGACTAAGGAGACATATGAGTTGCTGCGGGAAGTGACTTACCCAGTGAGTGCGGAAGTGCCCTTTGCCCAGGCGTTCTCCAATGCGGTGATATACCACATCTTTGCGCAACTGAGATACAGGGACTGGGACTCGAATGAACTGCCTTTAGCGCACTTGTACAACTCAGCGGGAGAGCTGCAGGCGTACAGTGATGGCGAGTACGTCCACTTCCTGCACTTACTCCAAACACATAGAGACACAATTCAGCTCAAAGTCGATGACAAGTTGCAACTCGACCTACAGGCAGAGAAGGTAGTGGCACAGGAAGATGACGAAGAAGACACTGACTAACTACAGGAATTGCACTACATTAGTAGACTCACAATGGAGTAAATCCATTGCAATGTGGAGGGTTATTAGTGGCTCCGCTGCCTTGTACCTCTTCTACCCTTTGGCAGACCCGTCCATCCAGCTCCACTACCAGGACAACCCTTGCAATAAGGAGTTGCTCGCTGCTATGCCTAGCCTGCAAAAGGGCTACTTTTGGCCGACTCCCTGGCTTGCGAATGGTCACTTGCAGTCACTGTTTGGAGCTACACTGGGCAGTATACCTGGAGAGTCTATATTCGGGAAAGCGATTCCGTATCGTCGGGAACTGATAGCTTTGCAGGATGGGGGCACTTTGTCGATTGACTGGGCGCCTACACATACTCCAGCGGAGACTCAGCGAATTCTAGTGTTGTTTCACGGAGTGACTGGTGGCAGTGAGCAGCAATATATTAGGAACTGTGTAGTTGAGGCGCAGAAAAGAGGATATCGTGTGGGAGTCCTACACATGCGAGGAGTGAACCAAACCATTATGACTTCCCACAAAATAACAGGTCCGGGCGCCTCCGACGACGTCAAGGAAGGGCTGGAATGGATCCACACTCGCTACCCGCAAGCGCCCATAGTCGCTATTGGGACCTCTCTGGGCGCCAATATAGTCCTAAAGTACGCTGCTGAGAGCCAATTGAACTGCTTATTGAAAGGCATTGTGGTGGTTTCCTGTCCGTTTGACCTGCTGGTCTGCTCGCTTCACCTTAGGAAGTTCCTGTATAAGTTTTCAGACCACTACATTGCTCGGGCGCTGATTAGACTGCTAGAGG
>Ga0247837_1005986_pt1 | contig 17605 bp, 13 predicted proteins | sample LaCtaG_2_FD_187115 | JGI IMG/M metagenome (GOLD analysis project Ga0247837, IMG submission 187115) | Freshwater microbial communities from meromictic Lake La Cruz, Castile-La Mancha, Spain - LaCruzMarch2015_14.5m | ecosystem: Environmental > Aquatic > Freshwater > Lake | place: Spain: Castile-La...
CCCTGGTCATCCACACCCACTCCCCCACTACCTACTGTCACTCTGCTACAATACGTGCATTTCTCTGTTTGGCAGTTTGGAACGAGAGTGGTTCCGCCGTCAATAGTCACTTCCGCGAAGGTCAAGTTTCCATCCACATAAAATTGAACAGGTCGGAGGTTGTCTATTAGTAGGACTGGATCTTCGCAGTTAGCACAAGTCACTCCCCTTATTGCCACATTGAGGAGACCTCCAGGAGCTAAAGTGGGGCTATCTCCCATTGCACTCAGATAGGAAGAAGTGGGATTGGCGACAATCATATGAGTTCCACGAAGCAGGTAGATGAGACAAAAGCGGAAGACACAGCCCTGCAGCGCCACTGCTACTGATCTGAAAGGACTGGATTGCGTTCCAGTTCCTTCCAATCCTGAGTCTGCACTGACATAAAAGACAGCAGGGTTGGAGGCTGAAGTGAAGTCCGAGTCAGGCACACAGAGGGAAGGCACTAGAGGATGAGAGTGGAATTGAGCAGGACAGGCTGACAAACAAGAGAGGTAGAAGTGAAAAGCTCCGGGTAAACAATGAAGACAGCCACTAGGACGCACTTCCCCACAGTCTTGGCACAAACTAGGCTGGGTGCAAGGAGAAGAGGCAAGACAGTTTCCATAACTCAGTCCGCATTGAGGTGAATTGCAGGGCTGGGAGCAAGCAGTTAAGGACTTGAGTTGCTCTGCAGAAGTGCAGAGTTGGGTGCAAGTGAGAGTCATATTGTAGCTAAGGGTGAAGTTGGCGCGAGCAAGATGATAGTTCAGTGCAACTGTTCTGATGTACTGCTGGCTGCATTGACTAGAATTGGGCATTTGGTCATACGCGCAGTCCGCGACCATGCACTCGGCTTTGCAGCTTCCGTAGTCACTTTTGTTACATCTAGGAGCACAGCCACAGTCCAGCAAGTCCCATTGACAGGTTTGAGTGTTACAGGCCGACTGACATACTCCGTCTCCTACCATAGAACTAAAGCACCCAGAAGCACAACTACCCTGCATAGCACTTACACATAACCCCTTGTCAAACTCACACTTTAGTGTGGAGCAGGCCAAGTCACACACATTATTTTGAAGAAGGCCCAAAGTACAGCCAGGGGAACAGTTGCAGTCGGGGGAGTCCCAACCACAAGTCTCTGTTTGACAAGCCACATCGCATACACTGTTAGACAGCATGTAGGGGTAACAGTTCGGACTACAAACTCGAGATTCACAGTCCCCTTTATCATTCCCACAAGCTGCATTCAAACAAGCCTCTTCACAAACCCCGTTTCCCAGCATAGAAGGGAAACAGCTCGAAGCGCAGGAGCCCTACTTAGTAAATACACAGTCCCCACTATCCCGCAGACACCCTATCGAGCTGCAAGGAGTATCACACACCCCATTTCCCAGCATCGAAGCCAAACATCCCTGAGCACACACTCCGCAGTCCCCCGCATCCCACCCACACGACTGAACGTTGCAGGCCAAGTCGCACACTGAGTTGCCTAGTAGCGCGGCTGTGCAGCCTGCAGCTGTACAAGTAGCTAAGCAGTCACTTCCACTCATTGCCCCCGTCTTAGAGTCCAGTCCACAAGAAGCTGTCATGCAGGTCAAGTCGCATAGCGTGTCTCCACGCCAGTCCACAGGACAGCTCCCGTTATCACAAGCCTTCGCCAGTTCCCAATACAGCACTAAAAGTCTGAGCACTCGAGTCATTTTCTAATAGGAAGCCATTGGTTATCTAAGGTCTCGATTTCACTACTCTGGCTCTTAGAGCCGCTATTTCGGCCATTAAAGTGCCCTCCATTTCACATGCGTTTCGAGCTTCGGTCTCGACTTGAGCCCTCAATAGTGCTAATTCCGCCTCTGATTCTGCTTGTTTGGCCATTAAATTTGCCTTTGTTGTGGTCAATTCAGTCTCCAAAGCCATCAAACGAGGGTCTTTTTCCCCCGTTATGGCTGTCAAGTTTGTCACTAACTCTCTGCTTTCCTCGCTAATTTTCCCTATGTTTTCCCTCAGTTCTTCGAGAATTAGCGCTTGTTGGGCAATATCTCTCCTCAAATCAACACTTTCAGCACTAGCTTCCGCCAACTTATTCTCCCAAACGTCTCTAATCCCCTCTATTAGTCCATTTTTCTCCTCAATTTCCCTCCTAAGTGCTGTAATCACAGCCTCCTTCGCCCCAGTCCAGGCCAGTTCCAGCTGATTTACCTCCGGCAAGGTCTCTCTTAATAGGCGAATTTCAGCCAAAATTACCGCTTTTGCCTCTTCAGCATTGCTTAAAGCTTCTGAAATTTTGCTTTGCAGCGACCCAACTAACTCCTCGAATTTGCCCCGTTCTGAGCCTATTTCCGCTTGTAAAGATGCATTTTGCTCCTCTAAAAGCTGATAATTGCGTGCAAATTGAGCAACAACTTGCGCGAATTCTAACTCAGATTGTTGCTTTTGCTGGACTAATAGTGCATTTTCCTGGGTCAATCGCGATATTTCCAGGTTAAATCTGCCCAATTCCAACTCCACCGCAGGGCTGATCTCCCCCTCAACCTGGCTACTTTCAATAAGTTCCTCCAGTTCCTGAATAGCCTCCAAGCAGGCGATATTCCCCTTCTTCGCCTGGTCCAATTCCAGCTTCGTCCTCACTAATTCCTCAATCGCCTGCATTTCTTTATCGCTTCTAACCCTCGCTTTATCGGTGTTTTGCTGTGCTCGCAAGGCTTGGTTTTCTTGCTGTAGGGCGGAAAGCGCTGCTAAGACTTGCTGTGGCTGCAGGAAAACTGCGTTAGTGGCTTCGATGGATTCGATGGATTTGGCGGTTACTGCGGATATAGCGGTTTCGTAGGCTTTGCAGGTTATTATTAATCGCTTGGCCGTTTCCTCGACTTCCGGGCCTCTTTTCTCCCGCTGAAATCGGCTGATAATCGCATTTAATTGGCTTTCAGGTCCATTTCCAGCCTTTTCACTGCCTTCTTCGCCTACCGTCCTACTCACCCTCTCCACAATTCCCTCAAATTTCCCCAAGCACTGGCTAATTTCCCTGCGAAAGCCTTCCAAGCCCTCCAACTGTGCCCTCAGTCTCTCCATATCCGCTTCACTCAGCACAGCAGGGCCCATCGGTCTGTTTTTCAGCTGCTCCGATAGGCGTTTCCAAGTGATCAATTGGTCCTGAAGGTGCTTTTCCTTCTTCGCAAAGAGCGAATTGGCCTGCTGGAGTTGCTGTTTGAGGGCGATTTTGTCGATTGCCAAGGTTTCGTTTCGGGCTTTTAGGGGGGTAATTTCAGCTCTGCGGTCCAATTCCTTCACTAAGGTCAGTTCTGAAAGCAGCTTTTCCTTCTCGTTTAGGGCCTTTTGGACCTGCTTCAGCTGGGCTGCGATTTCCTCTCTGTCGCGTTGCCAAACTGCCTGTGCGTCTTTCAGCTTCTTTCCCTCTGTGTCTGCGATAGTCTGCAAGTCGCCTTGAATTGCCTTCAAATCCTCACTCAGTCGCTTGTTGCTTGCCTGCGAAAAGCCCAGTTCTTCCTTTAGTCTCAGTACTTGGGCGCTGCAGTGGACATGCACTCGCTTAGTTTCCTGCCTTGCAGCCTCTAAATCTCCCTGCAACCGCACTGTTTCCTCATTCGCGGCCCTTAGCCTCGTCTCCAAGTGACTGCGGACTGTGTCTGTTTCCTGCTTTGCGCTCTCTATAGCGCCCAATAGCTCCGTTTCCCTGTCTTTTCCGCGTCTTTCCGCGGATTTTATCTCTCTGATCATAAAAGGCTTCAAGGACATGGCGTCATGGCCCTGAATTCCTTCCAGTTCCTGTCGTAAGTCCTTGTTTTCTTCCCTCAGTAGGCGGATTTGGGAGCCTAGACGCAGTTCTAGGAGCCGGGTTTCCTCTGTGTGGTTTTGCTGGTCTCGCAGGGAGGAGTCTTGAGTGGATTTTAGCAGCGTCTGAGTGTGTTCCAAGAGGTCCAGCAAGGTCTGCCTCTCCGCCTCCCAGTCCATATTACGAGCTGCCATACAGTTAGCACTCGATTAGGACTAATTCTTTGCGAGATTTGGGCGTGGAGTTGCCGATTTTCTTGGCGATGCTGGTGAGCGACTTGCCTTGGAGACAGCCCTCCGCCCTACTCCTGAGTTCGAAGAGCATTTCCTTGAGGATGAAGTGGGAGCCTTCGTCCACCTGGGAGAAGCTGCTTACCACTGCTTCCTTGTCTTCATAAGGCAGTCCTCTATACTCCGCCGCCTGCAGTCCTATCACCAGCCCTTCCCTAAACCCCGCAAAATTGAGCGTCCTCAGCCGCAGCAACAAGTGCAAAACCGCCACCAGCGAGGTCATATGCACCCTGCCCAACCCGCCTACCACACTAGCCACCAGCGCATACACGTTCTCTGTGATTCTCTGACTGAGCGGCTTTTCTGCTAGCGTCCTGCACAGACTTATCGTCATTTTGCTGAGGTTTTGGTCCATTGCTTGCTGAAAGGTGCAGGCGAGGAGCTGCACCAAAGGCTCCAAGTTGTCAATGACGAAAGCTGTCTCTATGGAGAGTAGTGTCTGGGCGATACCGAAGTAGTGGGTGAGCCAGTCATGCCAAGAGCCCTCTGCAACAATGGTGCAGCCGAAGGAAAGCGCAGATTGGTACCAAACTGAGCAATTTGTAGTGAGGAATTTAGCACATTGGGGGGCTTTGACAGCGGTTTCCATGCCTGTTCGCAGCGCAGACATCACAGATCTGTTCTGGGAAACGGTCATTAGGGCTGGGAAAAGGACCAGTGGGAGGTCGATTTCCTCAGGGCCGAATCGCTTGAATAGGATAAAAGCCAAATCGCCGACTTGGGATAGGACTGAGGACGCGTTGAGACTGATTGCTGAGATGCAGACTTGGCAGAATTGGGGCAAAGCTGACCGAATGATTGACTTTATCCAGGCCTCGGTGGTCATTACACGGATCAGGTGGTAACAGCGCTTGAGCAGGTGATGCACTGAGGACAGAGACAGACTTCCCACCTTGTCTGCGCCTGTCAGTGCTGCGGAAATGACCTGGGGCGCTAGAGTGGTGGCTTCTTCCCTATGCACAGTGTAAAGCAGCAGCCAGATCAGGTCCACCACTCTCTCAATGTCCCCCACGTAGTCCCTGCTGAAGACCATCACAGCAGTCTGGAGCAGACTCAGGCCTTGGTCTTGCAGCTGATGGTCACTATAAAACATCAAATTAAACAAGCACTCCACTGCCACCGGGGTGACCCCGCAGTTCCCAGCCGCCGCCTCTGCCTGAATCTGCTCATTCGCGAAGAACAAAGTCTGGTTCAGCAGTCCCGGGATCTTTTTAATAGTGGAACTCACCTCACTGATGAAAAGCAGGGTAGCCCGAGTGACCACTGGGTGCTGTTTCTTCATAAAATGTGTCAAAAGGTTTCCAATGTAGGACCGATTTTTGTCGCTTTCCAGCTCGAGGCCCATACTTCGCATGACGAATAAAAACAATTCCAAATGCAGCGGATTTTGAGAGTCCAATAGGGGGAGAAAAGTCTCGAGGAAGATTTGCGCTTTATTTGCTTCTGAGAAAATGCATAATAGTGAGTAAAGACTGTCCTCCGAGCTTTTCCGAAGAGTGTGCACAGGGTGATTTTCCTGCTCTGCGGCCTGGTAAAAGTCCATAGAGGGGAAACAGCACTTCGTCGCAATCAGCAGTCCGCAGCGCCCTGCAGACTCCAACAGTCCGTTGAACACCTCTGCACGCCAGCGGTACGCCTTCAACACTTCACTCTTCACGTCGCTCCAAAGGCCTATCGCCAGACACGCCACTTCTGTGTCGCTGTCCTCGGTAGCGGCTATCAGCATGCTCCACAGGCCTGATGAATAGCCCTCGTTCTGCAGCAGGAGAAAGAGGTGGTCGGAACAGAAGGTACACACCAAGTCGCATAGTTTCTTTCGGACGTCGTCGCCAAGGGTGCGGAAAGCGCTGGCAAGGCTGCCTAGAGCGGCGCCCACAGTGCGCAGACTTTGGATTTCTATAGGGTCGTAGCAGCCCAGCAAGTCGCTTTGCAGGGAGCTGTCGGCCGCTTGCAGACGCTTGTGGATTTCGCTGCCGCCGGACGATTTCGCTACTGCGACTATCAAAATGTCGATAGCGGGCAGCGACAGAGCACTGAGGCCTTCTACTAGGAGTGCGGAGATGGGGTGTTTGAGCACTGTGAAGCCGCAGGAACAGAGGTCCATGAGGATGTCCGCCACTGTCTTGATGGGCATTGTCCGCATGCACTGCTCCAGAAAGGCGAATATCGGCTCTTGGTGGCGGAGGAACAGAGAGGAAACTTGGTCGTTGCCTGCAGCTTCGGAGGAGTCGCGTAGTGCCAATGTGACGGAACTGAGGACTTCCACTGCCAGTTCCCTCGGAAACAGCGTCAAAATGTCCTCAAAGGCGCTCTGCCAGACTGTAGTCGCCAAGTTGACGCTCACAAAGGCAAGAGTCTGTGCAATTTTTTTGAGCGCGGCTTCAGCCAGTTGAGGGGTGCGGAGGTGTGCAAGCAGGAAGTCACGCAGCTCGAGTTGGTGAGAAGGGGTGAGTGCGGCCCATTCAAAGCGGGTTTTGTTGTAGAAGAGTTGGGAAGAGAGGGTCTGCACGCCTGAATCTCCATCCGCCAGCAACTCCCTCGCCACCGTCCAGCACTCCGGACAGCTCTGCAGTGCCATCAGGCAGTTATTCGCATAAGTAATCGCTTCCGGACTGCCGCCTCTCACCAGCACAGCCATGTAATCGCGCACATTAGCCACGCTAAACATTACTAATTCCCCACCACAAGCGACTAAGCGGGAAAGAGAAGACAAACACTGCTTAAGGCACTGAGACTGGGAAAATGTATGGAAAAGGTGGAGAGAAACTAGACTTTCGATGCGGCTTTTCTTCATATACAGCGTCAAAGTGCGAAAAAGCGCTTTTAATCTTGTTCTCAGCCAATAGAGGGGAAAAGCCCTATTCAATAGACTATACACTGATGCCATTTAGCTCTTTCAACTGGTACTTTGAAGTCCCTAAAGCTATCATTATGTAAGCGGAAATTCCGACATTTCCCCTTCGCTTTCCACGTTCTTTTCCAAGTGAGGATGGACTCATATTGGCTTGAAGGTGTTGAGAAGGGGAATACAGCTCTGTTTAGTCTTTCCAGGCGGAGCAATTCTCAGAGAAAGGGGAGATTTGGCCTTTAGGGAGATTTTGGCTCTGTGTGATTCGTAATTGATGATAAAAGAGGCGAAGGCTTTAATAGTCAATGGGAGGAAAGTTGACCTGAAAAAATGGAAGTTTGATACAGTCTAGGCTGAATTTTGGGTAAGTTGGTATTGGGAAGGCATATTTCAGCACGATTACAAAAGAAATGCGATTTTGTGTGAAATTTGAAGGCAATAAGCTGAATTTGCCTTATAATCCATACACTTTTACGACTTTTTTCCTTACCGCGTTTCAAATACTCATAAATTTCCCAATCAAGTACCCACTTTTCTGCCAAAAAGCCTAAAATCAACTTCTGTAAGGCTCAATTTTGCCTTTCTTCTAATTCTAATCAGCCATTCTCCTTTAAATCCCATTTAGCCGTACTCTATACCCAATTCCAAGGAGTTTGCCCTAAAACTGCCAACAGCAGCAGCCAAAGCCAAGGAAAAGCCTGCTTTTCCAGAGTTTGCTGGGGTAATATTAATGGGTTGCTGTGCAAGCAGTACTGCCGGCCCTACCCGCTCTCTAGTGCAGTACGAAGGCAAGTCCCAGTCCTTCCCAAACGTCACCTCCCTGGCCGCCCTCAAGCAGGCGGTGTCCAAAGGCTTCCCCGATCTCAAGGCGCCCTTCTTGTTGGCCAACTCAGAGGGCGGGCCCTTCACTGAAGAGACCTATGCGAAGGCTGTGCAGCAGACTACGGAGCTGAAAGTGCAGGTAAAGTTGCTCAAACCGCAGGAATTCAAAGACGCAGCTTGGCTGCCCCTCGCCGAATCTGTGTTTAAAATCGAAGGGAGGGACGCCAAAGTGCGCGGCACAGGCTTCCTACTGACCAAAGACTACGCCCTGACCTCGTCCGAGGTCCTCAAATCCACCGCAATAGGCGACTTGAAGGGGGTTTTCGACCTTCCACGCCCGCTTACGGCCACTTTCGACCCGGTTTTCGCTGTAAATCTGCAGGCGGGGTCTAACGAAAGCTTAGTTCTGCTGCGATTTGCGAGTTCTCTGGTCGACAAAACCGGAATTCCCCTCTCGTCTGAAAATGCGCATAAAGACGGAGAAGCCGCCACTCTCCTTTACTACTCGACCAAGATGCCGGTTTTAAGAGCCTTGGAGGACGGCAGTATCAGCAAGTTTGACCCTATGAGGATCATTTATAGCAAAAGTGTGGAGGTGGGGGCTGCTGGGGCCCCGCTTTTTGACGGGAAAAAGAGGCTTATTGGGGCTTTTGTGGGCGGGTCGCCTGCGATTGTGCTGAATTCGGCCTGGATTGGAAGGCTTTTGAAGATTTTGCTGCCAAGCTTGGGGACTGCTGAGAAGGCAGCAGTAGCCGAAATCCTGCAGTCCGCCGGCCTCGAAGACCCAGAAGACCAGGTGGTAATGGTCGGCCCAGGCGCAGACAAGGTGCAAAGAGTGGCAGAGCCAGTAGTAGAGCCCATGGACTCCATCGAACTTTCCGACGAACCCAGCAATTCCGACCCCCTATTCGCCTATACTGTGGACTTCGCTACTGACACTGTCTCTCTATTCGACGGAAGCGGCTATTTCCTCAAGAAACTCGCTTTGGAACATCGGCTTACACCCGGGATTAGCTGCTTAATGACTCCTTTCGGGCTGATTTTGACCGGTCCGGACGCCCATTCCAAGCAAAACGCGTTTTCAGTGACTTCTTCCTCAATCGACCGCCTCTCCAACACGAGTTTCGAGCACTGCTACCACAGTTCCGTGTGGTACAAAGAGGCGATTTTGGTGCTGTCCGGCCTCACCAGTTCGAACATCGAGCAAATGAAGGACTTGAAGGGGCAGTGGGAACTAGCGGGAGTGCTGCCTGAGCGCAGGGCCTATGCAGCAGCTTTGGTATGCAATGCTATTGTGTATATCCTGGGCGGAGTAGCGGGGGACGGGAGAAGCGCACTAGCCACCATTTTAGCAGGCAACGGAGAGTCGTGGACCACTCTTTCCTATGAACTCCCCCAGGCTTTGAAGGGAATCGGGGCCATTCTGATGGCGGAGAGACATATAGTGGTCCTATTCGGCGGGTGCACTACTGCAAATGAAGGCAATGAGCGAGTTTGGGAGCTGACGCTGGGCCAAGGGACTGTGGAGGCCAAGGGCACTTTCAAGTTTCAGGGCAACTTGCATGGGTGTCAGGCTGTGGCCTTTGCTAATCAAATGGCACTGGTGTCCTCGGACAGTGGGGCGATTTACAGCTATCAGTCGGCGAAGGGCAGGTTCAAGTTGCTGCAGAATGAAGCCACTTCCGTAGTCTAAATCGGTAGTTAAAGGATGGCTGCTGTTTCTAGCAATCCACTCTCTACAACTAGACATCCACTCCCAATTTCTAACTGTTCGTAGTACTTTCATCTAAAGTTTAGATAGAGAAAAGGGAATTGCCTAGTATCCGCCACTCACAAGTATCGCAAATATCTACTCGCAAAGGGAAAATCCCCTTGCTTAGGCAGACAAAACTGTAGAAGTTTGTATTAAGGAAATATGACTTCCTCACTATCGAATACTCGATTGTTTTTCAAGTGTTTGAAGGGCAGTTTTGCAGCCAGCTGTATGACATGGTAAACTGAGGATTGAATCTCAGGCTATACCCTCAAATTGCACGATTCTGGGTAACAGCTGCAATATGCGAATTAAACGCTCTTGCTCCGAAGTTGAAGAAGTAACATAATGTCCTGGCTAAATGATCTTTTACTTTAGTGGATTCTTCGCCTTATAGATTTCCCGAAATTGGTCCATTTCGCTTGCATATTAGCCGTAATTACTAAATTTTCAGCATAAATAGCCCTATGAATTACTCCTTATTTCTGCGCTGCTATTGACTGATGCCACTTTATCAGTTTCTTCTCAGGTAATAGCTTTTTACCCTTTCAAATAGGGCCTCAGCCTTTCTCTTGCATGTAACTCAGTAAGCAGTCGAGGTTTTTCTAAAAATACTATGGCAATAGGGCGGGCTACACGTCAAAATCTGCCCTAATGCAAATTCCTTAGAAATGAAGGGAGTCTATGTGACTGCTGGAGGAATGGCACTGTAGACGATTTCTTTCTGCCAATACTCGCTCAGCATGTCCTGATTTGTGATGAAATACTCCATTTTCCCCATATCAACACTAAAAGAGTCTACTTAAATCAATATTCGAGAATTCGTACTCTTTTGTGGGTACTATCCTCATCGGGGAAAGACTCACGGTGTCTCTGCAGAGTTCACATATCAACTCGTTATAAAGTTCAGTGATTCGCCTCTCACAGAGGGCGCAAATCAGGTGATCGCAGGGATCATCAAATTGCCTGGCTGGTCTGCCATGCTGGCAAAAGCTGCAATAATGGACTCCTATCTCTATCTCGGAAGGAAAAAAAAATAATCGGGTGCCTCCTCGGGTGCCTCCATTACTCCTGGCATTTCGAATGTTTCCAAGTCGAACTCTTCAGGATAGGGAGATAACTGGCAGATTTCGTCGTGGACTTTGTGGCTGTATCCCTGCTGCCTGCATGCAAATTTAATAGCTGTTACAGACATGCCGAACACCTCGGCATTGAATTCGCGAGTTGCCATTTGGTAAAATACCATGGAGAGGCTAGTAGCGTCATTCATGGACAAGTGTTCTGGGAGTTTTTTTGAGCTTTGAGCCTTATAAGCTATTGGTTCGCTTACGGATAAGTCCTGGGCGTGCCCAAAATCGATCAATTTCGGCTGCATATTAGCGGTAAGGAGCCAGTTTTCAGCACTAATTGCCCCGTGAATCACTCCCTGTTCATGCACCAGCCGCACAGTTCTGGCCATCTGAGAATACAAACCCAGCAGTTCTGCCTCACTCAAAGGCTCGTTTCGCAATACAAAGAAGGCCTTAATTGAGCCTCTTGCGCAATATTCAGAGAGTAGCCTGGGTTTTCCTTCAAAACTGCTTCCGATGCCGCGCACTACACCTGGAACACTGTTTAATTTCTCGTGGAGGCTGATTTCGAGGTTGCTGTCTGCATCGGAGAACGTAAATTCCTTTGAAACGAAGGTGGGCCGGCCTAAAAGCTCGACTCGCCAAATGGCACTGCGGTTGGAGCTTTGTAGCAGAGTCTTCACGCCTGCCATTTACAACTGTACAGGGAGAATAGGAAGGGTTTGAATGGAGTATATGACTAGTGGGCAGGATTACTCTTCGTTAAATACACAGACTTGCTGCCTTCTGTTCAAAGCTAGTTAGAAATCTTACCCATAGCGATGACTTGAATCCTGCCTCATCACGGCAGTTAGGAAATTTCCCTACATTCTTTATATAAAATGGGAAATTGCCGAAATAGAGTTCCCCAGCGACATCTGACAAGTCGATTTCATGCAAATTCACCATCGTTTCTAAAAATTCTCAGTTAGTAGTGCTAAAAACACTCGCTTTGGATACATTTTGAACGTGGATGCGACTATTAAAGCATGAAAACTAGTACAAAGCTTCATATATAGCCAATTTTCTTCATTGACTAGGCTGAAAAGCCACACTTTCACAACCAAAAGCCTATAGAATGTCTAAAACAGCTAATTGTATAATACACAGCCTTAATTTGAACCACTTTTCAACTTCTATTGTCCTAATTCGCAAGGAAATACCTATTTAATTATATTATCATTAATCTTGTCTGGGGAAAAGATGCGAAAACTCGAACTCCAAAGTAGCCACTGTCCTAGACGGTGAAGGGTTAGAGGTCAGAACGCAGCGTTCACATATCAAAATGCCATAATTCTTTCTGATCCGCCTCTCACAGAGGTTGCAAATCCTGTGTTCGCAGGGAGCAAATGGCCTGGCAGGTCTGCCATAGTCACAAAAACTGCAATAGTCATAAACGACTAATTCCTCTAAATCAGCAAAAGTCATTCTGCCATCAGGTGGCACTTCGAGTATTTCCAGGACTCGGCGCACTTCAAAGTTGTGGGAATGGCAGTGGAGTTGCAGTAAATAGCAAATGGTGTTGCTGACTTTGGGGCTGTAGCCTCGCTCTTCACAGGCTCTTTGTACAGCTGTCCCGGACAAGCTTAACACCTGGATAGTGAAGTCGCAGGTCGCCATTTGGTAAAACACCTTGGAGAGACGAAGAGCGTCCTCCACGAAAAAACGGTCTGAGGGCTTTTCTGAGCTTTCAGACACACGAACTATTGATTCCCTGGTGGAGTGATCCTCGGCGTAGCCGAAGTCAGTCAATTTCGGCTGCATATCAGCGGTAAGGAGCCAGTTTTCAGCACTAATTGCCCCGTGAGCCACTCCCTGTTCATGCATCAGTCGCACAGTTCTGACCATCTGAGAATACAAACCCAGCAGTTCTGCCTCACTCAAAGGCTCTTTTCGCAATACAAAGAAGGACCGAAATGACCCTCTCTCGCAATATTCAGTGAACAGCCTTGGCTTTCCTTCGTAGATGCTTCCAGAGCCGCGCAGTACGCCGGGAATGTGGCTCAATTTCTCGTGGAGGCTGATTTCGAGGTTGCTGTCTCGACTTGAGAGCAAAAACTCCTTCGAAACGAAGGGGGGCCGGCGAGGAAGGTCGACCCGCCAAATAGTACTGCGGTTGGAGCTTTGTAGCAAAGTTTTGACGCCTTCCATTAATAACTGCACGGAGAGAATAGGAAGGACTGGAATGGAGTATAGAAAAGCTCGCTGCCACCCTAATCCCATGAATTAATTCGTTATTTCTAAAACCTGTATTGGTAATCCGCTTGGAGTCCAGAGTTCGGCTCATTGAATGTGTTCCTGCAGACCAGACACTCTGCAACCTTGCAGTTCTGGCAATACCAGAGTTCGCACTTGCACTGCAGGAAAGAAGTGGGGTCACTGCAGCGATAACAGCAATGCTCCAGTTCTTCCAAAGCCAGCTTCATCTCTATTTGAACTTCGAGCGTCAGGAGGAATTTCCCCACTTCTTCCTGTCGCTTCAGTCGAACGTCCAATAGCTGCTGTATCGATTGAGCCACCTGGGGTGTATACCCACTGTTTCTACAGGCTGTCTTGATTTCACTTCTCTCCATCTCCAGTACTTGGACTTCAAAGTCGCCAACTGCCATTTGGTAGAAGACTTTACCGAGACGATGCAGATCTTGTGCGAATATACGGTAGGTGAAGCCTTCTGACTTCCCTTGTTCGTTGGGAAGGGAATTAGGGCAGTGGGACTCTCCCGCTTTGATGAGTTTTGCATGTCCGAAATCCGCGAATTTTACCCTAAGGTCACTTGTAACCAACAAATTATCGCAGTTTATGGCTCTGTGGACTATTCGCTTTTCATGGATTTTCCTCAAAGTTTCAGTCATGGACAGAAACATCTTCAAAAGTACCTCTTCAGGGATACGGTTCCTTTTCACATACATTCTAATCGATCCTTCCTGACAAAACTCCATTTCCAGGCTTGGCTTCGCACCGTAATTCCAGCAAAGAAGATAGACAACTCCTTCAATATCCTTCAGTTCGCAGTGGTAACCGATTTCCAGTGCATTTTCAGAGCTTGAGGCTGTGAATTTCTTGGAAATGTAAGGAGGCGAGTAGGGGGAGTCGATCTTCCAGATGATTGAGCGGCGGGAAGTTTTGAGCCAAGTCTGCTTCATTCGTGGCAAATGGAGTATATAAAACTGTATAGAGGCATAGAGAGGCGGGAGTCGACTGGATTTCAGTCTCAATTGATGGTGAAAAGGGACGCTTATGGGAAAAGATAGAGATGAACTGGTTTGGGTAGAGGCTTTCACACAAAAACAGACGCAAAATGAAACCGTCGGTGACAATTTCTATGTCAAAAGATCTTTTTCACAGCAAAATACAGGCTTCTCAGTTGTTTCAGTGAAATTCCAGCTCTTCCCACTACATTCGACCTTACATCCTAGCGCCTAGCTATCCTTAAACTTTCCCATCACCCGCCCCTCCGACTTTCCTCAAAACGACCACTTGCAGGACCGCAACGAGTCCCAACACCACCACTTTGACGAGTGCACACCACACCACCCTCTCACACGTCCTCTCCGTAAGGTCCCTATGTGTCCTTTCCTGCTGCTTCGTAAACCTGATATTCCTCTGTATCGTCTCATACCCTCTCTTCATCACGACTGTGTCTTGCACTAGCGGCAGTAGTTCCTTGTCGGAGAGAAGTTCGGGCTCGAGCTTGGTGGTTTGTAGTTCGAAGGAGATGTTTTTGGGCCAGCGGTCGAAGGCTTTGAAGCAGAGCCTGTACCGGCCGGGTTCCTCACTTACGAGGTCGAATTTGCCTTCTCGTGATTTGGGAGTGCTGTGGTACAGAACGTGTTTGCTGGGCGCTTCCACCCGCACCATAACATTGTTTTCCCCCTGGCCAGACACCATGTACGCCCCAGAAAAGGCCTGAGTCGGCAGAAGAAGGTCAATCCCCAAACAGCGTTCCACTCTGTAATCCAGCGGAAAGTAGAGAGCCGAGGCCAACACCCAGACTAAAGGCCAGAGCCGCATTAGATAATAGCAACCCAATGCCGAATACTGGGTATGTCCCAACCCCTCCTCAAGATTGCCTATTGTGAACTAGCTACTGTATGCGTGGCGTCTTCTGAGGAAATCCTCCAACTTGGCTCTGCATAGGCTTTACTTGTAGGCTCTTTGGACCTGGTACAGGTGTGCGTCTAGTTGCGATGGCAAGATAGTCTCTAGGCAAGACAAGCCAGTGGGCCGGCTATCCGGCTTCAGTGTAGGGTCTGGTAAGGGCGAAGGGGTGGTTAGTGGGGCAAACAAGTCCGCAATGGAGAAATCCGCCCAATTTTCCGTCTTTTCCCTTCCCAGCTGCTTCTTCTTCTGGTCCCACCCCCACTTATAGACCTGCGCCTCCGACAGTCCAGTGGCAGCCGCCAAAGAAGCCACAAAGTCCTTCCCCCAATCAGCGCTTTTCTCAAATTCCCCCTGCAAAGTCCGCAATTGGTCCATTGACTTCCGCTTCCTGCGCTTCAGTGTGCGCTTGCGGGAACTCCGCTTGGAGGCAAAGCCGGGGCCGGAGGTGCAAAAGCAGCCGTGGCACTGACTTAGGGACTCCATTTGGTTCATTTAAATATGACAGGACGCTCGTCCCGCCTAAGTGCACTAGTAAAGTGCGTGGACGGACTAGCAATAAGGCGGGGGAATTAGCATTTAAAAATCAGGCTGAAGTATAGGCCAATAGATGGAATTAGCGCTAAATTAACCAAAACAGACCGCGGAAAAGTCAGGTAATGAGACGTTTTGGTCCTTTTTTTGAGAAATAGATGGAAAACTATGGGAAATTCTAGGTAAAATACTGCAATTATCCACGCAAATAGTCGAAATCTCAGAAATTTGGCCCCTGCTATTCCTCTATTATCCTACCTACTTCCCCATCTGGTCCCTCTCCTCTATCAAATTGAGCAGTCTATAGTGAATTTTGGTGGACAAGTCAGTCCTGCGGTCCACAATGAGTCTCAGTTCCTCATACATCTGGTTCATAGTCTCCTGCACCCTCGCAGAAACGCTCAACTTGTCCCTCACAGTCGTCAGAAGTATATTAACTCCCTCCAGTCTGTCCTCATTCAGCTCCAAATCCTCCACCTTGATCTTGCTTCTCGCCAAGCGTTGGTCAATTAAGTCCCAAGCGCAGTTCAAAAGAGTGGTTTGGCCCAGAATGTTGACTTTGTATAGTTCGCCAATGAAGCGGACGTTGCCGAGGGTCCGGTCTCTGTGCAGATTTCGCTTCTTTTCAGCCAGTTCTTCGTCTAGTCCGGTTACGTCTAGGTCGTCCTCGGCTTCGAAGACCTGCTGGCACATGTTTAGTATCGCTTCGCGGAATTTCTATGTAGGGAGTACGTTTTTCTTGGTCTTTGCCTTGGGGCGAGAGGCGGAAACTGGCTCCGACTGCCCGATATTGGCGAAATAGTCGTCCAAATACTGACACAAACCCGCGTACAGTTGAGTGAATTTGACCTGCGACCAGGCTTTATCGAAGATTCCCTGCGACATCAGCCTCAAATTGTCCTCATTTTGCTTGGAAATCTCCAACAGCTGCTCCTTCAGCTTGTCGAAGTTGGCGGGAGAGAGCTTGTTCAGTGTGATTTTGATAGTCCTGCGTATTGCCTCGTCCTCAGTCTTATCCGCCTTGATCCTTTCAGTCTGCTTTTTGGCTTCTTCAGCGATTTTCTTCTCTTCCTCACTAGGCAAAGGTCTCCAATTGGGGTCGACAGGGGTGATTTCCGGCCCTCGCACAGGTCCAGCCCTAGGGGGGTACCTATTTGCGCCCCTCCTCATCTCCCCACCCCGGCCCTCCACTACGATTTCCTCTATCTTCCTGTGCATAAACTGCGCAATGACAGCAGGGATGGCCTGGCTGAGGTCGTCAAGTCTGGCTTTGAGTATGAACTCAGGGTTGTAGATGTGTTGGCGGACGGAGGTTTCGCGGAGTGGGGAGTGGGGGATGGCGGACTGGGTGCTGGGCGGGTCCTCGAAGTCGGAGTCTACGTCGGTTTCGTCCTCGGGACGTAGGGGTCGGTTTTCCGCACATAGTTCCTCGTCGTCGGATGTACTGATGTCCTCCACAGGCTCTAAAGACCCTGCTTTCTCCTCCATAATCGGCTTAAACTCGCTTTCCACTGATAGCAGACTCCCTCCATACGCCCCAGTGAAGGTGAACTCCTCAGCCGCCAGGTTAAAAGTGGGTATCTGCTCCTGTACTTCCTCATAACTCACTCCGAAGCCGACTCCCGGGACGAACTCCGGCGCATCGTGTGTCAAGTCCCTGACTTCCGGGACCGTTTCCATAGGCGCTTCGCTGAGGCCAGGGGTGGTGCTGCTGGGCACAAACTCTGTGACGCTGTGGTTGAACTTGAACTCGGGCTGGCCTTGGTCGGGGGGACTGGACATGGTGCGGGCGGTGGAGCGGGAGAAGTCCGATTGCTTCATAGGGATTTATAGACATGATGGTGGGGAGTGACGCTTGGGAGGGAGAGACTTAGAGGGACGGAATAGGGCAGAGAGAGGAGGGAATTATAGAATAATGCAGGCTGTGGGACTGGAATCGGGCCAGTGCGAGTACACCTTCGAACTGGACACCAGCCAGCAAGGCACTGTCGAAGGCACTCTGGGAAGACTCTGCCAAGTCAAATCGCCCTCAATAGTCAACATCTACCAGTACCACTCCCGTCCCAACAGTCCCACCACCCGCACTTACTCAATTATCGCTGATGTCGTAGGGAAAAAACTCAGCGATTTGTCTGCCCGGCGACAAGCAGGCGCCCAGGCCCCAATTTCCCCTGAAGAACTATCGAACCTAGCTATCGCCTGCATACGTGCAATGGCCGTAGTGCAGGAAAAGGTAAGGACTAGACAGCAACTGGGCATACAAGGACTAGCGGACGAGGTCATTTACGTCACTGCAGCAGGCTCTGTGAGGGTTAATTTGCTGTATGCAGTGCTGGAAAGGAC
>Ga0247837_1005987_pt1 | contig 17604 bp, 19 predicted proteins | sample LaCtaG_2_FD_187115 | JGI IMG/M metagenome (GOLD analysis project Ga0247837, IMG submission 187115) | Freshwater microbial communities from meromictic Lake La Cruz, Castile-La Mancha, Spain - LaCruzMarch2015_14.5m | ecosystem: Environmental > Aquatic > Freshwater > Lake | place: Spain: Castile-La...
CTGTTTCGCACGGGAACCCCTTTCACAAGGATCGGACGGTCCGCCTGCAGCACTTCCACCCGCCCCTCGCGCCGGTCGTAGTCGCAGAAAATCTTCAGCAACACGTCGCCGCCCGTACCCGGCGAGAGAAGAATGTCGTCCTCCTCAAGCAACGACGGATTGTTCGACACGAGGTACTCCGATTTCGAGGCCTTCAGCTGGAAGCGCCCGCCGAATGAGCGCGCCCGCCGCCGCAAATCGCTGAGTTCGAGCTCGCTATCATTATGGAAGACAATCTTGTCCTCGAGCGTTGCCTCGACCTGCGTCCCCTCGGCAAGCCGCTCCCCGTCGAGCACGGCATCCACATTGCGAAGCGCCGTCACGCGCACCTTCAATCCAAACGTGACTTCCAGACAACTCTCGCGAGAACGGTTTTTCTCCAACCGAACCTCGTCCTCGTCGTTCACCGCCACAAAGATCGTCGGCAGCGAGACGTTCTTCTTCGCGTTGAAGTAAAAAACCAGGTCCGCATGCGTGAGTACCAACTCATCGATGACGATGCGCTGACCCGGGTAAATTCGACAAAAATCCGGCGGCCGCAGCGCCCGGCCCTGAACGATGACGGGGCGACGGCACAGATTTTTGAGAATGATGAGGTCGTGGTACCGATAGGCCATCAACCGCTCGTCGGGCTGCAACTCGGGAACCGCAACCTCCGCGACGTCCCGAACACCGAAGCTCACCGACTCCAACGGCGACGCCCCATCGCGGTACACGCCGGGGTCAGTCGAATCATTCGCGTTAAGTTGGTAAACGATGTCGATCGCCTGGGCGGCCATCCCCAGTTGCGACATGAACGAGTAGTACGTGATGACCTGATCGTGCTTCAGCCCGGCTCGCGCGATCAGATCGTACAACTGAACGCCGAGAAGAATTTTCCGGTCATCGGAGAGCTGCGTGGCAAGCTTTTGGGCGATCGCGTTGAGATCCTGCTGCTCATGAAGGGCCTCGCGGAAGAGCTTGCGGAGTTCGGAATAAACCGCCTCGGGATAATCGTAACGGAGAAATCCAAGACTCGAATCAATTTCCTCTTCGATCAGATCCCCGTCCACACGCGCAAAGGCGGCCAGCACTTGGATCAGGGTCGGCAGCAAATTCGGCCCCTCGGTCACCGTACGCGGCTTGCGTAGGATGCGGCGCACCGCGCGATTTCCCACGCGTCGAAGCTGGGATGCGACCAGCAGACCCTGTTCCGCACGGTGCGCCACAGCTTTAACGGCAGCGCGCACAAATTGGGTCATCCGGGCAGAGTATCATCCCGAAAGCGGATTAGCAAAGCAGGAGCCGGGGTCTCCGGACCCTGAACGTTAAAATCCAGAAAGTCGCCCCGCCAAGCCGGTGCGGGGCTGGGAAGCCCCGGCTCCTGTTCCCACACTTGCGCTTCCGGGCTTCGTCGTACATGGTCTCTGTCGACAGATGACTCTCTCCGTGCAGCAGCAGCCCGAACAGGGGCTCCCATCAGACGTCCCGGTGGAAAATCTCCGCGTCCGCGAACTCCGACGTCTCATCACGCCCTTCCAAATCAAGGAACAGCTTCCCGTCGAAGCGGATTCCCTGCGTTACGCGATGCAGGGACGTGAAACCGCCCGCGCCATCCTCGCGGGACACGACCCCCGTCTCCTCGTGATTGTGGGTCCCTGCTCGATTCACGACACCGACGCCGCATTGGAGTACGCCCACCGGCTCGCCGAACTCAGCGAACGGGTCAAGGACCGCTATGCGATCATCATGCGGGTCTATTTTGAAAAACCCCGCACAACGATCGGCTGGAAAGGTCTGATCAACGATCCACACCTCGACGATTCGTGCGACATCGCCCACGGGCTCTACGTCGCCCGCAAACTCCTGCGCGACATCACCGCCCTCGGCCTCCCCACCGCCACGGAATTCCTAGACCCCATCATTCCCCAATACATCGCGGATCTGATCAGTTGGGCCGCCATCGGTGCGCGAACAACGGAATCCCAGACGCACCGCGAAATGGCAAGCGGGCTCTCGATGCCGGTCGGTTTTAAGAACGGGACCGACGGCGGAGTTCAGGTTGCCTTGGATGCGATGCGATCCGCGTGCCGACCCCACAGTTTCCTGGGCATCGATCAGGACGGGGCCACGAGCATTGTTAAAACTGCCGGTAATCCGGACATTCACGTCGTCCTTCGCGGGGGACGCAACGGGCCGAACTACGAGCCTGCGCATATCCAAGCTGCCGCCGCCGCGTTGAAAAAGGCCGGGGTACCACCCTCGCTGATGGTCGACTGCAGCCACGCAAATTCCGGAAAGGATCCCGAACGCCAGCCGCTTGTTTGGGAGAGCATCCTCGCCCAACGCGCGGCAGGTCAGACGAAAATCTTCGGAGCCATGATTGAGAGCAATCTCGAAGGGGGCTCGCAATCCCTCGAGAACCCCGCGGCTCTGCGCTACGGCGTTTCACTGACCGACGGCTGCCTCTCATGGGAAAAAACGGCGGCGCTCTTCAGGGACTGACCTGCGACGCCGCCGCGTTCGCCGCGATCGATTTTGAATCCTCCGGGGCTTCCGGGGAGCCCGTTCAGATCGGAATGGCCGTCATGGAGGCGGGCCGACTGAATGAATCGTCGTTCTTCCGCAGCTATCTCGCCGTGGACGGAAGGATCGACCCTCGAGCCGCTGCGGTGCACGGAATTGACTCCGCGCATCTCGACGGCGCACCGCGCCTGCATCTATTGTGGCCCGAGGTCGAAGAGCGCCTCCGCGGGCGCGCCGTCGTGGCGCATGGCGGGGGAACGGAACGCCGCTACTTGCGGGCGTTTCCCCTGCACGGATTCGGTCCATGGGTGGATACACTACTCGTTGCCCGGGCCATCCATCCCGGGTTGAAATCCTACGCGTTGGGCGATCTCGCGCGACATTTCGGGATCGAGTCCGCGATCCTCGGAATCCATCCGGAGTTTCGCTGGCACGATGCGCTCTGCGATGCGGTCGCCAGCCTCGTATTACTCCGCACGCTGATCACAGAAGCGGGCATCGGTTCGTTCAGCGCGGAAATCCTGCTTCGACCCGACCTCCGTGCGTACGCGCGAAGACGTCCCAACGCGATCAGCGAACCGCGATCCCCTGCGAGCGGAGGAACTCCCGCGCCTCGCCAATGGTGAATTCTCCGAAATGGAAGATGCTCGCAGCAAGAACCGCGTCCGCTTTCCCCGCCTCGAGCGCCTCCGCCAGGTGAACCAGGTTCCCCGCCCCGCCACTCGCAATCACGGGAATACCCACCGCCGTGCTGACGGCTGCGGTCAATTCAAGGTCGTACCCCTCCTTCACGCCATCCGCATCCATGCTCGTCAGCAAAATCTCACCCGCGCCGAGTCGCTCCACCTCCCTCGCCCACTCCACCGCATCGAGTTCGGTCTCTTTGCGACCCCCGTGGGTGAACACCTTCCACCGCCCCGGCGCGACGCGGCGTGCATCGATGGCGACGACAACGCACTGGGACCCAAACATGCGCGCCGCCTCGGAAATCAAACTCGGCTGCTGGATGGCGGCCGTGTTGACGCTCACCTTGTCCGCTCCTGCGAGCAACATCGCGCGAAAATCTTCCACCGTGCGGATCCCGCCTCCGACGGTAAGCGGCATGAAACACTGCTCCGCGGTTCGGGCGACGACGTCGGCCATGATTCCGCGGTTTTCGTGCGAGGCGGTGATGTCAAGAAACACCAATTCGTCCGCGCCCTGGGCGTCGTAGGCGGTCGCGCATTCGACCGGATCGCCCGTGTCCCGGAGGTTTAAAAACCGCGTCCCTTTGACCACCCGGCCGTTCGCGACGTCGAGGCACGGGATGATTCGTTTCGTTAACATCCCGCTACGCTGCGCGGGACGCGGGAATTTTCCAGACATAAATGGTTGCGCGTCGGTCCTCGTCCTTTACCGTTTCGGCCTACAGTCCGGTTTCCATGGAGTCGATGCGCGCCTTTTTCAGTTTTCTCGGTTCGCGCAAGGGGAGAAGCACGATCCGATTCGCTTTCCTTCTTGCGGGAGTTTTTGCGGTCACCGTGCTGACGGGCTGCGAAAATTTATCGTATGGCGGCGGTGCTCGGGCATTTGACACGGTCGTGGTGGATGCGGGGCACGGCGCCCACGACTCCGGAGCTCGATCGCGAGCCGGTTCTCCGGAAAAAATGAAGGCTTTGGATATCTCCCAGCGACTTGCCCGCGAACTTCGCCAAGCGGGTTTTCGGGTTGTCATGACGAGGAACAGCGACGTCTTCGTCCCGTTGGCGAGCCGCGTGGCGGTCTCCAACCGCATCCCGAACAGCATTTTTGTCAGTGTTCACCTCAACTGGTCCTCCCGCTCGGCCGCTCAAGGTTTGGAGACGTACTACTACTCCGCGCGATCGCGACGCCTGGCGCAAAACATCCAACGCGAAATCCTCCGCGTTTACCCGGCGAACAATCGCGGCGTGAAATTCGCGCGATTTCACGTTCTGCGAAACAACCGCCGTCCCGCGGTGCTCGTCGAATGCGGCTTTTTGTCCAACCCCTACGAGGCCGGTCTGAATGAAAGCGCTTCCCACCGACAGGAAATGGCCGAACGCATTGCTCGCGGCATCATCAACGAGCGACGGTCGAACTGATCCCGTCGCCGTCCTCGGCGAAACCGACGCGCTGATTGCGGTGGGGAAACCTGCGCACCTGTTGATTCATCCCACGAAGCCAGGCGGACCTCGCACGCTCTGGGATGAACTCCGCGAGCTCCTGAGTTACGAACTCGCAACCGGCGGGGGGATCTCGATCATTAATCGCCTCGACCGCGAGACGAGCGGCGCCGTGCTGGTCGCAAAATCCTCCGCCGCAGCGCGGGAGTGTGTGGAAGCCATGACACGAGGCGAGATTCAAAAAAGCTACCTCGCCATCGTGATGGGCTGGCCAGATGCGGACGGCTTCGTCATCGATGCTCCTCTGCGGCGAGCCGGAGAGTTCTGCGAATCGGAGATTTGGCTAAAGCGCGCCGTTCATCCGGACGGTTCGCCTGCCCGGACGGAGGCGAAGGTTCTTTTTCGTGGGGTCCATCCCGCCGCGGGGCCGGTGAGTTTGGTTCGCGCCACCCCGCGGACCGGACGCACCCATCAGATCCGGGTTCACCTCGCACACGCGGGATTTCCGATTGTTGGAGACAAAATCTACGGCCCGGACGAGCGCCTTTACCTTCAGTTTATCGAGACCGGATGGACCCCGGAACTCGCCGCCCGCCTGCACTTGGATCGGCACGCGCTCCATTCTGCCGAGATCGGCCTCACCTTTCGCGATGAGGCATTCCGTTGGGAGGCCCCGCTTCCGGCGGATTTGAAAGAGTTTCTCGAGAGGGCTGGGCACTGAAGGGAGAACGTACCTCCGGCGCGTTGCCTTTCCCCGACACGGGCAGAATGCCCGTGCTCCTTTTTGGGAGAACGCACCTCCGATGCGTTGCCTTTCCCCGACACGGGCAGAATGCCCGTGCTCCTTTTTGGGAGAACGCACCTCCGGTGCGTTGCCTTTCCCCGACACGGGCAGAATGTCCGTGCTCCTTTTTGGGAGAACGTACCTCCGGTGCGTTGCCTTTCCCCGACACGGGCAGAATGTCCGTGCTCCTTTTTGGGAGAACGTACCTCCGGTGCGTTGCCTTTCCCCGACACGGGCAGAATGCCCGTGCTCCTTTTTGGGAGAACGCACCTCCGATGCGTTGCCTTTCCCCGACACGGGCAGAATGCCCGTGCTCCTTTTTGGGAGAACGTACCTCCGGTGCGTTGCCTTTCCCCGACACGGGCAGAATGCCCGTGCTCCTTTTCTTCGCGTCCGCGCCTTTCCGCGCATACGTTCCTCATCCATGATTCGAATCGAAAACGTCGTTCGCCATTTCGGCGCTGTCCACGCAGTGCGGGGGATCGATCTTACGATCGAAGATCGCGATTTCGTCGCGATTACCGGACCCAGCGGCTGCGGCAAAAGCACGCTGCTTCATCTCCTCGGAGGAATGGATCAACCGACCTCCGGTCGAATCTTCATCGACGAACTCCCTCTCCACGAGGCCGGCGAGCGTGAACTCACGGCTTATCGCAGAAAGCGGCTCGGGATTGTGTTCCAGTTTTTCAACCTGCTGCCCACAATGACTCTTGCGGAAAACGTCGAGCTTCCACTTCTGTTGGGCGGTTCTGGCCCGGCGATCGCCAGGCAGAAGTCACACGACATGCTGGACGTCGTCGGCCTCTCCCATCGACTCTCGCATTTTCCCCACCAGGTGAGCGGTGGCGAGATGCAGCGCACGGCGATCGCCCGGGCGCTCGTTCACGAACCCGCGCTTCTCCTCGCAGACGAACCCACGGGCAACCTCGACACGGCAAATGCCGGGCTCGTTCTGGAGACCTTCGGAAAGATTGCTTCCCAACAACGAACGACGCTGATAGTCGTCACGCACAGTTTGGAGGTCGCCAGCCTGGCCCGTCGCCGCATTCGGCTCCTGGACGGATTGGTGGAATCCGACCAATGCTCGTAATCCGATGACGTCACCGATAGAGGAAACATTCGACAAAGATTCGCTTGGCAAACTCAAAGCGTTTGCCGACTTCAACCCGTCCGAGGTGGAAACCCTCGCTGCGCTGTCCGATCGCGCACGTTTTGCGGCGGGAGCTACCGTGTTTGAGGAGGGATCCGTCGGGGACAGCATGTTTATCATCCTCGAGGGTAACGTGCAGGTGGTTCGCGGCAGCGTGGAGTTTGCTGCACTGAGCGTCGGAGATTTTTTCGGCGAACTCGCGCTTGTGGACCCCGCTCCGCGGTCGGCATCGGTGGTCGCCAAAACCGACTGTGAGTTCCTGGTCGTCGCGCAAACCACCGTAGGCGTCCTCGCCGGCACCTCGCCGCGCGCTGCGCTAAAACTGCTGGTGGCGGTCGGTCGCGAACTCGCGATCCGATTGCGAAAAGGCAATCAGAAGTATTTCGACCTGGTGCTGGGTTGCGCTGACGACGCAAGCGCGTAGTCCCTCGAACCCCTCCTTTCCGTTTTCATGTCCCAGGATTTTCAGCAGACACTTTCCCATTCGGCCAGCCTCTCAGGAGTTTCCCTCCACACCGGAGAGCGAGTCACCTTAACGATCCATCCCGCCCCACCGGACCACGGATTTAAATTCAAACGGGCCGACCTCCCGGACCAACCTGTCGTCGACGCTCTCGTCAGCCATGTCAAAACGGTCGAACGCGCCACGACGATCGTGGACGGCAGCGTCAAGATTCACACGGTCGAACACGTCCTTTCCGCCTTGTCCGGCTTGGGCGTGGACAACGCGCTCATTGAAATGGACGCCAACGAACCCCCGATCGGGGACGGCAGCGCTCAACTTTACGTGGAGTTGGTCAAAAAGGCCGGCATCGTCACCCAGGACGTTCCGCGCCGGTACTTCGACGTCCGCGAACCCATTTTCCAGGAAACCAAAGAAGGCAGCCTGCTAACGGTTGCTCCGTACAACGGATTCAAGATCTCCTGCACGCAAATCGGACCCGACGGTCGCTTCACCCAGTTCCTGAGCCTCGACATCACACCCGAGGTTTACGAAAAGGAAATCGCTCCGGCGCGAACGTTCGTTTTTTACGAGGACGTTAAGCCGCTCATCGACAAAGGGCTCATCCGCGGTGGAAGCCTGGAAAATGCAGTCGTCATCCGCGGCGAATCCGTCCTCAGCAAGGAACCCCTGCGCTTCCCAGACGAGTTTGCCCGACACAAGATTCTCGATATCATCGGCGATCTGACCCTCGCCGGCCGACGCCTCCACGGCCACGTCATTGCGGTTCGTCCGGGTCACGGACCCAATACGGAACTCGCCCGCCAGCTTGCCAAGCTGAACAACGAACGGGTCGCCATGGCACCGGCCCCGTGGGTTTCCCCGGCAGACAGCCGCGCGCTCGACGTCAACGCGATCATGCAGGTGCTCCCGCACCGTTTCCCGTTCCTCATGGTGGACCGCATTATCGAGCTCAACGACGACCTCACCTGCATCGGGGTCAAATCCGTTTCGATCAACGAGCCGTATTTCCAGGGTCACTTCCCGGGTCACCCGGTCATGCCCGGAGTGCTTCAACTCGAGGCCATGGCGCAGGTGGCCAGCGTGGTGATGATGTTGAAGACCGACAATGTCGGCAAAATCGGGTACTTCATGAGCGCGGACGAGGTGAAGTTTCGCAAGCCCGTGACGCCCGGCGATACGTTGTTTATCCACGTCCGCATGACGAGCACAAAGAAGCGCCTGGGGAAGGCCGTGGCGGAGTGTCGGGTGAACGGCGAAGTCGTCTCCGAGGCACAGCTACTGTTTGGTTTGGTCGATCGATGAGCTCGATCCATCCCAGTGCGGTGGTCGATGGATCCGCGCGTCTCGGTGAGGGCGTGAAAATCGGCCCATTTTGCCTTGTCGGCGCAGACGTGGAGATCGGAGACAACTCTGACCTCAGAAGTCATGTCGCAATCACCGGTCCCACAAAATTGGGTTCGGAAAACATCATCCATCCGTTCTGCTCGATCGGCGGACGTTCGCAGGATTTGAAGTACGTGGGCGAACCGACTCACCTGGAGATTGGCGACCGCAATACTTTTCGGGAAAGCTGCACGATTAACCGAGGGACCGCACCCGAATCCGTGACCCGGATCGGGAGGGACAACCATTTTCTCGCGTACTCCCACGTGGCACACGACTGTGTGGTGGGAAATCATGTCATTTTTTCCAACAACGGAACCCTCGCCGGGCATGTGGTGGTGGAGGATCATGCGGTGATTGGCGGACTGAGCGCGGTGCACCAGTTTTGCCGCATCGGGCAGCATGCGATCCTCGGGGGATGCACGAAGATTGTGCAGGACGTGCCGCCGTTTATGATTGCAGACGGCAATCCGGCCGAGGTACGGGGGATTAATCAGGTGGGTCTGGAGCGGCGGGGGTTCGCACCGGAAACGCTACGCGCTCTCCGGGAGGCCTACCGACTCCTCTGGCGCTCGAACCTTAACACCCGGCAAGCGCTCGATGCCATCCGGGAGCAGATCGTTCCCGACCCTCAAATCGAGGCGCTCATTGCATTTATCGAGGCCAGCAAACGCGGAATTGTAAGGTGAAAGGGGCTGCCAGCCCCTTTTAGTCCGACAAACAGGGGCAGGCTGCCCCTGTCACTCTCCTCTTTCTCACTTGGCCAGCGGCTTCAGGGGCAGCGAATACACACTCGTTCGCGCCGTCATGTACAACGTCCGCCCATCCGCTCCGCCAAAACACAGGTTCGCCGGACTCTCAGGGAGTTGAATGGTCCCCATCTTCGTCCCGTTCGGAGCGAAGATCTGAACCCCATCGCCCGCGGTCACAAAAAGACGCCCAACGGCATCACACCGCATTCCGTCCGGATTTCCAGGCGTGATCGACGCAAAAACCCGCCGACCGGTTAGGGTCCCGTCGGGCCCGACGTTGAACACCTCCACCTGCTTGACCGGCCCTGAGTCCGCAACGTAAAGCAGCTTCTCATCCGGCGAAAAACACAGTCCATTCGGTTGTCCAAATCCCTCCGCCACGCGGGTCAGTTTGGAATCCTTCGGATCGAACCGATACAACCCCCGCGCCGATTGCATCTCCGGGCGCTTCCGGAGTCCATACGTAGGATCCGTGAACCAAATGGTACCGTCCGATTTCACGACGACATCGTTCGGGGAATTCAGCGGCTTGCCGTCGTATTCCGATGCAATCACCTCCGTCGTCCCGTCCGCGTTCCGGCGCACCACCCGACCGTCGTGCTCGCAACTGATCCACCGACCTTCCCGGTCCAGCGTATTGCCATTCGTGCTGCCCGACGGAGTCAGCCAGACCTCCCCCGCCCCATCCTTAAGCAGGTAAATCGTGTTCGCTGGGATATCGCTGAAATAAAGTTGCCCATCTTTCCACAGCGGACCTTCGACGAACTTAAAGCCGGTCGCTTCCCGCTTCAATTCCGCCCCCGGGGGAACGATGTCGTCGATCCCTTGTGCCACGAGTGAGAGCGGCATCGCGAGCCACGCAAGAAGAGTGAGGGTGCTTTTCATGCGTCAAAACTCTCCAAAAGAACCCGCTTTCGCCAGCAAAACCCGGTTCACTTTTCCTCGTGAGGTTCGTGGAAAGGACGCCACGATCTCCACGCGGCGGGGTCGCTGCCAGGCGGGGAGCATCTTCGAAACGAAGACCTGCAACTCCGCGGGCGTCGTTTTCCCTCGAACCATGACGCATGCGACGACCTCCTCCCCGCCGCGGGTCGCTTCGCCGGCAAACGCCACCGCATCGCTCACCGCGGGATGCCTCAAGAGCGCGCGTTCAATCCAACTGGGATGGATCTTCCTACCTCCCACATTGATGAAATCCGAAACGCGCCCCACGATCCGGAAGCCTCCGGAGTCGCGAACCAGTAGGTCGTCCGGGCAGAAACGCCCCCCGCCGAGCACTGCGGCGTCGCCCGCTGGATGGTATTCCAACCCAACCGCTGGGCCGGTAACGACCATCCGCGCTCCCTCCGGCGCGGGCGCCTCCGCCCACTCCAACGTGACGTTCGACATCGGCTCTCCGACGGATCCCTCCGGAACGTCGGGATTCTCCGAGGCGTCGTAGCAAATCCCGCCGCATTCGGAGGATCCATAAAAGCTGTGAACCTTCCGCCCCGTTCGCGCGAGGAACGCGGTCGCCGTCCCGACCCGCAGGGGGGCTCCCGCCGAGATGCAGAGACGCAGGCTCGGGGGAATGGCGTCCGGAAGCCCACTGAGCGCCTGCCAGAGCGGAGGCACGCCGGGCAGGACGGTCGCGCCGGTTTGGAGCAGTCCATTCGCCACCGCACGGGGCAACAGATCGTTCGCCGCCACCAGCGGGATCCCATGGAAAAGGAGGGGCGTCACGAGATTGCTGAATCCGTAGCTGTGTGAGAACGCAATCACGCCGTAGTTCAAATCGCGATCGGTGATCCCCATCGTTTCGCAAACTTGCCCGGCATCGGCGGCGAGTTGGGCCAACGAAAAGCACGCCATCCGCGGCGCGCCGGAAGAACCCGATGTCATCTTCAAAAAATCGGGTGCATCGTTCACCCAAACTGCCCGACCCGAATCCATGCCCCGGAGCACGACCTCCCCGGAATCCTCGCAGATGCGCACCGCAACCCCGCACGACCGCTCCGCCTCGGCCAGCAGGGTCGCGGAACCCGAAACATCGAGCATCAAGAGGGGCCGACCGGAAAAAAACACGCCCAAAACGGCACCGAGAAACTCCGCGCGATTTGGCAGCGCGATGGACACGGCTTCACCGGCCGGGAGAGGCTCGAGAAGGTGCGCAAACCGTTCCGCCTCAGCCAGGACATCTGCAAAAGTTCGCGCACACGCCCCATCCGGCCGCAAGATCGCGGGGCGGTCGCCGCACGCGCGAAGGATATTGCGGCTGTGCTCCCTCCAATCTTCAACCATTCTCTTGCATCCTTCGCAGAACCTGATAATTTTGCCCACTCGTTAATTTCCATGAAAGCAGGCATCCATCCCGAATACGTGAGCACGCAAATCACATGTGCATGTGGCTCAGTATACCACACGCGCTCGACGCGGCAGAACATCAAGATCGGTATTTGTGCCGCCTGCCATCCGTTTTTTACCGGTGAACAGAAGTTCGTCGACACCGCCGGCCGCGTGGAGAAATTCGCGCGTCGCTACGGCAGTGTGAAAGCAACCCGCGCGGGGAAAGCCCCAGTGGTTGCCGGCGGCAAGTAGCTGGTCAGATTCCCTCCCGAAAACCGGTGACCGCGCTCTGGCGCGGTCACCGGTTTTATTTTCACCATGAACTTCGAGCCTCTCATCGAAAGAAAGCGGGCGCGCTTTGCGGAACTCGAAGCAGCGCTGGGCTCGCCCGACCTGTTTTCCGACGCCGCCCGCGCCCGGGAAGTGGGCCGCGAGCATGCCCGGTTGAGGGAACTGCTCGAGCTCTGGGAGGAGTTTTCGACCAACGAGAAAAACCTCATCGAGAGTCGGGACTTGAGCAACGCGGAAGACGCGGAACTCGCCGAACTCGCAGCTTCCGAACTCCCAGATCTCGAATCCAAAAACGAAACGTTGGGCCGGGATCTTCAGATTGCCCTCCTGCCACCCGAACCCGGCGAAGACCGCGATGCGATCGTCGAAATCCGCGCCGGCACCGGCGGCGAAGAAGCGGCGCTTTTTGCCGCAGATCTGTACCGGATGTATTGCCGCTATGCGGAGGCGAACGCGTTGCGGGTGGAAACCCTCGACAGCAACCCTTCCGGACTCGGGGGCTTCCGGGAAGTAACTTTCCGCCTGAACGGCGATTCGGTTTTCCGCAAAATGCGCTACGAAAGCGGTGTCCACCGCGTCCAACGCGTACCCAGCACGGAGTCACAGGGGCGCATCCACACGTCCACCGCCACCGTTGCCGTGCTTCCGGAGGCGGAAGAAGTGGATTTTGAACTCCGACCCCAGGATTTGCGCATTGAAGTTTGCCGCGCCGGCGGCCCGGGTGGCCAGGGGGTCAATACCACCGACTCCGCCGTCCAGGTGCTGCATATTCCAACCGGGAAAATCGTTCGATGCCAGGACGGCCGCAGTCAGCAGCAAAACAAGGAGCGCGCCCTCCAAGTCCTGCGCTCCCGTTTGCTTGAAGAAAAGCAGCGCGAGGAAGCGGAAAAATACTCTGCTCATCGCAAAAGCCTCATCGGCAGCGGAGGGCGGGAGGAAAAAATCCGCACCTACAACTTTCCCCAGAACCGAGTCACGGATCATCGGATCGGCATGACCCTTCACAGCCTGGACCGCTTCCTCGAGGGCGATGTTCAGGAAATGCTCGACGCGCTTTTCAATAGCGACATCCAGCAGCGACTGGCGGATGCGGAGGCGGTTTGAGCGCCGCCGACAGCATGATGACGGTCCTGGAGGTCCTCACGGCCGCCAACGAGTACCTTACGCGCAGCGGGGTCGAAAACCCCCGCCTGAACGCGGAACACCTCCTCGCACACGTCCTCGGCAAAAAGCGTCTCGATTTATACCTGCAGTTCGACCGACCCCTCGGAGACCGCGAACGTTCTCCCCTTCGGGAACTCGTTCGGCGTCGCGCATCCGGAGTTCCCCTGCAGCACCTGCTCGGAACCGTCGAGTTTCACGGGCGAACGTTCCTCAGCGATCCACGAGGACTGATCGCCCGACCGGAAACCGAGCAATTGGTCGAGTGGGTCCTTGCGGAAAACCGGGAATGCACGGGTCCTCTCCTGGACGTGGGCACGGGCAGCGGGGTGATTGCGATCACCCTCGCGCTGGCGCTGCCGTCCTGCCCGGTATGGGCGACGGATATCTCGTCTGACGCCTTGGCCCTCGCTCGGGAAAATGCAGAGAAACACGGCACCGCCCTTCATTTCTCGCAGGCGGATCTCCTCCCCGCCCACCCGCTGCAGTTCGCCGTGATCGTCGCCAACCTGCCCTACATTCCGACCGGACAGATTCCAGAACTTTCCCGCGAAGTGCAGCACGACCCCGCAACCGCGCTGGATGGGGGACCCGACGGTCTCCGCTTGATCGAGCGTCTTCTCGCAGACAGTCCCGAACGCCTCCTTCCCGGCGGAGCCATGTACCTCGAGGTCGGCCACGATCAGGGCGAGCGGGTTCGATTGATGCTCGAATCGGCAAATTTTCGCGACATCCGGCTCCGGTCCGATTATCAGGGAGTACAACGGTTTCTCTCCGCTAAACATGGATAAGATACATGGATAAGATTTTGGTACATGGGGGTCGGTCCCTATCCGGCAACGTACGCATCAGCGGATCAAAAAACTCCGCCCTCCCCATCCTGGCGGCGACGCTGCTCACCAAGGAACCATGCGTCATTTCCCGCGTTCCGGATCTGAGCGACATCCACTACATGCTCACCATTCTGAGTGAACTCGGATGCGACGTCGAACGCGCCAGCGGGACGGTGCAGGTGCGTGCGGAGAAGATCCTGACCGACGCGCCTTATGACATCGTTCGGAAAATGCGGGCGTCCGTTTGCGTTCTCGGGCCGCTCCTCGGCCGGGAAAAAGAGGCGACCGTTTCTCTCCCTGGCGGGTGCGTGATCGGGGATCGACCCATCGATCTGCACCTGCGTGGGTTCGAGGCCCTCGGAGCCGCTGTGCGGGTCCAAGCGGGTAACGTCAAGGTATTCGCCTCCGAGCTCAAGGGATCCACGATTAATCTTCGGGGCAAGTTTGGCTCCACCGTTCTGGGAACGGATAACGTCATGATGGCAGCGGTCCTCGCGGAGGGGACGACGGTGATCGACGGAGCGGCGGAGGAGCCGGAAGTGGTCGATCTCGCGAATTTCCTGATCAAAATGGGAGCAAAGATCGAAGGCGCAGGAACCCGCCGCATCATCATTGAAGGCGTCCCGGAACTCCACGGGGCGGAGCACGAGGTGATTCCCGACCGCATCGAAGCGGGCACCTTTCTCGTGGCCGGAGCGCTGGCGGGCAGCGGGGTCGAAATCCGCCGCGTTCAACCGGCGCACTTGCAGGCGGTGATTCAACCCCTTCGCGCCTCCGGTTACCATGTGACGGAGAAAGGAGAAAATGTGACCATTGCGCCGAACGGTGCGCGTTTGCCGTTGAAGCTCGATACCCAACCCTACCCGGGATTTCCGACGGACATGCAGGCGCAGATGTGCGCCCTCCTCGCGTTCACAGCCGGAATCAGCTTCGTCACAGAAAATGTTTTCCCTCAACGATTTATGCACGTTGCAGAGCTCAAGCGGATGGGAGCCGACATTGAACTCGAAGGCTCCTCCGCCGTAATTCGCGGCGCGGGCGAACTCAGCGGCGCTCCGGTCATGGCGAGCGACTTGAGAGCTTCCGCCGCGCTGGTTCTCGCCGGATTGCAGGCGGAAGGCGTGACGGAAATCAACCGGGTGTACCACATCGACCGCGGTTACGAGAGCATCGACGACAAGCTCAACGGCCTTGGCGCCCACATTGAGCGGGTGAAAGTTTAAGCAAAAACTCACGCGAAGCCGCGAAAGCGTGTAGGTTTGGAACTGACGGAGGAACTTTTATGGCTCAGGCGATCATGGATCCCGAGGAAGTGCGACGATTCGCCGCCGAGTTGAAGCGATTCAATGAAGAGGTGCAAAATCGAGCGTCTTCGTTGCAGGCAAGATTCATCGCACTTTCTTCCACCTGGCAGGACCAGGAGAATCAGAAGTTCGCGGAAGAGTTCCAAACGACCATGAAGGTTCTGCGAAAGTTTGTGGAGGTTTCCGAGAAACACACCCCGTTCCTCCTGCGCAAAGCGCAACGCATCGAGCAATACCTCGACCAGCGCTGAGTAATCGGGTCGCTCGCACACCATGTCGAACGCAGCCCGCATCACCTCGATCGAAGCGTTGGAGGCATTCCGTGCGAATCTCATCGTTTTTGTCACCAAGTCGCGGGTGTATCTGGACGAAGTCGCGGGCGAGATCGGCCGGACCCGGACATGGCTGCAAACGGAATGCCGACGGCACTGGGAAAGCGAAATTCGCCGCCGCCGCCGCCTGCTGGATCTGGCGGAACAGGACCTCCTTACGGCGCGCATGTCCAATCTGCGCGACGACCTCACCGCGCAGCAACTTGCGGTCCGACGGGCAAAGCATGCTGTACAGGAAGCGGAGGACAAGCTGGCGTTGGTAAAGCGCTGGTCGCGCGAGTTTGACCAACTCGTGGACCCTCATGCCAAGAAACTGGCGGGCCTGCGCAGCGTCCTCGATCTTGAACTGCCCAAAGCCATCGCCTATCTTGTCGAAACCGAAAAAATTCTGGACGCCTACGCCGAGCGCGGCGGGGTCGCAACGGTTCCAGCTGCGGCACTTTCCGAACCGGTGACCGAATCGGACACCAAAGACGACTCCGCCACATGAGTTCCCGAACCACCGCTGCTCCGCTTTTACAGGCGATGAAGCAACTTTCGCTGCATTGGGAGGCCACGGGGGAAGTGTGGCGGGACGCGAAGAGTGCGGAGTTCGAGGGCACGTACCTTCACGAGTTGCCGCATCATCTGGGTCGGGCCAGCGAGGCCATCGGGGAAATTGACAACATCCTGAGAAAGGTCCGCGCGGACTGTGAGTAACCAACCTGATTTGCGCATTCGCCACAGTTTGGCCTGTTGGGCGGGACTGCGTGACGCCGTCGCCAGCTTTGCCAAACGGAAACATCAGCTGCGCACCACCTTTCATTCGCGGCACCTCAACGCCGTGCGGCGCTTCCAGACCGCGTCGGAATCCATTACCGCCTCGCGGGAAGAGCGACTCTCGCACAGGGAGGAAGCGCATGCAGCGAGCCTTCAGGCGATTACTCAGCGCAGCTCGCGGCGCGAGTCACGGATCCGTACGCTTCAGCAGTCCGGCCTGGCGGAGGTTGCCGGCAAGGCGCGACGCGCCAAGGAACGTCGGCTCGAGCAATTGCAAATGCAGCACTTCGAGGCAACGCGGGCACTGCCGGAGAACCTCGAAGCCGAAAAGGCAGAGCATACCGAGTTCGGCCGGCGCCTGGCGGCAGCCCAGAGCAGACTCGCCACCATTGAGAACACCACCCTCCAGTCGCTCGCGAGCTATCCCATTTTCGTAAAGACCGTTCGCCACCTCTGCGCGAGTGAAACCGAGCTGCGCGGACGAAAGAGCGAACGGGACGATCTCTTCGACGCCCTTGAAAGCGAACTTCACGCACTCGAGAGCGCGGCGGGCCAACTGCGCCGCATGTTCCTCGTTCGTGTTTTCGGGAATCTGCGACCTGCCCTCCTCATCTCCATGGCGTTCGCCCTCGCCCTCGCCCTCGGCATCGTTTTCGGTCCTAGCACCACATCTTTGGGCGTTGCCGCCGGGGGATTCGTCGTCCTGATTCTCGCGATCCTGGGCCTCCACCACGTGGGATGGAGCAGGGCCCGCGAGCAGGCCCATCAGGTGGCGACGCGGATGGCCGCCGCCGCAAAGCTCGCCGCTGCCGCGCAGGCGGAGGCGGAGCGTGCCCATCGCGCGAGAATGGACGACATCAACACCGCCTACCAGCAGCTCTGCGAACAGATCAATCAGGCTTGGTCGGACGCCGACCAGATCGAAACCAACTTCGCCGCCTCCGCCCGCAAGAAGCTGGATCGGCAGGTCCCACGGATGTTGGAGCGGCAGGGCAAGGGGCGGAAGGTGTTCCTTGAAAAAGAGGCGGCCGCGCACGCAGCGGCGATCGCCGACATCGAAGGGGACGCCATTGCGCGCACGGCGCGACTCGATGAGGATCACGCTGCCGAACTCGAACGGCTTGCTGCCGAAGAGGCGCAGCAGACGCAGGCGGTGGAGGACGAATGGCTCCCTCTCGTGAAAGTCGCCGCAGAGGAAATCGAGCGCATGCGCACCGCAGTGGCCCCTTTCTCGCCGGAGTGGACCGCGCCCGGGCCCGACGTTTGGCCGACGCCGAAAGACTTCCCTCCTGCGACCCGGTTCGGCGGACTCGCCCTGCACCTCGGGCACCATATTGGCACTCTCGCCGAATCGTTCCTCGATTCCCTCCCCTGCCCACGGGAGATTTCCGTCCCAC
>Ga0247837_1005994_pt1 | contig 17587 bp, 13 predicted proteins | sample LaCtaG_2_FD_187115 | JGI IMG/M metagenome (GOLD analysis project Ga0247837, IMG submission 187115) | Freshwater microbial communities from meromictic Lake La Cruz, Castile-La Mancha, Spain - LaCruzMarch2015_14.5m | ecosystem: Environmental > Aquatic > Freshwater > Lake | place: Spain: Castile-La...
GCCAGAAAGCCCTTGTCGCTGCAACGCTTCTTGCTTCGACTGGGTTGAGGCCCTAACGAATCGTTCTGCTCGTCGATTGCAACGGGACTCAAGAATTCATCGGCCCGCCGGTGATTAACACGCGAATCTACCGAAGCTTCTTCGGTTTGAGCATCCTCTTTCGCATCGGAAGCAAGGGATTTGATTCGCCGCTGAACGGATGTGTAGTCGCTTGTTTCTAGCGTCTCTGCTAATGCAGCGCGAATCGGGTTCAAATCGACGTAGGCCGCGCACGCCAACAGAGTTTCCTCGTCCAGAATCCGGACCGCTTTGAATCTGCTTTGCCAGAACCTGCCGAGTCCCTCACCTTCTTCACCATTCGCTCGCATTGCGATATACTGACATAACACTCGCATCCACCAAGATATGTCGCTCAATCGCCTGCGAATATCAGCCAATTTCACAGGATCATTTCGGATCGAATTAAGGTCAAATTCGTTGGGTTCGGAAGGAAACCACAGCTTTTGCCCGTCCACTTCTCGCCGGACTTTTCGTTTTGGGCAGAGCGTCCACCACCGCCGAGCGACTTCGGTATCGTCCCAGGTTTGGACAACGTCGGGCCTGGAACGCAGAACCAAGTGGATGTGATTGGATAGGCAAGTGAAGGCTAGCAAATCGATGCCGAACGCGGACGCAAGGAGTTGCAGCTTGTCTTCGATCCAACGTTTTCGGTGATCAAAGTTCTTTCCGGAGAGGGGGTCATCTCCGAGAAGGAAGCACCGTCGGTTCGTCCTGGCCATGGCATGGACCGCAACAATCTCCGAGGGATCAAAAATCTCCGCCCGCGACAATCTCATGATGATTCACTCCGTCGAAAGAACCGAAACAAGAATTCTAGATTCAGAATAAGGAATCCAAATTCAGATTGCAACTACCTACCCGAACAAATGCTGTGTCCCTTTGATGTAGACTCCGCGCCAATACTGAGGAGCGGCGGGCTAGAAGAAGTCTGTTTATTTTAACGGTACTCTCTAACGTCATAGTATTGCCCATCGATTCCAAGGTTGCAGACATTCATGCCGGAATAGTAGCTACCTTGACTCGAAATGGAACTACGATCGGTCCACATGACAATTGGATCGCAGCAACCGCTTTGAAGTATGACTACGAACTGTTGACAACCAACGTGGCTGAATTTCGTCGAGTTCCCAATTTGCGTGTAATCGACTATCCGAATAGTAGTTGAAGTCGTGTTGTCTTGATCTAGCCATGCCTTAAGTAAGCCAGACACTTTCAAGTTGAAAACATGGTCTCTCGAAGACACCCGAACAAATGCTGTGTCCCTTTGTTGTAAATGAGTCTGTCGAAAAATGGGGGGCGAAAAATTTTGGAGCCATGATTCCGCCAACTATTTTTCGCCCCTCATTTTTCGACAGTAGCTACTCCTTGTCATTAGAGCCATTAGTACTATTAGGGAGCCATTACGAACACCCCAATTAATTGCTGTGTCCCTACTAAACTCCCCTCGGCTTGAAGCGAATTAGCTGATGATGTCAGCGAGTTTGGCTGGAAGTGTTTCCGTTTGAATCGTAAAGGGAGATCGCGCAAGTCAAAGCGGGATGAACTGAGATAGCGAGGCATGGACGACGTCGAGTTGAAGACGGGCGAGGGAGAGCGAGCTATACTAAAGCGACAGAGGGTAATTGATGCCACGAAAGATACGAGAATTGATCGCTGACTTGGAGAAAGCTGGGTTCGAAAACCGAGGCGGAAAAGAAAGTCATCGAAATTTGGCACATCCCAAAGTAACGGGTATCGTTACTATTTCGGGTCAACTAGGGGACGATGCGAAAAGATACCAAGAGAGAATCGTGAAGTACGCAGTCGAGGAGAGTCAAAAATGAGCAGTGCAGACCGCTATGCAAAAATCGTCTATTGGTCGGAGGAAGACCAGTGTTTTATCGGGTGTTGCCCTAAGTTGGTCCTGGGTGGCTGCCATGGTGATGACCCCAAGGCCGTGTTTGCTGAGCTATGTGAGATCGTAAGCGAGGCTGTGGAGCTTTACGCGAAAGATGGCCGAACTTTACCGCCACCGGATTCAAACTACGACTGGGCAATCCAGAAACAATCTGTGACTACGACCTAACGATCGCTATCTATCGGAAGATCACCAACTGCGGATATATCGATTTGCCACAAGTAAGCGAGACACTTTCAAGTCGAAAACATGGTGCCTAGAAGACACCCGAACAAATGCTGTGTCCCTTTGATGTAGACTCAATGCGTCAACGGTTCGGCAAGCTATTGCTTGAACACGGCTACCAACGCCGCCATATGAATGTTATGAACGGTCCAGGCGACGCATTCTTATTTACACTTCCCTGATGGTAGAATGCAATGACTATGAAACCGCTATTTTCAGAAAAAGATGTTCGGCGATGGGCCTCGACATGCAGCGAAGACATCGAAATCTTGGAACGCCGTTTGGGGCGGGACTCAAACGACGTCCAAGGATTAAATATGTTGGCGTTGACTTTGGTTGATTCGGCGTTCGCAAAGTTCGCGATCGGTAAGTGCGACAACGCGGCTAATCTCTTGCAGTCCGCCGTTCGTTTCAAGCTTAGAATATTTGAGCTGCATTCCGCTGGTAACGAGGCGGCCAAGGGCTATATTCGCGCTGGAGAGTTTCAAACTATATTGCTTGCTTTTGCTTCAGGGGACATTGATCTCGCGCGTCAATTTGCAAGTATTCTCCCTGCCGATGGGTTTGCCGTCGAAAATAGCGCAGCCGACTCAAGCTTTATTTACCTGTCACTCAAGGCGCTTGCGCTGAGCGATTTCGATAAAGCAGCATCTCTACTCTCGCGCCCCAAACCCGAAAAAGTTGATCAGCAGTTCGTAGGCTACATCGAGTGCTTAGAGGCTATAGCTGAAAAGAATGCATCTAAGGTTCAGGTGGCAATTCAAAATGCGGAGTCTCATTGGTATGCGTTCATGAACAAGAAATTTCGAGGCCACCCTCAAGCCGCGTGTTTTGTCGCAGGTCTTGGATTCCAGCGAATTGCAGAAACTACGCTGAAAACGAAGTTGGATATTGAGTTTTGTTGTTCAGGAGGTTCGAGCTGAGACACCGTTAGCAAGTTGCCCCAAGTAAGCCAGACCTTTCCAAGTTGAAAACATGGTGTCTAGAAGATGTCCATTCAGAAGAATCCTCCGCAATCCGATGTGGACGCACCCAAGCGAAAAGTACCGATTGCAAGTTATGCGATCATCCTGTCGCTATGGATTGGATTTATCTTTGGAACGTCTTGTACGGTAATCCGACCGCTCGAGTTCTTTGAAATCGTTCGTTCCTTCACCGGTGCAGATCGCCAATGGATGGAACGTTTCAGTCTTTTCTGGGGAGTCGCTTGGTTCGGTGTGGTCAAGGGCTGGCACTTCGCCGAGTTTGCCATCCTGACATTCTTAACGGCAAGGGTCATCCAATGGTGGCGAGGCGGATTGGACACCAAATCTATTGCAATCGCGATGCTTGCCTGCATCCTTTTTGCTGCCTCAGACGAATGGCATCAAACCTTTGTGCCAGATCGATTTGGAACATTCCAAGATGTTCTCATCGATAGCCTGGGCGTCATTGCTGCTGGCACCTATTTGCTTCAAAGAAGCCGTAAAGCGAGTCTGCGACGTGCTGAGTAGATTGCCGAGAACGGTTTTCAACACTTGCATGTTATGGTAAATATATTGCCTTCGGAAAAAATCAGGTTACACCGATTTCAACGAAGCTGGGATTGTCTGAAACGACCATGACCATAGCGCAGACCTGGTTCGCTGATATGTCTTTTTGTTGAAAGCGACCGATGATTGACGTGTCTCGGTTCAGCCAGTACTCAATTATCCCGTCTGGTTTTTGTTCCATTGCATCCACCGTCAAGAAGCGACCAGTTGGGATCGATAAACCTACCCCCAGCGCCTTGGCGAATGCCTCTTTCACTACCCAAAGTTGGTAGTAAGCTTTCGTTTGCTGATCGCTCGGCAGAGATTGCCAGAACGCCAACTCGATGGGATGTAAATTTTGTTGTGCCAGCAAACTCAGTTCGGGAAGCTCCTGAATAGTTTCAACATCGATCCCAATCCGATGTGTGATGCTTGTGGCTGCTACAACGATGTTCAACGATCGCGACAGGCTGAAATCCATCGTAGAACCTGAACGATTCGGGGCAGTTAAGTCTGATTTCGTCGAAGACGATAGATAACGAACCTTCCAAGAGAGTTTTCCGGAAGGTGATTCCAACAGTTGGATGGATTCGGGTGAAATGCCGGTTGCTTTTGCAATGTTCAGACGAGCGAGCCCACGTCGAGCCGAAAACAATTCCCGATCTGCAGCACGTTGATAGAGATCAAATCTCTGTTGTTCTGTTGTGCTAAACCAACCATTCCATTGTTCTAGATCATCCAGTCGAAAGGGAGCCTGCAGGCAGGTCGCAAAAGCGTTGCCGTCGTCGAATACAATCTGAAGTTCCGAGGCACTTGCTTTCATAGCCTATACGTTAAGCTGACACTCGAGCAATTGGGATTCCATATCGACTAACCAATGTCGTATTTCGTCGATCAGTTGCAAGCGGTCTTCTTCTAGAAATGCGACGTGGTCCCAATGGGGGTGATACTTGACCGTGATTTCATTTCGCCCCTGAAGCGAGGGAAACATATCATAGAATTGTTGTTCATAACTGTAGTAGTCGATGACGCCACCGGTGTAAAGAAAAAGAAGCCTAACATCTCGGTCGGCGAGACTGCGAATCTCTTTTTCTGCTTGCTCGCAGCATGGGAACTCACGAATGTCAAAACCTAAAGGCATACTGGAGCCTTTGGTTGGCTTCTTATGATACCACTCTCTGCCAACCTGAATCCATTTCAAGGGACTGATCACTTTCGGAAGGTACTTTTGCCTGGCAGCATGAAAACCATGCTTCTTCGTTCTGTATCCACATCCGTCCATAGCACAGACTGCGACGATGCGATTGTCTTGCAATGCGGTGGCTATGGCATCGTCAGCCCCCGAACACAAACCAAAAAGCACAAATTGCGCATAGCCATACTCCTTTTGCAGGAAATCCATAGCCTGCTTCACTTCGCTAATGGCACGAATGACGGAGGCGCCTTGTCCCGCGACCGGTAGGCTCTCTCCGATCCCCGAAAGATCGAAGCGGAAGGAACCGAAACGCTGTTGAGCAAGATCGGCCGCTAAGTAAACGTTTAATCGCGATGGTCCAACATTGGTTAGCATTCCAGCCGTCAACATGATGACTGCGGTCTTGGAATGAGATTTGTTTGTTTTCGTCTTTGAATTTGAAAGTGGATCGGTGTGAATTCCAAACAGATGTTCATGTTGACCGAAAATGTGAGCTGTTTCCCTGGCTGTTATCATCTATTTGATCCTTCAGTCAGAATGGCCTCAATCTGTCGATTAGCATGCGGCGAGGAAAAAGCAGATTGAACATACCGGCTCTCGTACCAATAGATTTCATCCGGGCATTCGCGAAGGTTCCAGTTACTCAAGTTCTGCAGAGCCGAAAATGGGAGACGCTGGTCCTTGGATGTGATGATCCAGTTGCGTTGAGCTCGACCCGTGATCGAAAACGAGATTCGAATTGACTCGAGTTCATTCTGCATCGCGTTAGGATATCGATAGCCCATGAATTGCTCGTGATGAGCTTTTCTTCGGTTCAAGAATCTGGTCAAGCTTCGTAGTTCATACTGATGCATTGATCGCATTTGATTGAGATAGGTGTTACCATCCGCAACTGGATCCCACAAGATTGCGTGCGCGACGCCATCTAGAGGCGATTGAGCCAGAAAGGTTGCACCGAGACGGATGCCTAGCACGGAGACTTTGATCCACGTGTTCGGATCGATTGCGGATTGGCTTTCTTTCACATGATGAATAACGTTATAGACATCATGCTGCCATTGTTGAAGCGACATGTCCGCTGTTGTACCTTGTGAATTGCCTGTTCCAGCGTAGTCAAAACGAAAGACGTCGAAGCCGATTTGAGACAGACGGACCGCAAGCTGTTGTAGATTGCGAAAGGACCGGGTGTGTTCATGGCCGATTGCGTTGCAAATAACTAATGAGTGATTGCGAGCCGTGCTTGCTTCGCGTTGAGCTGGATACTGGATGACTGCTAATGGGCAGGCCCCACTTGGTATCGAAAGGGGGCGGATTCGAGGAAGCTTTACTCGCGATTCGGATGCGATCGAGCAAGACACTTGAGATGCATGGTTTTGATCGGACGCTGTAGAGGGAGCGGTGAGCGATTGTAGGTGACACCCCAAGCTGGCAATGGTAGGGTTCGCAAAAAAATCTCGAACGGGGATGGTAAGGTGAAGAGATTTTGTAATCTGTGCGATCGCCCGTGTTGCCAGCAGGGAACTTCCGCCCAACTGAAAGAAGTCGTCGTGCCGACTGACATCGGAAATGTTCAAGACGTTGGACCAGATTGCAGTAAGATCGTGTTCCAGTTGGTTCTCTGATTCGCAAATCTTCCCATCTCTTGCCACGGTGCCCGATTCGGGAGGCGGTAAAGCGGGCCGATCGATTTTTCCGTTAATGGTTTTCGGAAATGCATCGATGAAAACGTAACGCGAAGGGATCATGTAGACAGGCAATCGCTCGCGAAGGAACGTAGCCAAGGCAAATGCAGATACGTTTTTGTTATTCAAGACAACGTATGCAGCAAGGTACTTATGTCCTGCGTTTTCAAAGCATGCGACGAGAGATTCGTCGACGGAATCGCACTGGGATAAAACTGCCTCGATCTCACCAGGTTCAATCCGGTAGGAGCCGATTTTCATTTGGTGATCGATTCGGCCAGAGAATTCAAGATCGCCCGAAGGGAGCCAGCGTGCTAAATCGCCCGTCCGATAGAGACGCGTTGGCTCGGATCGGCCAGCTAGATTCACCTGAATGAAGGCCTTATGATTCAGTTCAGGGCGATTCAAGTAGCCACGTGCTAACGCACGTCCACTGATAAAAAGGTTGCCCGTTTCTCCAACGCCAAGTTCTTGATTTTCATCGTTAAGAATATGTGCTGAATAGCCCAATAGCGGTTTGCCAATTGGCATCTGCGATTGATCCCAATTCTGATCAGGAATGAAGCAGGTGCAAGTTACCGTTGTTTCCGTTGGACCATACGCATTGCACCATAACACTTCTTGTTTGCACAGTCGCTTCCATCGCCGGAAGTGTTCCACCGAAACTTTTTCGCCAGTTGCTATCAGAAGTCGCAAGCAAGTTGGTACGCTCGCATGGGAAGCCATCATCAGGTCGACCCATTCATGCCAATAGGCGGTCGCGATATGCAATGCGGTAATCTGATACGATTCAACCAAGTTCGAAAGTTCATTGGAGTCATCGGATCGTTCGAGCGGACGAACCACCACCGTGCTGCCGACCAAAAGAGGCGGGAAAATCTCCTCAATCGCAATGTCAAAATTCAGTGTCGAGAATTGAAGGGTACGATCTGAACGGGTGAGTCGGTAGAGTTCGATGTCTGCTAAGCAATAGGTGGTGAGCGATCCATGTTCGATTTGAACCCCTTTGGGTTTGCCGGTCGAGCCCGAGGTGTACATGACGTAAGCCAGGGCATTGTCTGAAATTTCGATACCCAGATTCGTCCCGTCTGACAGCCAAAGTTGCGGATCGCATGGGTCTTGAAAGTCGGGAGAGTTTGTTGAACACTGATCGAATAGTTCTCGATATCTCTTGTCGCACAGAACAAGGTCAATGGACGCATCTTCCACGATGTATGCGAGTCGATCTTTGGGAAATTCCGGATCCAATGGAACAAAGGCGCACCCCGACTTCATGATGCCGAGCATGCAGATGATGGCGTTGGCTGAACGGTCCATGCAGAGTCCGATTCGTCCTTCAATCGCCATTGGACGATCCAGCAAGAACTTGGCAAGTTGGTTGGCTCGTCGGTTGACTTCGCGATAAGTCCATCGATCCCCTTCAAACTCGATCGCAATTGCATCTGGAGATTGGAGGACTTGTTGTTCAAAGAGAAAAGGAAAAACGGTCGTTGGTGTTACCGCAATTTCTGACTGTGGTGAGCAAAGAAGCATAGTATTCAGAAGGATGCGAACGATCCGAAGTGGATACCCGAGTCCAGTCCTGCAACCGTGGGAGCGTAGAATACGGGAGGGGCGATATTGTTTTGGAGAACCATTTGAAGCGATTCGCTCAGAATATGGAGGCCCAGGTTAAGATCGCTGCGCGAGATGGTTAAGGGGGGGAGCAGCTTGACGACTTGATCTTTCGCACCTGAGGTTTCCACCATCAGACCGTTAGAAAAGGCTTGTTTGCACACTCGTCCAGCAACGTCTGGGTCTGTGAATTCTAGTCCCCAGATCATACCGCGTCCGCGGACAGCCTTGGTTGCGCCGTTGGATCTGGAATGGAGGGCATTTAATGACTTTTCTATGATTGCGCCATGCGATTGGATCTGTTGAGCCAGAAGTTCGTCGCGCCAATAATTCAAAAGTTGTTTTGCGGCAACGAAGGCTAGATTGTTTCCGCGGAAGGTTCCGGTATGTTGTCCAGGCTTCCAGATGTCACAGTCGCGGCGCATCAAGACTAAAGACATAGGAAGCCCGCCACCGATGGCCTTGGATAAACAGACAATGTCGGGTTGAATTCCGGCAGGTTCGAATGAAAAGAATGTTCCGGTTCTTCCATTACCGACTTGGATGTCATCGACAATGAAAAGGATATCATGAGCTTGGCAGATAGATGCGATGCTTCGAAGCCAATCGAAGCTAGCAACATTGATTCCCCCTTCCCCTTGAACCGTTTCTAGGATGACGGCTGCGGGTAAAGGTAGACCGCTGCTTCCATCTTCCAGCATTTTCTTCAGCAATTCCGCCGTGTCGAGATCGCCTAGATAGCCATCGAATGGCAAGTGCGTCACATTGGCATGCGAGCCATAACTGAGATCGTGGTAGTACTGATTTCCCGTTAACGCAAGAGCTCCAAGGGAATGGCCATGGTAGGCATTGGTAAACGCAACAATATGCGAGCGTTGTTTTGACATGCGAGCCAACTTGATCGCAGCTTCGACTGCGTTGGTTCCTGTTGGACCAGTGAATTGAACTTTGTAGTCGAGTTTTCTAGGGATCAGGATGATCTCTTCTATGGCTTCAAGAAGTTCTGTTTTAGCGACGGTCGCGGTATCCAAACCATGCACGATTCCGTCTTGAGCCAAGTAGGAAATAAGGGCTTCCGTAACCCTTGGATTGTTGTGCCCATAATTCAGGGTTCCTGCACCCGCAAAGAAATCGAGGAAGCGTTTGCCCAGACTGTCTGTCAGCCACGCACCTTGGGCTGACTTAAAAACAGTTGGAAAAGAACGAACATAACTGCGAATGTTCGATTCGAGTCGGTTGATGGTATTCGGGATTGGCATGTGCATCCAAGGTGCAATACGAAGATGTTGCGGGGTGAAGGGCTCTTGAAATCACCGCCAAGCGGGATCTTCAGTTACGAGCCAAGGGCTGCAGTACCCTAGATTTTTTTTTGACCTAGCGAGGTTGGCGGCAAAACATTATTTCGTTCTGGGGCTTGTGCAAGCGGAATGTAGCGATTGTTCGGAATTTGCAACTTTCCATGGTGTGGGAGGCTGTTGGAAGTTCGTGCCCCCAAGGGCTAAAGCATGGTTTCGCTCGACCAAAGAATCGATGCCAACTACAATAGCGCGATCTCCATTGTGCATGATTCAACCTAGGGCCAAAATGAATACTGATTCGCTTTCTCATCATCGTCAGAATCTACATGACGCCTTTTTTGAAGATCGCGATCAAGAGCTTTTGGATTTCTTGGAGTTCGAGACCAAATCCAAGGAGGAAGAAGAACGATCTGTTCTTCAAACGAAGGCGGGTATCTCGGACCCGCAGGTGTTGGCAGCACTCGAGCGGGTTGGCATTACCTATTCTTCGATCAATGCGTTCATGCTGTTGCCTTTGGTTCGGCTTGCATGGGCGGACAGCAAGATTCAAGAAGGGGAATTTGAATCGCTGCTGAAGGCTGCCAACGACGAGGGGATCACTTATGGGACGCCAGCTTATCGGCTCCTGAGTCGATGGCTGGACGAGCGGCCATCTGATAAGGTGATCGAAGCATGGCAGATGTACGCTCGAGCGCTCGCTCGCGAACTGGATGAGACCAGTTTGTTGGCTTTCCAGCAAGCAACGCTTGGACGAGCTCGCCGTTTGGCAGAAACGTCTGGTGGGATTCTCGGGTTAGGGGATAAGATTTCAGAAAACGAACGTTTGGTCCTGATGGATCTTGCAAATGCCCTGACCAAAACGGAATCGTAGAACGATTGCGTTGCCCCCAAGCTTGGATCTGAGTCGATTCGAGATCGCGTCGCGATTTTTTCAGTGCTTGGCTTTTCGTAGGCAAAAGTTCGTTTTACGCTACAATACCGATTCACCTCTCTGCCATCCCCAAGCATTTCGATTGGGCTTTATCTTTTTTCACTTTGTTGGAGGTCGTGTTGATGCGTCTTCGTTTTTGCGAAATGATGTTGTTCGGTTCCCTACTTTTAACTTGCCCCGGATTATCCCTTTGGGCGAAAACCACTCCTGAAAAAGTGGTAACAGTAGAGGGGGTGACCGAGTACAAGTTCCCGAATGGGGCAAGGGTTGTTTTGTTCCCTGAACCATCGCGTCAAACGATATCGGTCAACATGACCGTTTTGGTGGGTTCTCGCCATGAAGGATATGGCGAGGCGGGTATGGCGCACTTGCTAGAGCATTTGGTGTTCAAGGGGACGCCAACTTTCCCGGAAGTGCCCAAGGCGCTGCGTGACCATGGTGCAAACTTCAACGGAACCACCAATGTCGACCGAACCAATTACTTCGAAACACTTCCTTCCAGCGATGAGAATCTAGAGTTCGCCATTCACCTGGAATGCGATCGCTTGATGAACAGCTTCATCAAACGCGAGGACTTGATGTCGGAGTTTACCGTTGTTCGAAATGAATTTGAACGCGGCGAGAATAGCCCTCAAGGGGTCCTTTCGCAACGAGTGCAAGCGGTTGCCTACGAATGGCACAACTATGGCAAGTCAACGATCGGCAATCGATCCGACATTGAACGAGTGCCCATTAACAACCTCCAAGACTTTTACAAAAAGTACTATCAGCCCGACAATGCGGTACTGATTGTGACCGGCAAGTTCGACGAAACAAAGGCTTTGGAATACATCACCAAGTATTTAGGTTCGATTCCAAAACCAAGTCGCAAATTAGATGCTCCTTACACAGAAGAGCCAGCTCAAGACGGCGAACGTTTTGTGTCGCTCAAGCGTGTGGGGGCAGTCGGTTCCGTGATCGCGGCGTACCACATGCCTGCCGCATCGCATCCAGATTGGGCACCGTTGAATGTGCTAGCGAGTGTTCTTTCTGAATCGAAGATCGGTCGACTAGATGCCATGTTGGTAGAAACCAAGTTGGCGACCAGCGCATCTGCGGGGGCTGATAATTCCCACGATCCCGGGCTGTTCACGCTGTTTGCGGAGCCGACCGAAGGCAACCTAGAAACCTTGCGTGTGAAGCTGATTGAAATCATGGACAACATTGGTGCGGAGCCATTCACGGAAGAAGCGGTGGAACGAGCCAAGTTACGGGCCAAACGCCGCACGGACCAATTGCTTTCCAGCGCTTCAGCAATGTCGAGTGGGCTGAGCAGTGCAGCAGCGCTGGGGGACTGGCGACTTCTGTTCTTGCAACGCGATCGCGTTGCTTTGGTGACCGCTGCCGATGTGAATCGAGTTGCACAGACGTACTTTCCTGAATACAACCGAACGGTCGGAATGTTTTATCCCACCGACACCCCGAAACGGCTGAGCATACCAGCGGTCGAATCGATTGCGGACGTGGTCAAGAACTACACGGGCGGAACAGCGATTGAATCGGGAGAAGCATTTGAACCAACCCCTGAAAACATTGACGCTCGTACCAAGACGATCGAGATCGATGGAATCAAAATCTCTCTCTTGCCAAAGAAGAACCGTGGGGAAACGGTTTCGATGACCCTTTCTTTGCGTTATGGCAACGAGGAATCGCTCGCCAATAAAAACACCGCAGCAGCCATGGTGGGCGGGATGTTGATGACAGGCACCAACAAAATGGATCGCCAAGCACTTCAGGAAAAAATGGACAATCTAGGAGTTCAAATCTTCGCGGGTGGTGGAGGTGGCGGTCGTCGTGGTGGACGCGGCGCTGGCGGTGGCCGCGCTGGGCAACTTGCGTTCTCGATCGAAGCCAAACGGGACTCGTTGGTCGAAGGCATCGCATTGCTAGGCGAGATTCTGCACGATCCTGCCTTCCCCAAGGACGAATTCGAACAGATGAAAGCAAGGTCGATCAGCCGCATGCAATCGATGATGTCCGATCCTGCTGCATTGGCAAACGATCGACTCGGTCAATCGCTCTCCGATTACCCTCGTGGTGACGTACGCTATGTACCATCCATGCAAGAATCGCTCTCAGAAATGAATCGTGTGCAACTGGATGAAATCGTTGAGATCTATCGGAAGCAGATTTCGGGCAGCTACGCTGAAGTCGCGATCGTGGGTGATTTTGATGTCGATCCAACGCTGAAGGCTATTGAACGCGAGCTAGCCAACTGGAAAAGCCAAGTGCCGTTTAGTCCTATCGAACGAGAAGCTCGAAAAGGTTTGGTTGGTAGCAACGAAGCCATTTTGACCCCCGACAAAGCGAATGCAGTTTTCTTGGCGGGCATGTCACTGGAGCTCAATGAAGAGAATCCGGAAAGCATCGCTTTGGAGATTGGCAATTTTATTCTGGGCGGAGGCACTCTTTCGTCGCGACTGGGGGACCGTATTCGGCAAAAAGAGGGTTTGTCTTACGGCGTAAGTTCTTCGTTATCGACCCCTTCACGCGGCTCGGACGCTAGGTTCACCATCAACGCGATCACCAATCCTGCCAACATCAAGGCGGTTGAGGTTGCTGCGATGGAGGAATTGAACCGCTTTATCGACGCTGGTCCAACTGAGGCAGAAATGGTGGATGCGAAGAAGGCTTTCTTGGAAGCAATCAAAGTCTCCAGAACAGGCGATAGTGCCATCGCGGGCCAGTTGGCATCCAATTTGTATCTTGGCAGAACTTTTGCCTATTCGAAAGATCGGGAAGCGATGATCGATACACTCACCGCTGAATCGGTTCGACTGGCTTTCAAGAAGTTTGTCGACCCGAGCAAGTTGGTTATCTTGCGCGCGGGCGATTTTAAATAGCTATCGACCAATAAAGGCATGGTCATGCCTTCCGTTGGTTTTAACGAAAAGAGTCGCTGATTCGCGGTTACGAACAGCGTTCAGCGACTCGCATCTTGGCGCTGCGGCTTCGCGAGTTCTCGTTTGTTTCTTCTTCGCTCGCTTCGATTGGCTTTTTCGTGAGCACCTTCAGATGCTCGTTGTCCCGTATGGCATGCTTGACGATGCGATCTTCCAGTGAATGGAAAGAGATAACAAGCAATCTACCACCGGGGGTTAGGCAATTCGGAAGCATTCTCATGGCGTCTTCCACATGCTTCAGTTCTTGATTGACCGCAATGCGGAGGGCTTGAAAGGTACGAGTCGCGCTGTCGATTCGGCCTGGAATCCTGCTGCCCGGAACACAGCGATGCACGAGATCTGCGAGTTGTTCCGCGGTTTGCACTGGATCTGACTTGCGACGTTCGACGATGGTTCTTGCGATACGCCGACTAAATCGCTCTTCTCCAAATTGGTAGATGATGTCGGCAAGATCTTTCTCGTCAATTTTGGCCAATAGATCCCGAACCGAGATCCCCTCCTCGGTGCAAAATCGCATATCCAAGTCTCCGCCGACTCGAAACGAGAACCCGCGTTCTCGGTCTTCAAGCTGGTCGCTCGATAGGCCCAGATCGAGCAAAATACAATCGGCTTTTGGAATATGGTGTTCTTCCATGAGATTCGGAAGATCGCGGTACGAGCTTTGTATCAATCGAACATGGCACGAATCTTTCGGTAGTTCTGCGTCGAATAGTTTCGTAACTCGGTCGATCGCACCGCCATCCCGATCGATCCCAATGAGCGTATCGTTTGGACGCAATTTTTCGATTAGATGCCACGCGTGGCCTCCGCCTCCCAGAGTTCCATCCACGATGGTTCTAGGCTGGTTGGCTTGGCGATCGATGCCTGACCATTCAAGAACTTCCTTCAGCAAGACAGGGATATGGACGGTAGGATGGGCCACTGGCAAAAATTCTCGAAGAGAGATGTAAAAACGAAAAAGCCGGTCGGCCGGGCCATCTCATTCATCCATCGGAGCATGCACTTAAAGGTTCCGTTCTTGGGCGCGTTGCGTGTTACTGACTTCCGCGAGTTGGGTTATCAAGGAACTTGCAAAGCGAGGCTAAATCGAGAAAGGCAACCTATTACTGCTTCATAATCGATTGGCGGGAAAAGCCCGTGGCCGCGAAGCTTGTCCCAAACCTTTTCAACTCATCCCCGCAATTCGCTTCAATGGGTGAGATGTCTCCGGGCCCGACCGGCTAAGGATCGTGTCCCGCGACAAGGTCCTACAATACTCTACCGACGCCCAACTTGGCTACACTCTTTTGGGTGAAGTTCCTAAGGATTCTTCTGCGAAATCGCGAATTTGCTATCATAATTGGAGCTCATGAGACGAACCCTTGGTTGATTTGCTTCGACGTAAACACTTCGTCGTTAGCAACTTAATGTGATCCAAGCGAGAAACGAAATAAACTTGTCAGCATCTTTTTTTCTAATCCTGGTGTTTTGTATAGCTTTTTTTTATGCGGCAGCCAAGTTGTTTGGAAAGGGTAGGTATTCGCCCTGGGAGCGGTTGTTGTATGCGCCTGTGTATGCGTTAGCAAGAATTTTGTGGCGGGTGGAGATTGTTTGGGGGGAAGCTGGATGGGGCACATCCAATCGGAATCCGAACTCCTCGAGGGATTGGTTGTTGGCGGAGAGGCTTCCAGGTGGGGCGTTATTGGTCGCGAATCATCGTTGTTCTCTGGATCCATTCTTTGTGCAGTTGATCAGTGGTAAACGGGTGCACTGGATGGTAGCGGGTGAGTATTTTCGGCACCCACTTTTTGGTCCTGTCCTTCGAGCGTATCAGGCTATCCCGACCAATCGAGGTGGAGTGGATACGGCATCCACGAAATCCGCGATTGCCTTGGCGAGAAGTGGACGATTCGTCGGAATGTTTCCGGAGGGACGCATCAATCGAACGGATTCTCCCTTGCTTTCGATCCGGCCAGGCGCTGCGATTGTGGCTCAACGAGCGAATGTACCCTTGATTCCGATTTGGATCGAGGGAGCTCCGCGTGGCTGGGCTGTTTATAGTGGGTTGTTTATGGCAGCGAAGGTCAAGATCTTCGTCGGTTGTCCTCGGCAGTCAACAATTTCAGGTTTGGATTTAAATTCTGTCCAAGATGAGCAGGGGGCAGCGAATAGCTCAGCGGACGAGGGGGCTCCGGCAGACTCCCAGCTTGACCGATTGGAGTCCCAAACAACCGAGACAGAGACTTTGCGATCTCATCGAACCAAGGTGCGCGGTGAAGCGTGCAAATGGATATCGGATGTCATGCAAGAATCCCTTGCCTTGGGTGGGCACTGCGATGAATCGATTGGGATTGCCGGGCGTAAATGGCTGGACAATTGAGCGTTGAACGTAAAAACTAAGCATCCATGCATTCAATAGGAGAATAGTTCGGTGTCAAAAACGAAGATTATCATTGCCGCCATCGCATGGTTGGTGCTGCTTGCTATCGGGGTTTCCGCTTGGAAGTTGTTGATACAGCCTGCGAAGAACCAGTCGATAGCAGAGGCTGCCAAGCAAGAGGCGAAAGCCAAGCTAGAGGCTTCGTCAAGCTCCAGTCGATTCACGCATGAAATCACGATTGGGTTAGATAGTTTTTCAGGGTACGCCATTCTTCGGACTCCAGAATTTGAATCTCAGTTATCGAATCGTGGTATCAAGCTGAAGCTGAGCGATGATGCGGCGGATTATTCTGCTCGTGCGGCTTCGCTCGAGAAAGGGGCTTTGCATTTCGCAGCGTTTCCTGCGGATGCGCTAGTGAAGACTTTTTCTAAGCTCGAATTTCCGCCAGCCACAATCATTGCCATCATCGATGAGACACGGGGAGCGGATGCCATGTTGGCGTATAAAAAGCGATTTCAAAATGTAGATCAACTGAATTCGCCGGATGTGAAGTTTGTTTTGGTTGCGGATTCTCCTAGCGAAACATTAGCTAGGGTGGTCATGCAAGACTTTGGCTTGACGCAGGTAAGTAGCAAATCGATCGATGCCGTAAGCGGGCCTGAACAAGTCGTCGAACGATATCGAAAGGCGGATCCGACCACGAACGAGGTTTATGTCGTTTGGGAGCCATATGTCAGTCAAATGTTGGTCAATGACGGCCTGCATGTGCTTACCGATAGCTCGAAGTTTACAGGATACATTGTGGATACACTGGTGGTGAATCGCGACTTCCTGCTAAAAAATGAGCCAGTGGTCGAGGCGGTGCTTGAGAGCTATTTCACAACGCTTTTTGCATTTCGCGAGCCTGGCAAAATGAAGCAATTGATGCTGGATGACGCCAAAAGAACGAAGCAGGTGCTCGAGCCTACGCAAGCGGAGAAGCTGATACAAGGCATTCATTGGAAGAACACTCAGGAAAATTTTGCTCACTTTGGTTTGCGTCAAGGTGCTATTGTCCACGTCGAAAACATTTTGGACCGTATCGCAAAGGTCCTGGTATCGACGGGGGCCATTGAACGGGAACCAGTCAATGGCAAGTGGAATCAGTTGTTTTTCGATCGTCCCGTCAAACAACTGATGAATCGCAATTTTTACCCGGGCGTACAGACGGAAACGATTCGAGAAGCAACCGTCTTAAAGGATCTTTCGGAACAACAATGGGACAGCTTAATGACGGTTGGAACCTTGAGTGTGCCGGAGTTGGTGTTTTCCCGAGGGAGCGCGAATTTGTCGGAACGTAGCCGAAGCATTCTCGATGAACTAGCGTCGAAACTTCAGACTTGGCCCCAATACTACCTGCAAATCCGAGGAAATGCATCCAACGTTGGCGATGTGAAAGCGAACGAACAGCTTGCATCGAAAAGGGCCAAGGGCGCCTTAGATTACCTTCAGTCGGTCGGTGTGCCCAAAGAACGGATGAGAACAATTGCTGGCGAAATCACAGGTGAAACGCGTGTGATCTTTGTTGTGGGAGAAATTCCCTACTAGGAAAGCAGCTTTTTGTTTTTCGAGCCTACTCCATAATCGATTCAAGCCTAGTACAATCTACGCTTCATTTGTTAGTCAACCTTTGAAGGATCTAGCGATTTGTCCGACCTGCGTTCTCGCGTTGCAACCGAATTGATTTGGGCTCCGTCTGTCGTGCTACCTATCGTGGCTGGGGCATCGGCGTGGTTAATGTCTTGGGCTGCTGGGGGGGTGAACTCGCTGACATTGGCGGGGTTGGTCGGTGTTTTGGGCGGAGTGGGGTGGTTTGCGACTCGAGTCATTTTTT
>Ga0247837_1006013_pt1 | contig 17550 bp, 4 predicted proteins | sample LaCtaG_2_FD_187115 | JGI IMG/M metagenome (GOLD analysis project Ga0247837, IMG submission 187115) | Freshwater microbial communities from meromictic Lake La Cruz, Castile-La Mancha, Spain - LaCruzMarch2015_14.5m | ecosystem: Environmental > Aquatic > Freshwater > Lake | place: Spain: Castile-La...
GATTCCGCCGAAGGAGCGCATCGGCTTTGACCGCAAGCAGGATCAGGAGCGTTTTACGGTCTCCCCGCAGGGCGTCGTCGTGGTGCCGAAGGGGTATCGATTCTGACTCCCGGCGAGCGTCTCGTTGCCTATCGAGTGGCTGATGTTGATGGTTGAGTCTCCGTGCATCTCCGTCTGTCAGATGGATCCTGCGTGCGGCCTGTGTCGTGGCTGCTTCCGCACCCGTGATGAAATCGCCGACTGGAGCGGCGCGACGGATCACACCCGGCTGCGCATCCTGGCGGCCGTCGCGCGTCGCCGTGAGGAACACGATCCTTGGCAGGGTGATTTTCGTTGTGACTGCGAACGCTGATGGTTCAGCCCATCCCCGCGACCGGATAACCGCGCTTGCCACCGCTTACGGTCGGGCCGCCCACGCGTCGCCTGCGGGCGCGGCTGTCCGCGGGACAGGGGTGTTGAGAATAATTGTCACATGGGCGCCGCGGCGACCCGATTTTGCCGGTGTTCGCCAGGAAATGCCTGTGCGTCAAGCGGCTGGTGCCGCCCCCCCCGGTCCCGGCGCGTCCGCGAAAAACGCCGCAGCGCAAATGTCTCACTCCGGATTGGCCTTGTTGCGTGCCTGCGTGTGGGGTATGCTCTAGCTGTAACGGTTGGTCGCGAGGTCGGGATGTGACTCACCAGTGACCAGCTTGGATAAGGGCGACACCCCGCCCTTACTCCCACCTCCAGTATTTAATCTCTCCTTGCAGTATCTCCTGATTTCGCTTCCGCTCAATGTAACCATCCTGAGTAGTCGCGTAATTGGTTCTCCCTGCCCACGCCCCAAGCGCCCCCGCCGCGCGTTCAAAGACAGCAACACAAGCCAGCAGTCCCCGGCGTCCTACGTCGAATCGGCTCAAGTAATAGCGTTTATCCGCTCCTCCGTGCCGTCCTGGCTCGTGCCAGATTTCATCCGGACGCTTGATGTTGGCGGCGGTGTAGAGCAGCCATGGTGCCCGCTCGCCCTTCATGATCTTCCACTCGCCCTTGAGATTCAGGAAGAGGTTATGGTCGATCGCTAAGACATTGCCGATGACATCGGTGAACGTGGCTTGGTCGTCACTGCCAAACTCACGCATAAAGCGCGCAAACAATTTTGGCTCCTCAAGCGCCGGGGATAACTTCTCGACCCCTGATCCGTGACGTGCCGGGGGCATCTGTCTATCGGCGGCCAAGAACCCTTGCAGGCTGCGAATGTGGATGTTTGGGTACTGGTCTTTCCCACACACCAGAGACGGACCTGAGCATTTCGCGGAAAAGGTGAAATCCTGGCATTGTACGAGCCGAGTTGCAATCGCCTGCTCGATCCCCTATGGCCCCCGCGACGTCCCGCGCGGCCCCGACACACTGCCGGAAACCCCTAACACCGTCACACACGTGCCCGTCCACGCATCAAGACCCTTGGCGTCCGGGAGAACAGGCAGGATTCGGCCGCGCAACCCCTCCGTTCGTCGCAAATGCCGTTGCCTGGATAGGGAATCCGGTGCTATAACGTGACCAACGTCACGGTTCGTGCGGAAACTGCCTTCGCTTGAACTGCGCAAGGCGGCTCAATCATCGTGGATGACCCGGAAAGAGCCCCGTTTCTGATTCGTGGTCGAACCGCGTTGGCCGTCGCGCGGTCCCTGCAGTCCACTTGATCGGTGCTGTTGCGTGGTTGCGTGGTTGCGATGGGCGGCCCCGCGGCGTTCAACGGGATGGCTCAAGGCCTGACGCCCCGTGGTGTGCTCCAAACCTGTCGAGGGAGCTTTGCATGAAACCGAAGCCCGCCGGGAAAGTGTCTTGCCTGCTCGCGTTTGCGGCGTGGTTGTTACTCGCCCAGTCGACCGCTCGGGCACAGTTCATCGTCAACGGTGACTTCTCCGACCCAACCGGCCTTGCCGGCTGGACGCCGGAAGGCGCCATCGTCAGCGAGCCCTTTGGGGGCTTCGCCCAGCTCGGCGCCGATGGCACCTACAGCCGTCTTCTGAAACAGGATTTCACCCTGCCGACTGCGCCCGCCATACTGGCCTTCGATTTCGCCTTCTCCACCACCGCCCCGCTCCTTGGCGCCGGCTTCCCAGACTCTTTTTCCGCTTCCCTGATCACCGCCGGCGGCGACTTCCTGGACATCCTGGTCGTTGATCAACTGGGCGTGGTTGCGGACCCGTCTGACGGCATCGAGTGGCTCACCGGCGCCTTACCCATCGACGTCACCTTTGACCCCGCGGTGACCATCCCCGGCTTCCAGCCCCTGGCGGGCGGCACCGATTACTGGGGGCGCATCAGCCTGCGGCTCCCCAGCGCGATCCTGGGTCAGGAGGCGACCCTGTATTTCGAGCTGTTCGACGAGACCGGCCTCGCTGCCACCATTGCCGCCATCGACAACGTTGGAATCAACCCAACCGCCGTCCCCACGCCCGCGACACCCGCCCTGCTCGGGATTGGCCTGGCGGCCCTCTCCGGCGCCGGCCGCAGAAGGGCAACGCGCGCCCTGAAATATTCGACCCCGCGATAACGCAGCAACAGGAGCGCAGTGAGGCAGAGAGGGAAGCAATGACCCGCGACAAGTTGGATCAAGCCGGACGGGGTGTGCCCCATCAACCGCAGCGGGACGGGGCATTCGCCCCGTCTCGAACGTTTGATCCGTGGCCGACCGCTGATTGGAACCGGCAAGTTCGGGGAAAACGTTTCGGACGGGGCGAATGCCCCGTCCGGCCCAGGGCAGCCAGGGCCAACAAGCCGGACGGGGCATGCCCCATCAACCGGGGCGGGACGGGGCATGCGCCCCGTCCCGAACGTTTGTCCCGTCGCGGACCGGTAGCTCTATGGCGGGACGGGGTATTTACCCCGTCCCGAACATTTATTGCGTAGCCGCCAGTCGGCATCGAACCAAGGTTCCGGACGGGCCACAGGCCCAGTCCGGCCCTAAGGCGATAGGGCAATAGGTAAAGGCAGAACGCACAATGACCCGCGGTAACCAAAGTTCCCGTCTCACCGGGCGCATCGGCTGGCTTCCGGCAACACTGCTTGCCCTGGTCGCGCTCGGGCTGATCCTCGTCCCCATCGCCTTCCTGACGCCAGACCGCATCCACGCTGCCCAAGCCGCCGAACCCATCGATACCGGGGCGTTGCGCCTCATCGACGACCAGGCCCGCATCACGCTCGGCGCCTTCCGGCTCAACCGCGCCACCAACACCTATCTCGGCACGGCGACCATCACCAACATCAGTGCCGAACGCCTCGCCGCCCCACTGTACCTGGTCGTCGCATCCGTCAGCCCCGCGGGCGCCTCGGTCGTCGGCGCCGATGGCCTCACCACCGACGGCAAGCCCTACTACGACCTCACCACGTTCATGCCGTACGGCGTTCTGGCACCCGCCGCGGTCACCGAGACGCTCACCCTCCAGATGAAGAGCCCGTCCGCCGCGCCGATCCAACTCGGACTGCACCTCTATGCCTGGGCTCCAAGCTACAATCGTCCGCCTACCGCCAACGCCGGCCCCGACCAGACCGCCCCCGTCGGCCACGCCATCACCCTTGACGGCAGCGGCTCCACCGACCCGGAAGGCAGCCTGCTCCAGTTCGACTGGTCCTTCCTGTCCCGCCCCGCCGGAAGCACCGCCGTCCTCTCCGGCCCGACCCTGGTCAACCCCAGCTTCACCATCGACCGCTTCGGCGACTACCGGATCCAGCTCATCGTCAGCGACGGCATCACCGAGAGCCCCGCCGATAGCGTGCGGGTCTCCACCCTCAACAGTCCGCCCGTCGCCGACGCCGGACCCGACCAGAGCGCCCGCGTGGGCGACACCGTCACCCTCGACGGCAGCCGCTCCAGCGACCGCGACGGCCAGCCGCTTACCTACCGCTGGTCACTCCTCGCCGCGCCCGCGGGAAGCACCGCCACGCTCACCGGCCCGGATCCGGTCACGCGCACCCTCAGCCTCGACCGCGCCGGCACCTACCGCGTCCAACTGATCGTCAACGACGGCATCATCGACAGCGCCCCCGCCACCGTCGCCATCACCACGCAAAACGCCGCACCGGTCGCGAACGCCGGCCCCGATCAGAGCGGCTTCGTCGGCGACCCCATCCATCTGAGCGGCAGTGCCTCCACCGACGTGGACGGCGACCCGCTGACCTACCTCTGGTCACTGATCAATCGCCCGGCCGACAGCACGGCCGCACTCTCCGACACCAGGGCCGTCGCCCCCAGCTTTGCCCTGGACTGGCCCGGCACCTATGTCGCCCAACTCATCGTCAACGACGGTGCCCTGGACAGCGCCCCGACACCGTCGCCGTCAGCACCGAGAACTCCCGCCCGGTCGCCAACGCCGGCCCCGACCGGTCCGCCTTCGTCGGTGACACCCTCATCCTCGACGGCACCGGGTCCACCGACGCCGACCAGGACCAACTCACCTACGCCTGGTCACTGCTCAGCCGACCCGCCGGCAGCGCCGCGGCCCTGACCGGCGCCGCCACCGCCAGTCCGCGTCTGACCATCGACCGGCGCGGCAGCTATGTCGCCCAACTCCAGGTCAACGACGGCCACCTGGACAGCGCCCCGGACACCGCCACCGTCACCACCGGCAACGTCCGCCCCGTGGCCGACGCCGGACAGGACCAGACCGCCACGGTCGGGGCCGCCATCACCCTGGACGGCGCGGGCTCCAGCGACGCCGACGGCGATCCGCTCGACTATCAATGGTCGCTGCTCAGCATCCCCAGCGGCAGCGCGGCCAGCCTCGCCGACCCGGCCATCGAGACGCCCGGCTTTATCGCCGACCTCGCGGGGCTCTACGTCGCCCAACTCCTGGTCAGCGACGGCGACCTGACCAGCGACCCGGATACCTCCACCGTCGAGGTCCTGGTTCCCAACCGCGCACCCCGCATCACCTCCATACCCACGACCGCGGCCACCGTCGACCAGGCGTATCGCTACGACGGCGATGCCACCGACCCCGACGGCGACGACACCCTCACCTGGTCACTCGACACCGCCCCGGCCGGTGCGGCCATCGATCCCGACACCGGTCTGATTCAGTGGACGCCTACGTCCGCGCAGACGGGTGACCATCCGGTCACCGTCCGCGTGCGGGACCAGGGTGGGCTCTTCGATACCCAGGCGTTCACGGTCAGCGTGGCCGCGCCGCCGCCACCGGCCAATCGGGCGCCGGTCATTACCTCGACGCCCGTGATTGGTGCGACTGCCGGCCAGCCCTATGCCTACGATGTGGACGCGGTCGATCCGGACGCGGGCGACGTGCTCGCCTACAGCCTGCCCACCGCGCCCACGGGCATGACCATCGACCCCGACGCCGGGCTGATCGGCTGGACCCTAACCGCCGCGGAGATCGGCAGCCATCCTGTGACCGTCCGGGTGACCGACCAGGGCGGGCTCTTTGCCGAGCAGGACTACACCCTGACCGTGGTCAGGGACAACCAGGCCCCGGTGGCAGCGGACGACAGCTTCAGCGTCGCGCTCGCCGCGCCGACGACCATTGCGGCCCCTGGCGTGCTCGGCAACGACACCGATTCGGACGGGGACGCGCTCACCGCCGCCTTGCTCACCGCGCCGACCAATGGTTCGGTGGACCTCGCGGCGGATGGGTCCTTTACCTATTCCCCGACGGTCGCTCCGGCGCCCCCTGGCAGTAACCTGAATGTCCGGCTGAAATGGGCTTGGACCAGCTCTGCGGTACTGCCGGACTCGCTGAACGTGATGATGACCCCGGGGATCATCGATCTAAATGGGGACGACATCCCGGATGTTGTCTTTGGTTCGACCGATTCGACTGGTGGAGGTTATGAGGTTGGTGTACTACGTGCGCTAAGCGGTGCGGATGGGGCTGAACTTTTTACTATCACGGATTCTAGTCTTAGAGTCAGCACGGGGTTCAGCATAGCGGTTGGTGACATTGACGGCGATGGTAGTTCACCGGAGATTATTGCCTGTGCGGCAACCCAGAACCAGCTACTTGCATTTAATCGCGATGGCACGCTGCGTTGGCGTAGCGCCATTTTGGAGCATATTGGTCAAAATGGAGCCTCACTCGCGGATATGGACGGTGATGGTCAGCCAGAAATTGTAGTCGGTCGGCAGGTTCTAAATGACGACGGGACGCTTCGGTGGACAGGAACTGCCGGCTATGGTGGATCACAGTGGCCGGGGCATTTGGCGAGTACGTTTGCCCTGAGCGTTGTAGCTGACATTGATTTGGACGGATCCCCAGAAGTCGTTTCTGGAAATACTGTATATCGCGCGAACGGCGATATAAAATGGCAGATTGCGACGGACGATGGTTATGCCGCGGTGGGCAATTTCGACACGGACCCATATGCTGAAATCGTTTTTGTGTCGCTTGGTGTCATTAGGCTGCTTGAACACAATGGAGTCGTCAAGTGGGGGCCGATCACGATTCCCGGTGCGGGGCACCACGGTGGGCCACCCACGATTGCAGACTTCGACGGGGATAGCGTCCCTGAGATCGGCATAGCCGGTGCTTCGCGCTACACGGTTATTGAGGCGGATGGCACGATCAAGTGGGCCGCGGTCATACGAGATTCTTCTAATATCACAGGTTCTTCGGTTTTTGATTTCGATGGAGACGGCAGCGCGGAGGTCGTCTATCGTGACGAACTGAAGCTGCGCGTCTACCGCGGCTCCGATGGCGCGGTGTTGTTCGAGACCGAGATGAGTTCATGCACGTGGCATGAATATCCGATGGTTGTGGATGTGGACGCGGATGGACACGCGGAGATCGTCACCACGGCAAACAACAATTGCGGCTACGGTCCTCAACGCGGGATCTACGTCTTCGCCGACGCCGGCTCCGGCTGGGTCCCCACCCGCAAGATCTGGAACCAGCACAGTTACCACATCACCAACATCAACGAAGACGGCAGCATCCCGCGGCACGAGGCGATCAACTGGCTGTTCCCTGGACTGAACAACTTCCGGCTCAACACCTTCTCGCCCAACGACCGCGCGCAGACCGACAGTTTCACCTACAAGGCGAGCGACGCCCTGGCCGACTCCAACCTCGCGACCGTCACCATCACCGCCCGCCCTGAGAACCAACCGCCGACCATCGTCTCCGCGGCGCCGACGACCGCGACCGTTGGGGCTGCTTACAGCTACCAGGCCCAGGTCACGGACCCTGATGCCGGGGATGCCCTGATGTTTTCGCTACCGACTGCGCCGACAGGGATGACGCTGGATTCCGGTACCGGCCTGATCCACTGGACCCCCGACGCCGATCAGGTCGGGTCTCACGCCGTCGAACTGGAAGTACGCGACCGCGGCGGTTTGACCGACCGCCAATCCTTTACGGTCAGCGTCGCAGCACCCCCACCGCCCAACCGGCCGCCGGTCATCACGTCCAGCCCCGTGACCGGTGCGACCGCCGGCCAAGCTTACACCTACCACGTCGAAGCGACCGATCCTGATGCCGGCGATGTGCTGAGCTACGCGCTGGTCACGTTCCCTGCTGGGATGTCGATCGACACGGTTACGGGCGTGATTCAATGGACGGCGACCGAGGCGCAGGTCGGATCGCACGCGGTGACGATCCGCGTCGAAGATCAGGGAGGGCTCGCGGCAACCCAGGAATTCACCATCAATTTGGGGCCGCCGAACCATGCGCCAGCGATCTCTGCCGCACGCATTGCGCCGGAGTGGCTTCAACTCGCGCCATCAGGCACACCACCTTTGCCGCGTTGCTGTGCTGGAGCCTACGCCTACGATAACAGCAATGACCGCCTGATCTTCTTCGGTGGCGCTCTGGATGTTGTTGGCTACGAACATCTGAACGAGACCTGGGTGCTGTCGAATGCTACCAGCATCACTGGATCGTCAGCATGGGTTCAGTTGACGCCAGCGGGCACTACGCCAACGGCCAGACTCGGTCATTTGGTTGCCTATGACCCAACCGCTAATCGGCTTATTGTGCATGGCGGTTGTGCTGGAAACTGTTGGCCGATGTTGGACGACACTTGGGTCCTCACCAATGCCAACGGTCTTGGAGGAACACCGCAATGGATACAGCTTCCCTCGGCTGGTATCCGCCATGGAAGCCTTGTCGGATTCGACGTGGCCAATAACCGCATGATTGTTTTCGGAGGAAATACCACTGGTATCCCTGGGAGCGACGCCAACGACGTTCGTGTTCTGCTCGATGCGAATGGTATCGGCACCCCGCAATGGATTACACTTGAGCCGACTGGAACCGTGCCGCCAGGTATCGAAATGCCTTCCGGTGCGTACGATCCTATTTCCAATCGCTTGATCGTCGCTGGAGGGAGGCAATCGCCCTCTGAATTTGTAATCGATGTGTGGGTGCTGACCAATGCCAATGGGCTTGGGGGTACGCCTGTTTGGACAAAACTCGGACCCGTTGGGACGCCGCCGAGCCGACGCGGTGGGCATTCGGTGGTCTACGACGTCAACAGCAATCGAATCGTTGTATTTGGCGGCATTCTTGCCCCTGGTACGCCCGACATGTACACGCAGGAGGCATGGGTACTCACCAATGCCAATGGCATCGGTGGCGCGCCTGAGTGGTTGAAGCTGGACACGCCCGGAGCCGTTCCCAATGTACGCGCGTGGCACTCGATCGGCTACGCCGGAGCCACGAACCGGATGGTCATGGCGTTCGGTCACAATGCTCTGGAAACACCAGCGGTATTCAACGACGCCTGGGTTCTCTCAAATGCCTCCGGCCTATGCACCGCAGGCCAGGCGTGTCAATTCCGAGTCACGGCAAGCGACCCGGACACGGGCGATACGCTGACCTACTCACTTGACAGTGCGCCGGCCGGCATGACTATTGATCCAGCGACCGGAGCGATCGACTGGACACCGACACCAGGAGACATGGGCGATCATCCCGTGACCGTGCGGGTAACGGATTCCGGCGGGCTGTCCGCGACACGAACCTTCACCGCAACGGTGGCGCCGGTGGCCGTGCCCAATGTGGTCGGGTTGGCGCCCGAGTGGGCGGAGTCGTTCATCACCGCGGCGGACCTTACTGTCGGTACCAAATACACCCTGGGTGGGGCGATCACACTCAACTTCGACAGTTTGCCAAGCCGGCAGGGGTGGGCATACAAGCAACAAACACCGACCTCAGTCCCCGAAGGCGACGTGTTTTCCTTGGCATCGGGCGTGCTACATCAAGACTCCATTGGGCAGGCCGGCGCCGCTTTTTGGTTCGAGACTGGTAGCGTTGTAACCCCCCGTCTGCCGTTTACGATTTCTACGCGAGCGCGTGTTATTGCAGACGAGTTGCTGCCAAGGCTCGACAATCGTTACGGATTCTCGTTCGGGTCCTGTAGCGCGGCGGAGTGTCTCGTTACCGGCCTTGCAACCGATACCATAGAGGAATGGGACCCTCCAGGGACAATCCGGTCTTTCGATAACACCCAATATCACGATTATTTATATCGGGCAGGTTACGGCAGCGGATATCGCCTTACTATCGATGGGACGCTGTTTGCTTCTGGGAAGAGCTATTCCTATGACATCGGCTCCAGAATGCAGCCCCGTTCGGTTTTCGTTGGCGACTTCACGCACGCCCTCAACGCCCGCGCAGAGATCGCGGCCTTCTCCTTCACCCAGGCCCGCGTGGTCGGCCAGAACCCGCCGGCGGGTACGCTGGTCCCCAACAAGACCGCGGTTGACCTCACCATCGTCGAAGGCCCAGCCACCGAGACGGTGCCCAACCTCATCCGCTTCACCCAGGCCCAGGCCAGCGCGGCGATCCTCGCCGCCAATCTGACCGTCGGCGCGGTCAGCACCGCACCAAGCAACACCATCCCGGCCGGTCAGGTGAGCGACCAATCACCGCTGCCGAACATCCATGTGCCGAAGGACACCCCGGTCAATCTGGTGATCTCGACCGGTCCGGCCGACGGCAGTCAGGTCTCGCCGGTCATCCTCTCGACGGCGGTGCTCGTGGCCAACGTGGACCAGCCCTATGTCTATCAGGTCACGGCAACGGACGCGAACGCGGGCGACAGTTTGACCTATACGCTACCCAACGCCCCAACCGGGATGACGATCGACCCCACGACCGGCCTGATCAACTGGACCCCGACAGGCGACCAGATCGGAAGCCATAGTGTGACCGTCCGGGTCACGGACCAGACCGCCCTGTTTGCCGAGCAGGGCTTCGCGGTCCTGGTATCAGCGACGGCCAATCGCGCCCCGGCGATCACCTCGATTCCGGGCACCCTGGCTGTCCTGGGCTACCCCTATAGCGCTCTCGTCCAGGCTACCGACCCCGACGCGGGCGACGTACTGACCTTCTCCCTACCCATTGCCCCCGCCGGGATGGGCATCGACCCGGCCACCGGCCAGATCGACTGGCTCCCGACCGCCGATCAGGTCGGCGCCCAGAACGTCGCCGTGCGCGTCCAGGATCAGGGCGGTCTGGCTGCCCAGCAGACCTTCACCATCACCGTCCGCGCCCAGAACCGCGCCCCGGCCATCACCTCAACCCCGCCCGCCGCCCCCAAGGTCGGCCAGATCTACAACTACAACGTCCTGGCCGTCGACCCCGACGGCGACACCCTGGCCTACGCACTCCCATCCGCCCCCGCGGGCATGACCATCGATCCGGCCACCGGCCTGATCCAGTGGACCCCGGCCGCCGATCAGATCGGCAGCCACGCCGTCAGCGTGCGGGCGGCGGACCCCTTCGGCGCCTGGACGACCCAGGGCTTCAGCCTCACGGTGACGGTGCCGAACCGCGCGCCCAGCATCGACTCCCTGCCGCCCGGCGGGGCCACCGTCGGCGCGCTCTATGGCTATGCCGTGGCGGCGAGCGACCCCGACGGCGATAGCCTGACCTACACACTGCCCGCGGCCCCGGCCGGCATGACGATCGACCCGGCCAGCGGCCTGATCCAATGGACGCCGACGGCGGACCAACTGGGCGACAACGCCGTGACGGTGCGCGTGGACGACGGACACGGGGGCACCGTGACCCAGGACTTCACCCTGACGGTCGCCCCGCAACCGACGGTGAACCTGCCGCCGGTCATCGCGTCCAGTGCCAACACGGCGGCCAGGGCGCGGCAGCTTTACCGCTACCCGGTGACTGCCAACGACCCGAACGCGGGCGACGTGCTTACCTTCGCGCTGGACTCGGCGCCCGCGGGCATGGTCATCGACCCGCCCAGCGGGGTCATTCAGTGGGTGCCGACCGACGACCAGGTGGGTGACCATGCGGTCAGCGCCCGCGTGACCGACGACGGCGGCCTGTCCGACACCCAGGCGTTCACCGTGACGGTGGCCCTGGGCAATCGGGCGCCGAGCATCACCTCCGTGCCCTCTGGCGGGGCGACGGTGGGCCGGCTCTATGTCTATGCTGTCACGGCCAGTGACCCGGACGCGGGCGATATCCTGAGCTACCACCTCGATACGACCCCGACGGGCATGACCATCGACCCGGCGACCGGCCTGGTGCAGTGGACTCCGACCGCGGACCAGGTGGGCAGCCAGGCGGTCACCGTGAGGGTGCAGGACCCACTCGGCGCCGGGGCGACGCAGGGCTTCGCGATTACGGTGCAGCCGGCGCCGGTGAATCATGCCCCGAGCATCACGTCCACGCCGGTGGCGGCGGCCACCGCGGACACGGCCTACGGCTATGACCTGAACGCCGCCGACCCGGACGCGGGCGATGTGCTGACCTATGCGCTCGACACGGCCCCCGCGGGCATGACCATCGACGCCGCGACCGGTCTGATCCAGTGGACCCCGACCGCGGCCCAGGTGGGCGACCATGCGGTGACGGCCCGTGCCCAGGATCCGGGCGGGCTCTTCGCGACCCAGGCGTTCAGCATCCGGGTGGCCGCGGCACCGCCGCCGCCCCCGGCGCTCGCCGCCATCCGGGTGACGCCCGGTGCCCCGCTGACCCTGACCGGGCAGGGCATCGACTTCGTGGCGACCGGCATCCTCGCCGACGGCACCAGCCAGGCCCTGGCCGGCACCGCGCTCTGGTCGAGCAGCGCGCCGGCCGTCGCCGACATCGACGCCACCGGCTACGCGGTGACGGCCGCCGCCGGCACCACGACCATCACCGCCCGTGTCGCCACCGTCAGCGGCAGCGCGACCCTCACCGTGCTGGCGCCGGTCCCCAACGGCAGCGATCCGGTGGCCGCGATCACCGCCCCGGCCGAGGGTGCGACCGTCACCGAGCCGACCGCCGTCATCGGCACCGCGGCCGATCCGGAGATCCTCAAATATGTGCTGGAGATCGCTCCGGTCGGCACCGCCGACTTCCAGACCATTGCCGAGGGCGCGGCCTCCGTCACCAACGGCACCCTGGGCACCCTTGACCCGACGCTCCTGATCAACGACCTCTATCAGTTGCGCCTGACCGTCTACGACCGCGGCGGCTTCTATGTGCAGACCACACGCCAGGTGCAGGTGGCGCGCGAGCAGAAGGTGGGCAACTTCACCCTGGCCTTCCAGGACATCAGCACCCCCATGGCCTGTATGCCGCTCACCGTGACCCGTGTCTACGACAGCCGCGACAAGGGCCGCGGTGACTTCGGCGTCGGCTGGCGCCTGGACGTGCAGACGTTGCGCCTGCGCGAGTCCGGCACCATGGGCGACGGCTGGGCCATCGACCTGGTGCAGCGGCCCGGACCCTTCGGTATTCCCATCCCGACCTATGTCCTCTACGACACCGCCGCCCACAAGGTCAGCCTGACCCTGCCCGACGGCCAGGTGGAGGAGTTCGACCTGACGCCCGCGCCGACCGAGAGTCAGTTCAACCCGATCGACACGCTCAGCCTGGCCTTCACCCCGCGCCCCGGCACCCTGGGGCGCCTGGAGCCGGTGGTCGCCGACAGTGTCATCCCGAGCGGGACGACCGGGGGCGTGGATCTGATCGACTTCGAGGGCGAGACCCTGGACCCGCGCACCTATCGCTACACCACACCGGAGGGCAACGTCTATCTGATCGACAAGTTCGACGGCGTGCAGCAGGTGCAATGCACCACCGGCCAGACCCTGACCTTCGGCCCGGACGGCATCCAGCACGCGGGCGGCAAGGCCGTCGCCTTCACCCGCGACGCCCAGGGGCGCATCACCGCCATCACCGACCCGGCGGGCAATGTCCACGTTTACAGCTATGACGCCAATGGGGACCTCACGGCCCACACCGACCCCGAAGCCGGCGCCACCGGCTTCAAGTACGACTACCGCCATGGGCTGCTAGAGATCATCGACCCGCGCGGCGTGCGTGCCGTGCGCAACGCGTATGACGCGTCCGGGCGGCTGATCGGCACCACCGATGCGGCGGGCCAGGCCGTCACCTTCGTCCATGATCTGACGGCCCGCACCGAGACCGTCACCGACCGCCTGGGCCAGGTCACGCACTACGCCTACGACGCGGCCGGCAATGTCCTGCACGAGACCGATGCCCTGGGCCATGTCACCCACCACAGCTATGACGCCTACGGCAATGAACTGACCCGCACCGACCCGCTTGGGCGCGTCACCACCATGACCTACGACAGTCGCCGCAACCGGCTGACCGAGACCGATGCGCTGGGCCAGGTCACGGGCTACAGCTACACGGCGCTCAACGCCGTGCGCACCATCACCGACCCGCTCGGGCGTGTCACCACCAACGCCTACGATAGCAACGGCAACCTGCTCAGCACGGTTGACCCCCTGAACGGGACGACCGAATACACCTATGACGGCGGCGCCATCATCCCCACCCGCGGGCTGCTGTTGGCACGCACCGACGCCCTGAGCCAGGTCACCCGCTACAGCTACGACGACACCGGCAACCTGAGCCGCGAGACCGATGCACTCGGCAACGTCACCGACTACAGCTATGACGCCAACGGCAACCGCCTGACCGAGACCCGTACCCGCACCCTGCCGGGCGGCGGTAGCGAGACCCTGATCACCGGCCATGAGTACGACCGGCTCAATCGGCTGGTGCGGACCACCCACCCGGACGGCTCGACCAGCCGCACCGAATACAACGCCATCGGCAAGCAGGCGCGGACCCTCGACGCCCTGGGCCGCGAGACCCGCTACGAATACGACGACGCCGGGCGTCTGACTCGGACCACCTACCCGGACGGTGCCGGCGAGTCCTCGACCTATGACGCCGAGGGCCGGCGCCTGACCAGCACCGACCGGGCCGGACGGGTAACCGGCTTTGTCTATGACGCGCTCGGACGCCTGGTGCAGACCACCTACCCGGACGGGACCACCACCGGCACCAGCTACGACGCGGCGGGGCAGGTCCTGAGCACCACCGATGCCCTGGGCCATGTCACGACCTACGAGTACGACCTGGCCGGGCGCCGGACCAAGGTCATCGACACACTCGGTCACGAGACCCGGTTCGCCTACGACGCCGCCGGCAACCAGAACGCCGTCACGGACGCCAATGGGCATCAGGTCCGGTTCGAGTACGACGACGGCAACCGGCGGGTGCGGACCCTCTATCCGGACTCCACCCTGGACCAAGTGGGCTATGACGCGCTCGGCCGCCAGATCAGCAAGACCGACCAGGCGGGCCTTACCACCGAGTATCACTACGATGCACTCGGCCGGCTGGCGGGCGTGACCGACGCGCTCGGTCAGGACACCACCTACGGCTATGACGCCCAGGGCAACCAGGTGAGCCAGACTGACGCCAACGGCCACACCACCACCTTCGGCTATGACGGGATGGGCCGGCGCGTGAGCCGCACCCTGCCGCTCGGCATGACCGAGACAATGACCTATGACGACGCCGGTAACCTGGCGACTAAGACCGATTTCAACGGCCGCACCACCAGCTTCGCCTACGACGCCCTAAACCGGCTGACCGAGAAGCGCCCCGATCCGGCGACCGGGGAGCCCGTCGTCCGCTTCACCTTCACCGCGAGCGGCCAGCGGGCGACCATGGAGGATGCGAGCGGCACCACGACCTACAGCTACGACGACCGCGACCGCCTGACCGCGAAGGCCACCCCCGCGGGGACCCTGAGTTACAGCTACGACGAGGCGGGCAACCTTCTGTCCATCCAGTCCGGCCATGCGGGCGGGGCATTGATGACCTACGCCTACGATGCGCTCAACCGGCTGGCGAGTGTCACCGATGCCAATGGCGGTGTGACGACCTATACCTATGATCTCGTCGGCAACCTGGCGGGCTATGCCTATCCCAACGGGGTGGAGCACCGGTATACCTACAACGTGTTGAACCGCCTGACCGACCTCGCGCTGGTTCGGGGTGGGACGACCATCGCAAGCTACGCCTACACCCTGGGCGCGACCGGCAACCGCCAATCCGTCACCGAACTGAGCGGCCGGCGCGCCGCCTACGGCTACGACGACCTCTATCGCCTCACCAGCGAGACCGTCACCGGCGATCCGGCCGGCGTCAACGGCACCGTCGGCTACGACTACGACCCGGTCGGCAATCGCCTGGAGCGGACCTCCACCCTGGCGCCTGTTGCCACGCAGACGTTCAGTTATGACGCCAACGATCGGATCGGCGTCGAGACCTATGACGACAACGGCAACACGCTGGTCACGACCGAGGGGCGCGATTTCGGCTATGACACCGACAACCGACTTGTCAGCGCGGATGGCGGTGTCAGTTTCGTCTATGACGGCGATGGGAACCGGGTTGCCCGGACCGTTGGCGGTGTGACGACCGGGTTCCTGGTCGATACCCTGAATCCCACCGGCTACTCGCAGGTGTTGGAGGAGATCGAGGGCGGGGCTGTCGTGCGGCGGTATACTTATGGGCTTGATCTGGTCAGCCAGGAGCAGTCATCGGGGGTGAGTTTTTATGGGTATGATGGGCATGGGAGTGTGAGGTTGCTGACGGATGGGGCGGGGGTGGTGACGGATAGTTATGAGTATGATGCTTTTGGGAATTTGGCGGAGCGGACCGGGGTGACTGGGAATGTGTATTTGTATGCGGGGGAGCAGGATGATCGTAACATCGCGCTCTATTACCTGCGGTCTCGGTATTTGCAGCCTAGCCTAGGTATATTCTTGACCGGAGATCCAATACTGGCGGACGCCACATTTCCGCCTCTCGATCTGCACAGTTATGCGTATGCTAACGCCAATCCAATAAACCAGACCGACCCGTCAGGACTTTTCTCGGGCACATCTGTATCCATAACAGCACCAAGCGTTATAAACGCCATGCTTCAGCTTCAACGATTATCCAGCGCCTCTCTTAGTACGCGGCTGAACCAGCAAGGAGGGGGTATAACCTGCCCAACAGAGCCCAATAACGTGGATTTTCCAACCGAGGTGAAACGCATTCACGTTGGCGTTGCCGTTGCTGTGGTCGGTTCGGTACGAGGGCCATCGACAGATAAGGCAAATTCAGAATGCCACGTTAACGTTCAGACTCAGATCATTGTGCAAGACCGGAATAAGAAATGGCCGCAACTTGATCCTCTAATCAATATTCACGTAACCCACCGTGCTGGCCTGTTTTATTTAAGAACGAGTCCGAAATCTGCTCCGTTTTTCACCGTGCCGTTCGGCTCTCTTGCAGCGATGGTTGCCAGCGGAGGTGCCACCATTTCCTACGCGGCTGCAATGGCTACGCATGGAAAGAGTGGCCTTGGTATTGATGCAGCTGCATACACGTTCTTTATTTTCCAGTCCTACCCAAGAATCAAGTTATTGCCTCTGTATTCGCCGTAACCGAGGCGGACAGGGTATGTTTCAAGCCGGACGGGGTATGCTAGCGCGGGACGGGGTATGCCCCATCAACCGCGGCGGGACGGGGCATTCGCCCCGTCCCGAACGTTTGATCCGTGGCCGACCGTTGATTGGAGCCGGCAGGTTCGGAGAAAACGTTTCGGACGGGGCGAATGCCCCGTCCGGCCCATGATTGAGCGTCCGTCTTCAAGCCGGACGGGGTATGCCCCATCAACCGCAGCGGGACGGGGCATTCGCCCCGTCCCGAACGTTTGATCCGTGGCCGACCGTTGATTGGAACCGGCAGGTTCGGAGAAAACGTTTCGGACGGGGCGAATGCCCCGTCCGGCCCATGATTCAACGTCCGTCACCAAGCAGGACGGGGTATGCCAAAGCCGCCAGTGCCAACAAGCCGGACGGGGTATGCCCCATCAACCGCGGCGGGACGGGGCATTCGCCCCGTCCCGAACGTTTGATCCGTGGCCGACCGTTGATTGGAACCGGCAGGCTCGGGGAAAACGTTTCGGACGGGGCGAATGCCCCGTCCGGCCCATGATTGAACGTCCGTCACCAAACAGGACGGGGTATACCAAAGCAGCCAGTGTCAACAAAGCCGAACGGGGCGTGCCCCATCAACCGCGGCGGGACGGGGCATTCGCCCCGTCCCAAACGTTTGATCCGTGGCCGACCGTTGATTGAAACCGGCAGGTTCGGAGAAAACGTTTCGGACGGGGCGAATACCCCGTCCGGCCCATGATTGAACGTCCGTCACCAAACAGGACGGGGTATGCCAAAGCAGCCAGTGCCAACAAGCCGGACGGGGTATGCCCCATCAACCG
>Ga0247837_1006015_pt1 | contig 17536 bp, 11 predicted proteins | sample LaCtaG_2_FD_187115 | JGI IMG/M metagenome (GOLD analysis project Ga0247837, IMG submission 187115) | Freshwater microbial communities from meromictic Lake La Cruz, Castile-La Mancha, Spain - LaCruzMarch2015_14.5m | ecosystem: Environmental > Aquatic > Freshwater > Lake | place: Spain: Castile-La...
TATAAGGTTTTAGCAATTGCGGCCAATTCATTGTCATGTTGCAAATATATTAAACCATGTTGTTTACTCTAGCTTTTTATTCTACATGCCTAAACGTCTTTACTGGGGATAATCTTTTTTATAAAAAGTCAATATAAAATGACGTTGGGTCATTCAGCTAGTACCGCTCAGGCGGTATCCTTTTGATTTCAACCTACCTTGAATTATAAATGATGGTTATATGGAAAGGAGATGCGCTGCATGACGATTTTTTTGATATTCGTTTCGACTTCGCTCAACGACCGTTTCATGTATTCACTATTAAAACCTTGTTTTTGTTAGAAATAGGAAAAGTTTTTACTACACAATCCAATCCTTTATTTTGGTAAAAACCCAATAGTTTTTGAGTTTGATTTTCTTGAATTTTGGTGTTACAAATGGTATTTATAATAATGGTTCCGTGTGGACACATTTGCAATAATTGTTCATTGAAAGCTGCATCGTAAATTTTCTCAACCGCTTTATTATCTTCAAATAAATCAACAATAATTAAGTCGAATGTATTTTTATTTGCATGTTCCGAAGCATAAACAAAGGCATCTTCCGTAATTACATCTAGGTTATTGAAATGCTGTAAATCAAAATATTTTTTGGCAATTTCCACCATTATTTCATCGTATTCCACCATGGTTAAATGGCTTAGTATTTTCAATTCATTTCTTAAAATATGAACAATGCTTCCGCCACCTAATCCAAAGCATAAAACTTTATTGAGCGATTTTTTTTCTATTTGTAAATCGGCAAAAATAGCTTGGAATAAAAAATGCAAACCATCGAACGATTGGTTGGCATTTCGGGTATTTACCATCAGTTTTCCTTCCAACATTACCACATTTATTTTCCCGTTTTTGGGGCTGTCAAAACTTTCTATAACGGTGTCGAATAGGTAACTGCTTAAGTATTTTATTTTGCTGCTTTTTGGTGCGGACATGATGGTTCAAAATAAAGATTTTTAGTTGAATATTATTAGGATGATTTTTTTAGATTGTTATTACTAGTAATTAAATGTAAAATTCAAACCAACGGGTTTTAAAACATAAACTTATATATTTGTACAAACTTTTAAAATATGAACATTGAAGTAGTAAAATACGAATTGATAAATAAGCTGTTGAGTACAACAGACGAAAGTCTTTTAGAACAAGTAGTGGCTGTTTTTAAAAAGTCGAATAAAAAGAATGAGGGTGTTTCTGTTGTGCAATACAATAATGAATTGAAAGCAGCTGAAACAAGGATACAGAATGGCAAATTTACTGCTCACGATGACCTTGAATTAGAAAGTAAAGAATGGTAATTTTAAAGAAAAAGAGAATCATTCTATGGGATGATGAAGCCAAACTTTATTTTAAACAAGCTATTCAATATATAAAACAAGAATCTCCTCAAGGTGCACAAACAGTTAAGCTAGCAATTTTAGAACATGTAGCTGTTCTGAAAGAAAATGCTGGAATTTATGAAGTTGACAAGTTTAAAATTGAAAATGATGGAAGTTATAGGTCAGTAACTGTTTTTAGTTACCGCATTAGCTATAAAATTACAGAATCTCACATTCACATATTAAGAATTAGACACACTAGCCAAGACCCAATTATTTATTAAAATATAATTCTTTTGTCTATGGTTAGTGCCAAACTATTCCATTTTTTCTATCAAAAAACCAAACATAATTTTCAATAAATCCAGAAATCAAACCAACGATTTTTTAAATATTATACAAAAAAAGAAAACCATTTGGCTAAAGCCATTTTTGATATTTTTCATTTAAACCCCAGATAAATCTGGGGGCTATTCATCGTTTAATACCGCACCTTTTTTCATAAAAAATCATTGTTCAATTACCAACGATGAATAGAAATGGGTTTCAACCCATTTGATAAAGATTTTTAGTTGAATATTTTCAAGATGAAATTAGTTGATTATTATTGCGAGTAATAAAATGAAGAAGTTTTTATACCATATTTATTCAATTCCCTTGTATGCTTTGGCTTTGCTGCCTTTTCCATTGCTGTATTTATTAAGCGATGGATTGTGTTTTTTGGCTTTTAACATTATTGGTTACCGTAAAAAAGTAGTTTATACCAACTTGCGTAACTCGTTTCCAAATTATTCCGAAAAAGAAATACATACCATTGCCAAAAAGTTTTACTCGCATTTATTCGACACCATTTTAGAAACTTTTAAACTGCTTACCATTAGTAAAAGTGGTTTGAAAAAACACGGTGTTTACACCAATTTGGAAGTGATAGATGAAATAATCAATCAAAACAAAAGCTTTGTTATTTTAACTGGCCACATGGGAAATTGGGAATGGTTGCCCACCATTTGGCATTTAGATGGCAAGGCTAATATTGTTGGAATTTACCATAAACTAAGCAGCCCTTTTTTTGAATGGTTTACCAAAAATATGCGCGAAAGATTTGGCATTCAAATGATCACTATGGAAAATACTTTGCGCGGAATGATTGCCAATAAAAATAAATTGACAGGAACTGGTTTTATTTCCGACCAAACTCCTAGTGGAGATAACGCACATTGGATTCAATTTTTAAATCAAGATACTCCTGTGTTTTTAGGTGCCGAAAAATTGGCTAAAAAGTTTAATTATCCTGTTGTTTATTGCCATGTTATAAAACCTAGGCGCGGTTATTACGAAATAAAAATTGATATAATTACCATGGAACCACAAAAAACTCCAGACTTTTATATTATTGAAGAATTTAACAAATTATTAGAAGCCGACATCATAAACCAGCCTGAAATATGGCTTTGGAGTCACAGACGTTGGAAACATAAAAGGAAGTAATTTTATTCTTTAACTCTATATTTTTTATTGAAAGTAGGTTCTTTAAAAAGCCAAATAAAACCACTGTTTTATCTATTTGTTTAGTGATATAAATTGAAAATTCTATTTTTCAATTCACTCATTTTAAGTCAAAAGTACTTAACGTTTTCTTATTTTCTTTACAATAATTTTTTGTGTAAATGCTGTACTTAGTAATAACTACAACCATTTAAGTGTTTTTGAATATTGTTCTTTTATTAATTTAAAAATATGACTTGACGTTACTATTTTATTGCTTTACATTGCTTTACAATTTAATAAATAAATATATGAAAAAAACCTTTACACTAAAATTTTTGATGGTATTATTATTTGTAAACTTGGTTTACAATAGTAAAGCGCAGTTAAACTACTTACCAGGTGGTTTTGTTACTTCTTTAAGCACCTATGTTGATTTAGGTACCAATGGCGATTCTATTATTACTTTGAATAAAGATGATGCTTTTTCTGCACCATTGCCCATTGGATTTACCTTTAACTTTAATGGCGCTCCTTACGATTCGTTTGTATTTAGTACCAACGGATTTATTAAATTGGGAAGAGATACCGCATCTCGCCATTTTTTATTTACAGCACATTCTCAACCACCACCAAATGGTCCTTTTACTTCGGCTACTAGCCCAACTCCTGCTGGTTACGACAGTTCCATGTTATTTGTATTTGGCCAAGATTTAATGAGTGCAACCAATGCTAGTGCTGAATATAGGGTTTATACAACCGGTTCATCGGGCTCTCAGGTTTGTACCATTCAGTGGAAAAATGTAAAAGATAAGTTACAAGGTACTGTTGGAGGTTTATACGACACCATGAATTTTCAAATTAAACTGTATGAAACTACCAATGTAATTGAATATATTTACGGTTATTGGAGTACTTCTATTATTTTAAGTGCTGCAAGGTTTGCGGCTGTTGGAATTGTAGGCAGTAGCGTTACTACAGCTGCACAAAACTTACACTTGGTTAAAGGATCAACAATTGCTTGGGCTAGTTCGGTTCCTAACACAGGTTTTTATGCTAATAATGCAGTTAATTATCGTAATCCTATTAGCTCTCCTGCTGGTCCATTGCCAGGAACTGGCCGCAAATTCCAATTTACACCCATTGTATTAGATGATGCTTCGGTAAAAGTAATTCATGCACAAGGAAAAGTTTCTAGATTGTTTAACTCTCCTGATTCTATTAGAGCAGTTATTTCTAATAATGGAGTTAATAGTTTAAGCAGTTTAGTAGTAACTTTAAGTATAAGTGGCGCTCATAGTTATACAACTACAGCTACCATTTCATCGTTATTGCCTGCTGCAAGTGCTACCGTAAGTTTTGCTCCTTATTTCCCTTTGGTTGATGGGGCTTCAGTTATTACAGTTTCGGTTCCTACCGATGATAATAATGCAAATAATTCACTAACAAATAGCTATTTGGTAAGCCCTTACGAAATGAATTATAGAGATACTTTAATTGCACATTCGGGAAGTAATGGAATAACTGTTCCTAATTTTTGGGGATCAAAATATTTTATAAAAGACACCGCAATTATTACAACAATAAAAGCTTTTTTAGTTTCTAATTCTGATGCAACTGGCGATACCGTTTGCGGTATGGTAATGGATACTTTAGGAAGAATAATTGGCAGATCACCTAATAGAATAGTTCAAACATCGGATTTAGGAACTTATATGACTTTTTCTATTACAAATTTACCTACTGTAACTAACCAGTCTGTTATTGCAGGTATTGCAGGTGGAACATCCGTTAATAGCTTAAATTATTTTTTAGGAACTTCACAAACTGAATTACCAATAAGGGTTCCAAATCCATTTTATTTTATGACAACAGCTACTGCTATAAGTAATTCTGTAGTTGGAACTGTATATGCTGTTCCAGGAGCTGTTGGAGGACAAACTACAAGGTTAATGTTAGAATGTGTTGCTCGTCCAATTCCGCAAATTGATGTAGCACCATCTGGAGCTTCTTTATCTACCAAATATAATTTGCCTACTGGTGTAAGTTTGCCTTTTAGAGTAACAATTCAAAACAAAGGTAAACAAACACGTGCATCGGGATTAGCAGTAAGATACAGAGTAAACAATGGACCAGTTATTGGTCCAATAAACACAAGTACTGCCATCAATCAAAATGATACAACCAGTGTATTATTTACAGGTATAAATTCTTTGAATTTTTCAACTGCTGGAACTTATAATGTGAAAGTATATACCAGTTTTGCAAACGATTCAATCATTTATAATGATACCATGGTTTTAAGTTATGTGGCTGCTCCGCAAAACACATTGCCTTTTAGGTCATCGGGAACTAATTTAACAACTCAATGGACTATAAATAATGCTAGCTTGATTAGACCAATTTGGAAAACATCATCAACAGTTACACAAGCTAATGGAAGTACAGGCGTATCGTTAATGGCCGATAATATTAACTATAACGACAATGGAAGAATTGTTTCTTCTTCATCGTTTAATTTTACAGGAATTTCAAATCCAACTTTATTTTATTCGTTAGCACATACACCAAATACTAACACTGCTAAAGAAGATACTTTTGATATTGAAGTATCGACAGATGGTGGAAATACTTTTACTGTAATTGAAACATTAACCGACCAAAGCGGAGATCCTAGTTTGGGAACAGCAGCTGCGCAAAGCGGTACTTATTTCCCATCATCTACTTTGCAATGGCGCCAAGCTACAGTTAATTTATCGGCTTATGCCAACAATAATTATGTACAAATTGCATTTAGAAGTCGTTCGGGTTATGGAAATCAAATTTATATCAATAATATCAATGTATTGAATGCAGTTTCATTAAGTCAACAAAGTGTAACATCTGCCACTGTTTATTCTGCTGGAAACATTCTTGTTTCTTATGGTACATCAATTGGAGCTTCTAATGGAGTTTTGTCTGTAAGTCGTTTTGGAGGTTCACCTGTATTTAGTTCGGCTAGTCCGGTTTTTGTAACTAACTCATCGGCTACTACAAATAATTCTTCTATTTTTACTCCAAATGTGGTAAGTCCTTCGGCTTGGTTTACTGTAAACTATTCAGGAATTGGTACAGGAAATTTACCAGGAACAGCACCTTACGATTTATATTTTAACACTTCAGTTATTGGTGGCATTCAAAGTCCTGATAGTTTGTATTTGGTTAAAAGATCGGAGGCTACAGGCGGTTGGGTTGCTTTAAGCACTACTTTAAATTCAGGTTTATTGGTTGTTTCGGGTTTAACCGAATATGGCGATTTTGGTGTAGCAAGTTCTTCATCGGTAAATACTTTGCCTGTAAAATGGTTAACTTTTAACGCTACCAAAATGGATAGAAATAATATTCAATTGGCTTGGACTACTGCATCGGAAATAAACAACAAAGGTTTTGATATAGAACGCAGTTTTGATGGTAAAAACTTTACTAATATTGGTTTTGTAAAAGGAACAGGAACCAGCAATAACACCAACAAATACAGTTTTATAGATGCTAACGCAAACGGTTTTGAGGTGTATTACCGATTGAAACAAATGGATTTTGATGGTAAATTCTCGTACTCAAATATTGTTAAAATTAGCAATTCCGACAAAGTTGATTTTGATATTGTAGAAGTACAACCAAATCCGTTCGACAATGAATTGAGTGTAAAATTAAACACCTCTTCCGATAAAAACATTCAAGTATTTGTATATGATTCGAAAGGTGCTTTGGTAAGCGAAAGAAACTTAAATGCAATATTTGGCTTAAACACCATAGCCATTGAAAATGCCAATATTTTACCTAAAGGATTTTATGTATTAAAAGTTACACAAGGTGGCAATACCAAAACAGTAAAATTGGTAAAATAATACTAGAACCTTTCTAGTTTTAAAATAAAAAAACCTTCAAGTAGTAAAATACTTGAAGGTTTTTTTGTTTGCCTATAGATATATCAGAGGCTTCCCCATAGGCGTCAGAGGACTCCCCAGAACCATCAGGGACTTCCCCAGAACCATCAGAGGCTTCCCAAGAGGCATCAGGGACTTCCCCAGAACTATCAGGGACTTCCCCAGAACCATCAGAGGCTTCCCCAGAACCATTAGGGACTTCCCCAGAACTATCAGGGACTTCCCCGAAAACCATCAGGGACTTCCCCAGAACCATTAGGGACTTCCCCAGACGCGTCAAAAGTTTCCCCATGAACATCTGTAAACTTCCCCAAGTGGAGCGGAGGCTTGTACAGGAACACCTGTATACATGTACAAGTATTTCGGAATTGTGTACAGATACACTTGTATACGTGTACAAGTGCTTCGGACTTGTGTACATGAACACTTGTAGGCGTGTACAGGAGCTTTGGACTTATGTACAGGAACACCTGTAAGCGTGTACAAGTGCTTCGGACTTATGTACAGGAACACCTGTAAGCGAGAACAGGTGCTTCGGACTTGTATACAGGAACACTTGTAGGCGTGTACAGGTGCTTCGGACTTATGTACAGGAACACTTGTAGGCGTGTACAGGTGCTTCGGACTCATGTACAGGAACACCAGTAAGCGTGTACAGGTGCTTCGGACTCATGTACAGGAACACCAGTAAGCGTGTACAGAAGCTTTGGGTGCATTACCTGTTGCGCCTACATTGCCTATTCCAGTACCTACTTTAACTGAGGCAAATGTTCAATTAAGGTTTATTACTTTAATAAAAAAATGTATGCTAAGCCCTAACTTTACCGATGCAATAGGAAAAGATTTAGGAATATTAGCTGCAGAAACTGTTTTTAACGCACAAGAAGGTAAACCTACTTTTAGGGCTGAATTTAGCAGTGGTGGACACCCAAATTTAATTTGGAAAAAAGGCAAGTTTCAAGGTGTGGAAATTCAAAAAAGTATGGATGGGGTAAACTTTACCAAGTTAGACAAAGATTTTAGCCCCGATTTTATTGACAAAAGCCCATTGCCCGAAGCTGGCAAATCTACTATATGGTACTACCGAATGATTTATTTACTAAATGACGAAATAGTAGGTACCTTTAGCGATGTAGTTGCAGTAACTGTAAATGGTTACTAGAAATAAAAGCTAATAGCATTACAAAACCTTTTATAATTAAAAACAAAAGCCTAGAAGTTTTCTAGGCTTTTTTTATAAACCTATATTTTGTCCTCGGTGGGTTGCAGATAGTTATCGGGACCAATCTATCGAAAAGTAGATTGGTGAGGACAAAAAAATTAACAAAAAATTTAGATAAATGCCCTTTACATTTGTTGTAATAAAAAAAGTACCATTATGAGAACAAAATTTTTACAATTCAAAAAAATAATATTGATAGCTATTACTTTGGTTTTAACAGTTGGTTTTTCATACAATGTTAAAGGTGCGGCACTTGTGGGTTGTGACATAAGTTATGAATGTACATCTACTACTGGGGTATATAAAGTAAAGATGAAATTGTTTATTACTTGTGGTGGGGTTTCATTATGCTATAATTGTACATCACCTACTACTTCAATTCCTAATGGAAACACGTTAGGTTGTACTACTGCAAGTTCTGGTTGGTCAACTCAAATTACTGGTTTAAGTCCTGGTTACCTGGGTGTAAATTATGGTTCTTTTGTATTAGATGTAGTTTCGGCTAGTAGTGGTTTCGATATTCTTCAAACATGTTCATCAGTATCTACCATCTGCACCAACTGTAATACCAGAAACGCAGGAACATTTACTCCAGGTATTGAAGTTTTTAATTTTGAAGGTAATGTGAATTTAAGTGCTATACCGGCATTATGTTGCAGGGTGGCATTAAATGCAAATACATGCTGTAGAAATGGAGCATCTACATCAATTTATCCTGATGCTTATTATGCAGTTGCAGAACTAAATAGATGCCAAACTACTTGTAATTCTGCGCCTGTTTTTACCAATGAAGCCATTGTTTTAGCTTGTGCTGGTGTTGATTTTGCATATAATTTGGGAGCAATAGACATAGACAATGATTCTTTAAGTTATGCTTTTGGTACTTCATATAAAGGAATAAATACATCAGTTACTTATTGGCCTCCTTATTCAGCTAGTTACCCCTTTCCATATTATGGAGCTCCTAATGCAAATACTGCTTATCCAGCAGGTTTAAGAATTGATCCAATAACTGGAGATGTATTATTTAGACCAATTGGTTTGTTTTTAACCAGTATAGTGATAGAAGTAACTCAATGGAAATTGGTAAATGGTATAAGGGTTAATGTAGGCATTACAAGGCGAGATATTCAGTTTCAAACTGTATCTTGTTCAGAAAATAAAATACCTTTAATTAAAGCGTATAAACAGGGGATTTTACAACCAAATAATAATATAATTGCATTTGCAAGGCAACAAATTTGTTTAGATATTGCAGCAGAAGACCAAAGAATTTTATCAAACGATCCATTAACAGCAGATACTACAGATTTAAGTTGGAACAATGCTAGCACAATAAATCCATTTATGGCAAATGCCACTTTTACCCGAAATTATATATTAGCAAACAGAGCTAACAATGGACCAAAAGCTGATAGTTTTAAGTTTTGTTGGACTCCTGCAACCAATGCTATTAGATTATTACCACATTTGTTTACAGTAACTGGCACTGACAGATTTTGTCCTTTAAAAGCCTTTGCTACAAAAGGTATTAGTTTAACTGTTCAAAACCCTTTTGTAAATATAGAATCAAGTACAAAAAATGTTTTTTGTAATACTAAAACCACAGCCACTAATATAAATTATAAAGTAAATGGCATTGATTTATTATCTAACAATGTGTTTACTGTTCAGTTATCGGACTCGTTTGGTTCATTTACAAATGCTACTACATTAGCAACTTCAATTAGTACTTTGCAAACAGGATTAATTACAGTAATTATTCCACAAGGTTTGGCTGTAAATAAACCTTATGCAATTAGGGTTTTGTGTTCATCAGATAATTTATGTGATAATATTGTTTATCCAATTTCTATAGTTCAAGGATTTCAACAACCAGTAATAAGTACTAACAGAAACTCGTTTTGTAAAGGACTATATGCTACAATTGCAGTTACTCCTACATACGCTGGTTTAAATTACAAATGGTTTAGAAACAATATAGTTTTAAGTGGAATAACTAGCAATAGTTTTTTAACCGATAGCACCAGTAATTACAAAGTTTTGGTAAGCAATGCCGGTTGTGCTGATACTTCTAATTCATTGGCTTTAATTGTTTATTCAAAACCAATAGCTGCGTTTACTTGCCCTGATACTTTATGCAAATCGGAATATTATAATTTTGTGGTAATTACCAATAATTCTTATATTGATAGTGGAAGTATCAGTGCTTATTGGACGTTTAGCGATGGCACTTCCGAAAATGTAGCCAACCCAGTAAAAACACTTTTAAACAACAATAATCTTAACATAAAACTATTGATTACAAGCAATAATAATTGCAAGGATTCCGTTAGTAAAACGGTAGTAATTAATCAAAAACCTTTGGTTGACTTTAGTGTAAATGATACTGTTCAATGTTTTAAAAACAATCAATTTATTTTTACCAAAAGTACCACAAATAGCAATTTATTCTCCTGGAATTTTGGCGATAACAGTTCTTCTAACTTATCAAATCCAACAAAAGTTTATTCAAAATCAGGAAGCTTTATTGTTCGTCTTTTTGCACAGAATAACAATGGCTGTTCCGATTCTATGTTTAAAACTATTACAGTAAATACCAATGCAAATGCAGGATTTAATATCAATAATGCGGTGCAATGCCTTTCAAAAAACAGTTTCAATTTTACAAATACATCTACCAATTCAAATGCTCAAACATGGAGCTTTGGCGATGCAAGTAGTTCCATTGTTTTAAATCCAACAAAAACATATTTAAGCGCTGGAAATTTTGCTGTTAAATTAGTTGCAAATAATGCCAATAATTGTAAAGATTCAGTGAGTAAAACCATTACCATTTACCCACAACCAACCATTGGAACAATAACTGGAAATGCTGCGCCAAATTCTATTTCCACTCCATTTTCTTATTCGGTTTTAAACCAAAACAACACCATTTATAATTGGTTTACAACAAATGGAAATATTCAAAACGGACAAGGAACAAATTCGGTAAATATTATTTGGCCAAGCATTGGAACAGCAAGTTTAAAAGCCAATATTACCAATAGCAACGGCTGCACCGATTCTACTAGTTTAGTCATCAATATTACCAACTTGGCTGTTAATAATTTGAGTTTAGAAAACGACTTAAAAGTTTTTCCAAATCCAACAGAAAGCTTCATTACCATTACCAATAAAAACAGCTTGGTTGGTAAAAAATACATCATTACAAACTTAGTTGGTCAAACATTATTATTTGGAAACCTAAACATTGATGAAACCCTAGTGAACCTTGAAACATTGCAAAACGGTATGTATTTTTTAAGTTTGGAAGGAATGAATAAACAAAGTATTAAGGTGATAAAAGAATAAATATTTTAAGAAATTCGAATAAATAAATTCGAAATTCGAAAAGAAAACAATATCGAATATTTAACAAAGAATTTTGAATATTGAAGGTAGAAAAAGTTTGTTGTTCAGCTTTAGCTTGCAGAAGGCAATGCATCAAAATCATTAAACAGTAGAGACGCGATGCTTCGCGTCTCCACCATAGAATTTACCACATGTAGAGACGCAATTCATTGCGTCTAATAACAAAGATTTGAATTCATAATAAATGCTTAATAATTCAATAATAGACTTGGTTTTTGGGTAATAAAAACTCTACAAAAATAATCTTTGAAACTCACCAAATATGCCTATTTTATTGCCAACTTGAAAAATTACCTACAAATCATTGAATTTAGGAAATCATTATTCATTGCTTATTCCACAATTTTTTTAGGATTTTTTTTAGATTTTTAGACTTTACCTTTGATTCAATAAATAAAATACATTATGAAAACACTTAACTACTTTTTGATTTTATTCTTGCTTTTATCTGTTCAAAGTAAAGCAGGACACAACATGGCAGGCTGCGATATCAGTTACCAATGTACAAGCACACCAGATGTTTATAAAGTGATTTTAAAATTTTACAGGGATTGTTCGAGTTATCAAGTTTGTGCTGGTTGTAGCTATGGTATTCCTAATGGTACATTATCAGGTTGTACTTCAAACACAGGAACAGTTTTAACCTCTCAAATTGTTGGAGCAAGTGCTGGTTACTTAGGTATAAATTATGGTTCTTTCATTTTAAATATAGCATCAGGTTTAAACGGTTACGATATTATTCAAACTTGCAATAGTGTAACTTCTGTTTGTACCAATTGCAATACTCGAACAGCTGGAACATATAGTCCTGGAATAGAAGTTTATACTTTTGAAGGTAATGTAAATATAGGTAATGTTCCTACAGCATGTTGTAGGGTTATTTTAGGTGCAGTTACTACTTCCAGATTCGGAACAAATTACCTTTCATATTTTACAAGTAATTACCAAGTAAAAGCCGAATTAGATCGTTGTCAATCTAGTTGTAATTCGGCACCAACTTTTACTAATGAAGCGGTAACTATGGTTTGTGCAGGAACAGATTTTTTTTATAATTTAGGAGCCATTGATCCTGATGGAGATTCATTAAGTTATGCATTTGGTCCATGTTTGACTGGAGTAAACACACCAGCTAACTATGTTCCACCTTATTCTGCTAGTTATCCTTTTCCATATTTTGGTGCTCCAAATGCCAATGCAGCATTGCCTGCTGGACTACATTTAAACCCATCAACTGGCGATTTACAGTTTAGGCCTTCGGGTGTTTTTATTTCTAATTTAGTGCTTGAAGTAACCCAATGGAAACTTGTTGGTGGTGTGAGGGTAAATGTAGGAATGACCAGACGTGATGTGAAATTTCAATCTATACTTTGTAATACCAATTTAGCGCCAATAATTAAAGCATACAGGAATGGTGTTTTACAGTCTGGATTATCTTTTTCAATCTGTTCAGGTGAACAAATTTGTTTGGATATTGTAGCAGAAGACCAGCAAGACTTAGCAGTCTCACCTCAAGTTTTAGCTGATACCACCGAGTTAAAATGGAACAATCCTGCGTTATATGAACCAAACTTGGCTAATGCTACGTTTGTAAGAAATTATATTTTAGTAAATAGAAATATAAATGGGCCCAAAGCCGATAGTTTTAAACTTTGTTGGACTGCACCATTAAATTCAGCACGAGCAAATCCATATACATTTGTGGTAAATGGAACTGATCAAAATTGTCCTTTAAAAGCAGCTTCTAGTAGAGGAATAAATATTCGAGTTATTTCAACACCCATTCCCATTCCTATCGTTGCAAATACCAATTGTGGAAATAGGGCTTTTATTTTTTCATTAACAAATCAAAGTGTAACTAAATTAGATACTACAAATAGTAAATGGTATGTAGAAACTTTGCCAGGTTCAAATTCCTATGATGCAACCAATGCCATTCCTGGAATAGGTAATTCTTATAAACATCATTTTATCCAAGCTGGAAATTATAAATGGAAACTAGCATTGCATAATCAAGTTCAAGTTTCAACAGGTTGCCAAAGTTTAGATTCTGGTAATATTGTTATCAACCCAAGTGATTTAATTTCTGTGGGTGTAAGAGATACTTTTAATTGTTATGGTTCGCCAGTTACTATTAAAGCAAAAGCTATGGGCACCAGTCAAATTGGATTTCAATTCTTTGAAGGAGGCTTGTCTAGTCAGAACATAATAAAGGGAAATTTAGATCCTGACAACGGTATTACTTATGATTCATTGTTGAATGCGACCCCCAATAATATAGGAGGAATCACTACTTATAAAGTGAAAGTTTTAGATGCTAGGGGATGTGTTGATTCAAGTACTTTTAATATACTAACTAGGGCATTACCTATTAAAGCAATGACAAATAAAATTAGGTTATGCGAAGGAAGTGACACCAGTTTGTTTGCGGGAAATAATGTTATAAATAAAATTTGGTTCAAAGCGCCTAATCTCATCAATCCAATAGATACACAAGCTACCATTCATTTTACAAATTTGAAAACTACTGATTCGGCTACTTATGTGCTTCGCAAAACTGATAGTTATGGATGTTATGTTTTGGATACCACAAAACTTTTAATAAATAAATCAATCAATTTTATTTCACCTAAAGATGCTATTTGTAAAAGTAACCAACCGTTTGCTTTAACTGCCCGTTTAAATGCAATGTATATCGATAGTTTTGTTTGGTTTAATTTAGGAACTTCTAATCGTTTATTATCTAACAATTCATTGTTGTTACCAACCACCAATATTGGTTCTTCATTTTATCAATTACGAGGTTATCAATCCTACGATGGGGTAACTTGTTTTAAAGATGATACTGCTAGTTTAACAGTTAAAAGCTTGCCAAGCAATGTTTATTTAACCAATAGTTTAGATTCGTTTTGCGAAGGTTTATCTGCTGTTTTAAGTGTTTCTACAAGTAGTCCAAATTGCAGTTTTAAATGGCTAAAAAACAATCAAATTATTAGCAACGAAACCAATGACAGTTTTTTAGTGAACGATGCATTTACTTATCGTGCCATAGTAAATTTTGAAGGTTGCGCTGATACTTCAAATGCAAAAAAATTAACTATTTATTCTATACCAACAATTGGTACAATTACAGGAAATGCTGCTCCAAATTCATTGAGTTCTACTTTTAATTATTCAGTATCTAGCCAACCAAACTCCACTTATTTTTGGTTAGCAACTAACGGAACCATTCAGAGCGGACAAGGAACCAACGAAGTAAATGTTATTTGGCCTAGTGCGGGAACAGGTAATATAAATGCAAAAATTACCAATAGCAATGGTTGTAATGATTCAACTGTTTTACCTATAAAAATTACCAACTTGGCTGTTAATAATCTTAGTTTAGAAAACGATTTAAAAGTATTTCCAAACCCAACAAAAAACTTTATAACTATTACCAATAAAAACAATTTGGTTGGAGAAAAATATATCATCACAAACTTAGTTGGTCAAACATTATTAAGTGGTAAACTAAACCTTGACGAAACAATTGTAAACTTGGAAACTTTGCAAAGCGGTATGTATTTTTTAAGTTTGGAAGGAATTAGTAAGCAAAGTATCAAGATAATTAAGGAATAAATATTTTAAGAAATTCGAATAAATAATTTCGAAATTCGAAAAGAAAAATAGGGATGGATTTTGATTTGTTCTATAACAAAATCCATTACCTTACCAATAATTATCGGTAGGATTTAGCCAATGGTAAACAAAGTATCAAAATCATCAAACGTAGAGACGCGATGCTTCTCGTCTGAAATTCAATAATATTACATTATAGACTTGACAGGTTTTTAAAACCTGTCAAGTCTTTTTTTATAAATCAAACATCATAAATCTTAAATAAAACATTATAAATAAAACATCATAAATAAAACATCATAAATCAAATATCATAAATCAAAAATATCATTTACTTTCGCAGCTTATAATTAATAATAAAATATGAAAGTTGCAGTAGTAGGTGCTACCGGTTTAGTTGGTTCAGTGATGTTAAAGGTTTTGGAAGAAAAAAACTTTCCAATTACCGAGTTTATTCCAGTTGCTTCCGATAAATCGGCAGGCAAAAAAATAAGCTTTAAAGGAACTGAATATACCTTGCATACCATGCAACAAGCTATAGATAAAAAACCTCAAGTGGCTTTATTTTCTGCAGGTGGAAGTGTTTCGTTAGAATGGGCTCCAAAGTTTGCTGAAGTAGGTTGTTATGTAATTGATAATTCCTCAGCTTGGCGTATGGATGAAACCAAGAAACTAGTGGTTCCTGAAGTAAATGCAGCAGTTTTAACTGCCAATGATAAAATCATTGCCAATCCAAATTGCTCTACTATTCAAATGGTTTTGGTATTGCAGCCTCTGCACCAAAAATATAAAATAAAACGAGTGGTGGTTTCTACTTACCAATCTGTTACTGGAACTGGCGTAAAAGCTGTTCAGCAAATGGAAAACGAACGAAATGGTGTTGCTGGTGAAATGGCTTATAAATACCAAATTGATAAAAATGCCATTCCACAAATAGATGTTTTTTTAGAAAATGGTTACACCAAAGAAGAAATGAAAATGGTGCTGGAAACTAAAAAAATTATGGGCGATAATTCCATCAATGTTACAGCAACTTGTGTGAGAATTCCTACTACTGGCGGACATTCAGAAAGTGTAAACATAGAATTTGAAAACGATTTTGATTTACAAGAAGTGCGCTCACTTTTAACCAATACCAAAGGAATAATTTTAAAAGATGATGTGGCTAATTTTGAGTATCCAATGCCATTATTTGCCGATGGAAAAGATGAAGTTTTTGTAGGTAGAATAAGACGTGATGAAAGCCAACCGAACTCGTTAAACTTATGGATTGTAGCCGATAATTTGCGCAAAGGTGCTGCTACTAATACTATTCAAATAGCGGAATATTTATTGGAAAAAGGTTTAATAAAATAGCTGCTGGCTTCTAGCCTCTAGCAACTAGCAAAAAATTGTATTTTTCATTAACTTCAAGCAGCTAGATGCCAGCTGCTAGAAGCTAGTTGCCATTACTCCTTACTCGCTTTAAACAGTAATTCTTTTTCTTTTGGGCTTAAGCTTTCGTATCCGCTTTTGCTTATTTTGTCTAAAATTGCATCTACATCAGCTTGATTTGGCTTATTTGCTTTAGCACTAAAATTTACTTTTTTATCAGCTTTGTGATGCACTTTCATGACAGGTTTTTGTTTGAAAAAACCTTTAAAAAAAGTGCTTACCGAATGAATAGCATTGGTTAAACCGTTATTGGTATAAAGGTATTTTATAAATAAAAATCCTGAAAGCGCACCACCAATATGAGCAATTCTTCCACCTGCGTTATCGCTTGGAATATTTAACAAATCAATTAACACAGAAACCAAAGCAATATAACGTAACTGAACTGGGAAAATACCGAATAACATAACTGTATAGTTAGGCAACAAAGTAGCTGCAGCTGCAACTATAGCAAGCACTCCAGCCGAAGCGCCTAACGCATAAGAATCAGCTAAATTTACACTAAAAACAGGAAAAACATTGTAGGAAAACATATATAAAAATCCACCAAAAATTCCACCTACAAAATAAATTTGATAAACACGAGTATTGCCTAAATATTCGTGAAGCAACATGCCTAACCAATATAGCCAAAGCATATTAAACAGAATATGGAAAAATCCATCATGAAAAAACATATAGGTAATAATGCCCCAAGGTTGTAAAATAAAATTGCTCAAATTGGCATATAGTACAAAGTTTTTTTCTACCAATGATAAAATATCGTTTGCTTGAAAAAGCCAAAATAAAACATGTGCCAAGGCAAAAACCAAATACACCAAAACATTCAATGCAACGATTCTAATCACTGCATTTTTTTGTGTCAACTTATATTTTATATCATCTAAAAACGACATGGAGGAAATTTATAAAAAACTAAACTACTAATAAAAAGTATCTCTATTGGTTTTGTTCCAATATTTAACCAAAATAAAACCAAATAACATGCCTCCTAAATGTGCAAAATGTGCCACATTATCGCCAGCAGAATTATTAATACCCAATAATAATTCCATGCCACCCATAATAAAAACCAAGTACTTGGCT
>Ga0247837_1006019_pt1 | contig 17525 bp, 15 predicted proteins | sample LaCtaG_2_FD_187115 | JGI IMG/M metagenome (GOLD analysis project Ga0247837, IMG submission 187115) | Freshwater microbial communities from meromictic Lake La Cruz, Castile-La Mancha, Spain - LaCruzMarch2015_14.5m | ecosystem: Environmental > Aquatic > Freshwater > Lake | place: Spain: Castile-La...
TTGGCAGAACAAGACGAGGAGTGGATGACCGCAAAAATCTACCTGAACATGAAACCTTGACCTGACGCTATTGCACAACAACCCAACAGCCAAAATCGAAATTTACAGAATAGATGTTGCTTTATCGTATCGTTTCAGCTTTGGCATGATCGAGGGCCTTCTTTGCATCTGCAACGGGACGTTCAAATTGGCAGGCGTTGGCGCTCATGGTCTTGCTGAAATCTTCAGGTAAGGAGACGTATTCATGTTCATTCAGTAAGTCCTTTCTTTCGGATAGCGTGTTAGTGTTCAACACTTTGTCAGCAGGAAGTGCAATCGCAGAAACAGGGAGCACGCCGATCAGCAGCGCCAGTATGTACCCAAGAACACGAAAATATGTCGACCTTTTCATGAAAGGTGTGGCGGCAACCAGAGCGGTCCCTGGCTGGGCTCTGGGCGGCAATTGCTGAAACCTCACCAATCAATTCCTCTGGCGGCTAAGGCGGCAAACACCATCATTCCAATGACACAGGCCAACTGCCCATAGGCTACGGCACGCATTCGGACCAATTTTTGTGGAAGCACGGCTGGAAGTTGTCCTTGCTTAAGAAATGCGCGCCAGCGCATGATCTCGAGAGTTGGAACCAGAGAAAGTACGCTGGCCAGACCATACAGCGCCAGCTTCGCAATGAACGGCCCGTTGTGGAAGTAGTAGTCCGTGCCTTTTTCAAGATACGCCACGCGGATTAGTCCGACCACGAGTACAAGCGTCGCAGCAATACCGTTGATCATGTCGATACGACCCAGTCGCCGGGCAGTGACTAGATCAAAAGACTGTCGCAGTAGCAGAACACACGTTAGCGAACTGGCTAGTACCGTCAAAACTGCGAGATGATGGAGAAATGCGATTAGTAGTTGCATGATGATTGTGGGTGCCTTGAAGTTGCAGATTGAGCGTTAGTTCTTGGCGAAATGAATCAGTGCAGCTGTGCTGCAGAAACGTGATTTCATTAGGGTCCCCTGGGAGCGGGTGAAATTTGTGTCAGTAGGGGGACTTTAGGGAATCCAGCCGCTGGAAAACAGTGGCAAATTGCGAAGATACCGTTGCAAAATTTGCAATATTTCTCTTGCTACTAGGCGAAGTCATTTAAAAACGAGGCGATTGCTGCATCTTTGGAAGATAGTGTGGGTGTTCGATGCGGTGTTGGGGGAATCGCCCGCGGCGACCAAACTTCCCGAAATCGTGTACTCGCAAGCGTCGGCACCCGCGACTTTGCGGCCGATCTGGCCTCCATTGGTCAATGCCTCCATCAAAATAGTGGAACAATGCCCGGATGGACCAACTGCGCGCGCTTCGTGTGTTTACCCAAGTCATTGCCGACGGCAGTTTTGCAGGTGCGGCTCGCACACTGGACCTCGCCCCGACAGTGGTGACACGTTCCTTGGCTGATTTGGAGGAGCACCTTGGCGCTCGGCTGCTAAACCGCACCACCCGCAGCTTGGCGCTCACCGAAATTGGTGAGGTCTATCTGGAGCGGGCCAGGCAATTGTTGGCTGATTTGGACGATGCCGACGCTGTGGCGGGCCATTCCACCGACCAAACCCGCGGTACCTTGCGCGTGTTGTGCCCGCCGGCATTTGCAACGCACCAATTGGCGCAGCACCTACCTCGATTTCGGGCGCTCTATCCCCGTATTGGTTTGGAACTGGCCACCCCCGGCCCAGTGCAAGCTGCCGATGAAAACTTTGATGTCTCGATTTTGTCGATCGGACAGCAACCGCTGCAAGGGGATTTTGTAGCACGCCAGTTGGCATGTTCTACCTTTTTGATCTGCGCCGCGCCGACCTATCTGAAGCGCTATGGCACTCCACAGCAGCCAGACGATTTACGGCACCATGACGGGCTGCTCCCAGCCGTCTCGGCGGTACGGCGCGAACTCACACTCTTTAGGCAAACACCCGATCGAAGTGTAGGTGCAATCAACGTGGCGACCGTGGCGCTGCAGCCACCCGCTTTGTCCACGAGTCAACTCGATATGATCCTGGCCTCAGCACTGGCGGGTCTGGGTGTGGCGGGCCTGCCCTCGTTTATGGTGGCTGAAGCCCTGCGGGAGGGCCGTTTGGTGCGGGTGTTGCCTGAGTGGCGCGGCACCGTCCTTCGTCTTTTTGCCGCCATGCCGACCCGAAAAAACGTGCCCGCTCGCACCCGGGTGTTTATTGATTTTCTGGTGCAAACTTTTGGCGGCAGTGAAAGCGATCCTTGGTTAACCCATTGAGCCGATGCCCCGCGCCGCCAAACTGGCACACAACATCATCCCAAGGATGCAAAGCACTTGTCCAATTGCGACCCCGCGGAGTTGACGAATTTTCGTATCGCTCACGGCTGGCAATTGCCCTTGGTTAAGCGTTTTCTTCCAACGAAAAATTTCAAGCGTCGGTACGATCGAAAGAATGCTGGCCAGTCCATAGAGCGTCAGTTTGGCTAGGAAAGGCACGTTGTGGAAATAGTAATCTTCGCCTTTCTCACTGTAAAAAATACGGATCATTCCGACTAACAGAACCAGGGTGGCTCCGATCCCGTTGACCATGTCCGTGTGTTGCAATTGCTTGGCAACCCTTAAATCGAACTTGAGCTGCAGCAACACCAATGACAAGACAGCACAGGCAAACACCGTGAACGCTGCGACATGATGCAGAAACGCTAAGAAGGCACCTGTCATTTTGATTATCGGTAGCTGCTTGCAACCATGGTGTAGTCGACCCGGGCGTCCAGGTCTTTGAGCTTGCCGGCCACGGCTTCCATCGGCGGAACCCGGCCCTCATAGCGCCGTGCGTTACGGCTTGTGGAGTCGAACACTACACGTAGTGGCGCAATAGCCAACCGAATGATGAAGCTGCTGGGAACGATGGAAAACGAGGTTTGGCCGTTGGCTTCTTTTTCAAAGCGCACATCAAAGCCATAGGTCGTCTTCTCGCGCAACACCACCATGCGTACTGGAATGGTATTACCGGCCTTTAAAGAATCCCAATTTTTAAGAATTAAACCGAACATCGACGGTCCGGTGACCACTGGTTCGTTTACGTCTTCTTTTGCGGTGCTGACTTTGCCGTTGTCATTCAGGTTGTATTGCAGATGGTGCCCGTCGACGCTCACCAGAACCGAGCCGCTGAAACCGCCCTGCTTGTTAGCAACCTCAAACCGCTGCAAGCCATAGCTAGGACTGTATTCGGCTGTTTCTACAATCAGAAGTTCACCCTTAGGGTCGCTGGTTACATGTGAAGCCGAGAGGCTGTGTGAGGTGGTACCCACCCTTCGTTCGTAGCGAAACAGGGGCTCGGCGGTCGGCGCTTTCAATGAAAAGGTGGCACCACGGTAGATCAAGACACCGGTGGAGTCGGGCGACTGGCGTTGTTGCGCCAACTGGGCATTGCCAGCGGCATCCAATTCGGCGTGGCTCAGACCACTGGCGGACATCAACAAAGCCGCCATGGCCGTGGCGAGTGGAAAACGGGTGAAAGAAGGCATGGTGTATCTCCTGTGAGTTAACTTGTGGGTGAATCGCTTGGATCGATTCAGCGACTGTAGATTCGGGAGCTCGTCACACACAGTAGGTGTCTGCGAAGGGACTGTTGCTAAATTTGCAGCAATTGCAAATCAAGGCGTCAGGGGGAAATGTCCAATGCCCTTCGTCATCATTGAGCGCCACGACGCCTAATTAATGTGGGCAGGCATCCTACAACCCTTAACCAGACAGGCCACACACAAACCAAAAAATTGACACTTTGGTTAGCAGGCAGAAGAAAAGCCATTTTTCACAACGATTTGTGCCTCTAGCCCCCGCAGATACTGCGTAAGCAGCTCACTATTTAATAGCAAAAGTGTCGCAATCCCACCTGAAAAGTTACCGCCGACAGGCTGCTACTTCGCTTCAGCCACCGCCTCCACTACAGGCTTGCCCAGGTTCCGCAGCACATCGCGCACCATCTGAGCCCGGTCCTTCACCTCGGGCAGGGTGCGTTCAATACGCAGCTTCTCGTTGCCCGCCAGCTTGATGTGTTTGTTCTTCTGAATCATCTGGATGATGTTCATCGGGTCAATGGGCGGGTTCTTCTTGAAGGTGATGGTGATCACGCCGGGTGCGGCATCGACCTTAACCACGCCATAGGGCTTGGCGATAACCCGCAGGCGGTGCACGTCGATCAGCGTTTGCGCGGCGGCGGGGAGTTTGCCGAAGCGGTCCACAATTTCTTCCAGCAGGTTGTCGATCTGGTCGGTGTTTTTGGCGGTGGCCAGTTTCTTGTAGAAGCTCAGGCGTAAATGCACATCGCCACAGTAGTCGTCGGGCAACAGGGCTGGGGCGTGCAGGTTGATGTCGGTGGTGACGTTGAGCGGGCTGAGCAAATCGGGCTCGATGCCGGCTTTCAGGCAGCGCACCGCCTCACTCAGCATCTCGTTGTAGAGCTGGAAGCCCACTTCCAGCATGTTGCCGCTCTGGTTTTCGCCCAGCACCTCGCCAGCCCCGCGAATCTCCAGGTCGTGCATAGCCAGGTAAAAGCCGCTGCCCAGTTCTTCCATGGCCTGGATCGCGTCCAGCCGCTGGGTGGCTTGCTTGGTCAGACCTTCCAGGTCCGGCACCATCAGGTAGGCATAGGCTTGGTGGTGGCTGCGCCCCACGCGCCCGCGCAACTGGTGCAACTGGGCCAGGCCGAACTTGTCGGCGCGGCTCATGACGATGGTGTTGGCGGTCGGCACGTCAATGCCGGTCTCGATGATGGTGGAGCACAGCAGCAGGTTGTAGCGCTGGGCCACAAAGTCGCGCATCACGCTCTCCAGCTGGCGCTCGGGCATCTGGCCGTGGGCCACGGCAATGCGGGCTTCGGGCAGCAGTTCTTCCAGCTTGGCGCGGCGGTTTTCAATCGTCTCTACTTCGTTGTGCAAAAAGTAGACCTGTCCGCCGCGTTTCAACTCACGCAACACGGCCTCGCGGATCACGCCATTGCCTTCGGTGCGCACAAAGGTTTTGATGGCCAGGCGGCGCTGCGGTGCGGTGGCAATCACGCTCAGGTCGCGCAGGCCTTCCAGCGCCATGCCCAAGGTCCGGGGAATCGGCGTGGCGGTGAGCGTGAGCACATCGACCTCGGCGCGCAGGGCCTTCATCTGCTCCTTGTGGCGCACACCAAAGCGGTGTTCTTCGTCAATGATGAGCAGGCCCAGGTCGTGGAACTTGGTCGATTCGCTCAGCAGCTTGTGCGTGCCGACCACGATGTCGATGGTGCCGTCCGCCACGCCCTTGAGCGCGGCGTTGATTTCCTTGGTCGAGCGAAAGCGGCTCATCTCGGCCACTTTCACCGGCCATTTGCTAAAACGGTCCACCAGCGTCTGGTAGTGCTGTTCCGCCAGCAGCGTGGTCGGGGCCAAAAAGGCCACCTGCTTGCCACCGGTGATGGCAATGAACGCGGCGCGCAAGGCGACTTCGGTCTTGCCAAAGCCCACGTCGCCGCAAATCAACCGGTCCATGGGGCGCGGGCTGATCATGTCTTGAATCACGCAGTGGATGGCGGCGGCCTGGTCGGCGGTTTCTTCAAAGCCAAAATCGTTGGCAAAGGTTTCATAGTCGTTGGCGGAGTAGCGGAAGGCGTGGCCTTCACGCGCCGCACGGCGGGCGTAAATGTTCAGCAACTCGGCGGCACTGTCACGCACCTGCTCGGCGGCTTTGCGCTTGGCTTTTTCCCACTGGCCAGAGCCAAGGCGGTGCAGCGGCGCTTCGTCGGCACTGACACCCGTGTAGCGGCTGATGAGCTGCAACTGGCTCACCGGCACGTACAGCGTGGCTTTGTCGGCGTATTCCAGGTGCAAAAACTCCTGCATCTCGGGCTCGCCATTGGCCAACTTGTTGCCCAGGTCCAGGTGGATCAGGCCCCGGTAGCGGCCAATGCCGTGCGCCGAGTGCACCACCGGGTCGCCAATGTTGAGTTCGCTCAGGTCTTTGATCAGCGCTTCGACATCGCTGACCTGCTCCTGCTTCTTGCGTCGGCGCGTGGTCGGGCCGGCGGCGAATAGTTCTGTTTCGGTGACGAGGTCAATGCCTGTCTCCAGCCAGCTAAAGCCTGCGGTTAGTCCGGCGGTGGCGATGCCCAGGGGCTCGGTACTGGTCTGAAAATCCAGCAAGGACTCAAACGCCGGCGGGTTGACCTGGGAGGCGCGCAGGAAGTCGAGCAGGCTTTCGCGGCGGCCATCACTCTCCGCCAGGATCAGCACCCGGTGCTGGGTGTTGCGGGCGTGGCTCTTCAGGCGCGCCAGCGGGTCTTCGGAGCCGCGCACCACGGTCAGGTCGGGCAGGGCCGCAAATTCGGCAAATGCCGATTCACCCTGGGTCTTGATCGCCAGTTGCGCGTGGCCATTGGCCTGGGCATAAAACTGCTCGGTGCTCAAGAACAGCGATTCGGGCGGCAACACCGGCCGCTCGGGGTCGGTGCGCACAATGCGGTAGCGTTCTTTGGTGTCTTGCCAGAAGTGCTGAAAGGCGGGTTCCAGGTCGCCGTGCAACACCACCGTGGCGTCCAGCCCCAGGTAGTCAAACACGGTGGCGGTTTCTTCAAAAAACAGCGGCAGGTAGTACTCAATACCGGCGGTGGCCACGCCATTGCCAATGTCTTTGTAGATACGGCTGCGGGTCGGGTCGCCTTCCAGCAGTTCGCGCCAGCGGCTGCGGAACTTGGCCCGCGCATCGTCGTCCATCGGGAACTCGCGCCCGGGGAGCAGGCGCACTTCAGGCACGGGGTACAGGCTGCGCTGGCTGTCGGGATCAAAAGTGCGGATGCTGTCGATTTCGTCGTCAAACAAATCCACCCGGTACGGCACCAGGCTGCCCATGGGGAACAGGTCGATCAGGCCTCCGCGCACCGCGTATTCGCCGGGGCTGACCACTTGGGTGACGTGGCTGTATCCGGCCAGCGTGAGCTGGGCCTTGAATTTGGCCTCGTCCAGCTTTTGTTTGACCTTGAAGTGAAAGGTGTAGCCCGCCAGAAAGCTGGGCGGTGCCAGTCGGTACAGGGCGGTGGTGGCCGGCATGATGACCACGTCGGCACCACTGTCCCGGTTGCGCTGACTGATGCGCCACAGGGCGGCCAGCCGCTCGCTGATCAGGTCTTGGTGCGGCGAAAACGTGTCGTAGGGCAGCGTTTCCCAGTCCGGAAACAGGGCGCAGCGCAGGTTGGGCGCAAAAAAAGCAATTTCTTCCAGCAGCCGCTGGGCATCGGCGGCATTGGCGGTGACCACCGCCATGGGCTTGCCCGCCGCTTTTTCGCGCTCCCCCAGTTGGGCCAAAAGCATGGCGTCTGCACAGCCGGGGGGATGGGGCAAGGTGTAACGCTTGCCGTTTTGTAGTTTAGGTAAATCCATGAATGGCTTCGATTTTAGAATGGGGCACACCACCATGACCCCCACATCCACAAATATCCCCCCAGCCCCCCGCCTTTGGGCCTTGATTCCCTGTGCCGGCAATGGCTCGCGCTCGGGGGCCGAAGGCCCCAAGCAGTACCAGCGCGTGGCCGGTCAAGCCATGGTGCTGCACACGCTGGTGGCCTTTGCCGGCGTGTCGCGCTTGGCCGGTGTGCTGGTGGCGGTGTCTGCGGGCGATGCCTTTTTTGACACCGCGCCTGCCACTTTTGCTACGATTTTAGTAGCTGCTTGCGGAGGTTCCACAAGGGCTAGCAGTGTTTTTAATGGTCTAAATGCCTTGTTGGAGCGAGGTGCCGCAGTGAGCGACTGGGTGCTGGTGCATGACGCCGCCCGCTGTCTAATCACTCCGACGCAGATCGACGCGCTGATTGACGCCTGTTTGGGTGACTCGGTCGGTGGTCTGCTGGCCCTGAAACTGCCTGATACCCTGAAACGCGAAGTTGCAGGCCGCGTGGCCCAAACCGTGGACCGCGCTGACAAGTGGCTGGCCCAAACCCCGCAGATGTTCCGCATTGGCGCGCTGAAGGAGGCGCTGCAGGCGGCGGGCGATGCGGTAACGGATGAGTCCAGCGCCATGGAGTTTATGGGCCAGGCCCCGCTGTTGGTCGAGGGCAGTGCGCAGAACTTCAAGGTGACCTACCCGCAGGACTTTGCGCTGGCGCAGGCAGTGTTGCTGTCGCGGGTGGCGGCGTATTAGGATATTTAGATAGTGTTTTGCTATTTTATTGATAGCTGTGTGCGCACATTCTGCGTGGCCTGGAGCCATAAATTGCTCACCATGCTGTCCATCGTTATGTTTGCAATCTAAAAGGACGCTCACACATCATGAATATACGAATCGGCGAAGGCTGGGACATCCACGCTTTGGTGGAAGGGCGCCGCCTTATATTGGGCGGGGTGGAGATTCCGTATAGCAAAGGCCTGTTGGGTCATTCGGACGCAGACGCGTTGTTGCACGCCATCACCGATGCGCTCTTGGGTGCGGCTGCCATGGGCGACATTGGCACGCTTTTCCCCGACACCGATGCGCAGTTCAAAGGCGCGGATTCGGCCGTGTTGCTGGCCGAGGCCGCCCGGCAGGTGCGCGAGCGTGGTTATGCCATCAACAATGTCGACAGCACCGTGATTGCACAGGCGCCCAAGCTGGCACCGCACATCAGCGCCATGCGTGCGCGCATCGCCCAGGTGCTGGATGTGTCGGTAGACCAGGTCAACGTCAAGGCCAAGACCGCTGAAAAAATGGGCCCGGTGGGCGAAGGCCTGGCGATGGAGGCCCGCGCCGTCGTGTTGCTGGTGGGGAGCCTGTGAGCTAAATCCGCGTGGCGCGCAGCAGTCGGATGCCGGCGGACAGCCCGCCATTGCTGGCGTTGGTCAGGGTGAAATCCCCGCCCATGCGTTGCACCGTCTTCTCGACAATAGCCAAGCCCAAACCTGCGCCGTTGGCCGCCGTGCGGGCTGCCTCACCGCGGTAAAAGGGCTTGGTGAGGTTGCTTAGCTGCTCTGGTGCCACACCAATGCCGTGGTCGCGAATTTTGATCAGCACCGCCTTGTCCCGCGCAACGGCGGCAATGTCGATGCGGGCCACCCCCGTGTGTACGGACTTGCCATAGCGGCGGGCGTTTTCCAGCAAATTGGAGAGGATGCGCCCCAACTCCACTTCATCCGCCATAACCAGTAAATCCGGCTCTATTTGCACATTGATATGCACGTCCGCCTGGTTTCGCAGTGAATACACGCAGGCTTGCACCACATCTTCCAGCAACACCGGGCTGAGCTTGACTTTATCCGGGCGCGCGTAGTCCAAAAACTTGTCGATGATCGCGTCCAGTTGGCTGATGTCGGCGGCCATGTGTGCGCGTGCATCCAGGTCGGACACGCTGAGTTCGGTCTCCAGCCGCAAGCGCGCCAGTGGCGTGCGCAAGTCGTGCGAAATGCCCGCCAGCATGACGGCGCGGTCCTGCTCCAGCTTGCTCAGCTTTTGGGCCATGCGGTTGAAGCCGATGTTGACCTCCCGTATTTCACTGGTGTGGCCGGTCTCATTCAAGCGGCTGGCGCCAAAGTCGCCCTCGCGCACTCGGCTCGCCGCGAACGACAGGTCTTTCAGCGGGCGGTTGATCAGGCGCGCAATCAGGGCCGCCCCGGCCAGTGAAAGTGCCGCCGCCACGGTGAGCCAGATCAGCCAGGTCTTGCCACCCGCCGGCGAGAAGCGGGCCTCGTCCGTAACCATCCAGTAGTCATCGCCATCAATATCGAAGCCAATCCACAGGCCGGGCTGGTTATTTACCTGGCTGGCAACCACGGTTTTACTCCCCAGGCGCTTGAACAACTCTTGCGACACATCGCGGTTCAATGCGTCGGTGGCAAAGGGCGTGAACTGGTCGCTTTTCTCGCGCGGAACAATGCGCAAGCCCTCTTCATCCTTCATGGTTTTCAGCAGCGAGATGCGGGCGATTCCGTCTGCGTGGATCAGTGCCGCACGGCTCAGGTTCACTTGCGACGCCAACAGTTGCGCTGCTTGTATGGCGCGCGGTTCAAACTCTAGTGAGCGAAGGGTTTGCAGCCACGCCAGAATGCTGCCCAGCAGCAACAGGGCCAGCAAAAAAAAGGTGCGCCAGAACAGGCTTAAATCGGCAAACTTTCCGTCTGCCCTGGTGGGGTCGGGCGCGTCCAATTCGGACGGTGCCGTGATTTCAAAGTCGGTGAGTTGGGTCTCGGTCAAGGCAGCAAGTCCTGGACGTTAAGCGGCGTCATCCGGCACAAACACGTAGCCCACGCCCCATACCGTCTGGATATGGCGCGGCGATGTGGGGTCGGCCTCAATCAGCTTGCGCAGGCGGGAGACCTGCACATCCAGGCTGCGGTCGAACGCTTCAAATTCGCGCCCGCGGGAGAGCTGGGCCAGCTTTTCACGCGACAGGGGAATACGCGGGTGGCGCACCAGCGCCTTGAGCATGGCAAATTCGCCACTGGTCAGTGGCACCTGCTCTCCGCTTTTGTTCAGGGTTCGGGCACCCAGATCAAAGGTGAAAGTCCCGAAACGGATGACCTCGTTTTCTGTGGACGGTGCACCCGGCACCTCCGGCACGGGCCTGCGGCGCAATACTGCATGGATGCGGGCCAGCAACTCGCGGGGGTTGAACGGTTTGCCCAAGTAGTCGTCTGCGCCGACCTCCAGCCCGACGATGCGGTCAATGTCCTCGCCCTTGGCGGTCAGCATGATGATGGGGGTGTGGTCGTTGGCGGCGCGCAGGCGTCGGCAGATGGACAACCCGTCCTCACCGGGCATCATCAGGTCCAGCACGATCAAATCCGGCGTGTCGCGCATCATGACCCGGGTGACCGATTTGCCGTCTTCGGCCAACATGACATCAAAGCCTTCTTGGGTGAGGTAGCGCCTGAGCAGGTCGCGGATGCGGGTGTCGTCATCAACCACCAGAATCTTGTTGGGTCGGGGTGCCGGATGTTGCATAGTGCTTGCTGGATTTGTAACAAACCTGATTTTGCGCGGCTTACGCCAGCGCCGCCTAACAAAATGGAGCTTGGTTGACACAATGTTACAAAAATGACGCGCGCACTGTGCTCAGCCACCCAACAATGTGAACATGTGAACATGTGTACGTGAAGGGCCGTTGAATTGTCGATGCGTAAAACTGCCGCTATTTGCCTTGCCTGCTGCCTTGGTGTTGTGGGTGCGCGCACTTTGGATGAAGCACCCAGTCCGCAGCGCAACGCCGAAGCCCAAAAACGGCGGGCAGACCTGCGTGCGGCGGTAAGGGCCCGTCCCGACTCAGCGGCACCGGCACCGTCCGGCCCGGGCACCGGCGGTGCACGCCAACTCACGCAGCAGGAGCGCAAAGAGTTGCGCCAGCAGCTTCGCCAGCAGCGGCGTTAAGCCCCGGGAGCAGGGCAGGGGTTGGCCCGCTCCGACATGGGATACAGTGTTCCTGTCACCCCGACACAACACGGTTCAATGTCCACCCCTGCCAACGCCATCGCCCCGAGAAACACGCCCATTGGTGACCTGCACCGACGCCGTGTGCGCTTGATGCTGTGGGTGGCTTGCGGGCTGTTGACTGCCGAAGGCATCGGCTGGGGCATCTATTTTCTGCAAAAAGGTGCATGGGACATTGTTGCCATGGACCTTGTCATGATGGCGCTGGGCATCAGCGGCGGTGTATTGACCTACTTGCGCCGCACGCGCCTTGCTTTCTTTTTGATTGGGGGAAGCATATTTTTATTGGTTTGCGGTGTGTCTTTGGTGCTGGACGTTCCCAGTGCGATGGCACCGCGCTCAACGCACCATTTTTTGCTGGTGCTGGCCGTGGCATCGTTGCTGTTCCTGCGGGATGACCGGGCGGCCTTGCGCTACCTGGTGACCGGAGCCTGCTTTTTGGCCTTCGTTGTACTTGCCAGCACAAACATGGGTATCGCGTCAGCGCATGCGCTATCCGACAGCGTTCGTATCGGTGGCACTTGGGCCAATAATATTTTTTCCGCGATCGGTATGTACGCGCTGATCCACATCATTGTGTCGGACTTTGCCGAGAACTATGCGCTGGAGATGGACCTGCGAAAGGGCATTGCAAGGGGCGAGTTCTTTCTGGTTTACCAGCCGCAGGTGACTGCACAGGGCAGTGTGTTTGGTGCCGAGGCGCTGTTGCGTTGGCAGCACCCCGCCATGGGCTTGGTGCCGCCGGACGACTTTATTCCGCTGGCGGAACAGTCCGGGCTCATATTGCCACTGGGCGCGTGGGTGCTAGGTGCCGCATGCGAACAACTGGTGGATTGGTCCAAAACTGCGGGCATGGCCGAGCTGACCCTTTCGGTCAACGTGAGCGCCCACCAGTTCCGACGGTCGGATTTTGTGCAACAAGTTGCAACGGTGATGGAGCGCACCGGCGTGTCCCCACGGCGCCTGAAGCTGGAGCTAACCGAGAGCGCATTGGTGCACGACATGGATGACCTCATCCAGAAAATGGCGGCACTCAAAGCCTTGGGCGTGGGCTTTTCGCTGGATGACTTCGGCACTGGCTATTCGTCCTTGAACTACCTCAAGCGATTGCCGCTGGACCAGCTGAAAATTGACAAATCTTTTGTGAACGATGTGCTCACCGATCCCAATGATGCCGCCATTGCACACATGGTGATTGCGTTGGGGAAAAACCTGGGTTTTTCGGTGATTGCCGAAGGTGTGGAAACCCAAGGGCAGTGCGATTTTCTGAAACAAAATGGTTGCCACTTGTTCCAGGGTTATTTGTTTAGCCGACCTATTCTCTTGCCGCAATTCACGGAGTATTGTTTGACCCGTTCTGCCGTAAACCATGACTGAATCGCCCCATTATTTGAACACCGTGGCCTCTGGCGGCCTGCGTTCGGCCGACACGCTGGGTCGGTTTGAGCTGCGCAGGACTTTGGGCAAAGGGGCCCAGTCCACGGTGTGGCTGGCGTTTGATCCGCGCATGGAGCGCGAGGTAGCCATCAAGGTCATGCGCATGGGTGACGGGTCGGATGACCACGCGGTGGCCCAATGGCTACAGGAAGCCCGCAGCGTCAGCCGGGTCACGCACCCCAATATTGTTCCGCTGTATGAGGCTGACATCCAGGGCCGCCAGCCCTACCTGGTTTTTGAATACATTGTGGGCAGCACCCTGGGCCACATGATCCGCCAGCGTGGGGCTTTACCCCCGCCCGAGGCCGTGGCGCTGATGATGGATGTGTTGGACGCGGTCGTGACGGCCCACGCTGCGGGCGTGGTGCACCGCGACATCAAACCCTCCAACATCCTGGTGGATGCTGCGGGGCGCGCCCGGGTGATGGACTTTGGTATTGCCGCGCGCATCCAGGAGAGCCACAACACAGGCCCGGCCACGCCCAGTGGCGGCACGGTGGGCTATATGTCACCCGAGGCCGCCAATGGCGCGGTTCCATCCGCTGCGATGGACGTCTTTTCCGCCGGTGTGGTGCTGGCCGAGATGCTGATGGGCCGCCCCTTGCTCGACGAGCCTGATCCCTACCGCGCCATCTACCGCGTGGCGCATGACCCGCTCCTGTTGCCTGCCGATTTGAGTCCCGACGTCGATGACCGCCTGCGGGCCATCACCCTGCGGGCGCTTGCGCGGGACCCCAAGCAGCGTTTTACCAGCGCGCAAACGTTTCTGACCGCGTTGGCCGAGTGGGCAAAGCCACTCGGAAGTGCGGCGGGTGCCTCTGCCGGTGGGCCAACGGAAAGCAGTGGCACGCTGGAGTTTTTGTTGCGCCGCATGCGCCACAAGAGTGATTTTCCGGCGCTGTCGGACTCAGTGGTGCGCATTCAGAGCCTGGCCACGTCCGAGACCGAAAGTGTCAACAGCGTCACCAATGAAATTCTGAAAGATGTGGCGCTCACCAACAAGCTGCTGCGCTTGGTCAACAGTGCGCACTATGCACGCGGCGGCAACATCAGCACGGTCTCGCGCGCGGTAAACCTGGTGGGTTTTAACGGCATCCGTAACATGGCCTTGAGCCTGGTGTTGCTGGAGCACATGCAGGACAAGGCGCAAGCAGGGCAGCTGAAAGAAGAGTATTTGCGCTCGCTCATGGCTGGCTCCATTGGTAGTGAGCTGTGCCCCGTCATGCGGGACAGCGAAGAGGCATTCATTGGTGCCATGTTCCAGAACCTGGGGCGCTTGCTGGCGCAGTTTTATTTCCCTGAGGAAGCGGCCCAGGTCCGCAGCCTGGTGCAGTCCCAGCGCGAGCCCGTGACCGAAGTCAGCGCGTCCATCAGCGTGCTAGGGCTGAGCTTTGAGGAGCTGGGGGTGGGCATTGCCAAGGCCTGGGGCTTGCCCCAAAGCATTCAGCGCTGCATGCGCAAGCCCTCCGGGGGACCACCCAATGCCGCGTCCTCGGATTCAGGTGAGCGCATACGCTGGATTGCAACCGCGTCCAACGAAATCGCCGACTTGCTTTTGCATTGCGACCCCAAGGAGACTGATGCTCGCGTGGCGCAGGTGACCAAAAAGTACGCAAAAAGCATGGGCGTTGCGCCCAGCGACGTGCAACTGGCCACGTCCAAGGCGCGGCAAAAACTGATTGACTTGGCCGCGGCCATGGAAATTCGCGTGGCGCCTGGGTCGCCAGCGTCCAGGCTACTCAAGCAGCCGGATGCACCGGCCGAGCACGCACCCGCCGATTCCGATGCCAATTTTGGCGGTTTTGAGTTGCATGCAACCAATGTCAGCTTGGCTGTGGCCGGGCCCGTTGCGCCACCCAAGTCCAGCCATGTGGCGGATATTTTGTCCGCTGGCATTCAAGACATCACCAATGCCATGGTGGAGGACTTCAAGCTCACCGATGTGCTGCGCATGATTTTGGAGGCCATGTACCGCGCCATGGAGTTCGACCGCATTATTTTCTGCATGCGCGATGCCAAGACCGAGACCATCACCGGCAGGTTCGGGCTGGGGCAGGGGGTTGAGCAGTACGTCAAGGGCTTCAAAACCCCGCTCAAGGCCGCTACCCCCGACTTGTTCGGCGTGGTCTGCATCAAAGGGGTGGACACCATGATCAGCGATGCCGCCGAGGCGCGCATCGTTCATCGCCTACCTGAGTGGTACCGCAAAGGCATCAATGCCCCTACGTTTTTGCTGTTGCCGCTGCAAATCAAGGGCTCACCGTTTGGCCTGATCTATGCGGACAAAGTCACGCGTGGTGCGTTGGAGCTCGATGACAAAGAGCTGGCCCTGCTGCGCACGCTGCGCAACCAGGCAGTCATGGCGTTCAAACAATCCAGTTAGCCGCGCCGTGGATCAGTGCGATCTTTGGCTTAAAATAAATCGACAAAAAACATCAATAATTGATTATCATGTTTGCATAATGAACGTACCCGATAACACCGTTAAACCCCCAAAAATGCCCGAACCCTTGATCGAGAAATCCTTTTGCACCACCCGTGAAGCTGCCATCTTGTTGGGCGTGTCGGTGGGCACTGTTCAACTTTGGGTGGAAAGCGGCTTGTTGCAGGCCTGGAAAACAGCCGGGGGCCACCGCCGCGTGTTGCGGGATTCCGTCCATGGATTGCTGCACAAAAAGCCGGCACCTGCCGTGCCCAGCCGGCGCCTGCGCATCATGGTGGTGGACGATGACACCGCCTTGTTGCGCCTGTATGAAACCAATATGTCGCGCTGGCCCATGGTGCCTGAGGTGATTGCGGTCGACAACGCGGTCACCGCCCTGCTGACCATTGGGCGCTCGCCCCCGGACTTGCTGGTCATGGACCTGCACATGCCGGGCATGGACGGGTTTCGCATGCTGCGCGAAATGCGCGCCAGTCCGGAGATATCCCACACCACCATTGTGGTTGTCTCGGGGCTGGACGCCGCAGCCATCGCCGAGCGCGGTGGCCTGCCTGCTGGCATTGAGCTGCTGCCCAAGCCCATTCCGTTTAACTATTTGCTCGAGCTTGCCACTGGGCTGGTGTCCCGGGGGCGGGTTTAAACGCCATGAGAACCCACCTGCGCTACATCCCCATCGACGAGGTCCAAGCGGGCATGGTACTGGCCAACCACACCAACATCGTCAACGAGGGGATGCTTCGCATGAGCCTGCCGCAAGGCCACGCCCTGACCGAAGACAACCTGCACCAGCTCAACTCGCACCACGCCGAGTTCCTCTTCATTGCGGAGCCCGATACCCGCTCAGATGAGGAGGTGGCCGTCGACACGGCGGCTGTGGCCCACCGGGTGATGGAAATATTTGATGGTGCAGACCTGTCCCAACCCCATGTGCTCGGCCTGTTCGACCAAGTGCTGAGCTACCGCAACGCCTGATGCCCAATAAGCCCCTGACCCGCCAGTACGTGCTTGCGCACAGTGCGCTGCTGCCCAGCTTTCCGCGCACCATTTCCGATATTTTGACCTCCTTGGATGACCCTGAGTTAAGCATCAAGGTGTTGTCCCACTGCATCAACATGGACCCCATCATTACTGCCAGGGTGCTGTGCGTGGTCAATATGGCGTCGGTGCGCGGGCGAAGGGATTTTGAGGTCAGCGACGTGTTCACCGCCATTTCACTTATTGGCATGCGTCGGGTGCGCGAAATCGCGCTGATCAGTAGCGTGGGCAACTTTGTCGACTCCCTGGGTGCCGATAAGCTCCCGGTCGATTTTTGGTTGCATTGCGTCGCAGTGGCGGTATGTTGCGAAGAGCTGGTCATCCATGTCGACGAGCCCATGTCCAGCGATACCGCGCTGACCGCGGGTTTACTGCATGACATCGGTCAGCTTTGGTTGTACGGCTACAACCCGCAAGCGTTTCGCCAGTGTTTGCACATTTCCCAGCAAAGCAAAACACCCATTGAGGCCGTCGAGCGTGAAAATTTTGGGGTGGACCACAGCGTGATTGGTGCTTGGCTGGCGGAGCACTGGGGGCTGCCCGCGCACATTGTGGCGGCTATTCGCCACCACCACGCGCCACAAGAGGGGCCAGACGATTCCTTGGTCGCGCTGGTCCATGTGGCGGAGGTGTTGAGCAACGCGCTCGACCTGGCGGGCCGCCCCTCCAACCGGGTCACTTCCATCTCGGCGCCCGCGTGCGAGCGGCTTGGACTGGTGTGGGACGACAGCATCCACACGCTGTTTGGCCGCATGGAGGCACGCAGCCGCCACGCCAACCTGTTCTTCGCGTCAAGCCACGCAGCCCATCAATAGCTGGTTATCATCCCCCTGGGGTTAAAAAAGAGCGGTGACCAACCGCCACAAAGAAGTTTTCGCATGCGGACCCCGCCAGTTTTCGCACAGGCGCAATTTAGATTGCAGCCATCGCACCGTTACTTAGAGGCATTTAGGCCTCTAGCCCCCGTCCTACCTGCGTGAGCAGCTATTTAAATAATAGCAGTACGCCCATGCATAGCCAGCAGGAATCCGCCAACACCGACCCCCTTGGGTCACCCCAAGCCCATCAAACGCCCCTGGCCGGTACTGGCCGGTAGTGCAACATTCATTCTGTAGTTTCCCGAACCAATGAAACATGACTTCGTGGGGAAGTGTTTCTGAATTCGGTTTTGGATATTTTTAAATCAGGCCCCTGCCAGGCCGCCGGAGGCCCCCCCC
>Ga0247837_1006029_pt1 | contig 17501 bp, 13 predicted proteins | sample LaCtaG_2_FD_187115 | JGI IMG/M metagenome (GOLD analysis project Ga0247837, IMG submission 187115) | Freshwater microbial communities from meromictic Lake La Cruz, Castile-La Mancha, Spain - LaCruzMarch2015_14.5m | ecosystem: Environmental > Aquatic > Freshwater > Lake | place: Spain: Castile-La...
TAGTGGAGAGAGTACCTAGCAAGGTAGAGCGACTGGTGTTCATGTTCGCTTGGTTTAATGAGAAAACAGCCACTACTCCCAGTGACAAACAGGTCTTGCAGACCTGTGCGGACTTCTACCAGATGCACAACCTGGCCATTGCCATGTTCCCGCCGTTACCCAAAGCAGGCTTTGGACCACCGTTCGGTTCTCCCCCCATGTATCCAGTGAAAATGAGAGTCCTGTCACCACAGCAAGTACTTGCCCTGTTTTCTCCTTTCCCGCTTGCTGCGAACTGCCTGGAGACAGTGTGGCTGCTGCAGCAATTGACCACTGGAGCCTTTTGAAACGAGTAATTTCCTATTAAAAGCCTCATTTAGTGCAACAATGGATAGCACTAAGAAGTCACTCCTATAAAGACACCATTTCCTTGATATAAATAATTCGGAATGTTGAAAAGAGCCATTTTATAGTCGACTAAAGATATAGCGCGACTAGTGTTCCTATTTGCTTGGTTTAATGAGAAAACAGCCGATTCTCACAGTGAAAACAGGCTTAGAGACCTGTGAAGACTTCTACCTTATGCGAGATTTGACTATAGAGACTTTCGATCCTCAATTTGGAGTATATGTAAAACTGCACTCAGTTTTGTGTCCCTAGCTGCAGACTGCCTGAAATGAGCCTGGGCATTGCATCGATGATAGCCTAGAAAAGGGGCAAATAAGCCTTTAATAGCTTCTAAGCATATATCGGTATTTCATTAATGTACAGTTGAGATTAAGGTTTCGGCCTATTTTTGTACCAAAAACTGGATTTTCACATAGCGGCTCTGTGCCCGCAGTCGGTACTTCCAAACCGCTCTCCAAGGCGGCTTTTCCGAAAGCACAGACAAAGCCATCCACATCCCCTGGGAAGACAACGCTATGAACTGTGAAACCTTCCTATTCTGGCTGGGACAAGAAAGCCCTGAGACTTATTTCAACTCCAACTGTGCCCTGCAGTTCCTCACCCACTGTGCCTACTTCCAAGTCTCAGAGGACTGCTGGAGCCTGGTGCAGAGACAAGTGGCAGTTCCCGCTGTCTACAGTCAGACTACAGAGGAAATGAAGACTGTGTTGGTACGCCAAACTGTACCTTTCTCTGTGATGAAGAAGATAGTGGAGAGAGTGCCTAGCAAGGTAGAGCGACTGGTGTTCATGTTCGCCTGGTTTAATGAGAAAACAGCCACTACTCCCAGTGACAAGCAGGCCTTACAGACCTGTGAGGACCTCTTCCTTATGAGAGATTGGGCTTGGTCACTCTCTACCCTGCTAGCGTCGTTCCCTGGAGCTGTCAACTTCCTGGGGACCTTGTCGTTGATACATCTAATTGGACTGGAAGAAAATGAAGAGGGCGGAATTTCACGAAGCGATTATAAATTTCTATAAAATAGCTATAGTCAATTAGAAAAAGGCGATTTTCCCTCAAAATTGGTGAATTGTAATCTTCTTCAGATATGCGTTTTTCTGTATCTGTCAACAGCTTTACATCCTAATGGTGGTTTGATAGCGAAAATAGTCATAAAATCGGGTTTCCCCCCGATTTCGCACATATAAAAAATAAGCAATTTCGTCACTAAAGCCAACGAATTTCCATATAAATTTCACCCAATATTTCCTCGCAATTTCCCTATACATTTCCTCCCAAGTCTCCAAATTTGCAGAATATAGTATGGAGGGAGTAGTAGCAGTGAAGGTAGGCTCCAGTCGTCCTTTATACCTCTACCCTGACCGACTCTGTGCTCGCAGCGGGTACTTCCGGGCAGCTCTGCAGGGGGGATTTGCGGAAAGCAAGGAGAGGTGTATGGAAATTCCCTGGGCGGGCAATACCACCAATTGTGAACTTTTTCTGTATTGGCTGGGACTGGATACGCCTGATAGTTCCTTCAACTCCAACTGTGCCATGCAGTTCCTCACATGCTGCGCCTACTTCCAAGTCTCAGAGGACTACTGGAATCTGGTGCAGACCCAAGTGGCAATTCCCGCTGCCTACAGTCAGACTACAGAGGAAATGAAGACTGTGTGGGTACGCCAAACAGTACCTTTCTCTGTGATGAAGAGGATAGTGGAGAGAGTGCCTAGCAAGTTGAATCGACTGGTGTTCATGTTCGCCTGGTTTAATGAGAAAACAGCCACTACTCCCAGTGACAAACGAGTCTTGGAGACCTGTGAGGACTTCTTCCTCATGCGAGATCTGGCCATTGCCTTTTTCCAACCTGTCCAGCCACAGAATCCTTCTCATGGATCATACCCCCAGCCATATACCCCAGTCCCAACTCCTGCTCAGTCTATAGCTACCAAACCAGGAATACCATCAGTATCATTCGGTTCTTCCCAACCCACTTCAGTGGCACAGAATTCGGTATTTGAGCTGTTTTCCCAGTTCCCCACAGCTGCTAATAGCCTGGAGACGGTTTGGCTGCTGCAGAAGTTGAATGCTGGCGCTTTTCAGGGACAATAACTCAGATTAACACTAGTTTACGCATTTTAGTTGGAGGAAAGACTGTTAATACCGGTGAGAATTACTGGACATATTTCATCGTTTTGACTTGTGAAAGTAGCAAACACTACTTAAAGTGCATATTTGGCGTTATAAATTGCTACAATTTGGAATAGGGTCGATTTCTGCGAAATTATATTCTCGTTTGAACCTTTTATCCTCTGATCTATACAAAATACTGAATATTTCTGACATTTCCATGTCTGTTTCGAGACTAGAGCGAGGCAAGCTATAATAAAATTAACATCATGCTGAACAATCCCCAAATTATCACTATTCGACCAAAAAATAGCAAAAATTCATATTTCCCGTATCCAATTTTCCGCCTTTTCTCAAAATCCCTCTCCTAAATCTCTCCTTCCTCCAAAATTCCATCAACTTCCAAACCTCTGACCACTCCAAGCCCACATCCAGTCTCTAAGTCCTTATAATGGCAGCAGAGTCCTCAATCGCCCCGCCTCAGTACTCCACCCTCTCCCAATTGCTCAGGTAACATCCAGCGAGGCTCCGTGACTGTATGGGCTGGCAAGCAAGAAGACGTTCTTTCCACGATGGGAGCGAAAGGCATTGCGCGGCTCTTCGCTGGGCTGGAAGCGGAAGACGTCCGTACCCGGAGAGCCAGCGCCAAGCTAATCTGCGAACTCGCCTATCAAAACGACAAGGCCCAGACCCTCCTCAGCGACCAGTTCTCCACCCTCTCCGTCTCCGGCAAAATCTGCATCAACTCCGTCCCCTCCAAACTCCAGCGTCTCTTCAAAAGCAGCCCCCACCTGCTTTCCGCACTCAAAAAGACCGAAACTCCGCTAGGACGGTATTGGTGTTTTCCGCCTATCGACTCCGAGACCTACAAGAAGTCCTTAACAGATGTGAGTTTGTTCCCTGACCCCAAAGACTTCATGGTCGGGTTCTACATGGGGTCGACCAGAGCCCCCTTCATCGACACCACGACTTCATACATTTCCGAAGCGTCCGCCGGGCAGTCTCGCGGCACTTCCCTCAATGCTTCCAAGGAAGAGTCGAAGAGCAGGAATTCCTCTTTGGAAGCCTCTCCAGGCCGCTTCGCCAGTCTGCGCGACCCTCCTGTCATCAGAACTGAGCTGAGAGCCAGGCCTGGCGCGGCCACTAGTCGGGCCAATTCCAGTCACTCCTCGAGAGGAGGGTCGCCTGCGCAGGTTGCAGGCCGGTTTAAAAGCATAGAGGACTCACTGCTAAGGATCAGGGCAGCGTTGGACCATAAGGTGGAGTGGCCAGGGAGTAAGACGGAAAGGACTAGGGAAAGGCCGACGGCTTTTGATGCGGTGACGGAGGCGTTTCGTGGGAAACGCAAGGAAAAGAGGAAGGAAAGTCCGACGTTGCCTGGGGATGGGCAGAGATTTAAGCATTCGGAGGAGGCGGTTTTGGATATTATACGTATGAAGCGGAAGCAGCTAATAAAGCAAGTGACCGAAAGGATGCCGAAAGCCCCTCCGCCGCCCCCAAGGACTCCCTCCCCCTTCGCCAGGGAAGTGGCAGCCACACGTCCGCCCTTCAGAGTGTAAAACAGACTAGCACTAGTGCAGCAATTCGCCCAAATTCCCATATTTTCTGCTTTTTCGATTTTTCTGGACGGATAAATAACTTTAGCCTGCGATTTTCTTCGTAAAAGAGATATCAGATAATGATGTGACTGAAAATTCATTGAAATGACAGATATTGCTAATTAATATTTCCCACAGTTCTCATTCATATGAGCTGAATTTGCGTTTTTTCTCCTATGCACAACAGCAATCCGGCTGAAACTCGCCTTTTAGTACTAGAACTGCGAAAGCAAAGCTTTGCTAATCTATTTCAGACACTATGTGTCCGCGCCAGTTCCGGGCTTCCACACTCTGTCTCCGCGTCACTGCCATATAGGTCTTTCAACTGAGACTTGATCTTAAGACTCAGTTCCAACACAGTTTCCCGCTTCACATTTGTCTTGTCCAGGACAAGACTCAGCCACTGATTGCGGAATTCATACAAATTCCGCTGCTCTAAAGCGCAGCAAACAGCAGCTAATCCAATAGCTATAGGTCCGTATTGGTGCAACTTTTCACTAGGGTAACAGGCACTGGAATAGGCGTGGCTCGTCTCGATTAGGCGAGAGAAGTCGTGGCCTGGGGCGGACATACTCAGCACAAGGTTAATTACCTCTGCGGCGGTTGGCTGGTCGAGGTGGAAGTCGAGTTGGAGCAGTATGCGCAGCTCCACGTTTTTCACGCCCTCTGCCCCTACCGTTCTCCCGCATATTCCACTCACCCAATCAGGACTGAGCGCCACCACTTCAACGAATTTGGACGCCAGCATCAAACAGGTAGCACCCACAAGCCGCATCACCTCCTCACTATAGTCCGTGTACTCTCTTGTGACCATATCGAAGTAGACACAAGCCAACTGCCCACACTGCACAGAGAACTGGTGGTGGTGGGCTAATTCCAGCACCCACGTCAGTGTCTCGAACCGCTGGGATGGAGTAGCCAGACCCAGGGCGGGAGCACTTAGGAGGGTGGCTTCTGCCTATGTTAGCGGTACTTGCGCGAGCTGATGTAAGTGGCGTAAGTTCTGCTGGAAATACGGGTAGCTGACAGCTGCTCGAAGAGGCAGGCTGAGCATCTTTATATTCTCTTGTCTCTACCATTGATTTAGATGGGCAAGTTATGCAGTTACTGAACTGCCAAACTGCTGCCTTTGGGCTCATACCGCTAGTTAAGTCCGTAAGGCTTCCCACGAACTTCCGATTAAAGGAAACAAGGGAGATTAAATACATTATGACCACTCCAGCTTTTTGCTCTCTCACAGTGAATGCCGTATCTGTAGTGCATGTGCTAAAATGGGCAGTGGCGCTACTCGTAAAGCGAAGTCGATGGACCGCGCTACAGAGCTGCTGCAGAGTCCCAGCGCTTCCCTGCTCCGTCTCCTCTCCAAGTGTAGCGCTCATTCAGTCTCCCCGGAAGAAATCAGGTACCTGGCAGCCCTTTTCACTGACCTCTCCAGCCGTTCCCCCTCCAGCGACGCCATCGACAAATCCACTTTCCTCCTCTTCTTCCCCTTCCCCGTACCCCTCACCCAGGGCCTTTGGGGCGAGCGTCTCTTCGCAGGCTTCGACCGGCGCAAATTCGGCAAACTGGCCTTCGACGACTTCGTCGCAGGCCTGAGTATATGCGCCAAGGGCTCAGAGGAGGAAAAGCTGAGGTTTCTATTTAGTCTGTACGACTTGAGACAGGACGGAGTCATTGACAAAGCGGAACTGGTTGCTATGGTGAGACGTAGGCAGATGCATAGTACTTACAGGTTCGCGGAGGATGGAGGGAATTTGAGTGGAGTTATAGTCAAGGCGCCGGTAGATGAGGACCACTCACCGACCTCCATCCACCCCTCACATCACCAAGTTGCCCGCAACCCTGAACGAAAGTCCTCAGCCGCTTCCATCCAGCGGGACGACTTCACCTCTGAAAAGGCTGAATCCATGGTCGGCGCAATCTTCACCAACCTCGAGGCTCAGCACAGCCACGAACTCGACTTCCACCAGTTTTCCCTGTTCATGGCGCAAAACCCGAAAGTCATGGATATGTTCACGAAGGTGTTTCAAGAGGGATTGTGGGTGAGTAGAAGCGGAGATGCACTGACTGACCTAGAAAGTCCGAAAGCGAAGAGTATGGAGCAGACTACCAAATGCTGTTTCGGCTGGTGCAGGGGCAAATCCGCTGTTTTCCCGCCGTCTCTCACCCAGCCAGACTCCGCAAGTCCCAGGAAAGAAGTCAAATTCGGCTGGCTGACGAAGGAAGAAGGCGACCAGCCGGGTCGCAAAGTCTACGTCAGTTTGAGAAATCGAATGCTGCTAGTGTATGAAAAGCCTTCGGATGCGATACCGGAAAATGTGGTGTTTGTGGAGGGGTGCTATGTGGACGTGCCGGAATGGGGACAGGAGAACTTCCCCTTTGTGTTGGTGCATTTGTTTGAGACGGAGAGGAAAGTGTGCTTTTATGCGGGGTCGGAGGGGGATAGAGATGACTGGGTGTGGCGTCTCAAGCAAGTCTGCAAATCTCGCACAATCACCGACTTCTACATCCTCAACGACCGCATCGGCTCCGGCCGCTACTCCAACGTCTTTTCCTCCACAGAAATCGCCACTGGCTACACCTGGGCAATCAAAGCGATTGACAAGTCCAGACTCGACGATAATGAAAGGGAAATGCTCAGGTCGGAAATAGCGATTATGCGAGTACTGAATAGTCCGTTTGTGGTGCAGATGAAGGAGTTGTTCGAGGAAAAGGATCACCTTTACTTAGTCACGGAATTGGTAGAAGGCGGAGAGCTATTTACCCGCGTTCTGGTCAAAAAGGTCCTATCCGAGTACAGCTGCTACCACATCATTAAGCAGCTCCTCCTCACCGTCAAGTACCTCCACGACGTGGGCATCATCCACCGTGACATCAAGCCCGAAAACATCCTTTTAGTGGACCGCTCGGAATTACCCTCTATCAAATTGGCGGATTTCGGCCTGTCTAAGCTTGTAGGTCCTGAGGAACTGCTATATGCGCCCTGTGGGACTTTAGCCTATGTAGCTCCTGAGGTACTTACCCAGACTGGATACACCCGAAAAGCGGACCTATGGAGTATTGGAGTGGTCGCGTATTTGATGCTTCGAGGGAAATTGCCATTTGATAGTAAGGATAAGCGGGTGTTAATAGAGAAAACGATAGAGGGGAAGGTGGAGATGGAAGGGGAGTACTGGGGACATTTAACGAGTCACGCTTGTGACTTTGTGCAGAAACTGATGACGAAGAATGTGGATGAGAGGATGAGTTGTGACCAGGCGCTTGCGCATCCCTGGGTACGGAATGGCGAGATAATAATCCCAAGGAAAATAAACAAGCGGACAATGGAAGAAGACCTAATGCGGAAAACCATCACCAACACGAAGTTGCAAAAAGGCATATACGCAGAAGAGCAAAAGGCCAATACAATCGACCCTGCAGAGGCTGCGGACGGCCGCATTCGCTTCACGACTCCAGATATATACGAGGATATGAGAGTGGAAAGGAGGTATGCAGAGCGGAGTCTGTTAGAAATACAGTAAATCTGCGTGGTGGCTTTTTGTAGGAAATACATAAATTAGCCCTGAAAGCAGACTAATAAAGACCTGCAGAGACATTAAGGCTGCAAATAAGCTCAATGGCCTATTTCCATATTACCAAAACTGCGCTTTAGCGCGGCTTTAAGCCTGCCCGCAGTCCACAGGAGTATTCCGATTTCCTCAGAGCGATTTCTCTATTTAGCCCAAGTATTTACCCAAACATCCCCTAATTCCTGTTTACCCCTGAGTTTTCCCTTCTTTTCCTCCCACAAGTCCATATAGCCCCCCAACTTAGCCTGCTACCTGTAGCTTTAAACAACCTTCTATTGTATTTCGCTAGGTCGGATAGTCGACGGTAGGGCGAAACTATGGTAATAACCAGTAGATGGAGAGCTCGAGCCCTTTGACTATCATGATTCTCGGCTGTGGCTTGTGCAACTCTGTAGCGCTCAAGATTATCCACGACTACCTCGTGAAAGACTCCCAGGGCAAAGTCCGAGTCTTGGTAATTTCCTCCTGGGACTTCACCTACTACTCAGCCATGTACCCTGGGGTTTTATCTGGCCAATACACAGAGGATGAGACTAGAATAGACGTGCGAATGCTGTGCTACGCCTGTAATGCGGAGTTTATATTGGCGACAGTGACGACGGTGGACCCGGGGGCGCGAACTGTCACGCTGGAAGATGGAAGAGTTCTTTCCTACGACATCCTCTCCATCAACGTGGGTTCGCGGACTCTAGGCACAGGCTCGACCACTGGCGTGCTGGAAAACACAATCATGACCCGTCCAATGAACATTTTCCTCACTCGTCTCCAGGAAGCAGAGCAAAAATGCCGCGACTCTGGCATCGTCTCCCCCCGATTACTGGTAATCGGCAGCGGCACTTCTGGAATTGAGCTGATTTCCAGCATAAAGTTCCGCCTGGAACAGCACTTTGGAACTGACATTTCCGCGACCTTGTTAGACAAGTCGCCGAGCGTGTTGCGGTCTGCGAACCCCAACTATCGGAAAATCGTGATACGGAACCTGGAGAGGTACAGCATAAAGGTCGCGCATAATGCCAATGTGAAGGAACTGAGAGAAGGGGAGGTGGAGCTGGTGGACGGCCGGATAATTCACGGGGAAATCATCATATGGGCGACAGGTCCTGAGCCGCAAATGCTGAAAACAGGGCTTTCCTTGTGCTCTCGTGGCTTTATTCGCGTTTACCGCACCCTGCAATCCGTCGACTTCCCCAATATCTACTCCGGCGGAGACTGCATCACCATGGAGGGAATGCCCTATGGGTTTCCGCCTAAAACCGGAGTGCATGCGGTGCAGGAGGGACCCACTCTTGCACTCAACGTGATAGCGTATGCGCGTATGAAGTTATACGATATGCCGCTGAGTCTGATGTACTACGAACCGACATCGGATGTGCTGCAACTCCTCAACTTTGGAGACGGCAGAGGCATGGCTACGAAGTACCTAATGACCTTCAGCGGTTCCTGGGCCTTCAAACTCAAAGACTTCAACGACCGCCGCCTAATCGCCAAGTTCAGTCCCCTCAAACTCCTCAGCTCCGCAGGCTACGACCTCTACAACCAAGTGAAAGCCCAGTCCAACGCCAGGGAACTGGTCTACGCCCATCACATCCACCATCCGGAGGAGCACTGGAAGCCGCTGCTCTACTCCATTGATATAAAGGAGCAGGATATTGAGCAGGAGGTGTGGAGACTTACGCCGGAAATGGCTTTTAGCCTGCTAATGGAGTCTTCAGATACGCTCAAAGAAGGCAGCAGTGATGAGTTTCAGTTCCAACTGCAGATAATTAAGCGGTCTGATGCAGATCCAGCCTTCCGAACTCAGCTGATAAGGCACTACCAGCAACTTCTCAGTGCACAGGATTAATAGTTTAGTCCTTAGAATCGCCTTTTAGTCAATATACAGCAATTTAAACGACAGATTTGGACTAATAAGGAGAAAAGTTCGCTTATTTGCTACATGGACTTAGGAAAAGTGCATCCGATGCTGAAATGTCTGCTTTAGCCTTCAAAACCTAAAGGATTTGGAGGGATTGGAGGGTTTCGATAGTTTTTATATACAGTTTCAAGGCAAACAGGGCTAAATCTAAGGACGACAAGATCATGTCCCAGAAAAGGCGTTACCTAGACGAAGAACGCCAGCGCCACAGCCAGCACTTCCGCCGAGTCGTAAAGCGTCCACAGCGTGTTCAGGTCTCTGAGCTCCGAGAAAATATCCGTGCACGGCAGCGGCGACTGCTGGTACACAAACAAATCCCTATACGCCGTCCAGTAGTTATATTCGTGTTCACTATTCAGCAGGCCTTCATACCCGCAGTCGTCCCAGTACTTCGCGAAGACCTGGTCGTTGCTGATGTCGGGCTGGCAAATGCCCTTGCTGTCAGTGCGGAAGGAGCACCAGCATATAGTGTGGGAGCCGTCTACGAGTTGGCAGTCGATGTCTTGGTCGCAGGTCACGACTGCTTGTCCGTTCTTGAAGGCGCGGTTGGACTGGCGGGGGTAGCAGGTCGCGGGGTTCCAGGTCTTGGGATTGGTTGCGATCGCTGGAGTGTCCGCCACACACGTAAAGGTGTTCTGTGTGTACAGCGGACTCGTGGCTGTGGCTGAATTGCTGAACAGACTGACCCAGTTGAACAACTCATCCGCCGAGCAGTGGTAAGTGCTGCTGCAGCCGTTGGAGTTGAGCTGGTAGGCGTCGTTGCTCACACGGTTTGCGCAAGTGTTGACTTCCAGGGCAGTGCTGCAGGTGAAGGTGGGACATTGGCCGGAGGCCAGGGCGAGAGCCAGCAGGAGGACAGCTGTCTTCAATGCCATTAATTTTACTAATGCGAGGAGTGGAGGGCTGGTTACAGTCCCTAGAGGACTGGAGAGACTGAGAGGTGCAGGGAAAGTGGGATATTACGAAGGGGAGTAACCGCCCAAAGGTAAAAATGGAAGGTTTTTCCAACTCTTTGGCTGCCAAGGGACAAAGTAGGGACACTCCGCCACCTGATATATCCCCTATCTGATATTCGCATATTCTCGAACTCGTCCAGCCTCCAGTCCTCAAGCCTAATTCCCTCTCAAAACCGAGTGATTACTGCCCATCTAAGACTCCAGGTGCATAGACTTACAGCGAGCACTACATCTCAAACGAAGCCGGCATCGGAGACACACTTCTAGACGACACCACAGAAGTATGCACAGAAGTCTCATCTTTCAGCAGGCGTCCAATCAGCTTCTGGTGCGCCTTGATCTTGGCCTTGGCCAGTTCCTTTATGCCTGTGCGGGGACTGGGGGTGATGCGCACTCGGTACTTGCTAGTGCTTCGGCTGGTGATGGAGGTGCCGCCCTTGTATAGGTAGGGTTCGGGACTGGGGCTGGGACTGGACGTGATGCCGATTGGGAGAGAGGAGAGGCTGAGGATGTTTTTCTTGGAGCGATGGCGGAGACGAGATAGAATTTCCTTCGTTTTGACTTTGAGTTGGTACTGTCCTCGAAGGATATCGCGGGTCTGAGTGGAAAGTACGAGACTTTCAGCGGTCAATATGGGCTGCAGGTATTCACTGATACTGCGGAATTCTCGGGTCGTTGAGGACCCAAAAGCGTCGACTTGCCGTTCGAATCGGCGGTCTTTGACTCGTTGGCACGTCGAAATTACCTTTCGGTATTTTCGTAGCTGTGAATAAAACCCCACCACAATCTCTCCCTTCCTTATCCTCATCATCCGCATTCTCATAAGTCGCCACCATCGCTGTATTATCAGCGCAGATTCCTTCGCATAAAGCCGCTTTTTCTTCGCATACACGATTTCCGAGTACAGTGTACACTCCGTCAAATTCAGGTTCATAGTGGTGTTCGACAGGGAAATGATGATCGAAAGGATGAAATTGCCTACGAAGCAACTCGCAATGGTCATTGCTTCTCCGAAGTAAGTAGTGGGGAAGAATTCTCCATAGCCTACAGTACTCTGTGTTATTGCGGCTACCCACAGTCCGTTTTCCACGGAGCTGAAACTGGGCTCTTCCGACCCTTTCTCAAACGTAAAGATGCATAGTCCGGATATAACCAGTATGATTGAGTAGGCGCCGAGGACTAATTTGAGCGAATACGCAGCCAAATAGCAGCGTAAAACGAACAAATTGGAAAAAGTCATGTCTGCCACATGGGTGAAGAAGTGCACGCGGGAGGTTGAGAAGGGCGAGCACCAGAACAGGAACTGGAGAGAGTGGTAGTTGCGCATGAGGAGCAGGATGTAGAGGAAGTCGTTGAGGGAGAGAAGGGAGTAGGTGCCTTTTTGGTACACTATGCTTTGGTAGTGCAGCCTTGGAGGCATTACTAGCATGTGATAAGCGCATTCCGCCAAGCAGTTAGCCATAGCTTCCGGGAAATACCTAAGTGTGGGCACAGGAATAGGACTTAATCTCAGCGTGACTCTCACACTCTCCAAGTACTGCAACAGTGAGGCGGAATAAAGCACTACCAGTAGGATTTGTATCCCCGAGATACCACAAATCATTCCTCTGATCAAGTCTCGAACCCACGTATTCACCTCTTGCGCCTCGTCCCTGTCCTTCACATCCAAGTAACCTAACACTGATAACACCCAACTAAGCACTGCATTGGCCCCAGCGACTTTTTGCAGTCGTTTCCGGATCTCTATCGAGCTGAGTTCAGTGCTGCCGAAGTCTCCAAAGAGTCTACCCATGGATGAGCGGAAGGTGGCGGAGGGACGGACGGAGGAAGGGGAACTACGCAGGGGCAGTCGCTGACTAGCGCTGCTGCGGCGATGCGTGAAGGCGCGGGTTTTGGACTGGAGCAGGTTTTGGGACTTGTTCTTGCGGATGTAAACCTTGTTTCCCTTCTTTCGTCGCGAATGCATAAAATTACTAATGTGGGGAAGGGAACTGGGCTATAAGGGTAGGATTGAGAGATTTATCTGCGGTTTGCCTGAGAAAGTATAACTTGGCTAGGAAGTCGACTTATGGGAATGGATATTAATGCTACTAATACGCCGATTTGCACTTATTGTCTGTGCAGCTGCAATAAGGAATTATTTGTGCAAAGCTGCTCGGCTGGACCTCTGTATAGGCCTAGTAAATCTGATTTCTCCGCGCTTTCTCAAATTTCAGGCAAAATACCCATAAAATTCCTGCAATAACCTTCTCGAAGTTTCAGAACATCCAAGCATCGAAAGAGAGAATAGAGCCGCCAACCCTAAATTAGCACACATCTATTCTGCATTGCATTAGCAACCCCCTTACACAGCACTACTTCTAGTACTCAACTTCCTTCCACATCCTTTCCTATAACCGCAAATTGCAGGGCTTTAATGAAAACCAGGACTTCGAGGTCGATACTTGGGAAAGCCGATATGAGAATTTTGAGGCCTTGGAGTAAAGTCTGATTAAAAAACAGGCATTTTGACAAGGTATTTCCCGGAAAGTACACTGAAAATACGGCTTTGTGCTGTAATTTCACATAACTGCTGAGTCAGCATAGCTCGTATACACCTACAGTCTTCCATTACTCGTCTGGCTAGGATGAGCGTAGCGTAATAAGGACGGAATTGCGTAAAAACTGGCTAATTTCAGGAAGTTGATTAGAGGAAAACTGCTTACAGTGATTTCCTGTCAGCATCTTCGACCGATAATAGTGCGATAATGTCTGCGGGAGAAAAGAAGCGGGAAAGGGACTAATGATGAATTTTAGGGTATTATTAGCCATAGAAGGTCCTATTTAGGCAGATTGACATTTCTCCAGCCAGTTCTGATAGCAACTTCCCTGTAAAACAGCGACTCGGCTCTTTATACTGCCATTTCCCAGGACCTGCAAAGATCGGTTGACAGAAAGCCGCCCGCAGTGCTGCAAGGATCCTTTCCCAGTTCTTAGCATAAGTATGAGCGTCGAGGAACTGCGCAGAGTCTACGACCTCTACGACATCAACCAGGACGGCAAGATCTCCACCCCCGAGCTGAAAGCAGTGCTCATCATCTTCGGCTACCACGTCTCTGACCAAGACCTGCGTGATATCGTAGACGACATGGACTCCAACCATAACGGTGTCATTGACTTCCCTGAATTCGGCAGACTCATTGAAGCGTACCCTCCGAAGGCTGGAGGGTTGGAGACGTTGGAGGACTTTGTGACGGCCTTCAGAGCGCTGGATCACGACAGAGACGGACTAATTACAGGGGCTGAAATCAGAACCGTGGTGGAGGCTATGGGAATGACGATAACGGATGAGGAGGTTCAGGAGACCCTTGAAGAGGCGGACGCCAATGGAGACGGAGTCATCAACTATGAGGAGTTCGCAAGCATGCTGATAAGTCGTAGGTAGTACGCTTCCAGCCGAGCCCTGCTACTTCCTTCTTGATAGATTGTTTTCCTGAACAGGACTCTATGCAATTGTTCCGGGCTAATGAGCAGCGCTGCAGGTCACATGCACCTAGCTTCCCTCAATCCCATTTTTTAACCCAAGTCCTCGATAAATATGAGCGCCGAGGAACTCCGCAGAGTCTACGACCTCTACGACATCAACCACGACGGCAAGATCTCCACCTCCGAGCTGAAAGCAGTGCTCATCACCTTCGGCTACCACGTCTCTGACCAAGACCTGCGTGATATCGTAGACGATCTGGACTCCAACCATAACGGTGCCATTGACTTCCCTGAGTTCCTCAGTCTCATGCAAACGCATCCTCCGAAGGCCGGAGGGTTGGAGACGTTGGAAGACTTTGTGACTGCCTTCAGAGCGCTGGATCAGGACGGAAACGGAGTCATTTCAGGGGCGGAAATCAGGGCCTCGATGGAGGCTATGGGCGTGACTATGACGGATGAGGAGGTACAGGCGGCCATCAAAGAAGGGGATACCAATGGAGACGGAGTCATCAACTATGAGGAGTTCGCGAACATGCTGATGAGGCGTAGGTAGTAAGCTTCCAGCCGAGTAGAGCGATGTGTAGGCAGGGCGGAAGGCAATGCGGCCGCAGGTATCAAATGGTCCGCAAGGACATGCTCTGTAGTGGTTATAGGCCTATTAGAGTGCAAATGAACTAATAAATCAGGACTGCTATGCCAAAAAACAGGGTTTTGAGTCGGTTTATTAGCGAATTTGCAGGTGTGTTTATCGTAGCAATTTGCCTATTTATGAGTTTGCTTCATAAATAGGCATTTGGAGGGAAAATCAGAAAGCATTGACCCTAAATTCAGAAATTCGGATGGAAACCACAGTATTGTGCTGAAATTGGGCCTAATTGATGAGCCAAAGCGCTACATATCTCCTATACATACATTCTCATACCACATTTCTACTAGGATGTGCATGGCGGCGATAGGGACAGAAATGGCGTAATAACGCTGTGGAAGGTAAAATAACCTCGCTAGAGAAGACAAATAGACAAAATTAGCAGTTATTGCCTAATTTCTGGTGTAATTGTTAAAAAAGCAGCTTTCAGTGATTTCCGTCAATACGAAGTCGATTATAGTGCAGAAACTTGAAAACCGATATCTTCTGCAGTCGTGTATGTGATGACTGGCATTGCCCATATGGAACTGCTGTGCAGAGGAAAAGAGAAGAGTAAAAAGGACTAATGGGGAATTTTAGGGTATTATCCTGTAGGCGGTCCTACTCAGGCAGTGTTTGACTTCTCCAATCAGTTCTGTAGCAAATCCCGCTGGAAACAATGACTTGGTCCTACCCACTGCCTTCGACTTCCAGCCTTTCTTAGAGTCCTACAGAGACTCTGTAGGCAGAAAGCCGCCCGCAGTGCTGCAGGTCCGTGTAGTCTAGGCTCTCCCCCATCGCCCTACGCCCATTTCCTTAAACCCACGTTTTCCACCATATAATATGAGTGCCCACGACGTCCGCAAGGTGTTCGACCTCTTCGATATCAACAAGGACGGTGTGCTTTCCTCGAACGAGCTGAAAGGATGTATGATTACCTTCGGGTATCATGTGTCTGACGAGGAGCTGAGTGCCATTGTGGCAGACCTGGACACTAATCATAACGGCGTCATCGACTTCGAAGAATTCGGCAGATTCTTCATCACGCACCCCCCGAAGCCCAACGCAAAACATACTGTGGAGGACTACACAGTGATCTTCAGTATCTTCGACCATGACGGCAACGGCGTAATTACAGCAGCGGAACTCAAGGCCACAATGTCTATTATAATGGGAGCGGATGTGACTGACGAACAAACGGAGCAGGCCATGAAGAGGGCGGACACCAACGGAGACGGAGTCCTCGACTATGCCGAGTTCGCTCGAGCGATGGCGAACAACTAGGTAGTAAGGCTTCCTGCCTACCAGAGCTATTTCTTCATTATTTACTACTCGGGGAGGTGGCTAATCAAGCAGGCTAGGGAGCATAGAAAAACGCTCGATTGCTCCCCTCAGATTGGAGATTCATAGAAAATGCGAACTGCACACAAGCTAATGTGGTATGTATTCGGGTGAAGAGGCAATATTTGCCTCGACCAGAGCCATTTCACCTATATTTTGCCTGAATTCCAGCTATTTCTAGGCTTTTAGTCGTCAATTATCCTATATTTCACGCAAAATGGTATTTTCAGTGTATTTGGCTGGGAAATACCTTGATTCGGGAAAACTGATATAGGAGTAGGTTTAAAATCAGCAAAATAACCAATATCATTAATCGCTTGTGTAATAACGCTGTGGAAGAGAAAACCAACCTCGCTAAAGAAGACAAATGGACAAAACTTGCAGTTATGTGTCTGACTTCAGGTGTTATTGTTAAAAAAGCAGCTTTCAGTGATTTTCGTCAATACGAAGTCGATTATAGTGCAGAAACTTGAAAAATCGATAATGTCTGCAGTCGGGTATGTGATGACTGGGATTGCCCATATGGAACTGCTGTGCAGAGTAAAAGAGAAGCGTAAAAAGGACTAATGGTGAGTTTTAGGGTATTATCGGCCTGTAGGCGGTCCTACTCAGGCAGTGTTTGACTTATCCAACCAGCTCTGTAGCAAATCCCGCTGGAAACAGCAACTTGGTCCTACTCACTGCCTTCGACTTCCAGCCTTTCTTAGAATCCTACAGAGACTCTGTAGGCAGAAAGCCGCCCGCAGTGCTGCAGGTCCGTGTAGTCTAGGCTCTCCCCCCATCGCCCTACGCCCATTTCCTTAAACCCACGTTTTCCACCATATAATATGAGTGCCGAAGAAATCCGCAGGGTGTTCGATCTCTTCGATGCCAACAAGGACGGCGTCCTTTCCTCAAACGAGCTGAAAGGCTTAATGATTACCTTGGGGTATCATGTGTCTGACGAGGAGCTGAGTGCCATTATGGCAGACCTGGACACTAATCATAACGGCGTCATCGACTTCGAAGAATTCGGCAGACTCTCCATCACGCACCCCCCGAAACCCAGCGAAAAGCATACTGTGGAGGACTACACGACGATCTTCAGTCTCTTCGATCATGACGGCAACGGCGTAATTACATCAGCGGAACTCAAGGCCACAATGGCTACTATGACGGGAGCGGATGTGACTGACGAACAGGTGGAGCAGGCCATGAAGGAGGCGGACACCAACGGAGACGGAGTCATCAACTATGCCGAGTTCGCTCGAGTGATGGCGAACCACTAGGTAGTAAGGCTTCCAGCCTAGCAGCGTTTATCTTTTCTGATAAACCACTCAGGCATCGGCTAGTGAGGTAGGATGGGAATATAGAGAAACGCTCGATTGCACTCCTCAGATTGGAGATTCATAGAAAATGCGAACTGCACCCAAGCTAATGTGGTATGTATTCGGGTGAAGAGGCAATATTTGCCTCGACCAGAGCCATTTCACCTATATTTTGCCTGAATTCCAGCTATTTCTAGGCTTTTAGTCGTCAATTATCCTATATTTCACG
>Ga0247837_1006030_pt1 | contig 17501 bp, 12 predicted proteins | sample LaCtaG_2_FD_187115 | JGI IMG/M metagenome (GOLD analysis project Ga0247837, IMG submission 187115) | Freshwater microbial communities from meromictic Lake La Cruz, Castile-La Mancha, Spain - LaCruzMarch2015_14.5m | ecosystem: Environmental > Aquatic > Freshwater > Lake | place: Spain: Castile-La...
AGCCTGAGAACAACGATCCAGTTGAAGGCGAGAACCCTGGATACCAGGCAAAATTCTTCTTACATAACTACTAAAACCTGAATAGCCAGGTTGCCAAGGGAGAACATTTATCAAAGTATTCATATAGGAGCTGAAGGAGAATGAGTTCTGATATTCAAGATAGAATATAGTGATAGGTGCCATTGTTCACGACTAAAGTAAGCGTGATATCGGGAAAAAGACTCCCTTGAGAGAAGTAAATAATTAAAATTTGTAGAACTAATCAAACTAAGAATTTTAGCTAATGAATCTGGGCCAGGAACTTCCCAACTTGGCAGAGACGATAAACTACTTACCCAAGTAGCGCCGGAATTAGAACAATTAAGAGCAAGGGCAGGAACACCACAAGCCATTGCTTCAAGTTGAACAATTCCAAAGGCTTCATGACTTGAATTTGAAGCCAAAATCAGGAGATCCGAATTGGATAAAGAGAGAAACTTATCATATTCAGAAACTTTTCCCTTAAAATAATATGGAGTATGGGGGTAAAGAAGCTTAAAAGCGTGAGACTCCAATTTAGCTTTATTAGGCCCATCCCCGATTACTGTGAGATGGAATGAATTGGAGCACAGTGATATGGCTTCGATAACCCAATCAACTCTTTTATAAGTATCTAATCTACCAATACAAATCACTCTAAAGGGCGTAGATTTGGAAGAAAAAATAGGTGAGGGACAAGATAGTCGATCATTAGCCAGCTGAATTGCCATAGATTCAGAGCCGGAGGATAAACAACAAGGCAAAATAGAAATAAGATCAGCGTTCAAACCACAAGAAATCAAGGAATCACGCAAAACAGGGGATGTAACAAGAAGTGGTATGTTGTGCCATTTTATAAAAAGTAGTGCAAACTTCTGATATAGTTCATAATAAAAGCCACTTAACATTGCATGCCAGTAAACAGTAATTTGAGATTTTCGCTGAATTAACCTTAGAAGAATAACAACGACTAATACCTCAGGACTAGGCAAGTGTGCGTATAAAGGCTTTTTTATAAATAGGAAGCGGAGTAAAGGTCCCCATGGCAAGGGAAATCTGAAGCGACCAAGACGAAGATAATATAAACGGGATCGCCTGTACGGAACCGGTAATGGATCCTCATGGGGACAGGGAGCAAAACAAAAAACTTCTGAATCAATCAAAGAAGAAGTTTGAGCGAAATTAGCTACAGCAAGCTCATGAGCTGTTCTTTCTACACCACCAAAGCCTGGTGGGCATTCACGCAAAAGCTGTATTGACAAAGAAAAAAGCCCTAACCAATCAATAATAGGGGAAACCGCAAAAAACAGAAATATCTGGACAATAACCATAAAGCAATGTAATATAATTAGCGTACAACTGGATAAAGTATGGGCACTAAAGTAAATTTTATAATAGCAGGGACGCAAAAAGGGGGCACAACAGCGCTATATAGCTACTTAAAAGAACATCCAAAACTATATATGCCAAAAACAAAAGAACTGCACTTTTTTGACAACGAAACCATAGAATGGGCCAAACCAAATTACAACTTGTATCACAAACACTTTGAGAATAGCAAATCAAAAGAGCGCATATGGGGAGAAGCAACTCCAATATATATGTACTGGAAACAAAGCGCGGTTAGGATCAAGAATTATAATGAGAAAATAAGGCTAATTATAATACTAAGAAATCCAATAACCAGAGCTTATTCCCATTGGAACATGGAGAACACAAGAAATATGGAATCACTAAGCTTCATAGATGCAGTAAAAAACGAGAAAACTAGATGCCTAGAATTAGAAAATTCGCAGCATAGAGTGTATTCCTACGTGGATAGAGGATTTTACTGCAAACAATTAACTAATCTATGGAATTATATTAAAAAAGAACAAATACTAATAATACGCAATGAAGAACTAAGAAATGAACCAACAAAAACATTGGCTAAGATTTACGCGCATATTGAGATTGATCCAATTAAACAAAAACCAATGAATAATGTGTTTCATCATCCATATAATGAACCAATGCCAAATGAGGCAAAACAAGTATTGTTAGAAATCTTCTATGAAGAAATAAAAAATCTTGAGCAATTGCTAGGATGGGATTGCAATGAGTGGTTTTTAATCTAAAAATGCGAATGCTAATTACAATGCCACATGTGTTTGCACCGAAACAGGGATCACTTTACTCATCGGAAAATGAAGCAAAAAGGGAAATAAAAAAGGCTGCTTTATTCAAAGCAACTGTTGAGAACATAACCCGGCATGCAAATAAACACTGGATACATGCTTCACTTGGAAAAAATAAACCAGTAATAACTAGAGAACAAACAACCGAGAATGGAATTGATTTAGAAATTCAATTATATACACCCAAGAACAAAAGTTTAGCTGAATCACTCCCTAAAAATCATAATCTTTCGGTTATTGATCCTGAATTAAATGATCTCACATCAATACCTGGATATGCCTCTAGGCGAGGATTAGAACAAGCAATGAACTATGACTACATCGGGTACATGGAAGATGATATAATGATCGAAGATCAGTCATTCTTCCAAAAAATAATATATCTAAACGAGATAACAGATGGAAGCTATGCTTTCATGCCACATCGTTGCGAAATGATGGCTGGTTTAGGTGATGTAATCCTATCGGGTGATCCAGATGGGGGCCGGCCTGATTTATTCTGGGACACTGGTGAAACCATCGAGGTGGCTTGGCCCCTAGGCAATAAACGCTTCTATCGGGCTACCAATCCCCATTCCGGTTGTTACTTCTTAAGCAGGAGGCAAGCACTTGTAGTTTTGCAATACTGGCAAGAGCGCAAATGGAAAACTGATTTTCAACTATCTGGCCCCCTGGAACAGGCGGGCAGTGGAATACTTCTACACATACTAAAAATAATGAAACCAATTCCAACACACTATAGATTTCTAATGGTACGTCACCAAGATGAACTATGGAGAAGGCATAAATTTGAATAATCAAGTAATCCAAGAAGCAATAATCCACTTTTGGGATGCTGCGCGCCCCTCAAGCCCGCACACACATTGGTCTAGGAAAGATAAGTGGGATGTATGAGAGGAAAATCTCAATAATGGGTTCTGCGAAGCAACAGTAAGAACTTTACATCTATTGATAGAGAGCAACTCAAGGATATTCTCAGTATTATCCATTCCATCCTTATTGTAATCAGTTTCAATAATAAAAAGAACATTGCGAATACTTTTCAGCAAAGAAGCCTGATCTGATAAATAATTAAAAGTATCCTTAAGAACATCTATCTCTGAACCATCCACATCAACCAAAATTAGAATCTTATCACTTACCAATGCCAATGCTTCAGAAATAAGTGGCCTAAATTTGACCCATAAATGTAGATTATTGTTGACTGCAGTTTGTAGTACTAGACTTTCTGATACTGGATTTATATCTACACCAATAGAGGGTATTCTCAACCAATAAGCAATCCCATTAACATAATATCCTTCGGCACAACCAATATCAACAAAACCATTAACATTTGATGCATACTTAACTAAGACTTTCTGAAGCTCTAACTCATAAGTTCCAAGATATTTAGGCAGTAAAACCGAAGATAGTGTTGTGGTATTTGCAAGCATGCCTTTAAATAATCCAGACAATATGGGTATGCTTGACTGCGCCCTTACCTTCTCAGAGAGCTCAAGCTGATAAAATGTAATAGCCGCCTTAAGCAAATGCCTTGGCCGCAACCCCTGATTAATTAGGGAACAAATTATTTGATCTTCAGGAGGTGCATGCTCAGGAACAAAAAATTTAGATGAATGCATATTAGTTATTAAGATTTAACCCTGCAAGCGTTGAGCTCAACCAATTTAGAACCTGCTGAACATCAACTCCCATCATGCAAGGATGTCCGTCAATGATACATTCATCATTACGAAAGAAATTATCCGAGCAAGAGGAACATGTAACGCTAGAAACAGTTCGGGAAATATTATTAACACGAGGTAACCATAATCTAATAGGGCTTGCACCAACTGCATTAAAATCATTCCCCACTATAGCTAATGTGGGAGTACCAACTGCAGCAGCAATATGCAAAGGACCAGCGTCAACACTAATTACTGCTCGAGCTTGCCTGCAGGCACCGGCAAGTTGTAATAATGAAGTTTTTCCTCTAAGATCAATTAATGAAGTAGAATTGATTAACAGCTCCTCACCACCATCAGAATTATATAAGGCCTTCTGTGATCTAGGTGAACTTCCAATTATACCAATGCTAAGATTAATATTCTCACAATAGAGAATAACTTGCCTCCAAGATTCAGTGGGCCACATTTTTGCAGCACGAGATGCTGTGCAGTGTATTAGGATATCAGGAACAGGAAAAGGGGGTTCAGCAACAGCTATAGAAATATCAGTAGGATCAACATGGTCAGCTAAAAATGAAAAATGACAAAAGAGTTCTGATATATAATTAGATCTTAGAAATCCAGAATAACGTGACCAAAAATCAAGGCTATCCCAATCTAAATCGCCAAGGAGTTTTTGCTGAGGTAGTTCTCCTAAGGGCAAATACTTCCGTAAGTTTGATGCGAAACTATTGCCAGCAACGAATGCTGGACAAAGCCATGAGGTTAAGATGCAAGTAACGGGGTTAAAACCGTCAAGATTAATTGCCAACTGAACATCACCGTAATTGGAACAATGTTCGAATAAAGTCTTCATAAGTTCAAATCCAGCTCCTTGAGATGGATCATCCCAACTTATACGCCAATCAATCGATGGACAAGATAATTCTAAATCAGCTGTAACTACACTACCTATAAATCCAACAACAGATTTAGGAAAACGAGCCTTAATAGCCTTAAGGAGAGGTGTAGAAACAACAAAATTTCCAACTTTACAAGAACCTAAAACAACAATGTGAGGTGTGTGTCCTAGGTTCTCGCCGCAATACCTAAGCATAACTTTAATATTTAGATTTCCGAAGAACCCTGAAAAGCCATGCATAGCCTAGCATAGAAGAGTTGCAGGATTAAAAATGCGGATTGCCTTAGTGAATCACGGATCGGCCTCTGAGTGGGGAGGGGGTGATAGTGTCCAGATCCAAGAAACGGCAAAAAGACTCGTAAATAGGGGGCATAGGGTATCAATTCAAAATGCAGACCAACCAGAAATAGATGATGTTGACATTGTTCACATATTCAATTGCAGGGTGCATAGTTCATTTAGTGATCAAATGAATACTTGCATGCAGGCAGGGAAACCTGTAGTTATTTCACCAATATGGATATCAATTGGCAGGGCAATATGGGGAAGCCGTGGAAGCCTTGCTGTATTAGAAAAAGCAATTAATGGCAGCCAAGATGAGGCAGCAAGAGGCTTTGAGTTAATAAGAGAAAGAAAACTAGTAGTAAATTTGGGAGAATATGAAATAAACTCCTATGGACAAAGCACTAATAATATGATGAAATGGCAAGTGGATGTTGCTGCATTGCTAAAAAAAAGCAACGGGATATTAACAAATAGTTGGCTAGAATTAAAAAGTTTGCAATTAGACCTAAATTGGTGCGGAGATAATTATGAAGTTGCCCATTATGGAGTAGATTCGAAAATCTTCCTAGACGCTGATCCAAAACACTTTCAAGAATACACCGGCATTAAAGGCCAATTTATTATGCAAGCTGGAAGAATTGAACCAGCAAAAAATCAAGCAATGCTATGCTGGGCATTAAGGGATACTAACCTTCCGATAGTACTTGTAGGATCATCAAAAAAATGGCCAAGCTATGCAGAATTATGCAAAAAGATAAGCGGTGAACAATTAACAATAATTGATCATTTACCACAATCTATGCTTAGCTCAGCCTATGCAGCAGCAAGAGTACATTGCCTTGTGAGTTGGATGGATACGTGCGGGTTAGTAAGCTTAGAAGCGGCACTTAATGGTACTCCACTAGTAGGGAGTACATTTGGGCATGAATTAGAATATTTAGAAAATGACGGATGGCTAGCAGATCCGGGGGATCCAATGAGTATAAAGAATGCTGTATTATCCGCCTGGAATGCTGGCAAAAATAGCAAAAAGAGCCAAACGATGAAGAGAAAGTGCTTAGAAAGATTTAATTGGGAGAAAACTGTAGACAAAACTGAGAAATTTTATAAAAGCGTAATTTAAATAAATTGAATAAACTGGTATCAAATATTAACGAAAGCGTTTTAATCCATCCATCTGATTAGTAAAAAGATCACTCACAATAGTGATTGCTGGCCTAGTTCGGAGCTTAATGTTAGCTGTGATACCCATTCCACTCTGGAGGTTCAGCATCTGATTACCAGATTGCACTGACTGTTGATCTAAAGTAACAGTTCCAGGAAACCGGAATTGTTGATTAAGTTGATCAGGTTGAAGTGCATCAGAACCAAGTTTTGTGAGGGTACCCTTAATGTAACCAAATTCACCGGAAGGAAATGAATCAACAGAAACAGATACTTTCTGACCAACCTTAACAAAACCAATATCAGAATTTAAGATATCAACCTTTCCCTGGAGATTATTATTAGGAACAATCTTCAAGAGAATCTGAGATGCATTTATAACAGATGATTCTCTAATACGGTTATCAAAAATTCTACCAGCTGTTGGAGCATAAATCGTTCTATAACTAATTGTTTCTTTAAGGCCAATTAACTCTGAGCGAAGATTGATGATCTGACGATTTATCTCATTAAGCTGAACTGTTGCTGAACCAATAATTCGAACTTTTTCTTCCTTAAGACTTGCCAACTCAGATTTAAGCTCTTGCACTTCATTGAGCTGAATAAGATATGAATTACGGGCAGTAGCACCGCTATAATAAAGAGATTTCATATCAATCGCGATACGTTCCTTTAATTGAAGTGAATCAAGTTTACTGTCTAACCTGTAATCAAGTTGCTTTAATTGGGCCTTTATCTGTAGGGTTTGGTTACGAGCAATAAATAATTTAGAGAAAAGATCCTTATCATTAACAACTGGAATACTTGGCAAAGGAAGCATTTTTTGGACATTGCCGCCACTGCGGATTATAGTATCTAATGAAACAGCTTGCAAGTCTAGTATTCTTAAGGTTTGTTCAATAGCTTTTCGCCTACTCGATAAACCTTTTGCCTCTATATCAAGCAATGGCTGACCAGAGGTTACAAGATCTCCTTCCTTTACAAAAACCTTCTTAACAACACCTGAACTGGGTGAGTCTATATTTTGAACACTACCCTTAGGTTCGAGCCGGCCCCGAACAGTTACCGTTTGATCAATTTTTGCAGTAAATGCCCAAATCAATGAACCACCGAATAAAAAAACAATGAGCCAAATGATCGAAGAAGACCAGTGTCGTCCCTGCTCTACTATCGCAGAACTACCCTCCCATACTTGAAGGCCAGATGGCAATGTAGAAGGAACTGAAGCTTGCTGATCTTTGGAAACCTCAACTAGATCACGATCTTGAGATTCGAAATTCGACTTATTCAATGTTAGACTCCTGCTGTGAATAAAGAGCAAAATAACGACCTTGTAATTCTAGTAGTTCGTCATGGGTACCCTGTTCAACTAGAGAGCCGTGATCAAGCATTAAAATTTGGTCAGAATTTCTAATAGTTGATAGGCGGTGAGTAATAAAAAATACAGTTGAGCCTTCAAATTCGCGTTTTAAGTTATTACATACTTGTCTTTCAGTTAAATAATCTAAGGCACTAGTAGCCTCGTCTAGGATAAGTAATTTAGGCTTTTGTAATACAGCCCTTGCGATGGCTATCCTCTGCTTCTGACCTCCTGATAAACCTGCACCTTTCTCACCAATTCTAGTAGCATAACCAGAAGCTAATTCCATAATAAAATCGTGGGCATCGGCAACACGAGCGGCAGCTACAATATCATCACTATTTGAATCTGGGGATGTGAGCGCAATATTGTCACGTATGGTTCCTTCAAAAAGTAAGGAATCTTGCGGAACAATACCAATTTGACGCCGAACAGAGCTTAACTGAAGCTTATTTATATCGTAACCATCAATTAAAATTCTACCTTTTTCGGGTTCATATAGCCTCGGCAAAAGCTTCATTATGGTACTTTTACCACTTCCACTTCTTCCAACAACGCCAACGAAAGATCCTGGCTGAACTGAAAAACAAATATTATTTACAACTAATGGAGCTGATTCGTTAAAACGAAAATCAACTTCTTGAAACACTACCTCTCCAGAAATGGGAGGAAGAGGTAATTGATCCATCTCACTATCAGATCCTTCAGCAGGTGCATCGATTACGTCACTTAAACGTTCTATGGAAAGAGAAACTCCTTGAAAACTTTGCCAACTTGTAGCAAGATTAAGAAGTGGGCCTACTACATAACCTGAAATAATACGAAAGGCAATAAGCTGACCAATTGTCAATTCGCCCTTAATAACAAGGAATGCTCCAACCCAGAGTGTGATCAAACCGGTTAACTGATTAAGAAAAGAACCAACAGTACCTGCTGAAACACCAATCATTAAACTACGGAAACTCTCGCTCATGAAAGAAGAGTATCTCTTTTGCCATTCCCAACGAACACTATTTTCAGCACTTTGAGCCTTAATAGTTTGAACACCATTGAGGGTTTCAACAAGTAGAGATTGAGTAGCAGCATTTCTTTCAGCTGCTTTCCTAAGCTGATCTTTTATTAACGGCGAAGCTATTATAGTAAGACCTAGGAATAAAGGCACGATGGCAAGTGTTACTGCAGTAAGAACGCCAGAATAAATAATCATAACAGCAACATAAATAATAGAAAAAACAGCATCCAAAGCAAGTGTTAACAAACTACCAGTTAGAAACCCTCTAATATTACCTAATTCTGAGATCCTCGTTTGAAGTTCGCCTACCGGGCGACGATCAAAATACCCAAGTGGAAGCTTAAGTAAATGCTGGATAACTTGAGCGCCAAGGGTTATATCGATTCTGTTGGTGGTATCTGCAAAAAGATATGTACGAACTGCACCTAAAAGACCTTGAAACAAACTAACTCCCAATAAAACAATTCCAAGAGTATATAAAGTGTCAAGGTTCTGCTGTACAATAACCTTATCAAAAATCTGTTGCATTATAAGTGGTTGCGCTAAATTCAAGAGTTGCATCACTAAGGATGCCGCAAGAACTTCGATAAGACTACGCCTATACTTGGTAATTTGAGGGAGGAACCAAGCTAAATTCAACTTTCGTCGCTGACTATCACGACCAGGTGAGAGGGAAAGGATACGCACTCCTTCTAAACCAGCTCTAAAATCTTCGATAGATATTGAAACACAACCGTATTCTGGAATAACTGCCTTAACTTCTGTGCGACTAATGTCATGAATAACAGCTGGCTGATTAAATGCAATAGCAAAACATGGAAAAGCTAAACGATGCAATTGAGCAACAGGTACATCAGCTAAAGTGCCAACAAAACCCATCCAGGCTGCCAAATTACCCAACTGTTCTAAGCTGCAGGAATGATCCTTAAGAGCTTCACGCACGGCTCGTTGAACTACATCCCTGCGAAAAGGTACGTTGTGATAAGCAGATAGCATTTCAAGACATGCCATAGCCTGTTCAAGGGGACCAAAACCTGTAACAACAGGAATTTTTCGGCGTTTCCAATTAATCTCTGTTTTTGAATTTAACTTGCTATCAAGAAGTAGGTCATCTCGTTTCTCACCTTGAGGGGCTGGTGCTAACAAGTCTGCGTAACGATCATGACCTTCCCAGGGATCATTTAAATAAGACGAAAATGACTCTGTAGGAGCTTCAAGTTTCGGATTAATTTCCTGTTCCCAAAGTTTTTGGTTAATACAAATTAAACGTAATGGAAAGCCTGCAGGGATAGATGCAAGAAGTGTAGAATCAACTAAAGAACCTGTTGGAATAGAATAATCCTCGTGTATAGAATTCCATAACCAAACTAATCCATCATTCGGTGGTATGTGACGTTGTGTCCGTGCAGGTATGAGTTGCATTCCAGGAAGTAGACGTCGAAGTACATCACGCTCAGGAGGATGTGCATTGGGCCTAAGTCGCAATGCTCGAGCAAGCACTGCCATGAGCTCTGCAGGTGAATTATTAGAATCTATCCAAGTTGAAAATGCCTTTGATTTACTTTCTAACTCATAAAAATCGGAGGCCGAGAAACCAATTAGTCTCATTGGCGTTACTGCTGATATCCATTCACAGGAACTCCTTCGAGTTAAACCTGCCCAACCAATTAGATCACCAGGTTGAGAATAAGCCAAAGTAACTGGACGCCTTAAACCTGGATCATTATGTAATACCCTACCACGCCCATCTAAAATACAATAACAATAATCAGGCATACGATCCAAGCTAAGTAACTCCTGTCCGATGCTGCAATGGAAGGGCTTAGCCCGTTCTGCCAACCATAATAAATTATCAGATTCAAGCGAGGAAAATGCAGAAAACCTGGATAGGAGGTTTTGAAAAGAGATTGACTGATTACTACTAGTCATGAAACTAAATCAAAAGTAAGAGGTTCAAGATGATCGCCTGAAAGGCGCTTAGTAACACGTTCAGATAAAAATTTATCCAAAGACTGATTAAGCAACATAGAACGCATGGATGAATCGAACCGAGCGGGAGTGAGTTGCTCAAGCCTTAATATAATATGCCACTCTCCTACAGAAGTAGGGGGGCTAATTTTACCTGGTGATAAACCCCTTAGTAGATCAGCAATTAGGGGAGGTGAGAGCTGACCAATAGGCATTGGACCAATAATACCCTTTCGCTGAGCTTCTGGACCCTGTCCAAAACTTTGTGCAGCATCAGAAAATGTAGTTTCAGACTCTTCTATACGTATCCAGAGTTCCCTTGCTAAGGAAGCGTCACGAACCCTTAAGAGGGAATAGATTATCTGATCATACGCGCCACGACTTGCTAGAAACTGTTCTTCAAGGCCAGGTCCAAATCGTTGTTCAGCAAACATATTAAGAGCCTCTTGGTGACAAACATGAAGTTTTAAATCAGACTGGGACCAACCACGACTATACAAAAACTCTTTTTCTGGTGTTTCACCAAGAACATCTTGAACTTTCTTTTCGATATATTCCTGGGGAATAGGAACGATTGCAGCAATTAATTCTTCCTCTAATCTCCTAAAAATAGAGGTTGCTAATTCCATTCTACGGATAAAGCCAAACATCTGGTTAACATCAATTTCTGCAGATTGAAATTTAAATGTCATTTTTGGCACTGCCTCAATTGCTTTGACTTAACTAATGATTCTAGATCTAACAAGAAGAGCTCATTAAATTCATTCTTTAATTGGTTAACAACAGAAAACCAGTCGCCATGGGTAAGTTGTCGAAATAATTTGAAGTCTTTAGGGTACCATGGAGAGTTGAATTTATCAATAAGCCAACGGAAATCAGAATTTCGTGGCAGCAACAGCCAAGTAGGGCGTCCGAGTGCGCCTGAGAGATGCGCCATAGCTGTATCAACAGTTATAACAAGGTCGAGCTGGTTGACTAAATATGCAGTATCGGAGAAATTTGATACAGTTAAACTCCAATCAAAAACCCGTTCTTGTTGCCTCCACGGATCAAGTTGACAATTATCAGAACCAAATTGGAAGCAATGAAGATCAATTAAATCAAGATTAATCAGATTAATCAAAATAGGCATCAACAATTCCAGCTTAATACTTTTATGACGATACATGGCCTTATTTTTTGGATTAGCAGCCCATACAATACCAACTGCCAAGCCACCTGGTGGTGAGGGTATTTTAAGATGCGATGGAGGGGGGCAAGGTTGTTTAATATATGGAGTAATAGAGGGAATATTACTAAGATCCGAGTTAAATAAATATGGCAAACTCAAGAGAGAGCAATGGGGCCGCATGTCATACTTATCGGTAACATACGTTTCAATTATTACTTTACTACCTAAATCAAACCAATCCCGAAAAAGCTCGTATAAAGGTTTACGGCAACGAAATTCAAAAGGTATGTTGGCCGAATCAAGAGATGCTAAGTAACGACCAAACTGAATGGCATCCCCTAAACCCTGTTCACTCCAAACAATTAGAGAAGATGCACTTAAAGTAATAAAATCTGAGAGACATCGCAAGCGAGGTCCAGACGTTGGAACCTCAGTACTTACAAAATTTTTTGTTAAGAAGCGAATTTCATAGTACTTAAAACCCTTCTTATAATCACCTTCTGCTAAAGAAATTAAGCCTAAGTCCCAAACAGCATCTACACTATTTTTATCAATTAGATTGCCAGAGTAAAAACTATCCATAACAAAATCTGCAGAATACCCATAGTTATCAGGATCCAGTGAGATAGCTTTTAGTAATGCGCTACGGGCTTGAGAAATCCTTAATGAGGCGTAATAGAGTAAACCAAGATTACACCAAACAGCTGGAACATCTGGATCTAATTGGATACTTAGCTTAAGGGCAACCAAACACTCTGTTAAACGTAATTCATGAAGAAGAAGTATCCCGTAGTTATGCCAAGCCATGGGTTGACTTGGCAGAAGCCTCAAACTTGCCAAATAGGAAAGTTCTGCATTTAGAGAATTCTCTTCACGATAAAGGTTGGCAAGGTTATAATGGGCATCTGATCGCTGTGGATCTAATTTGATAGCTGTTAGATAAGCCTCCTCGGCAATATGTATACAACTAGGAATTCTACGTGCGGCCATTCCGCGCATAACCTGAAACGATGCATCACCTTGAGCATGGGGTAAAGCTAAATTATAGAATTCGAGGGCTGATTCTGGATTGCCAAGGCGCCAATGTAAAAAACCGAGCACAACAAACCAGAGAGGTGAGGTGTGGAGGGATTCCCGAGCGTTAATGTGTGCTTCCAAGTTAGCGATGATTTCACTATCAGGTAGTTTCACAAGCCACAGCAGTGCCTCTGACGGATCTGAGGGAACAGATGGATAGGATGGAGTAGAACCTGAAATAGCTAAAGAGGGAACCTGCACTGTGAAGGATGAACTACGTGAACTGGCTTTAAATGCCCACCGCAATGGCGATTTAAGAAAGGCAGAAGTGCATTATAGAGAACTGCTTGCAATAAGCAGCAAACCAGAGGATGCTGTGAACTTGGGAGCACTCCTACGGGGTCAAGGGAGGCTTAGGGAGGCAGGAATACTATACGAAAGGCATCTTCAAATATCACCATACCATAAGCAAATGCTTCTAAATGCAGCGAATTGCTATAATGAACTAAAAGATTATAATAAGTGCTTAAGAGCAATAGAGGTATATCTTGAGAAAAATCCTTTAGATAATAAAGTATTGTGCGCATATGCGAAGGTTTTAAATGAAGTAGGTAGATCGAGCAAAGGTGAGGGAATACTTCGAGAACTGTTGAAGGCTGAACCAAAATCAGTAGACATAATGCTTGAATTGGGTTTATGCCTTTATAAACAAAATAAAACACACGATGCATTGAATTATTTTGAACAGGCAAGTCTTTTGGATCCCAATAATATTGCTGCAGCATCAAACAGAATAGTAATAATGAAGGATGCTGGAGATTTTGACAAGTGCAAGGAGTATATAAGCACACTAACAGAAGAATTAGAAAATAGTGATATGGTACTTTCAGCAATCGCTGGATTGTATATGAAAGAGATGGATATGGAAATGGCCTCTAAAATTCTATTTAAACAATGCATACTAGCGCCAAAAATAGTAGCTAATTGGTTGAACCTAAGTGCCTGCCTAAGGTATTTAAAACATTGCAATGCAGCTCTAAAAGTACTAAAGAAAGGACTATGCTGGCATCCAAATGAGAAGGATCTTGAACAAGCTTTTGGTCAATGTTTAGCCGAATTAGGGAACACAGAAAAGGCAATACCTGTTTTACTTAAATCTATAAATGCAACCGATCGCCTTAAAAGTAATTATTTATTTAACTTACAATTCCTAGGATCTGCATATCACCTGATAAAAGGAAAAATACTTAAAGAATGGGCATTAGAATGGGAAGAACACGTTAAAGCAAAGGATGGAATTGGTCCATTATGGTTAGATCGTATACGCGAACCTATTGAAGGTAGGAGATTAAAAATTGGTTATTTATCAGCAGATTGGTGTAACCATCCAGTAGGCAGGTTTATGATTTCAATTTTAAGAGAGCACAATAAAGAAAAGCATGAGATCTGGGGGATATGCAGCACGCCCCATCACGATGAAATGCACGATAAGCTTAGAAAGTTGTGTGAACATTGGGTGGATATAAGGCATGCTAGTGAACTTGAAACAGCAAGGGTAATTGCAGATCTAAATCTGGATGTTGTTATTGAACTAGGCGGCTACACAGGCCACAGTCGCTTAGAAGCGTTAATTCATCGAGCTGCCCCTGTTCAACTAAGCTACCTGGGATATTTTGCACCATGCTATCTAAAAGCAATTGATGGTTGGATTGGCGATAAACAACTATTCAATAAATTAGACAAGGTAGACATGGGAGCACAAAAATTATGGACCATAAAGGGGGGATACATGGCATATGGCTGGGAAGGACAACTGCCAAATATAGAAAGATGTGAATCAAAAATATTCAGATTTGGCAATTTTAATCATTCACGAAAATTAAATAAAGAATCAATTAGATTATATGCGGAGACTCTTAAAAAAGTACCCAACAGTCAATTAGTACTAAAAAGCATAAGCTTTGTAGAAAAAGAAGAGCGTGATAGAATAAAAAAAGCGCTGATTCAAGCCGGAATTGAAAAAGAAAGAATAATTATTTTAAACGCAACGGAAAAAGCACTTGAACATATGCTTCTATATAAAAATATTGACGTTGTATTGGATCCAATACCATATGGTGGAGCAACGAGTACTTGCGATGCATTAATAATGGGAGTGCCAGTAATTAGTCTAGCTGGTAACGGCATGGTGGGTAATTTAAGCAGTAGTATTCTTGCAAGTGCTGGCTTAAATCAATGGATTGCGAATACAAAAACAGAATACACAGAATTCGCAATACGATTGGCACAAAAAGGTAGTCGTGAAGTTAAAAAACGCCAAGCACTAAGAGAAAAAGTGTTGAGATCAGCGTTATGTGATGCTAAAAGATTAGCAAATGAATTAGAAAAGATTTACGAGGTGGCATCACGGGATGTTATATCAACATAAAGCTGTGAAAATGTTTGTTCGAGATAAAGCATTAGAGACGCAGCGTCACCAAGGGGATTGTTAACAACCTGTGAACGAAATTTCTCGCGATTATCACGCAGAGTTGATAGATTGTCAGCCTGTTGAATAGCAATTTGCAAGTATTCGTCTTGAGATGCAGCACACCAACTATCCATAGCAGCACCACGTAAAACAGCAGTACTCATCCTGCTAACGTAAGAGTTGCCTGTAAGTGTAATAACCGGAACACCCATCCATAGTGCCTCACAGGTTGTAGTACAGCCGCCATTAGGAAAAGAATCAAGTGCTACATCAACATGAGTGTACTGAAGTAAATGCTCCCGATGCGTTGGAGCAAGAGGTAACCATATAACCCGATTAGCATCTAAACCACAACGCTGCATGCGCCTACAAAGCAAAACCTGAGTGTGAGGATCTGATGAAGCATTAGCTTTAAGTACAAGATTAGATCCTGGCACTAAATCTAGTAAGCGGCCCCATAAAGTTAGTGTAGAGTCTGACAATTTACGATTATGGTTAAAGCAACCAAAACGAATTGGTCCTTTTGGTGAATCAGTAACATTAACATGGGCCTCATCTAATTGCTTACTAGGCTGCCAGGCAATAAAACAACGGGGTAAACGATGAATTAGTTCTGTGTGCCATTCTCTCATAGGGATTGGGAAAAGTGCATGATCACCAAGCCAATAATCAATTGAAGGAATACCTGTGGAAGCAAAGTAACCCAGGTAATTAACCTGTAAAGGTGCTAAACGAGCAAGAAATCCACGAGCGAAATGACCGCCTGTCCAACCGATCAAATCAATGGCAATATCAAATTCAGATGAACGAATAGCAGCAACCTTACCACCAACATTGTGGGAGCTTACATCAAGGATACCAAGATACGGATAAGCTTGAAACTTATCCAGATAAGATTCCTTGCCATTATCACGTAAATTGACCAAGATATGATCATGTGAAAGCTGATTAGAGGCAGCTTCAAAGAAGCCCATAATGAATCTAGCTACAGGATGCTGTGCTACATCACCGGTAACCCAGCCAATACGTAGTCGCCTCCTGTTATTAGGAAATGTGGAGGAACAGAATGGAGGAGCTATGGGATTTGATTGATAAATAGAAGCAACAGATTGCAACTGAGCAGGTAACAATTTAGATTCAATGCTAGCTAATTGCAAACATAGATTCTCTTGTATCGCAATATTAGATGCAATTTCTTGCTGAACTGAATCGTTTAGATGCTCAAGCCAATCAGAATGCCCAGTTAATTCATAAGTAACAAGAAAATTAGAAATTCTTCCCATATCCTTAGATGCTATATATGGTGATAAACGTTGTATAAAAGCTGACCTACGTGCCAGGGAGGGGTGACGTTGCAATAATTTGACAGTGCAAACTGCACCCATTAACTCCGGTTTTTCACCATGGATCTGCAAGGCGTTACGCAAGGCAGGAATGGTTAATGATTGTGATTTAGCTTCAAGTAAAGAATCAGTGTATTGAGCATGCAGTTCTAGATGCTGAGGAAAACGTTCAACACACTCCTGAAGTATGAGAGCAGCATCCTTAAATTTACGTTGACGTTGAAAAATTAATGCCCGCACACGAAACACTTCTAATATAAAAGGTTCAGTAATAGAATCAATACAAGATGAAGCAAGATCTAGATCACCGACAAGAATAGCATAATTAGCGTGTGATGCGCAGATTGGCTGCCATTTAGAATCTAAATTCCAAAAATCTTCGGATATAGATGCAAATGAAGAAATAGCTGAGGTTCTCAGCCATAATTGAGAAAAAAGATAATTACGGAATAAAAGTAAATCTGCTGGAAAATCATTTAAACTATCAAGCAGCAATTGAGCCTTATTAAAGTCATGGTTGAGTAATGCCAGATAACAATACAAACAAAGTGCTAATGAGGAATCAAAATGGTTGAGTGGTGCTGATAATAAATATACTAAAAGGTGTTCAGCGCGTAAAAAATTCTGTTGCCTTATCAGAAGAGCAACAGAATCAAGGTTTGCAATTGAGGAATCATCAACTGGTGTTTCATTAGGCCAGCAAAAGAGATAGGAAAGCCACACAATAAATAAAAGAGAAAAAAAGGGGGCCAGAGGCCCCCAGTTAGTAATGTGTAAAAGATCTAGATAGTTGGAGCAGAACCACTTGCTATTGTAGCAATTCCACTTGATGTTACACCGAACAGATAACCTACAGTTAGATTAGCACCACCATATTCCTGCAATTGGACCTGATAAGTATCAGTACCCGTAAGTAAATAGGTAAAAGTAGAGCCAGCAATAGAT
>Ga0247837_1006034_pt1 | contig 17485 bp, 15 predicted proteins | sample LaCtaG_2_FD_187115 | JGI IMG/M metagenome (GOLD analysis project Ga0247837, IMG submission 187115) | Freshwater microbial communities from meromictic Lake La Cruz, Castile-La Mancha, Spain - LaCruzMarch2015_14.5m | ecosystem: Environmental > Aquatic > Freshwater > Lake | place: Spain: Castile-La...
GCAGTCAGTGCAGTGCTGAGACTGAAGGGCTCCAGCAACTTGGACTTAATCCAGGTGTTGAAGAAGCCTGGTGGCAACTTGCGAGACTCCTACTTGGCCGATGGATTTGTGCTGGAGAAGAAAATTAGCACTGGGTGTCCAAAGCACAAAGCAAATCCGCGGATCATGGTGGCCAATACACCAATGGACTACGACAAAATCAAGATCTTCGGCTCGAAGGTGAAGGTGGACAGCATGGCCAAAGTCGCTGAAATCGAAGAAGCGGAGAAAGCCAAAATGAAAGCAAAGGTGCAGAAAATCCTGGCCTACCAACCTGACATCTTCGTGAACCGCCAACTGATTTACAACTACCCTGAAATGCTGCTTGCGGATGCAGGAGTAATGGTCATTGAACACGCTGACTTCGACGGAGTGGAGCGCCTAGCAGCTGTGTCTGGCGCAGACATACTGAGCACCTTCGACAACCCTGACCCTGCAGTGCTGGGGACTTGCGAGAGTGTTGAGGAGGTGATTATTGGAGAGGACAAGTTAGTGCGTTTCTCAGGCTGTGCTCGGGGCGAAGCCTGCACGATTGTGCTGCGAGGAGCCAGCATTCACATCTTGGATGAAGCAGAGCGGTCTTTGCACGATGCTCTGTGCGTGCTCACTCAGACCATCAAGAACTCCAAGGTAATTTACGGAGGTGGACATGCGGAAATAGCGATGGCTGAGGCTGTCGACGCTCTAGCCAGGACTGTGCCTGGCAAGAAGACTCTTGCAATTGAGTCCTATGCCAATGCACTGAGGAGAATACCTACGATTATTGCCGACAATGGAGGCTACGATAGTGCGGAACTGATAGCGCAGTTGAGAGCAGCCATCAACAGTGGAGATGCTACTGCGGGACTGGACATGTATGAGGGGCAACTGGGCAACATGGAGGAGTTGAGCGTGAAGGAGTGTCTGCGTGTGAAGGAGCAGGCGCTGCTGGCAGCCAGCGAAGCAGCGGAGATGGTCATCCGGGTGGACGAAATAGTCAGGTGCGCGCCTCGCAAGCGCGAAGGTCAGTAAGGAACACTCGCAGTCTGTCGCAGCACCCAGCCGTCCTTGCGTAGCTCCACTGCGGTCAGCAGACTCTCCGCTTCCAGACGCCGCCACTGAGCTGGGTCGAAACGTGGGTCGAGTAGCCTTCCCAGCTCCGCTGCAATTTCCGCGTTCAAACCTCTAACTTGCATTCCCAAACTTACCACGCCCTGTTCATCCAGTGTCACACAGGCACTGGCCTCTTCACTCTTTGCAGTGCTCAGCAGCTCTGCGGCCTCTGCACTGAGAGGCGCCCCATTGCAGTCGAACAGAGCCATTGCCTTGCGGTAGTTGTCATGCATGTCTCCCCCGAATATATAGAACCCACAGGAGCGGGCAGATGTGAGGTAGGAAAAGCTGAATTGGGTGGGGACAGGCTGGACCTCGTAGATCCAGCGAGCCAAACCTTCGTGATCTCCCGCGCTCTTTAGAAACCGCGCCAACTCCCGCTGGTCCATGGGCTTGTTCACGCCCACGCCACAGTCAACCTTACTCCCTAACGTCAGGTAGAAGCTGTAGGTCAGCGGCCGCAGTGAAACGAGAAAGTCCTCAATGGCCTGCGCCTGTGCTGGGTCGAAGGTCGGAACCTTGGTAAGGACATAGCTGCCCTGCACTGCCGCACAGAAGTCCGCCACTAAAGGCCCCACTCTCACCGCATCCACTTCATGTGCCAGTGTCAAACTGCCAGCATCCACTTCCACACTGGAGTGCAGGTCCTCCGCCAACACCACACTGGCTTCCAACTGCGAGTACACTCGCTCTTCCCACAGTGCCAAGGCAGTCATCAGTTCTGAGTAGTTGGGACGACTTCGGAGCCAACTCTTAGCTGTGGCTCGCAAGGCTTGGAACGGAGTCTTGGGCCGGGGCAGGAAGTCGAAGGACGGCTTCGTGGACTTCTCAGAGGAGAAGGCAGAGGCTTCCAACTCGAACACTTTGTGAGTGTCCCCCAGACTGGCGTCTTCCGTGCAGTTCGAATAGCGGCACCCCATTATGACAGAGCTAAGGTGGCAGCTTAAATATCATTCAGATCCCGGATCTTCCGCACTATGGACTCTTCTTCCTCACTGTCTTCCCAGAATCGTGCTGTCAAGCTTTCATCAGACACTACAGACAGTGGCGGCTTCGCCAAGAACACAGCCTTCCTCGCTCCCGTAAACCGTGGATCCACCGGCAGAGAACTCTGACGCTTTGCAGGCGTCACTTGCGCCCGGAGCAGACTAATGTCCATGTCCTTCGATACATGGTGCTCGTCCTCTTCCTCGTGTATTACAGGCATGCTTATTTGACTCCGGGAAACTCGGGACTCAGTGCACACTGTGGACTCGGAGGCGGACTTGGAGCGACTCGCAGGGAAAAGGTACACAGGACTGTGTTCGTCTGTTTCAGTAGCGGCGTCGTATTCGAAGCCGTCAAAGGGATCGGAGGGCAGTGAGGGTCCGTGGTCGCGGAAGTCGATGGGTTCGGAGGTGTACTCAGGGTCGAAGTTGGAGAGGCGGAGGTTGGGAATGAAGGGTGGGGCCTTTTTGCGCTTGAGCACCCGTTCCCAGTCCACTTTCTCGAGCCAGGGCTGCGCCTTGATTTCAACGAAGCCTCTGTCCGCTCCCAGTCGTTTGCGCGGGTCTTTCTCCAGCAGTCCACTTAGTAGACTCCGCCCACTTCTCGAGATGTAGTTGGGAAGCAGCAAAGGGTTGTTCAGAATGGCGTGGTACATGCGCTCCTTATTGCGGTTATAGAAGGGCGGCAGTCCTGTGAGCATTTCATACAGTAGTGCGCCTAGGCTGTAATAGTCCACTGCAAAGCTGTGGCCTGATTCCTTCAGCATTTCCGGACTCATATACTCTGGAGAGCCGCAGAAGCTGAAAGCCACTGAGTCTTTACGCATGTGCTCCTTGCTTAGACCGAAGTCTGTGAGGCGCACATGTCCGTCTAGGTCCAACAGCACGTTTTCCGGCTTCAAGTCGCGATACACCACTCCTAGGGAGTGCAGGTGCTCGAGGGCTAGCAAGATTTCTGCGAAGTAGAACTGCGCCTGCGGCTCTGTGAGTCTCCCCAAGTTGTGTAGGTGGAAGAAGAGCTCTCCGCCAGGACAGAAGTCCATGACTAGACACAACTCACTCCTCTACATAGTCCTCACACTTTGAAAGGCCCAGTGCAGACGTACAATGAACGGGTGCTCCGTCTCCGCCAGCAGCTTCCTTTCTGTGAGGATCTGCCTCACCTTGTCTTCTTTGATAATGAAGGACTTCGACATGAGTTTGAGGGCGTACAGTTCGCCTGTATCTTTCTTGCGTGCTTCAATTACTCGAGAAAACCCTCCGCGGCCGATTAGCTTGATAGGCTCGAAGTGGGCTTGACCCATCTCTTCCGGGACTTCAGCTGCCTAGTCATACCTGCAAATACCGGCTCCAGCTCCTCGTCATTTGCCAAGGGCTGCAGAGACCTCTCCATCCGCGTCAGCCAGAAGTCCAGAATCTCCACATTCTGCCGAGTGGTGAGAGCCACGACACTCCCACTGCACTTGCGCAGTACCTCAGAAAGCAGCCACCCACAGGTGAGAGTGTCGTCCTCCACTTCCACTGTGCAACTCCACTCTCGATTGCGCACTCGGAACACCTTGGCGACTCCCAGGGGACGCTGGGACTCGGGTCGCTGCAGTGTGTTGGGACCCAGTTGGGACTGCCCCATATTAACTTACTTGCTGCACTTGTCCATGGCATTTCTCCCTCGCATGTTACCTACTTAGTCCGTTTCTTCTTGCTGTCCTTCTTCACTACTGGCTGCGCTCCGCTACGCTTGCACCCCACACAGTCTGTCTGTCACTCACATATGCCTAGCATCAGCAACACGACATTCACGCCCACTATCGCTGCAAGTCGTTGGTAATCAAGAGGCTCCTCAGCAGGCGGTGCTGGGGCAGCAGCCGGGGCCTCTGGCTCGTCTATTAGAGGCGGCTCGACATCCAGGCTGTCTTTGGTGGTAAATATTTCCTATGTGAGGCTCACTTCAAGGATAGCAGCGTAGAGTGTCTCCTGCGAAGGTGTGAGCGTGACGTTGCTGTCAGGAGTCAGGTAGAAAGTCTCGTTAATATCGAGAAAAGGTTCCCACTCCTCCTCATATATATCCAGTTCCTCTTCAGTCAGCAGTTTCTGCACGACTTCCTGAGTAGCCTTGACTACACAGGTTTCTACGATGTCTGCGACTATGCGCTTGCGGGTGGCTTCCTTGCTGTGCACTGTGCGAGTGAGGATGGAACTCAGCTCTAGTTCGTGGTCAATTGAGAAGGTGCGGGCGAGGGACATGCATGCGATCCAGCGGCTGCGGCGCTGCACTTGGGCCACTTCGTCCTTTTCTTCCTCAGCAGAGCTGGGAGGCGGCTCTTCTACTCCCGCCACAGCTAGCACCAGCACCACCAGCACCGCCACTCTCATTATAATGCTCCGTCTGCTCCGCCGACCCGCCAGCACTGACATCCGAGCCGCACTGCTCCGCACCAACATAGTAGTGCTGCCTGGCACTCGCCTCCCACTGCCTCTCAGCAACTCCATGATCTCAGTCATGCAGGATGCCGCCCAGCAGTCCTTGCCAGTGGCTTGCTTCCTGGGCCTCAGAGCCACTGACACTAAGACCATCGGGTCGCTGGTGACGCTGGAAAAGGTGGGTCAGGAACTGGTGGCTGAGGCCGCACTGAAGAAGTCTGTAGTGGAGATGACACAGAGAGATGGGGCCTACGTCACTGTCAAGCGCCTCAAGCCTGCTGAGAGCACGCCCTTGGAACACGCAGATGTCCTCATTTCTCTCAACAGCCTCATCAAGCAGATGAACAGGATCGCACGACTCAACTTGCCTCGCTTCGAAGGACACATCAGAGGCAGCAAAGCACTGAGTGAGTACTTCTACGGACTTCCGTATCTCTCCGAAGTGGACTACGCGCCCAAAAAGGCACTGCACGAGCTGGAAATCGCTATCAGCAAGGCAGCCTTGATGCTCCCCTACTGTGTAGACGGCTTCCAATTCGCTACCTTGCAGGGCCTATTAGAAGCGCCCAAACTGACCGAAAGACTCGCCCTAGTGACACGCTTCTACACTGAAGTAATGGCTGCAGTGACCTCCAAGAACATCTCTATGGTCAAAGCAGCGGAAGCAGCTCAGGCCCGCTCCGGCAATGAAGTGCGGAAACTGGCAATCAAGATGCTGCAGGAAGAAGTGGGCGGAGGCACCAAAACCAAGGCTCAGGAACTGCGCACACACTTCGACTCCGTCCCCTTGCCTCCCAAGACCAAGAAAGTCGTGCAGGCGGAGCTGGACCGCATGTCCACCATGTCCCAGGAAAGCCACGAGTTCGAGAAAATCCGCAACTACCTGACTCACTTGCAAGAACTGCCCTACGGCAAATTCGCAGAGGAGCACTTCGACTTCTCAGACGCACAGAAGACACTGGAGCAGTCTCACTACGGCATGCAGAGGGTGAAGGAAAGGATCACGGAGTTCCTGGCTGTCAAGAAGTTGAAGAAGGAGGAGCAGAAAGGCAGTGTGCTCTTGCTGTTAGGACCGCCTGGGGTGGGGAAGAGCTCGGTGGGCAAGGCAATAGGAGCGGCGCTGCACAGGCCAGTGCGCACTATTTCCCTAGGCGGGTGCTCTGAAGCCTCCTTCATCCGCGGGCATTCCCGCACTTACACAGGCTCCAAGCCCGGCGTGTTCGTGCGAGAGCTGCAGCGCTCGGAAGTAATGAACCCTGTTTTCATCCTCGACGAAGTGGACAAAATGGGCAGCAACGCACACCACGGAGACCCACAAAGTGCACTGTTAGACGCTCTCAATGACGAGCAAAATTACGACTTTCATGATGACTTCCTGGACATTGGGATTGACCTGTCAAAGGTGTTGTTCGTACTGACTGCTAATAGCGATGCCCGGATGCTCGACCCTTTGAGGAACCGCTTGGAAGTAATTGAAATGCCGCCTTATTTGGTGTCTGAAAAGGCGCAAATTGCGAAGCAGTACCTTCTGCCGGATGTGCTGGTAAAGAATGGCCTAGGGAGTGATGCGATTGTGCTGGGGGACGAAGCACTAGTGGGGATCATTAAGCATTTCGTGGAGCAGGAGGCTGGGGTGAGGCAGCTGAAAAAGGCATTGGATAAAATCGCTCGGAAGTTGGCAGTGGAAAATCTGACAAGTCCCTCTTCCTTCGTGCAACCCCACTACGACCCTGTCGCCCTGCAGCGCTACCTAGGCACCCCACTCACAGTGGAGTCTGCTACTTTCCACTTGAGACAGCCAGTGGGCAAGGTCAATGGACTGGCAGTGTCAGGGTTCAGCGGAAACATCATGGAGATAGAAGTAGTTGCGATGCCTGAATTGACAGGAAACGACACATTTGAGGTGACTGGGAACTTGAAGCAGGTAATGAGTGAAAGTGTGAGAAACAGTCGTCTCTGTGCCGCCCGCTTCGCAGCAGAAAAGGGGTTCGGTCAGTTCTTCAGCAAGACCAAAATCGCAGTCAACTTCATAGGCGCTGCACCGAAGGACGGCCCTTCAGCTGGAGCCGCCATTTCCATCGCTCTACTGTCCCTGGCCCAAGGCCTGCCCATTTCTCCCAACCTCGCCATCACAGGCTCAATCGACCTCAACCTGCGCATCGGCCGAGTGGGCGGAATCAGAGAAAAGGTCACCGCAGCGAAAACGAGTGAAATCACGAGAGTTTGTCTGCCAGTAGCGAATAAAGCGGACTGGGACGACCTGCCTGCAGAAGTGCGCAAGGACATGACTCCTGTCTTCGTCAAGACCCTCGCAGACCTCTTCGCTGTGGCTTTTGAAAAGGACTCGTCTGTGAGTCTCGAGCCTTCCACCGAGATGCCTTGCGCGGAGATAGCGAAGTAGTAAAGGCAGTATGAAGGTTTTAATATGGAGACGTTTAAGAGACCTTCGATCCCGCCACTCCCCGGCATTCGTTCAATCACTTCCCTTCAACGACGCATCTCTATCGATAGATCAAGCACCACTCAGCGGAGCAGTCGCGTCTCCTCCGTCTCTGCAAGGACAGAAAGTCCTGGGTCGGGACGAGGTTCCTTGGGACCTGATCAGTCCTTACTGAAACCCAGTCCTCTGAGTACCGGGAGAAGGGATGTGGCTGAGGAGATGATGAGACAACACATGCAGATTGGCAACAAAGTGGCTTTCAGAGCTATGAGTGGGGCGGCCAAGGTCACTCGCAGTCGTTTGCTTGAAAACAAGTGTGAGCGCGCCTTACAAGCCATGCGCACGAAGGAACTGCGCGATAGTCGACTTCCGCTCTCCCTCGTCACTGAAAACTCAGTGTCTTCCGCCTTTCCTTGTCCACTGCGAAGTGTTCTTTCACTGAGAGGCAAGGCGGATATGCGACTGCGAGTGAAGCGAGACTACAAAGCGGACCTTATGCGTCTTTTTCACGAGCGAAAGAACTAGTACTAATCTGCTGATCGTTTTCACTATCTCTCGTAGTGCTGAAGGGGGATATACAGAAAAGTTAACTAGGTCGACGATTGAGTTTGGGAGCGAAACTGCACTCTGTCATTTGGGCTTTGAGGGTGGCAGCTGTGCGCGTTTGAGTTTGTTGCTGTGTGCAAGTTACGGCTTTGCGGGCTTGGGACTGTTTGGCGAGTGCGAAGAGAGCGAGATGTCGGGAGGGAGAGGCGGGAGTGGGGGAAGGAGTACGGCGCAGAGTGAGGGACAGGTCAGGGTGGAAGGTGCACTGCGACTCCACTGACATACGCATAGAAACTGAGGAGTTGAGAGGACTTGCAGTTCTGCTGCTACCTCGACTGCCTTTCGAGCTGTTCTGTTCACTGTGGGTGCTAGTGCTCCTCTGCGTTTTTTTCAACTGTCTCCTCTGTTCATACGTACCCTTGAAAGTCCTTTGCAGTCTCTGCACGTCCCTGGGCCCGAGCACATACAGTTCTCCTAGGAACCTCCCATATATCCCGCCTGTTTTCCCACTGTCTCCCCCTGCTTTCGGAAAGACTTGCATTCGCATAACCACCTTCAGCAGCAACAACACGTCTTTCCGCTTGACTCCGCCTCTGAGTCCTCCTTCGAGAGACGCCCAAAGTGCAGCAGTGAGACTCTCCGCCTGTCCAGTAGTCTCCAAGTGCAAGTCTTTGAGCAGCTGTCTCAGCACAAGTGAGGCAGTGATGCAGTCTGTAGGCGAGTACAAGCCCCAGGTCGCTGTGAAATCGGCCTCAAAGCGCTCTTGCAGTATGCGCAGAGAAGCAGGATTGGCAGTAGTTCGAGAGGTAGTAGTCTGGACTGGAGGAGTGGGCTTCTTTGCAGCGGGTCTGGGCCCTGCGGCTGCTATAGCAAGAGAGTGCTTATTGAGTGCCGGCACAAACGGTCGTCTCTCTTCAGCTGAGCGAGACCTGACCTTGTCCTGCAAGTCCGCTTTCCTCTGTCTGCCAGCTTCGTAAAGCTTCCTGAACACAGGACTGGCCCTGCCCTGGGTCAGCTGCAGACTGTGTCTGTCCAAAGAGGGGTGGAAGGTGCTGGGCTCAGGCTTCAGCTGCTCTCGTAGTAATTCACTTTTGGCCTGCGTTTCCTTCAGCTGAGATAGACCAGAATAGTAAAGGTCCTCTGGCTTTCTGCGCTCCCGCAGTGCAGCGGTCTTGTCCACCTTCGGCACAAACGTACACTGTCGAATTTCCTTCTCCATGAGAGTCTGCTTGGTTTCTTGGGCTTTCGCCTGGTTCTGTCGCTTGTAGGTGACGAGGCGAGTGAAGAGCTGCGCAGACTGCTGGGGCTTCATAGTTTTCCTGGGTGTTAGGAGGCGTTCATAGCTCAGCACCGCAGTGAAGGTAGTGCTGGGCTTCATTGGCTTGGTCGCTTTGATGTTCCGCTGGACAAAGTCCACCGCAGTCTGCGGCTTGCCAGTCCTGGCTCCCTTGGAAGTCCCCAGCAGTCGGTCTAGGTCGTAGGTGTCGGGGTTGGCCTGTGTGAGTGTGGGAATAACGGAACTTCTAGCCATTTATGAAGTCTTCTTAACTCTTAAGTCGCCCATCTTCGCCTTTTCTACTGTGAGATAGTACTTCTCTACGACCGAGTCGTCAATAACCTCCGCGTTCTCTATCATTGCGCGCTCCTCACTGCCCACTTCCCTGAGAAGCGACACATTCACCTGGCTTTCATTCACCCAATTTACCTTGGCTCTCTGCATGGACCTTACCTTGAAGTCAGACACTACAGGCACCATAGCGTCTGACAGTTCCAAAGTCTTGAACAGCACTTCCTGGCCTGCTGTCAGTCCACTGGCTTCCCCAGGCTCAAACTCCTTCTCGTCGTACTCGTATTTTTCCTTGATTTTGACCTGCTGTTCTGGCTTCCTCTTGGGGAAGGGCTTGGTCTTCCACCCCGCCTTGCGCTCGTCGAACTCTTGAGCCGGGGGCTTGAGTTTGAGGTCAAGGACAGGCTTGCCCTGCACTACGTGAGACGCTCCCTCACTATCGAACTTTATATGTGTGCCTTGGAATTGCGCCAAGCGCGGGTTTTTCCTGTTTTCTGGGTCTTTCGCACTGCTGTTGGGTCTTTTTTGCGGAATTGGGGGCAGGGAAGAATCACTGCTATCGGAGCTTTCCTTCCTTTTCAGCGCAGGCACAGGCCTTGCTCTCTGCGGCACACTGGGCGTCTTGACCTCCACCTGCCGCTCACCAGTTCCCTGCAGTTTCTCAGCCTCAGAGACCAGAATCAAGTCACTGTCCTTGATGATGTCGAAGAGCCGCTGGTTGCCAGGCAAGTAGTGGTCCTCAAGAGTGAGGCGCAGCCTGTCTTCAGGCACTGACAGACTGAAGGACTTGACTATGTAGGTGTAGAGGTCGGAGAGCAGGTGGAAATGCGCAGGCACTGAAATCCAGCTCTTCCGCAGAGGAGCGGAAACTAAGTGCTCTGCGAAGTCCAGCCTTAGCCGCATATTATAAGCAGACTTCCCTATACTATTGACGGTATTTCGTGTATCTAATTGATAAGACAGGCCCAGGTGCCGACCAACTTCACCTCCTGTTCACATACTCTGCAGGTCCACTGGTCCTGCACGCACCTTTCACATACTCCGTGTCCGCAACTGCCCAGTCTTTGCCGACTTCTCTGCTTGCACTTGGCGCACTGTGTCTGTCTCTGCGCCCTCTGCAGCCTTTCACACAGGTCCTTCAGCTGCACTTGCAACTGCACACGCTGCTGCTGCAAAGCCTGCAAGTCGTCCACTAGGTTGCGAGTCACTAAAGCCACCTTGGCGAAAGATATGTCCCTCAAAGAAATCTCTGCATAGCACTGCACAGCATTTCTCCTGTCTCTCACTTGTCCAAAGGGCAAAGACACAGCAGGCCGTCTAAACTCACCGATATGGTGCGCATAGGGACAGTGCAGTCCATACTGACACAGTCCCCACAGTCCTTCCTTCATTGCACACCTTTGAGTCCGAAACTTCATTGGATGGTACCAAATTTCCCAACTATTGTGAGCGAATAGGCAGTTTTCGCCTATGCAAAGAACAGAGTTGCGGCATTGCTCAGGCCGATAGGACCAGTTGCCATTGGGCAATTCGGCCACTGGTCTGCGTCTGTCCTCATTGTTGTGGTATTCGAAGCAGAGGGAGCGGTCGCAAGTTGGGAACTGACACTTGGTGACCTTGTAAGTACGCATATAGAGAGCGTAGGTATCGGATTCACTGGGAAAGCGGGGCAGGTCAGGGTCAAAGGCAGTGTTTCTGTGCACAAGGACAAGATGCAGCAGTAAAGATGGGAAGGACACAAGAGGCAGCAGCTGAGCAATGGTGCGTTGGTCCTGGGGAAACAGTCGTAGCAGGGCAGACCAGCAGTGCTGCTCGTTAGATACCTCAGTCATATTAATGTTATAGAGCCTAGGACCAATAGTTCCTTGTTAAGCTCTAACGCTCTGCTGTATATATTGTCTCCACCATATCCGCTACCTGAATCATTGGGCTGTCTATTTCCCAGGGTATATACAGGAAGCGAGGGAACTTTAGTGAGAGTCTCTAACTCTGCTATTGACGGACCTTCTATTTCCCTGTCTTTCCATAGCTTGGTCTGCTTCCTGCTGAGAGTGCTGTGGTCGTCTCAGTAGTTCGAAGAGAGGAAACAGCTTTAACTCTGCTGTGTTTCTAGTAATGGCCCTGTATTAGTCAGCCCAAGAGCTAGGGAGGCTGCATAAATACCCATCAATCTGCCCTGAAACGCTTAAAAGTTCATTTTAATGAGTATCGCCTAGTCCGCTCTAGTTTCTTTGCATCAGTCCAGTCCTGCTTCCCATCTCTTTGCTTAGAAGCTGTGATATATCAGCACTACATATCCCCTTTTCACTACTGGTAATGCTTATGGACGACTCAGATTTCTCCCAATCAGACCATCACTGGAGCTCACAGCACACATTGCTTAGCCTCCCGGATAATGACAGGCACTGGCGGAAGAGAGGCAAAACACCAGGTCCGCTGCCCACGGAACTGAATCCAGAACAAGGCTGAGTCAGAAGAGCAAGGACTCTAGATAAAGAGGCGTTGATATGCAGCTTCTCTGTGGTTTAGGAAGGACAGGCTTGGCTGTATTACTGTGGAAGTGTGGATACCTGTGATAGGGTTCCGTGACCCGCTAAGTGCACCCATGCACTTCCCCCTTTCCCAGCTGTAAAGCCTCTAACTAGTGGTGACATGGTGAAGAGGAAGAACGCTTACTGCTCTACATTGCCGCTCCATCATCGTCTGCCTCTCTTCTATACGCACTCAACTTGATCTGCGTCTCCAACACATGCAAGTCCCGCTTGTACCGCTCATACGCCTTCTCCACTTCCTCCATCTCGTGTCCGTACTTCTCGAACAACTCGTCCTCCATCGCCACTGTCTGCACAGTCATATCGCTATAGCTGTCCTCCAGCACAGCACTGGAGCGCTCTCGACAGTATAGGAAAATGTCCTTCGCTCGCTCCAAAGTCAGTTCTCTGGGCAGCTTTGCGTCGTTGATGACGACTCCCAGCTTGGCCTTTGCGTCTTCGATGTCTTCGTCCCCTTCGTAGAAGGCGCAGGAGGCCAGGACCAAGGCGTCGGTTAGACTGTGCTCGCGCAGCACAGTCTTCGAGACTTCGCGCAGGAGGGAGTGGGACTTCGTGTTGAATTGAATCACGCACTGACGGTACCCTTCGGAGTTCCTAGCATGCCGACGTCTCTTGGTCCTAGCGGACAGCCGAAGCGCCCGATAGGCCAGGGAGTGCCGCTGTCTAATAGTTCTCAGAAGGTCCAAAAGCGCATCCTGTGACAAAATCGTGACCTGCATAGTCATCTTCTTCTCCACTCCCCTAGGTCTTCTCGCCAACAGCACCAGCGTCCCTGCCACTACCACTCCGATAGCCAGGCCAACCACCACCACTACTCGGGTGGACACTGTGGACACGACTGGATGGTCCCCCATTACTACACACCGGAATCAACGAATTTCCACTAAGGCGAAGTAACGTAACGACAAGGGACTGAGAAGGAGGATAGGGGAGGGAAGCGGAGGAGGGATTGGGGGGTGAAATGAGGGGGTAGATAAGTGGAGGAAGGTACGAAGGACGTCAGGCTCTATGGTGTAATGGTAGCACGGGGGCCTACGGAGCCCTTAGTCGGGGTTCGAATCCCTGTAGAGTCGCTTTTTACCTCGCCTGCGGGCTCACACCTGGGCGCAATCTAAGCTCTCCGTAGCCTGAAAGAAACAGTCGCCATAGAAATGAGCTCTACTAGGTTATTACTACAGACAGGTGCTTTGGAGTATTTCAGCGAAGTTCCCACACACTATACCACATCCGCAGAAACAGGAAAGGACTATTGGAGGACTTATCTAGTGCAAATGGAGGAAAGAGCAAGGCTCTATGGTGTAAGGGTAGCACGGGGGCCTTCGGAGCCCTTAGTCGGGGTTCGAATCCCTGTAGAGTCGCTTTTTACCCTAGACCTCCCTACAAGTCCATAGCTAGGCAGTATTTCCCATCGTTTCTGCCGAAATGCCTGCAGGTAGGCCGCTGGAAGACATAGGAAGAGGCTATCTAGGGGAAGTTAGCAGGCTCTAATGGCAGCACAGGCGCCTTCTAAGCCCACAGTCAGGGTTCGAATCCCTGTAGAGTCACTTTTCCCATACAGAGTAGGGAGAAAGGCATTCCTGTTGATATAAAGTGGCCTGTGCGAGACCCACTAACCCTCTCTCAATGCATGCATGGCTATAAGCCCATTCACAGAACTGTCCACAGACTAATTGTAGTAGTCTTGTGTGGAGCGCCAGAGTCCTGCACAGGTCAGTAATGCAGTGTGCGCTTCGTTGGAGCGGGATTTCAAAGTAGCGGGGGATCTGAATAGGTAGGTTCATTAGGAACTTTCTATGTGCTAGGGCACAGAAGGGAGGAATAAGGACTGCTTTAGTCAGGGAATACCGATGGGAGCTGATAGAATGGTGAATGAATAGACAGAAAGTGCAGGTCAGTCCGACATCATGAAAAGGGGGAAACTGCAAGCCAACCTCAGGTGCAGCATTGGCGTTATAGCTAGTCTACCTCGTCCTCCTCTTTACCACTCCGATATGGAAGCCCCCAGTCTGCAGGCCTCCAGGCGGTGCAGCAGGGGGGGCGTAAGGGACAGGAGGGAGAGCAGACTGAACAAAGGGACTAGGAGAGGCCGGACAGCACTGGGCTCCAAATACAAAGGAATAGGCGGGAAGGGCCGCAGGGACTAAAGCAAGGAAAGGGTTGGCTACAGTGGGCACCCCGCAGGGAGAAAATGTCTCTGGAGGGATATGAAAGGCAGGCAGATCCGGGGATATTTGCATTTCCTCAGTGGGACTATCAGACAGTAAAGAAACAGGGGGGAGTTCAATTGGCCCAGAGTCGGCCCTGTCTGTCCGAGTGGGCTGCAGGATTTCCTGCGGCTGCTCACAGGGCAGGGCAAAGAAGTAGGAAAGCAGGACTGCAGCTGCTTGCTTGAGTCTCTGGCAGAGAGAGGGCGGGGGGACACTGCAGAAGTGGGCTGCAGTGATAGAGTTGCAGCGGCGGAGTTGGTATGAGCGAGGCAGAAGCAGCGTTCCTCTCGCATGTCCTCTTTGCCTCCGTTGTCTGCTCTGCCCCTCGACCTCGACCTCCCGCAGTCCTTCCTCTCATGTCCCTTCCTACCACACCGGTAGCACCGTCCCCTGCCGTCCTCCTCCTTGCACTCACTCGCCCAGTGCCCCTTTTTCCCGCAGTTATAGCACATATTTTTATCCCCCCTGTCCCTCTTTCGACTGGCGTACTCCACACTGATAGTCTCCCCGTCCACCTTTCTGTGGTCCATATCCCTCAGAGCGTCTTCCGCGTCTCGATGGTCTTCGAATTCGATGAAGGCGTAGGCGCTCTTGAGGTCGACTTCCTGCAAAGGGCCGTAGCGGGCGAACACGAGCTTGAGGGACCGGGCAGTGGTCTTGGGAGAGAGTCCGCCCACGTAGATACGGTGGCGGTTGGACATATTAGATTATAGAGGGGATTAATGGTGGGAGTTGGTGGGCGACATTGGAGTTAACCTTGTCAAAAGGACATTAAAGCAGTTTCTATCGCTGCTTTTCCTATAGAAGCTGCCATTGCCGCAGTGTAAACGTAGCTTCTGTCAATGGAGTTCCAAACTGCCAGTCTGGACTGCAACTTGCCCTGCAAGAACCGTCGTTATTACCGTGAAAACGCAATTAGTCGTGAGTCTGTGCAGCTGCCGTGTGACTACCCCACTGCCCGCTTCGCCTGCCTGTCTGCCCTCCATTCGCAGTCTGCCCAGAGCCAAGGCCTGCGACTACTCTAGAGACTACACGCCCTCCACCAATTCCTCCAGTTCCTGCAACTCCACCTACCTCTCCGAGCACAAGTCTCGCTCCGCGTCTCTGTCCCGGGGCAAAGAACTCGCTCCCTTCGTCTCAGCCATGACTTGGTCCATCACCAACGGCTACACTGGCGCCCTGCTGTGGGGCTCGATAGAGCACGAACGTCGAGAAATAGCGAGTTTGACGAAGATTATGACCTGCTTCCTGACTCTCAAACTCCTCAAATCGCACTCAGAACTGTCCCTTTCCTCTCTAGTGACAGTCACTCCCAGGGCCGCCAGCATGATCGGGACCTCTGCGAAGCTGAGGGAAGGGGACGAACTGCACCTTTGGGACGCTCTGCACGGTATGATGCTGCCCAGTGGCAATGACGCGGCCTACTGCTTGGGCGATTTCATGGGGAAATGCCTGCGAGACCGACAAACGGAGTCCAGTGGTGCGAAGCCGAGGAGCAATGTGAGCTATTTTGTGGCGGAAATGAACAAAACTGCGAAAGAATTAGGCCTGGCGAATACGAGTTTTGGGAATGCGCATGGACTGCCGCATGTAAAGAGCCACTCCACTGCTAGGGACGTAGGCGCCCTGGCGAGCCTGGCGATGCAGGACCCTTTGTTCGCGCAAGTCGTCAATACTTCCGTTTACACCTGCTATATTGCGCAGAACTCGGAGGTGTACTCCTATAGGAAGGTCCGTTGGTATAATACGAACCGGATGCTTGATCTGGGCTGGGAAGGGGTGAAGACCGGGGTGACTAACATCGCCGGACCTTGTTTCTGCGGCAGCATCCGACAGGGGCAGTTTTGGCTGATAGTGACAGTGCTGGGGTCCAGGACGATGGACAGACGCTGGACGGAGGTGGAGAAGCTAGCGAAGTGGGGCTTCATGAAGCTAGGATTTAGGGATAGTAAGCAGTGTGACTACTCGGACTGGTGCAGGAACTGCAGCCGTTGGTGCATGGACTCCACCAGCTGACTCACTCCAATCGCCATTTTCGCTGTTTCTGACTTGAGGAAAGCGTCAGTCCCGAGTTGTGGGATATCAGGCCAGACGAACACTGTCATTGCCGTCTCTTCCCATATGTCCCTGATCTTCCTGCCCCCTACATCCAAGCACAGGTACCTGTAACTCCTCATTTTCACTACGTGCGGTCTCAGTGTTTGCTTCTCCACTACTGCTGAAACGGAGTCTGAAGTCTCCGCCATTATCACATGCGATACATTGGGACCGTATTTGGCTGCGAGGAAGGTGGGAATATCTTCTCTATGGTCTGTGGAGGAAAGCAACTTGAGACAGGGCCGTCCACAGCTTTGCACAGGGCCATTGGAGGTGTGGGGGGAGAGCCAGGCCTCCACCCAGCGACCCCACTGGTTCTTCACTTCCTTCACTAGCTTGTTCGTAGCCTTATGTATCTGATTAAGCGACAAATTGACCTTCTGAGCAATCGCCAGCTGCTCCAACAACTTCTGCGTGGACAGCATATCTCGAAACCTGCCCTCCGGACTGACGATAAACTGCAGTTTCAGTCCAGTCACAGGCTCTGCCTTTCCACTAATAGTGTCCACTTTGCGAATATCTTCCAACTCAAACTTGTCCCCATTCCATATCAGTCTCGACTCAGTAACTGTCTTGTCACTCAGTCGGATCACTAATTCCTTGCTGTGTGGGTCGTATTCCGCCCGGAATTTGACTGTTTTGAGGAGGATATTGCCTGCCTTGGGCCAGGAAAAGAGGAGGCCGGGTTTGGAGGAAGGCTGGGAGGAGTCGGTGGAGGAGCTGCTGCCGCACCCCATTATGGACTGATATGGTTGGAACTACTCCCCCAGCCATAATGAATATTTCCGAAACAGAGTTCCAGGTGCGGCTCAAGCGAGCGATGTACAAGACCTCTGCAAGCGAAGTAGGCACCCGAGCCAGTGAAGAGTTGAAGCAGCCGACCCACGGCATCAACGGCAGTTTCTCAGACCACTTGCTATACGCAGGCATGTGGAGGAACAACGGCTTGGGCACGAGGGTGGACACAGACCGCTTCCTGGATGGCAGCAAGGACTGGATGGATAAGCTAAACTGACCTTCCTGCGTAGGCAATTCAGACTTAGCTGCTTTAGCGCTTTCTAGGCTACTGCATTCCTTCTTTGAATGTCGGAGCACTGCAGTCCTGGGATGCTGGCTTCTAGAAAAATCTGTCTATTAAGTATACAAAAGCTGTTAAAACCTGCCTTCAGTTTGCCGTGTGTCCCTGTTTCTCTTTTGAAAAAGCCACTGAGACAGTATCAGGCCCAAGGCTTCGCTTTTGGTTGAGTAGTCGGCAGTCCTTTGTGTAGCTGTGAGCAGACACTCACAGAGCTAAGGAGAGGGGAAAGTGGCGGCCGTTATGTCAGACTACAAGTACTAGAGAGGGTGACTGTCCAGAAACCAGTCCAACTCAATTTCTTTGGCTAACAAGGGCGCCTACTGTGTTTGCGGAGGGTGGAGTCTACCTGTCTCTGCTAACTGTTAGACTAAGATCTAGACTGAGCTGGCGGAAACTCGTATGCGTCAACGTATAGGATTTTACTTTCCGGATTTTCTTGAGTCGGAAGCACGAATACCGT
>Ga0247837_1006037_pt1 | contig 17474 bp, 17 predicted proteins | sample LaCtaG_2_FD_187115 | JGI IMG/M metagenome (GOLD analysis project Ga0247837, IMG submission 187115) | Freshwater microbial communities from meromictic Lake La Cruz, Castile-La Mancha, Spain - LaCruzMarch2015_14.5m | ecosystem: Environmental > Aquatic > Freshwater > Lake | place: Spain: Castile-La...
TATTTTGAATATTGACATCATATATCTATACAATATTATTTATAATTTTTAGAAATATTATCTAACGAAGTTTATATTTTTCTCAAATATAAAAATATAATATTATAATCATTTATGGTGTTAAATATATAAATAAAATATTTATTATAAACATAAACAAAAAATCTAAATCTCTCAACTATAAACTATAAACTATAAACTATAAACTATAAACACTAAATCTCTCAAATTATAAAATAAAAACTCTAAATTTTTTATTTTATTAGAGAGATTTATAAATGTTTATTCTGTTTCAATACACATAGTTGAAGACGGCATTCCTTTTTTAGTACAACCTCTCATATGAGCCGATTTTGATTGTTGATTTTTACCCATAAATCCGCAAAACTCACACACAAATTTACTAGATGATAGTGAATATTTTGATGCCAAATATACTTCAAGAGATGGAATAGTAAATTCTTCAAGCTGTTTTACTAATGTTTGAATAAATTCCTTTGCCATCTTAATTGTTTTATTCTTTTTTGAGAGAAAATTCATATATTCAGCATTTATATGATCAGTTAATTCCTTGGAAATAGTATTTATATTTTCTTCCGAACACGCATTTTCATCTAATTGTTTTAATGTATTATAAAAAGCATCAATAATATCTAGCCCTATTTTAATCTTTTCTGGATCATTATTTGCACAATGAACGTACACAAGAACGTTGCCATCATGGACGTTAATCTCAAAATTATCTTTTGTTGTTATTGTCGTATTTTGTGAGAGAAATAATCCACAACATTTTTGCATATCAATATCTCTCAAAAATTTCTTAATTTCTTCTTGAATTACTGGCCTCTTCCAATCCTTATTTTCTACTAAAATATGTGGTTTGTTATTTCTAATCAACATAATATCGCAGGTTTCCTTTGTTTGACCGACTGAATAAATTTCCGCACTAGGATACATGTCTTTTAAAGTATTTAAAACCAAGTTCTCTGATAGCTTACCTTTAGCACTTGAATTCTCAAATCTATTTAACAAATTATTCAATTTATCATTTTGACTTGAGAGAATTTCCTTATTAGCCTTTGAAATCTCATTTACATTTAATAACTTATTATCAAACAATGTGGTTATTTTATCTAATGTGCTATTCACAATTGCGCTTTGTTGGTCCTTCAGTTTCTCTCGTAGCACAGGCTCAATCTTTTCCATCATATTTAGTGACATCAATGTTTTTAATTCTTGATTCATGTCGCGCTTTAGCTCATTCATATAATTTGAGAGATTAAACTGATTAACTTCTTGACTTCTATCAAATTTAGTATTCATAGCTTTCAAATTATCTAAAATTTCTAATACACTGCTATTTGTTAGTGTTTTATTCATAGATTCTTGAAGAGTTTCCATTATATCTATAAATTTTAATAATGTATTTTCCACATCCATTTCTGGCCGCTGTTCAAAAAAGGAGAGAATTTTATTATTAGTAATAGTAAATGGAGCCATAGTTACTATATAATAGATGATCACTACTTTAAATAGTTTTCGCATTTCAATAATTTAACTTCTTTGGTCTTAATCTCTCTTTGTTTTTCTTATTTTTTATGTTTTCTAGATTTTTTATGTTTTTTAGATTTTTTATGTTTTCTAACGTTTTTTTGTTTTTTAGATTTTTTATGTTTTCTAAGGTTTTTTTGTTTAAAAGTTATTTGCTCTTTAAATTTTTTATTTTTTTTATTTATTAAAAATTGTTTACCGCCAAGGCCAAGACTCCTGACTGTATCTTCATCAACCAGTACTATCCTATTGTCATGAACTATAAAATAATAACTATTTTCTTCATACTCAGGAGCAACAATTATTCTGGCCATAATTTTATCTGATATAAAGTCATATAATTCTTTATACTCCCAAAATATGTATGACAATATCTGTTTTATGTGTTTATTTTGCACTGCTAAATCAAATTCCTTATTAACCATAAAAAGTTTACTAATATTTATACTATGAGGGGTGGTAGCGTAGATGAGGGTTTCTGCTATGTGGTTAACTATTGATACTACACTATAACAATTATTTTTAATATATATACCACTTCCAACTGGTATTGTTGTCCTCGTAAGTGTATCTAATTTACCATCACAATAAATACTGGACTCAAACCACCCTATATCTTCTATAGCACGAGGAGGCGGAACAGCATGAGGAGGCGGAACAGCACGAGAAGGCGGAACAGCATGAGAAGGCGGAACAGCATGAGAAGGCGGAACAGCAGGATAAGGCGGAACGGCACGAGAAGGCGGAACAGCATGAGAAGGCGGAACAGCAGGATAAGGCGGAACAGCAGGATAAGGCGGAACGGCACGAGAAGGCGGAACAGCAGTAGAAGGCGGAATTCTACTGCGTGTAGCTTCATTAAACAATTTTATTATATTGTCACGAACTATAAAATGAGGAGCAACAATTATTCCGGCCACAATTTTATATGATATCATGTCATATAAGTAAATAAACTCCCAAAATATGTATGACAATATCTGTAGTATGTGTTTATTTTGCTCTTCTAAAATAGTTTCATCCTCTACTTTAAAAAGTGTACTAATATCTATACTAGAAGGGACGGTGGCGAGGGTTGCTTTTATTTGGGTAACTATTGATACTACACTATAACACTTATCTTTAATATATATACCACTTCCAACTGGTATTTTTTTCCCCGTAAGTGTATCTAATCTACCAGCACAATAAGTACTGGGAACAAACCGCCCCACATTTTTTACAATAGTAGAACTTCGCAGTTTATGGATATAGGCATTTTCTAATTCGCTAGTTAGTTTTACATTTTCTTTATCTAAGTCTTCGGCAAAAGATAAGCCTTCGCGTATATATAATGCAAAGTCTATCAATTCATCATCAGACCATGTTTCTATTACATCTTCTACTTCTGTTGAAAAAGAAAACGAATTGTTATAAGCAATAGAGTCATATTGTAAAGCAATTAAACCCAGTTCGTCTTTTGTGTACCCTTTCCACTTGTCATCTGGTGTATCAATCCTACTTTTTAGAACACCGCTTTGTTCTAAACCCATTACTATACCACTTATTAATTTCGCTTCTTGTAAAGAAATAATTTCAGCATTATCAGTTAAATCCGGAGGAACTCCTCCGACCAAAATTTTTTTTGTAGAGGAAAACATCTTTATTGATTGTTTTATTGCAAGTTTGTTTGCTCCACCAATAGAGGTACCTGCTGCTTCAGAACCGTAAAGTTCTTTTGCATATTCACTACTTAATAAATACTGTTTATCTTGTAATTTTGTAATATAGTGTCCAATATCTAGGCTTAATAATTTTGGTGAAAAATGTTCAAATGCTTCGGTAACTATCTCCTCTGATGTAAACGTATCTTTATTTGTAGTTATATCGGACTTAATTGTTTCATATTCAATGTCTAATTTATTTAGTCTATCTTGTAATAAGTCCTGTGTGTCTATAAATTTAGCGTATATTTTAGCGTATATATTGTCTTGAAGAGTTGGAGTCAGACCAAACTGACCAAGTGTTTTTCTTTCCGCAGTACCTCTTTTTCGGTAATAAAAGTAATTTGTAAAGTCAGCTTGAACAACAATTAATTTTATTCCAAATAATTGTGATTCAATATGTTGTTTTATTCTGAAATATAAATTCTTAGTCAAATAAGAGATTTTATTAAAGTAATTTGGCTCTCCCGATAAATAGTGGTATAAATGACATTGATTCGAAGTAAGCCCCGCTCTCGCACCTGTATAAATACATGATAAATTTAGTAATGCACAAAATAAATATACAACTTTATCTGTTGTAATCATCAATACATCTTCATGTTTAATATCTTTTACAGTTTTAACAAACACTAGATATAACCACACTTGAGCAACATCTCCCAACTCTTTTGTTTCAAATAGTTTAACCATTTTATCTAGACACTTAACGTTGGTCTTCATACAAGCATGATTATCTGCTAACAGTTTATTCTTTTCTAAATTTCCTTGTACAAAGTCTCCAAACTCAGAGGACTGTTTTATCAACTGTTTTGAGTAATAATCAGACTGTCCTTCCGGGTCATCAAATGTATAAGAAATATCACTATTATTTGAATAACCAATAGTTATTGTTTTTGTAGTACTGTTATACTCCCATGTAGTATTTGGAAATCCAAGTGGCACAGTAAATGCTGTAGTAAATTTAATATTCATTCCTTCTTGTGGAAAAAACGCAGTATGTGTTCCTTTACCCATTGGATCCATTATTGCTCCTGGTGTAAGTATGGTTACGGGTGGTTCTTCACACACACTTTCAGGATTCATTCCACTTTCATAAAATACGAATTTAGCTTTAGATATTTGAGTATTACTACTTACAGTACTTGTTTTAATAACATTCTTATATTCAGTAACATGGTATTTAATATTTTCGTCATCTAGTATTTTTTCTAAACTGTCTAATATTGCTAGGTGAGAACTTTTTTTAAAGGTATCTTTCACGTCGGGTATGCTGTCTAAATTATATAAATAAGTAATTGCGTCTTTACATTTTCCAGTTTCATATGCAGTTCCTGCGACTTGTGTATCTTTAACCAAGTCACATATAAATCTTGTAAACCACTGTTTATCAGTAAATAAATCTTTATTCGTATTGGAAAAATATGTTGCATCAACTATAATATCTACCATATATTTATATATTGCTAGTATTTTTATTACTCTTGTTTTTACTATATACTTATTAGTTCTCTTTGTTTACTTAATTTTTAAATTAAGTTTTCTTCTTGATTTTTTTGCATTTTTCTTTGCATTTTGCGTCACTTTTCGCCTTTTCACTCTTAATTGTTTATTCAATCCTCGCCCTAAAGGAGTATATGCGGTTTCTATTGATTTATCTCTCCTGTGCCTCGTTTGAAAGACGTCTTCTACTACATCTAAATTTGTATCTCCTATTAAATCCGTAGTTTCTATAGCGTTTAAAGTAATACGAATACCATCTGGGTATCCAAGCTCAGAATATTGGGGTCCCTCAAGAATAGTTTTAATGTTTCTTAATGAAGCATTAAATTTGCGATTTGTAGGCACAGCAAGTAAATCTGACGGAGGCATAAATGCATCAGACGTTGTACCAGTTAACCTTGTTCTTTTACTTTTAAAACTTTCAATTAAACTGTCTAATATAGCTTCTGTATGAAAATAAGGACTATTTAAAAAATAGTTTAATATATCAGCTGCTAAGCGAGAAACCAACCCATTATCATGATTTAATATAGAATCAAGAGATAAAAAATTTAAACATGCTGATGCGTATGAAAATCTAGGTGGTAAACCTCCTTGATGTAGTCCGGGGGCAGCGTCTGAACTCAATACATGTTTTCCATCTTCATCAAGTTTTTCCCATTTTTCTATATACTTATTTATATGAAATGTAATATTTGATATGTAGTTTATAATTGCTTCTGTTGAGTTTTGTGCCGGGTCAACCAAAGGAAATAGTTCACCCAAAGAATTTGCTGGTTTAAAATATCCAGCTTGAAAAAATTTCATGGTTTCATCTATTGAATTTTGTGTAGCATCTCTAATGGCCCGTTTTTTTTCATTAAGATGATTTAAATATTTCCAACAATCACTAGTTGGATCCACGGCATCAAGATAAGCTTGTTGCATTATTTGTGGGTATAGACCCCAAACCATCTTTCCTAACCCATCTGGTGGGCTACGTGCACAATTACGTTGAAATGTTTTTAATTCTTTTCCTGTATATTCTTGTACGTATTCGTTTCTACAATCTATCAATGTTTTTACTCTAAATAATAAAAATCCGCCACTGTCATCAGGTCTAATGTTACTAATCAATTCTCTAAATAAAGAATTAACTGCTTCATCTGCCCCCATTTCTAATCTTGCAAACGAGCTAGTTAACTCATCAACAGATTCATATTCGGGTTTGCCTGAAAATCGCGGATGAACATTTGGCGATAATTTGAAATCAAAATCACTAATATCGCTTAGAGCTACTTCCCAAAGTTTTTCCAATGTGAAACCATCTTTTATATCTTCTTCAATAAAATATTTTACTATAATAAAACATAGTACATCCTTGTCAATATCTCTTATTTTGTCTAATGCCATTAATAATACTTTATTCATTTGTAGTAATGAGGCAAATGTTCCAGTTATTATGTCCCAAAAATCTTGAGACCAGCTATCATAAGGAGTAGAAAACATTGTTTTAGCCATATTAAAAGCAGTATCGGTTTCAAAATCTTGAGACTCAAAATTTGGTTTATGTATATCCCAATTATCAGTAGCACTACCATCATAAGCAGCGCTAGTGGCAGCATTAACTTTACATTTAAATACATCTATCATATTGGCAAGTAATTGTGATAAAAGTATTATTATATTGCCTCCAGCAGCAGTAATGACAAAAAAATTATTATAATATTGTTGCATTGCCCATTTAGTGCGTGATGACTTGGCTCCACCGCCATTTAAAAAATTAGAAAATAAATAAAATAATTCTTGCACCTCATTACTTTTATTGCAAGAGAGTAAAAAATCAAGACGATGTTGTCTTTTAATTGTTTTGTCATCAACATTGGTTGCTATAATTAGTTCTAACTCTTTTATAAATTTTGATAATGGAAAATTAATGCCATGTTGTATTATACATTTGTTATGTTTAGCACCAAAAGTATTATTAAAACTTGCTGCTGTTAAATCAAACATTTCTCCTGAAACATATTTTGCTCTTATAATATTATCTAAATTACTCATATATATATAGTAGCTATAATATTATCATAATTTAATATTATCATAATATTATATTATCTAAAACTTATGTGTTTAATCATAAAAAACTTAATATAAGCTCAAAAATATCCGGAGGAACTCTTGAAAAAATATTACTATATATAGATGTTAAATATTTATAGCTAACACACGAACTATAGCGTTCAATAAAACGTATTTCCAAATGTTCTAAAATAATATTAACAAATGTATATGCTGGACACCATAAATTAGAGCACATTATTGATGAACAACAATAACAATCATATTTTTTAAGCATTAAAAAATATGGCTCACAATTATACAAACATTTATAAAAAAATTTATATACGTTTTTATCATAATTATTTATTTTGGCTGATACATTATTTATATATTTATAATAGCATAGTCCATTATTATTATTATAATTATTAAAATTTTTATTATTATTATTATTATTATTATTATTATTATTATAATAATTATTAAAATTTACTACGTTATATGATTTAAATGGATATGTTTGTGGTATATTTAATTCTAAAAACAGCTTGTCTTTTTCTTTAATAACTAAATAGTTGCTACTAGTGTCTTTATTTAGTTCAATTAAAAAAATTGTTAAAGAACTCAAATAGTTTTTAAACTCTTTTGAGTAAGTAGTGTGTTCTATATATTCTTTGTCATTAATGTTTGCTACTTCTTTTCTTATTCGTTTTAGAGATAAATGCGACATATTATAATATAACATGCATAATAATCTATAATTTATAATTTGTATAATTTATAATTTATAGTTGCTTATTATTTTTTCAAGAATTCAATAGTTAGTTCATAGTTTTTGTTTTTACACACACTCTCATGTGTTAAAGAAATGAGTCCATTATTATTTAGATTAATAGCTGTAATAAATACTTGAATTGCTTTTTTTGAAGGACAGTTATGCCCATAATTGTAAAATAGTTTCATTAAAATAATGTTCCAAAAGCAATGCGGATAGTCTTTATATTTTTCAACATTAAACACACACTTATTTTCACCATAATTAACTGTTTTTAAAAATGGTTCAACTAGATGTTCCTGTACTAATGTATTCCACATTAGTGATTGATTACTTAATTCTAACAAATTAGATTTTAACGCAGGAAATGCGTGTTCTAACTCTGGATAAATTTTGTTGCGATATTTACCCCGAATAGACCAACGTGGAGTGCTATCTTTAAAATATGGAACTTGATACAATTTTGCAAAATCATAAATACTATTTTTATAAAAACCTACCATCGGTCGCATAATATTTATTCCTTCAATTGAGGAACTAATCTTAATTACTGCTAAATCAAGAATATTACGCCCTCGGCAAACATTAGCAAATATATTTTCTATTACATCATCTGTATGATGACCTAATAAAATATTGGTCTGGTCTTCTTTTAACATAATTTCTTTGTAAAACTCAAATCTTATTTTTTTTGTAATTGCTTCATACTCATTGCGCTTTGAACTTGAACGCTTAATAGTATCTAATGTTTTAACATATAATTTAATAGAGTTATAATAACACCACTTTTCAAGAAATTCTTGCTCTTCATATGTTTCATTTCGATTATTATAATTAATATGTAGACAAATTACATTATAACCCAATAATTTTAAAATAGTAGTTAAAACCATTGAATCTACACCACCTGATAATGACACAATGACTTTTTTTGAACTGCTAACTATGTTTTCTTTGCAAAATTTACTCAATGCGTCAATTAGATTATTGGATAAGTCAAAATATTGACTGCTAATTTTAATTTGCTCTTGTGGAATATATTCTAACACGTTTTCATACTTTTCAATACTATAATTATTGTATAAGTCATTAACAGAAGTAATAATATTGCTAATATTATTGCTAATATTGTTAATATTATTGCTAATACAGTATAATAATGATTTAACTATAGAGCTAAACATAGAGCTAAACATTAAAATACATTTTTAAAAATAATAAGTTCTATTCAATTTTTATATTTTATTTTTAAAATAATAGTTAAATAATAGTTAAACATATTATTTTAAAATAATATATATATTTTAAAATGGATAAAAATAAGTGCCTCTCTATTTTAGGCATTGAAGATGGTGCTTCGCAAGATGATATTAAAAAAGCATATAAAAAGTTAGCATTGAAATATCATCCGGATAAACAAGACCCATGTGCTAGTGATGCGGAAAAACAAATTGCTGAAACCAAATTTAAAGAACTAGCCGAAGCATATGATTTATTAATGAACCCCGATAAATTACATAAGTCAAATGAGGGTCATGGCTTTGGTCCCGGCTTTGGTCATGGCTTTGGCCATGGCTTTATTGATCCAAATGAATTATTTAATCAAATTTTTAAAGATATGAATATACATCAAGGCCAACAAGTTCATATAAATCTTGGTAGTCTTGGAATTAATTTAGGCCAGGGTTTTAATCCAGGAGTAATGCGTAGTTCAAGTGTATGCTACGTTAATGGGCAACGAATTGAAAATGTAACAGAAGTTATTAATGGAGTAACACACCAACACACATTTATTACAAGAAATATGCCAAATCCTCTTTTTCAATAAAAAAATTGATGACTTTAAAATATTATGTTACTCTAATAACACTATGGCTTTGCGCAACATTTTGAATACTTATGTTCCATTGCGTGCTGTTATTGAAAACAAAGACAATGGTAAAGCAAAAATTGGATGCGTAGCATTCTCGCCTAAGTTAAAGTATCACTGTGTTTTATGCGTTTGGAGTTAATCAATATAATATGAATAACAAAGCCAGTGTATTCAATAAAGATTGTATTCATGCGGAAGTAGATTGTGTAAATCGTCTTAAAAAATCCGAAAAGCTAGTTCCTATTAATTTATTAGTATTTCGCACCAATAATAATGGTTCAAATTTAATGAACGCTAAACCTTGTCAAAATTGTATAAATGCTATTAATTTTACTTTGAGGCGCAAAAATTATAGACTGAAAAAATTGTCTTATACCAATGAAATTGGAGAGATTTGTGTTTTATACTAATATTTAATATTGTTATTTAATATTGTTATTTAATAAATATAGATTTTTTTCATTATATAAAGTTAATTTTTATAATCTTATATAATTATAAATTAAGTATGGAAAATTCTAGTTATAGCTATAATTACAATGAACCACATATTAGTGTATATCTAACATTGTTTGATAACTCAATGTTACTAGATGAAGTTGCGCTTAATATTGTAATTAATTTATTAAATAAAATGTATTTTAATCATTTACTTGTTTTATTTTTAATGAGTTCTATGGCAACACTATATGTATGTAGTGGTGTTAAAAAAAATAAAGACCATATTATGTTAAAAAATGTTGAACCTAAAATATTGAGAGGAGAGGTTGCGATTTAAAATAGTAGAATGCTATGATGTAATAATGATATTTTACTATTTATTGTTTCGCGATGGTCTATATAGTATTCGTGCAGTTTATGCGTAAACAAATATTTTATAAAAATTTGTATAATAAATAGCATAAACTCATTTAGATTTTTTTTTGTAAATGTTTTTTCACATATATAATAATACAAAATACTAATTAGCAATGTACCCTCGTCATTTGTATCTACTATTTGTTTGTCTCCAATATAATCCAACATAATACTATTTACTGTTTTTTCTATGTTTTTTTGAATTTTAAAAGGCGTTAAAGACATTTTTGGCTTTACTAAAATGGTGATGTCTTCTTCTTGTTCTTGCTCTTGTTCTTGCTCTTGTTCTTTGCAAAGAAGTACTAAATTAGAAGTACTACTTAATGCTGGTGGTTTTTTTCTATTAACCATTTCGGCAATATTGGCCGGTGCGGATTTAATACGCTTCATATATTAATTATATACTATTATTATTATTATATTAATTTACTTAGTAATATAATAATAAAGTTACTATCAATTTTATTTTGGCTTTTTGGCTTTTTGGCTTTTTGGCTTTTTGGCTTTTTGGCTTTTTGGCTTTTTGCTTTAAAGTTTTAATCGACATCTGCAATATCCGGCTCTTTCTCTTTGGAGACTTCATCTTGATTTGGCATTTTTCCTTCCTTTAAAGCATCTTGTAATGGCTTCATTGCTTCTAACAGTTCTTTTAATTTTGTCTCGTATTCTTCTTTTGTCGAATGTTGATTTCTCTCAACCCATACCATGTCTTCTTCTATTTTTTGAATTAATTCTAATTTTGTTTTGTCTGTCATACCATTAGCCAGTTTTTCATTATTTAAAGTAGATTTAAATTGGTATAACTGATTTTCAAAATTATTACGCGCCCCAATTGTTTGTTTTGCCTTTTCGTCATCTTCTTTAAATCTCTCCGCATCGGCCAACATTTTATCAATGTCTTCTTTGCTTAATCGGCCTTTATCATTTGTTACTTTAATACTATCTGATTTTCCTGTTGATTTTTCAGACGCAGAAACAGTTAATATACCATTTGCATCTAAATCATAACTAATTTCAATTTGAGGAACTCCACGAGGCATCGGTGGAATTCCATGAAGTGTAAATTCGCCTAATTTATTATTATCTTTTGTAAATTGTCGCTCACCTTCAAACACACGAATAGTTACTGCGGGTTGATTATCCGCATATGTGCTAAAGGTTTGTGATTTTTTGGTAGGAATTGTACTATTGCGCTCAATAATATTTGTCATAACGCCACCACTTGTTTCAACCCCTAACGATAATGGTGCTACATCAAGAAGCAATAAATCATCAATTTTGCTATCTTTTACACCAGAAAGCAGAGCGGCCTGAACAGCAGCACCATATGCGACGGCTTCGTCTGGATTAATTGATTTATTAAGTGCTTTACCATTAAAAAAATCACTTAACTGAGACTGAATTTTTGGAATACGAGTTGAACCACCTACTAAAATTACTTCATCAATTGCCGACTTACTTAGGCCACTATCTTTAATAACTTGCTCTACTGGCTCAAATGTTTTTCTAAACAAATCACTGCATAACTCTTCAAATCTTGCTCGTGTAATAGTGTGAATATAATCAATACCATCAAACAAACTATCAATTTCAAGTGTTGCCTGTGTTGATGATGATAGTGTTTTTTTGAGATTTTCACACGAAGATTTTAAACGACTTAATGCTCTCTTATTTTCACTTAAATCTTTTTTGTGCTTACGCTTGAAATCTTGAACAAAATGTTGGACTAGTCGCGTGTCAAAATCTTCTCCTCCAAGACGAGTATCACCTGCCGTTGCTTTTACTTCAAAAACACCATCATCAATGCTTAAAATAGTTACATCAAATGTTCCACCACCTAAATCATAAATTAAGATGTGTTTTTCTTTATTGTCTTTGGTTTGCTCTAGACCATATGCGATTGCCGCAGCAGTTGGTTCATTAATAATTCGCAACACATTTAGACCAGCAATAGCACCTGCATCTTTGGTTGATTGACGCTGCGAATCGTTAAAATATGCGGGAACTGTAATCACCGCACTAGTTACTGGTTTACCTAAATATGCTTCCGCAGTTTCTTTCATTTTTACTAGAATCATAGAAGATATTTCTTCTGGTTGAAATTCCTTCAATTCGCCTTTGTAAGTTGCTTCAATAAGTGGTTTATTGTTTTTATCAATTACTTTAAATGGAAAATGTTTAATGTCATTTTGTGTAGATTGATCACTAAAAATTCGCCCAATAAGACGTTTTGCATCAAAAATAGTATTTTCCGGATTTTGCGATGCTTGATTTTTTGCTGCAATTCCAATTAATCGTTCATTGTCTGTAAAAGCAACATAAGAAGGAGTTGTTCTCATTCCTTGATCGTTGGCAATTATTTCACATTTACCATCTTTCCATACACCAACACATGAATATGTAGTACCTAAATCAATACCAATAGCAGCCATAATATTGTAAATAAGTATAATGTTATGGTTTTAAATAATTTTTGTAAAATAGTTATTTTATTAATAGTTGCATATCAAATCTTTTACTTAGTAAAAAGTTAAATAAACATACTAATTTATATATTAAAAAATCAACATGCTTATTTATAGATTGTAACTCTTGGTGTGTATTATATAATTTTAATGTTTCAGGATTAGATAAATCTAGAGTTGTAGCATCCAACTTCAAATGATTTTGTAAATCATTTTCATTCTTTACTATAATATTTTTAATAATGCTTAAATAGCTTGTGTTTAAATTTATAGGATATTGCATTTTGTCCTTTTCTATAAAATTTATAGGTTTTAATTTTATATAAAAGAGAGATTGTATATAGTTTGTATTTATATTAATGGCGTCTTCTCTTTTTTGACATCTTTTGTGTTCTTTTTGACCCCCCAGCAGTGCATATTAACCCTTGTATTCTCTCTTTTGCTCTTGTGTATACATTAGTTTTAAACTCTTGTGCCTTAGTAAAGAGAGATTCGCCCATATTTGATACTATTAATGACGGTTGTGAAAAAAAAGTGGATATGTTTTGAACCTTAGGATTATTATAAATCTGCTCAGTTAAAGTTGTACTAACTTTATCAAAGAAATTCCCTCCGTGTTGTTTATAAGTTCTGTATTTGCGTTGTTTTCTTTTTTGCGAACGCATACTATAGTATATATAGTATATATACTATATTTTTTGTTTTATAGTAACATTATTAAATTAAAATTGATAAGTGTTATTGTTATTACTATTAATAATAATAATAATAATAATAATAATGACTACAATTGAACTTGAAGAAGCAAATTTAAATCTAGTAAATTGTGCTAAAGAAACTAATCTTATTGAAAATAAGCATGTTAAAAATATTTACGAAGCCATTGCTAGTCATTTTGACAATACTCGTGCTTATAAATGGACTTGGATTAATGAGTTTTTAAATACTTTAAAATCCAATGCTCATGTTTATGATATTGGCTGTGGTAATGGGCGTAATATGATAAATAATAATGCAAATAATTTAATTTTTACAGGTATAGACAATTGTGAAAACTTTGTTAAACTTTGTAAATCCAAAAATTTAAATGTTATTTATTCCGACATGAGAGACATTCCGTTAAAATCTAATAGTGCCGATGCCATTATATGTATTGCTGTATTCCATCATTTGGAAAATAAAGAAAACAGAGTAAAAGCATTATTAGAAATGAAGCGTTTGATTAAAATAAGCGGCAAAATAATGTTGTCCGTATGGTCTATTAATCAACCACAAAAAACCAGGCGCAGTTTTAACAATTATGGTAATAATATTGTGTTATACAATAAATTTGGGGAAATTTATGAGCGTTTTTACTATATTTTTAAAATTGATGAACTACACCAACTATTCACTTTGTGTGGTTTAACCATTGCTGATTATAAATATGTTTGTGGAAATGAAATATTTACACTAACTAAAACGCTATAACATTATTTTATTTGCAAAAACCATAAGCATAAATTGTTATAGCAATTATTCCCAGTACAAAACCAAAATGAAATTTATATTGCATTTTTTTGTATATAGCTAACCATCCTTCAATTTGATCTTTATTTGTTAAATGTAATAACATATGGTCTGTTTTTGGATATAATATATAGAAAAAGTAGTTTGTTATAAATGTAATTGTTGCTATTGTGCACACTCTTGGAAGTGTTGATGTCTTATTTTTTTTATCAATGAAAAATAAGTAGTTCTCTCCAATATATAGCGCTATTAATGATAATGCTATGCCTAAAATAAATCCGCCATAATATATATTCCTTCGTTCGCTTATTATATTCTCATAAATTGCTTTTTGTTTAATTGTTAATGTTTTTTTAAATTCCGATTTATTAGTATCATTTATACATGAAAATATCATATAAATGTTGGCAATTAAGAATATTGAAGCAAATAAACAAGAATTAGCACACACCATGTATAATAATGCAATATATTTTTTGCCAGTTTTTATTACAAAAATAACAAAAAAATTATAGTATATTAGGTATTATAATACTGGAATTATTTGTGGATGTAAGTTCTTCGCATTCAAACTCTATTTCAAAACAGTAATCATCATCTATTGCTAATAATATATTACCATATATATCTATAATTTTGACTGTAAAATTTTCTACATTTACTCTTCCATTGTATAGTAATACATTACTATTAAATTCGTTAAATTTGGTTGATAATACATTAGAAGTTTGAGGACAAGTAAGTGGGGCTATTCTAGCAAGTACACGTGATTGTATAACATTTGTTTTTTGACATATATAGTTGCTAATTATTGAATTGTTATTGTCTTCAAAACAAAAGAAAAATGGTAATTTATTACTTATAGTATTATAAGGTTTGGGTGATGTTAGCGTTAACGGTCGTGTATTACCATTTATAATATCAGAATTTATAATAATACTAGTAAAACCTAAAATATTAGATAATGCGTAATAATCATTTGCTGTTGATGTAAAATCTATAGTATAAGAAGTCATGTTATATTTCACTAAGTTATAGCTTAATTCAAAGACACTTTTATTAAGATAATTAAAAGAAAAAGCTAAATCTTTCAAAAACTCTGAACCAGAACTATCTTGATTTATTAAGTCAGTTGCTTTTTTTTGTATATTTATATTTATGGTTTCGGCCATTTTTACACTTTCTTCATAATAACCATCGTCTATTATTATTTGTGCTGAAAAATCGCAAACTGTTCCTACGAATTTTTGTATATTAAAAAAATTATTTAGTTTTGAACTATGTATTAATAATGGTACTTTACAAGTCAATGATATAAGTTTTGCTTTAATAACATTTATTATGCGTTGAACATACATTTTACAGTTTGTAGGCTCTTCATTTGCATATAGTTTTTGCGTAGTATCAAAATAAAACTTCTTTTTTCGTAACACATTTTTAACTACAAAATTACTTAATGGTTGTATAGTGTCATTTGTTATGGGATTTAAGCCAGTAAATCCTTCTTTACTATTGTTTTCACTTATGTTGTTTTCTTCATTAGTTTCGCTTATGTCATCGTTATTTGTTTCTATATTACTATTTGCGTTAGAATGTAGCATATTATCAAAAGAATTATTGTTAACTGCTAAAAAATGTAACAATTTGTCTTGTATGTTAAAAAAAAAATCTTTAATTGTTTCATTGTTATTGAAAACATTTGTAGTTAAATAATTAACATTTATTATTATTTGTTCTTTAGTGAATTCTTCTAATTCAAGTAAGTTATATAATTCTTCGATACTATAATCATCAATATTTGTATTGAAATTTGTAAAGTTTGCCTTAGATGTCATACTATAGTAATAAGTTTTATTATTAGTTTTATTATTAGTTTTATTATTTAATTAATAAAATATTGTAATATATTGTAATATATTATAATATATTATAAATATGAAAAATAATACATTACACCAAAGCATAAAATACGTTATAGTCGACGCCAAAAGCACAAGCCACGTAATAATAAAACTAAAAATAGACTTACTAGAAGAATTACAGGGGGTGGTTTGTTAGGAAGAATGTTTATCAGTGGTGATAAAAGAAAGCCTATAAGGGACTTACAGGAAAACAGTACGGTAAATAAGCCTACCGAGCAACAGACAGATTCGCTACTTTCAGAATTTACAATACTTAGAAAACCTACAGACACTATTACACCCGTTGAGTTTGAAAGATTAGACAACTGGGATATTAGAAAGGGTATAGACAGTATAACTAGTTTACAACAAAGAGGTCTTGAAACGGCACTAGAATATGCAATAGATTACAAGAAACGTGCCTATAAAGCCCGAATAGACGACGAAGAATATTTACAAACTGCTGCTGCACGCCAAGGGCAACGTTCTCGCACCCCTGTGGATATGGGTTATGGCCGTGATGGAATTCCGTTATCCGAATACTCACCACCGTGGTGGTAGTTTTTTCTCTCCAAAAAAACAAATTAACAAATTTTAAAGAAAAAATTGATAATTAGTATTTAATAATATTAGCTATTAATTTCAATTTATGGAAATATGTGTCACTCGCTTTACAGAGGCAACCTATAATGAAAATAAGAATTGGTTAAATAAGAATAATGAAGCAAAAGGTTGTATTTACGGTACACCGGTTAAAATAAAAAATTCTATTTTACCAGACACAACATTATTGGTAATAGAAATGAATAATACTAAAAATAAGATAGAAGGAATTGGAGTCATAAAAAATACGTTAACACCCGAAAATAGAAAATATTATAAAATTTATAGTGATAATAACTATAATCGATTTATATACAAATCAAACAACAGAATTGATAAAGAGGATTTTAATAATAGCGAAAAAGAAGTGTTAACTTTATTAGAACACTACTTATTTAAAACACCATATCACTGTAAAAGAGGACAAGGCATACAAAAAATACCATTAAAAGTAATAAATAATGAAGAACCTAATTTTGTAAGGTTCTTAATAAATATGTATGTTTCAAGAAATATAAAAAAAGATGAAAATCAAAATAGTTTAGTAGTTTAATAGTTTCAAAGTTTAATAGTTACGCTTTTTTCTTTAAGTTCTTTTTTCTTTAAGTTCTTTTTTCTTTAAGTTCTTTTTTCTTTAAGTTCTTTTTTCTTTAAGTTCTTTTTTCTTTAAGTTCTTTTTTCTTTAAGTTC